>JACCDG010457367.1_pt1 | contig 122000 bp, 110 predicted proteins | sample 7442471 | NCBI WGS metagenome assembly JACCDG01 (sample SAMN15323444, study PRJNA562643) | freshwater metagenome | isolation source: river surface water | place: USA:Blue River Watershed | collected 2017-08-17
ACTGCATCTTGTCTATTGTGCTAGGAAATGGAACAGGAGGAAGCAATTTACTATGGAATTCCTGTTTTACCCAATCGCAAAAAACGGCGAAGACCAAATAATGGTCATAAACATATTGGCACTCTTGATTGGAGGCACTTTGTGGTGGTGGCTTGCTGTTTTAGCATCAGGCTTTATAGTGAAAAAATTCGCTGTAAAAATGCACGCACTTAATAGTTCTTCGCGCTCTATTATTTGCAAAGTTTTGCTCATTATCATCGGTCTGATTGGAACATCGTTTATTATGGACATCTCAAATATAGATGTTCACTACATTTTTAGTTATGTGGATAATTTGTTCAACATGACTATTTTCCATTTGGGCAAAACATCAATCACATTGTGGACATTTTTCTATGTGATGGTGCTTGGCACTGTCTTAATGATAATGTCAAATAAAGCACACAGACTTTTGCTTGCAATGGCTCTGAGAAATTCACATCTTGATGCTGGTACAAGTAATGCTGTTGCCACCATAACTAAATATGCCATCATGGTATTTGGCTCGGTTATAATTTTACAAAGTGCAGGTGTTGATTTAACTGCCCTAACAATCTTTGCCGGCGCCATCGGTCTTGGATTATCCTTTGGTTTGCAAAACATAACTTCTAACTTAGTTAGCGGACTGATTGTGCTTATTGAGCGCCCAGTCAAAATCGGCGACAAAATTGTAGTAGGAAACTATTCTGGCATTGTGCAAAAAATTGCTCTACGTGCCACCACTATTTTGACTAGCGATAATATAGAAGTGATTGTGCCCAATTCAGATTTTATCAGCAAAAACGTGGTCAACTTGAGCCTGTCTACACAGCGTATACCACTCAAAATTCCATTTACTTTTAATCCTGACATTGATGCACATACAGTGAGAAGAGTTTTGCTTGAAGCGGCAAAAGAGCATCAAGGCGTACTCAAAGACCCAGAGCCAGTAGTTTTATTTGAGAATATTGAGCGCGAACAAGTAACTATTCATTTGAAAGTAGCAACCGTTTCTTATGCTGACAAAACTGCCTCGCTTAGATCTGAATTGAATTTTTCTGTGTTTCAAAAATTGCAAGAAAATGTTTTTACAACCGAGCAAATGCACAAATTCGTGGAAAAAAAGTCTGAAATAGTTGTAAAGCCCGGTCCGACAAATATTTCGATTAATTCTCAGAAGTAGTAAAATTTGGTCTTCAAATGGGAGGCCAGATAGTGAAACGGTTCGTATTAGTTGCTTCGACCTGCTTAGTTTTAATGCAGGGTCAAGCTTTTGGGCAGGGTTTTGTCAGCCAAGATCCACTCACTCAAGATCCACTTAAAGGACTAGTACAGAACAGTTTATCTCCCGCAGCTAATGACTGCCAGTCGGCCTTGAATATGGGCGATTATGACAGAGCCAAAACACTTGCTCTTAACGCATTGAGCACTTTGGGCAAAAGTAAAACTCAAGACGAACTGGCTTTGCGAGTAGTTCTTGGCGAGACTTATTTAAATCAAGGCAATTTTACAGATGCGGCAAAAGAACTTGATAAAGCGATGAAACTGGCCAACAAAGCAAGTGCAAGCGACCAGGCTTACGCAAGAGTTTTAGACGACATGTCCTGGGTTTATCAAACACAAAACAAACAAGATTTAGCTCTGCAAATGCTTGATCAAGCTCTTGCAGCTCAACGCAAAATTTCAGATGGATCATCTGAATTAGCTGATATTTTGGAACATGCAGGCTGGGTAGCGGAACAGCAAGGTCAATATGCTAAAGCCACACCATATTTTGAAGAAGCGCTTGCCATCAGACAGAAACAAGATCCAAATTCAGTTGCACTGGCAAACGATCTAGAGCATGTCTGGTCTAATTCTTTTAGATTAGGTCAGTCAAAGCCAGAATTGTATGCGCAAGCACTTTCTATCAAGGAAAATACGCAAGATATTTTCAAATCTTTTGCACCACACGATGTATCAAACACAGTCGTTTTTACTTTTAGACAGGGTGCATCAAACTGTGCACTAGGCTCACAGGGCGGACTTCTGCAACAAAGCATCACCGCCAATCAAGTGACAATTGATGCGGCAATTGCAAAAGATCAGAGCAATTTTGCTAAGAGCGAACGCGCATACATAAGAATAAATAATCAATCGAATCAACCGGTGCAAATACTGATGCAGCGTCCGTCTTTCATTGTGCTCAAGCCTAAAATTCAATTTGTAAATCAAATAGACAGTACTGAGTTGGCAAGCAAAATTGAAAAGAAAGGCGATAGCAAAGCTAAATGGATCAGATTCTGGGGATCGCAAGCGACTCAAACAATGACCACAAACGTGATGCAATCGGGCAACATGATGAACAGCTATGGTTACTTCCCGCCTACTTTTGGATATGGCTATCCTTATATGCCTTATCCTGGTTATATGCCAGGCAACAGAAACCAAAGCAGCATGACCACCATGACGACTTCTGTGCCTGACTATGAAGCACGTCAAAGAGCTATGGAAAAAGCCCAGGCAATAACAGCACAGTCGGCTGCAACTGCTTCAGACATTCGAGAAAGCGCGCTTGGTCCAATAACAGTGCAGCCCGGTCGCATAATAGAAGGCAGCCTCTATTTTCAACCAACAGATTTTAAAGAGGCGTTATTGCGAGTTCCTGCAGGTAACACTTTGTTTGAGTTTCGCTTTATACGTTAGCTAGCTTCCAAAGCGCCTCAAGGAGCAGTTTAGTTTCTTTATCGCTCAAGACAGAAAGAAAATCAGCCTGCTCTTTAGTGGCAATGGCTTTGGCGCGACTTAGTGTTTTACGTCCTTTTGGAGTAAGACTCAAATTGTATTTGCGCTTGTCTTGATTATTTCTCAAACGCTGAATGAGCCCACGCTCTTCAAGTGTATTCATAAGTTCTACTACACGAGACGGGTCTAAATCGAGACGTTGCCCAATTTGTTGTTGATACTCGACTATGTTTAGTTCGAGCAGCCGCAACGCACCATAGTGCCAGATAGATAAATCGAGTGGTTTTAGCGCTTGATCAAGACGCTCACGCCACATGAGACTTGGTCGGTGCAAAAGAAAGCCGATATTCTCTTTCAGGCGCTCACGCGTTATTTCGGGGATATCGTGGTCTTTATCAATCATTGCATATATAAAGGATTACTTTGCTAAAGCTCCAACTAATCATAACTAGTAGACTTTTATGAGATATCTCTAATCTAGCTCGCGGTATTTGTCGAGAACATTTTAACACCCCCTGCGTCTAAGAAAACATGGAAACGAAAATTACCTGGAGGTAAGAGAAAAATGAATTTCACCCGTCCGATAGCATTAGCAACAATGGCATTGTGCGCACTACCTGCTTTTGCAAAAGATGCAGCACCAACAGAATCTAGCACAGCACCATCCACTCATGTTAGACCACATATGCGCTTCAAGATGACAGATGATCAGAAAAGCAAATTATCGACTTTGAAAAATCAGTACATCCTTGATACTGCAACTAAAAAGGCAGAACTGAAAGTAGCAACGAATCAACTTCGCGAAGAACTGGGCAAAACCTCAATCGACAAGTCAGCCGCTCAGTCTTTGCAAAGCAAAATCAGCTCTCTCAAAGGCGACCTTGCCTCCTCACGCTTGAACATGATGATTGCAGCAGCCGATGTGTTGACACCAGAACAAAGAGAAGCTTTCAAAAAGATGCGTCATTCAAGACACGGTTATGGCGGTCATGGCAAAAGCTTTGGTAACAAAATGGGACCCCGCGCTTGCGGATAACGGATAAGGAGTTTAACTAATGAAACTGAAACTAATTTCACTGGCCACCTTAACAATGCTTGTAGTAGGCATGGTTTCAGTGGCACCGGCTGAAGCTCGATGGCGCGACAATAATGGAAACAACAATTCGTGCGGCAATAACCAGAGTTATAACAATAACAACAACGGATTTTTCAATCGTCGTAAACACAGACACTTCAAGAAACACTGGCGCAACAATAACAATAGATCTTGGTTCAACAACAATAACAATGGTAACCGCTTTGGTCTAAATACTAATGCACGTTACTGGTAGCACCACAGATCTAGATACAGAACAAGAGCACAAACACTAACAGTACGACAAACACACAGTCAAACAAAGGGAGAGGCCATGCGCTTCTCCCGGAGGAAAGGAAATTAAAATGAAATTCAAACTGACGACAATAGCTGCCTCAATGATGTTGATAGCGTCGGCAGTGGCATTCGCTCCTAAAGCTGATGCAAAATGGACGGACTATCTGTACAACTCAGGCATTTTGCCAGGGTATAACACCAATTACGTCAATGGCAATTATCCTTATGGAAATAGCTATGAAGGCTATAACTCAGATGTCCAGAATCGCATCAACGATTTAAACAATCAAGCGCAAGTCATTCAATCTCAACTTGCATATGGTGGCATAAGCCCAAAACAATATGCCAAGCTGCAAGCTAAACTGGTTAAAATTCAGGCTCAACAAATGGCTCTGCAAAATAATAGTTATATAAATCCTGGTTACAACCAGAATTACAGCAACAGCTACAATCCTTACGGTTATGGTTTTGGCTCTGGTTTCCTCAACTCAGGAAACTTGAACTCGGGCGTTGTAAACACGCTTAGAGGACTACTGGGAATCTAGTTTCCCTCAAATAGATTTGGTTCCGACCACCCCGCAGGTACAAGGCGATTGAAGCAATTCAATTGCCTTGTTCTTTTGAAGATTTGATATCCTTACAGCATGAAAATAAAAAATAGATTCAAACAAATCGGCTTTGCACTGTTGTCAACAGCCATTGTCGGCTGCGGCGCCAAGGCGCAAGCACTTCCTCTTGAAAAACTGAAACTGCCGCCTGGTTTCAAAGTTGAAGTCTATACAGATAAAGTCTTTGGTGCTCGCTCCATGACGTTAAGCGACAAAGGCACTTTGTTTGTCGGCACCATCATTCCAAATATAGTTTATGCATTGCCCGATAAAAACAAAGATGGCAAGCCTGATTCGGTCATAACTTTGCTCAAAGATTTAAACCATCCAAATGGCGTTGCCTTCAAAGATGGTTCGCTTTATGTCTCTGAAATAGGAAGACTGCTTCGTTATGACAATATCGAGTCTAATTTAAACAAGGCACCAAAGCCAGTTGTATTAAACAAAAATTTTCCCAAAGACGAATGGCATGGTTATAGATACATTGCCTTTGGTCCAGATGGCATGCTCTATGTGCCAATTGGTGCACCATGCAACACCTGTCTTAAACCAGAAGATCCTCGCTATGCCACACTTACTAGATTAAAACCAGACGGTACCAAGCAAGAAGTTTTCGCCAAAGGAATTCGAAACACAGTTGGTTTTGATTGGCATCCAAAGACTCATGAAATCTGGTTTACAGATAACGGTCGCGATCATCTAGGTGATAATTTGCCGCCTGATGAATTGAATAATGCTCCTAAAGCAGGAATGGATTTTGGTTTTCCCTATCGTTATGGCAAAAATGTGCCTGACCCCGAATTTGGTGCCAAAGCCCCTGCCAAATCAGAATTTACACCTTGCGCTATGCCACTTGGTCCTCACGTAGCAGCGCTTGGAATGAAGTTCTACACAGGCAGTATGTTTCCTCCTGAATACAAGAACAAGATATTTATTTGCGAACATGGATCATGGAATCGAAGTAAAAAAATTGGCTATCGAGTCTCGACCGTCACTCTGGAAAATAACAAAGCAGTTAAATACGAACCCTTTATGACAGGCTTTTTGCAAAAAGAAGACAACTGGGGAAGACCAGTTGATGTAATTCAATTGCAAGACGGATCTATATTAGTGTCAGACGATAACGCAGGCGCTATCTATCGCATCACTTATAAGAAATAAATGGTGCTGCCGTTAGTTGGATGTCCAAATTCATTTGATGCAGAACCACCGCGCTGAAATATCTCCCAAAAACGATCGTCACCACCTGAGCTACCAGGTGCAAAAGCAAGATCGCCTTCTGAAATGGCAAAACTTCCCGTTGCCACAGTTGCTGTTCGAATAAATCGACCGATTCTTATCTTTACTCTGTCGCCTGGGCTCATCTTAGAAATCTGAGCATCGCTTGAGCGAATAGTTGTTTTTATATTTCCAAATGAATCGACGTATCCAATCAGATGAGATGGCGGATCTGGTATTACTTCTATAGGATCTAATTTGTGTACCAGATCACTTTTCTCGCCTTTCAAAATGGTTCCAAATACCGACGGAAAGAAATCTCTAGACCTAAATTGACTTCCACCGTCTTCTGCAGTGGTGCTCCACAATTCTTCGATTTCATCTTTGACAAAAGACATTGAGAAGCCACTATTTACTGCCACAAGCTGTACGCCGTTTTTAAGCCGCCCGTAAAGCAATCCTTCGCCTTCGTTATTTTCGCGGGCTTTCAAATTGTCTTTTCGAGGGGCGGTGTTTGCAAAAACGAATAGATTGCTTGGTCTGAGCGGCGGTTTAGAAACACAAAGCTGACTGACTATAAAACCGGTGGCGATTGTGTCAAAAGGCGGCACAGTGGTGCAATGCAAATGCCATCCATCGGGAAGAGATCCCATGAAAGCGGCTGTAACCTCCGCCCAAGCCATGTCGTTAGGTCCGTAATCGCAGATTAATTGAATTAGATTGCCCATGCACTTAAGATTAACATAAATATTAACTATGGTATCCTGTAAGTTATGAATATAAGAACCAAAGTTTTGTCTCTAGCTTTAGGAGTGTTTCTTTGCGCTCCAAATTCTATTCAATGCGCTTATGGCGAAGAAAATCATGACGCGCCAGATCAAAATGCAGCTTCAGAGGCACTGCCAAAAACAAAAGAAAATGCCAAATTATATCTCTGGAAAGCCACTAGAGGTAATACCACTATTTATTTATTGGGCACGATGCATTTCGCTATGAGTAGCCTTTATCCATTGCCCCAAGAAATGGAAGACGCATTTACTCAAAGTAAGCACCTTATTGTCGAAGCTCGAATAGACGAAGTGGACCAGAGCAAATTAAATCAAGGATTGAAGTCCTTAATGCTTTTTTCGCCACCAGACAACTTGTGGAATCATTTAACTGATTCCACAAAATCGGCCTTATCCGACTATTTAAAATGGGCCGGAGAATCTAAAAGTCTTTATGAAAACTGGAAACCCTGGTTCCTCGCTAGTTACGTCAACGCCTCAATTATGAAACGTGAAGGTCTTAAATCCGAATTAGGAATCGACCGCCACTTTTTGAAAAAAGCCAAAGAACAAAATAAAACAGTCTCTCAACTTGAATCGGTTGAATCGCAACTTAAATTGCTTGGCGGTTTTCCAATGGACGTGCAAGACAAAATGCTACGCATTTCACTTTTGCAGTTAAAAAATAGTGCCGCAACCTTAAAGCTCATCGAAGAGTGCTGGCGCGAAGGCGATGCTGACTCTATAGCTAAAATTACATGCCAGGATGCAGAAGGCGACAGCGAATTAAAATCAATCCAGCGCAAAATCTATGAAGAACGCAATCAGTCAATGACTTCTAAGTTGTTGCTTTTGCTTACTGTACCCGGTCCTCATTTTGTCGCTATTGGCGCCGCTCATTTGGCTGGTGAAGAATCGGTACTCGAGCACTTAAAAGAACAAGGATTTACAGTTGAGCAGATGCGCTCAAGCACCAAATTGGCAAGCTCAACAGGTTCGCGTGCAATCGCTCTTGATTCGGTCATAAATAAATCGGAATCAAAAAACTCCGATAAATTCAAAATGACCTCAGCCTCTAAAATGTCCAAACTCCATTTTTCTGAAGGCAGATTTTCGGTATTGATGCCGGGTACGCCTGAGGTAAAATACAAAAATGAAAACGGTATGCGCTTAGTAGATTACCAATACACAGAAGCGCATGGCACCTTAAATATCTCCTACGCCATAATGCCGAAACAACTGCCACTTACCGCTCAGAAGCAGGTGCTTAACTTGATTTCGTCCGGTGTTGCCAAATCTATCAAAGGCACAGAAATCGCTCGACACTCCTTTAATTACCAGGGCGTATATCCAGGTCTCCAGGTCGAAATCGCCAAAGTACAGGGCAATGCTAAGCTAATGGCGCGTTTTCGTTATTTCATTGTCGGACGCTACCTCTATATTGTTGGCTCGGCAGGCTCCAAAGAATGGCTATCATCTGCCATAGTCAGCGAGTTTATAAATTCAGTGGCAATCCATCGCGAAACACCCCAAAACGAGCTAGCCGTTCAAGACGCGAGAAAACGCCATGAAGAATTTCAAACCAATTTTGAGGCTCGAAGACGCAAATTCGACCAAGATTTCAGAGACCAACAATCGCGCAATCGAAAACAGATGGAAGGGGCAAGAGCCGCCCATGAGCGTATGTTTGGGCGTCGCTGAAGCCAACTTTGTCTTTCCTCCTAAAAAAGCATTGGCACACGTCAGATCAAGGTGAGCAGTCTTAGACAAATTTCGAGTGAGAAAGCTTTAGGATGAAAAAAGCATGGATAAAATTTAGAAACGTAAAAACTTTTCTTGCAAGCGCTATGTTTTTAACCTGCCTGTCAACCTGCGCACAAGATTCCAATTCAGGTGCGGTCAAATCAATCGCAGACGACATGCACTTTAGAATTGACTACAGTTATTTTTGTGGCTTGCCAAATAGATATACACGCAAGACTTATTTTTTGCGCAGCGAAGATTTGAGCCCCACAGATAATACCAAAGTGCGATCGCTTGTGAACGAATCGAACATATTAAACGTCAACGAGAAAGACTTGTCCATCACTGATGGCGGTCCCTGCAGGACCATTTCATTGTGCACTGGCGCAATTACAAAAAAAGTAAGCTGGTCTTATGAACATGCTCCGGCTAAATTACGTAAATTAGCCGATTACTTAGATTCCAAATCAACAGTAGAGCAAAAGCCTTAGTTGGCAAAAGCCGCACCCGGTTTAATTGTTTTGATTTCGATATCGCGCCAAACATCACCTTTGATGTAGGGTTCTTCTTTTAAATGATTGTCCAGATCTTGGCGTGTGGGAAAGTCACAAATTAAGATAGACCCGATCATTTTTTCATTATCGTCTAGAATTGCTGCTGCATAACTAAGAGTTCCTTGTGCTTTCATTTTGTCGCACATCTCAATATGAGCCTGGCGTGCAGCCATTCGTCTATCGAGTGCCTGAGCGTCTGATCCATCGCGACCTACCAGCATGAACTTCATTCTTGTATCCTCATTTTTTAACAAATTCACTAATATCATCAAGCACTTGATCATCAACATGACCAGGTTTGAAAAAATACTCTTCTGGAACAGCAGTGCCTTCGCCTACTATAAACAAGTGATTTAAATCGGGATAAAGCTTGAGCACATTATTTTGATTTGATTCAAGCTTCTGCTTCCAGAGAGTAAAGTCACCATCTGTGGTGACTTGATAATCTCGCCCGCCTTGCAAAACCATTATAGGCTGCGGTAACTTCGATGCGACATCCACCGGGTCATAATTCTTTAAATCAATCCAGTAAGATGGTGGTATACCAAAAGGAAGTGAAGTGGTATCAGTTTCTAGATTTAATTTATCACTTTTTACCAAAGCTACTTGCTGCTTTAAACGCTCCATCTTCAGCTCATGACTTGGGTCTTTTTCTTTCTTCAACGAAGATACATAAGTTATTTGATCGAGAAGCAAATCCTCAAGTGGGCGCGCATTGCCGGCAAAAACAATGAAGCCACGGACATCAGACAATCTTTGAGCAATACGTGGAACCAAGTAACCGCCAAGACTGTGACCCAACACAAAAATCTTGTTTTTATCAGCCCCGGGTAAAGTCATGGCTAGTCTTGCAGCATTAACTGCATCGTCTACAGTTTCTTCTTGGACAGTAATACTTTTGAGATTCATTCTTTTTGGATATTGCAGCGTACGTTTGTCGTAACGCAAACAGCCAACACCTCTAGCTGCAAGTCCATATGCCAAATCGCGAAAAGGTCGATTTGGTCCTATAGTCTCATCTTTGTCTTGAGGACCAGAGCCGTGTACTAGTACAACTACTGGAAATTGACTCACTTTCTTTGGTACCGTATACAGTGCATCCAATGCAAACTCACCTGACTTTATTTCAAGTGCAGTCTCGTTCACTGAATCATCTGTATTTTGATTGAATGTAAAACCGATTATTTCGTTTTTATAGTCCAAAAGCACATTCAAATTTATAAGTGCGTGTTCGAATTGCATAGGCAAAGTGACGGTACACATCTTGCCCAGTACTTGCGCTTTGGGCTCTTTGCTTTGTTTGTATTGCCCGTATTTTTGCTCAAGTTCGCTCCATTTTTCTTGCAAGACCTTGGCATTGATTCGCGACAAAAGACTTTTGGAAAATCCCTTGACTGCCTGGTCGAATTTGCCAATACTCAATTGCCGAGCCATCTCTTTACATCTTGAATTAGAATCGTTTATGGGCTGGGCGATTGCCATATTCACTGATGCCCAATTTAAAACAAGCACTGATAGGGCTATCGAGCCTACCGAACAAAAGAAAACCAAGCAAAGTCTTTTGGCAAACACTATTTATTCCTCAGCCCTAATTCTATACACTTTAAGTACCTAATGACTTAGAGGTTCACTTGAAATTTTTCTGCTCTAGCTTTTTGATATTTGGCTTAATTCAATCTCTGACAGTATTGGACGCAAAACCTACGCTTGCACATTTTGAACACGACCATCAAAAGAAAGCGGCGAAAAAGAAAAACACTCAAGTAAACAAAAAGCCTATAGACCCCTGGAAATGGCTCGAGCGAGCGCTGGAGCCAGCAAACGCCGCCACTGCCAATGTCCAAATTTACGAGCAGGGCATTTATCGCATCGTTCGCTCAAACGGCATACCAGACCATTCTACTGGCAGATTTCCAAACGCTGGCAACCCCAACACAATGTCTGAGCAGTCGTATGTTTTTCGCATGCCAGCAAGACCCAAAGAATCCGGCTCCTCTATCGAGGGAGGTATGTATCCTTTTGGAGTGGCGATAAACGGCGTACCTTTTGATCCAGGTGCAAACGAATTCTGGAATAACAATCGTGCTTCAGGCTTTCAATATGAAGCTATGCATCTTGGAGCAAAACTTGGAATAGACGCTAACAACGCTCATGTACAGCCAAACGGTGCCTATCACTATCATGGACTACCAACTGGATTGATAAACAAATTGAGTAAATTTACAAAACCAGTACTGCTTGGTTGGGCAGCGGATGGATTTCCTATTTATGGACCCTACTCACACAGCCAGGCATTCAATCCAAAGTCTAATTTAAAGGAATTGAAATCGAGTTATCGATTAAAGAAGGGCACTAGAAAAGGAGGTCCAGGCGGTTTTCCGGATGGCACCTTTGTACAAGATTATCAATACGTGGCAAATGCAGGAGACTTAGACGAATGCAATGGCAGACGCGGTGTAACGCCTGAGTTTCCCCAAGGCACTTATTATTATGTGATAACGCGCGATTATCCCTACATCCCAAGACGATACAAAGCTTTTCCAGATGAAAGTTTCAAAAGACGTGGCGGTTCTTCAGGACAGAGGCAACGATCCGAACAAGGACAAAATCTACAACCAGGACCAAACGAATTCGAACCATCAGGTGGTCCTCGAAACTTTGGTGAACCGCCATTTCATCAGGGACCGCCACCACACGGCGGACCACCTCCACACGGCGGACCGCCTCCACATCAGGGACGAAGACCGCACGGTGGACCGCCTCCAGAAGGCAATCCGCCTCAGTAGTTATTCGCGCATTTTTTCAAGAGTAGACCATGGGTCTTGTTTAGCTTTAGGGGCAATTTTGGGTGCCACTACTTTTGGTGCTGCCTGCACTCGTGTAGATTCAGACCTGCGTGGCTGACGCACTATTTGTCTAATTGGTTTTGGTGTTAGTTTGGGCTTGCTTTGAACTGGTGTAGATGGAGAAATTGGTGAAGCGTCATTCACCGGTGGCTCTGTACTTGGCGCCAAAGTATCTGATGATTTGATTGAAGTCTCAGTTTGAGTTGGAATATCGGCTGTTTTTTGTCTGGCAGAAAATTGTTGAAAAATTAAGAATCCAATTAAAGCAAGTACAACTAGACCAATTAATACATAGTTTGTCTCGCGCCCTGGAGTGTCAACGGTCTGTCTACTCAAATTTGCTCTGGGGGGTGAATCTGAAGTCTGAGGCTTTGATACTATCGGTGATGGTGCGGGCGGTGATACCGCTATTGGTGCCGGCGCTGGTATTGCATCGAGTTCTGAAACTGAAACTGCACGTTTTTGACCTGACTCATTTTTTTCGGGATCTTGTAGTGATGGCACAAAATTGTCCGCTTCAGCTCGAGACCACTTAGCTGTTTCTTTCGGCAGTTCAGGAGTAGCTGCTAGATTAGCTTGTGCAAGATAATTCATATCTGATGCATTCAAATCGGCAGCATTGTGAAAATACTCATTTTGTTGCCCTGAGCTTGGCACTCTTGTACTTGCTTGTTTTGCCATGTGCACTAAATATTCGCGCGAATCACGACCAATATCGGGTGCACATGCATCAATAATTCCCTGTTGCAATGCTAGTGCAGTCTGGTATCTTCGCTCTGGATCCTTTTCCATCGCTTTGAAGACCATGTCTTGCACTTTGCCTGGAATTAGAAGCTTATGATTTACATCTACAAATGGTCTGGGATTTGATCCAACATGCTTTTGAATAAGCTCAAACACCGAGATAGCATCATAAAAGGGATCCTTGCCTGTGAGCATCTCATACATAACTGCACCAAATGAATAAATATCAGAGCGAGCATCTCCAGACTTTCCCATACACTGCTCGGGACTTATGTAGGGCGGGCTGCCCCATAGTTCGCCAGAGTTTGTGAGTTTACGCCCGTCGTCTCCAAGTTTGGCAAGTCCAAAATCGACCACCTTAACGAAATCCATTTCTTCGTCCATCAAAACTATATTGCCAGGCTTAACGTCGCGATGGACAATTCCTTTCTTGTGAGCGTGATCCAGTGCGCTACAAACTTGCACACTGATGCGAGCAAATCGCTCTAAATCAAGAGGACCGTCGTCTTGAATCAAATTATCGAGACTCTTCCCACGTAGATAGTCCATCACTACATAAGGTTGATCGTCATCACCAATTACGCAATCATATACGGTGACAACGTTTGGATGACTCAGTGCGCAAAGACTTCTTATTTCGCGCAGAAATCGCTCACGATAAACTGGCTTTGAGTCGACTTGTAACTTAATTGTTTTCACCGCAACATGTCTGTCAATTGTTAACTGAACGGCTTTGTAAACTACACTCATACCGCCTGTGCCAAGGATTTCTTCAATGTAGTAACGATCGTCCAGAGTTGTGCCGACCATCGGGTCGCGACTTTTAGCACCACTTGCGCTTGGATTAGTATTCTTTTCAGGCTCTTGACTGTCTTGCATTTTTTCTTAAAAAACTAAAATGGAGGTCCGCCATTAGGAGGCCCACCGCTTGGCGGCCCGCCTTGCGGAGGTCCGCCGCCAAATCCGTTGTTGCCACCACCCATAGGACCACCTTGGCTCTGATGTCCACCTTCTGGAGCCATCAAGTCAACGCCAACAGTTTGATAGACTATAGTTTGAAATTCGCGAATGTTTCTAAAAGCTTCAGCTTGCTTGCCTTGGGTGAAAAGCGTATTAATAGTCGTTCTCATAGCTCTCAAAGTCTGACCTTTTGCACGGTCTTTAGACTCGACCTGACGTACAAGCATGTCCGATTTTTGATTAAAAGAGGCTTTTATTTGATTCGCTTCAGCAGGAATAAAATTGCTCTCTGGACCAGTTTGAACAGGAAGCGACTGATTTGAATGTCCAGACTGGGGATCGCTTTTAATTGTCTGTGCAGTTTGACCAAACGATTTGCCGCCAGAGGCTGAAATAATTCCTTTACCGCGAGCTATTCGCTTAGCTTCTTGCAAAATATTTTCTTGCTGGCTTAATGTGCGCTCAAGATTAGAGATCTTAGTACTCAAGTCATCTATTTTGCCTGCGGCCACTTGTGCTTCCACATCTTTAAAAGCATTTTGAAATGGACGTACACCAGTACCCATTTTTCTCAAATGATCAATTCGCCTCCAGACAATTAGGCGTCGCTCGAACTGCGGACCTTGCACAACTTCTGGAGTTTGCTCGCCGGCAACCGAAATGAGATAAATTGATGCCAAAAATTTATCCGGCTCGATTTTGCCAGAACCAAAGTCTTTGATTTGTTGCGAAGATATCTGAATATAGCGACCTTCTTTATCCTGCTGCGAAAAAACCACCTTAATATCGGTCACTTGCTCGGGAGCATTTTCAATTAGAGTTTTGCCAAGAAAAATAGCGTCGATTTTCAGCTCTTTATCAGAGGCACTGGGATTCTTGTCCACCACAACGGTCACCAAGGGACCCTCCCCCATAATGTTAATATTACTCACCCGCGCTTTTGCATTCGCTCGAAGTAATGTTGTCAATTGAGAGCTGGAAAGCTTTGCCCACGCAGGATTTTGGATGCTTAAGCCTAAGATGACACTCACAGCCAGAAAAACTGATTTTAGCGGGATGGATGGCATAAAGCTCCGATTTAATCTCCATAAAAAGAAGGCTTAAAGCTTTAATGCCATCGTTATATAGATTTGAAACTTGGCTTGAGTTTCTAAACCATTGAGAAAATCGACAAAATAAGATTTTCGACCGAACTCTTTTCAACCGAGCTAGCTAATTGAACTTTATGACCAAACAAACTAGTCGAAACCTTTCCTCGACTGACCCCATCTGTGGTGACATCGATTTTTACAGTTTTATATTTGAAAAGCGAAGGTTCTATGATGGCAGCAGCGGTACTTGTGTCCCAGAAATAATATTGAAACCCTTTTCCACTCACTAATTGCCAAAGTCGCGATGCCAGTTTGGAAGCTTTTGATTTTACTGCTTGCTCTTCCAATCTTGAGAGAAAATCTTCAGTCACAGGCAAATTATTGGTCAAGTCGAGCGAGTGCAATTTAATTGGAATTTTACTAGTCAAAATTGCTTTGAACGCGTGAGGATCCGCATAAGTATTCCATTCCGCACTACCATCTGTCTCGTTTAGCTCTACGTTGCCATCTACTTTTAGAGCACCACCCATGATGTATATTTCTTTTACTTTCGCTTCTAGTTCGGGATTTTGACGAAACACTTTTGCAAGGTTAGTTAAAGGTGCGGTGGCAACAATAGTTACAGGTACCCTGGAGGCTTTTAGACAGTCACTAAATACGATATCGCTACGTCGGGGTCTTTCTGTTTGATAACGACGCTTGAGCGCAATATCTTCAAACAATGGCAATTCATTAATGACAACGCTGTCGTCTCGCCAATTTACAGGAAACGGATTGGGAACTTCTTCATTGCTCACAGCAATTTCCGGACCCTCTAAATTGAGATAAGTAGCCATTTTGAGGGTCGTTTCATAAGCCAAATCTGCATAGCAACCGGCATTAGTAACACCAACAGCTTGCAATTCCACCTCCGGCGACAGCCAGAGGAGAAGAGTGCTTAGTAAATCATCCACATGACCGCCCTGGTCAAGCAAGATGGGTCTTTGCATTTAAGTGCAGATTCCAGATTAGGAAATAACAAGCTTACACTACTGACAACCTAAGGAAAATCTACAATCACTCCTGCAAGCGGCATTTGTTTCTCGTGTTTACCTTTTAATTGCTCGACAATGACCTGAGCCTTGCCTTGCTCGTCGGCTTTGAAAAATTCTTCTTCCGATTTGTATTTGCCCTGTACATTAAATTGGTCAATTACAAATGGAACACCATTTGCGTAAAGCGGCGAAGGGTGGTCGCAAACATGAAAATGTAAGTGGGGGCCCGACGAATTACCTGCGTTTCCAACCAGTCCAATTTCTTGACCGCAAGTAACAGTATCGCCAATTTTCACTTTGATACTACCCTTCTTCATATGTGCGTAGAAAGCGTATTTATTCTCGCCTATTTTCACTATTGCATAATTGCCACCAGCATCAGCTATCTTGATGCGACCTGGCTTATCTGGAATTTGATTCTCAAACTGATCGACAACATCTACAACCTCTCCATCAGCCACAGAAATAATTTTTTGCTCGTAACAGGGATAACTTTTACATTCTTTGCGATCGCCATTTGAAGTGTGATTATTCTCGTCAAGCTTTATCCAATCGTTGGCAAAACGCTGGCTCAAACACAACTTATTATTCAAACTCAAAAGTGCACGGCGATGTCCGGTATCAGTACCGATACCACCCACTGCTACCCACCCCTTGCCTGAAAGCGGCGGGCCAATTACAAGTTCGTTTTGATCCACTTTAACTTTATCTGTTTCAATCACTGTTTCTGGATTTAATATAGGTGCATCGGCTTTGTCTGCGCCCTGAATGGCATAGGTTAGTTTGTGCGAAATTTCTTTTGGAATCGAACTATTTTCCAAGGCTAAAGTGACCCAGCAGAAGCCTGTGTCGCCTGGTTTAAAATCGGTAGTATTCTTGCGTGCGACTGTAACAATCTGAAGCAATTCATTGCCGGAAAAAGTTTTGAGCACTTTTTTGTCTTTGTCTAAAACTTCAAGAGTTTTTAGTTTAACTTCAAATCCGCCACCATTTGTAAAACGCAGTTCGTATGCTAAATAGCTCTTACCATCAACTGCTTCCACTGCAATTGGTGGTTGCATATTTGATACCATAAGCGGTGTGTAATTTATTTCAATTTTATTTGCTCGTACCGGCATCCATGGTGCTGCAAGTAAAACAGAAAGTAGAACCATCAAAGCTATTCGTGTCATCATTACTTTTAATCTCTCAGGGAGTATACTCTAATCAATATGAATGAAATAAATGATAGCAGTAAAAAGCCCCGAGTCGTCATAATCGGCGCCGGTTTCGGCGGACTGGCAGCAGCACGAGATTTGCGCTCTGCTCCGGTTCAAGTAACTGTGGTAGATCGTACAAACCACCATCTTTTTCAACCGTTACTCTATCAAGTTGCAATGGCAGGACTTGCTCCTGGCGAAATCGCTTGCCCTATTCGCTCTATTTTGCGCGACCAACCCAATACAGAAGTTGTTCTGGCTGAAGTGAAAAGTTGCGAACTAGATGAAAAGATATTGCAAACATCGATTGGGCCTATCACTTTCGATTATTTAGTCATAGCAGCAGGCGCTCAAACCAATTTTTATGGACATTCTGACTGGGCTCAATATGCCGTCGGACTCAAAGATCTTGATGACGCATTAGAGATTCGCCGTCGCACACTTCTTGCATTTGAAGAGGCCGAGCGCGAATCGAATCTTGAGCGACAAAAACAACTACTGACATTTGTAGTTATTGGAGCCGGTCCTACCGGTGTCGAACTAGCAGGATCACTTGCTGAGATTGCACGTTTTGCCTTAGCTAAAGACTTTCGTCGCATTAATCCAAAATCTGCTCGGGTAATTTTGCTTGAAGGTCTACCCAAAGTGTTACCCCCATTTGTAGACGAATTGTCGCTTAAAGCCCGAGATGAGTTGATACACATGGGAGTAGAAGTGCGTGTAGGCGTGAAAGTCGAAGGCATAGACGGAGAAGGAGTTCATCTTGAGGGTGGCGAATTCATCCCAAGCGAAACTGTATTGTGGTGCGCAGGCGTGGCACCGGTTCCGCTTGCGTCAAGAATAAGTCCCAAGCCAAATCAGGACCGCGCTGGTCGATTAATAGTCGGCACAGACCTTTGCATAGAGGGCTACAAAAATGTTTTTGCCATTGGCGACATTGCCAATTTCACTGGACCCGAAGGCAAACCCCTACCCGGCTTGGCACCAGTGGCTATGCAACAAGGTAAAGCTGTAGCAGACTTTATTAGAAATGATTTGACTAGAAACCCGCGCCGCAAATTTGAATATATTGACCGCGGGACTCTTGCTACAATTGGAAGATCGGCTGCAGTTGCTGATTTTGGCAAAATGAAACTAACTGGCTTTATGGCGTGGCTGGCGTGGTTATTTATTCATATAATGTTGCTTATAGGTTTCAGGAACAGGCTGGTCGTCATGACCAATTGGATGTGGTCGTTTCTAACTTATGAACGAGGATCAAGGTTAATTACAGGGCACAGAATGCTTGCAGGAGCGCCTGAATGCTCGGATAAAACAACAGGTAAAGAGTGATGAAAAAATATCTGGCCCTTTCAAGCATCTTATCGACGCTTGGCGCCCTGTCTCTTGCGGCGCCGCAGACCATGGCATATAAACTCGATGTTATAGCAAGCGAAAACATTGTCAATCAAGAAGCACTCCTCGACAAACTTGAAAAATACGAAGCGGCGTCGCTTGCTAAACTTGCCGCAGTATTAAAAGGCACAAAGATTGATCCCGAAAGCATGGTTACACTAGGACTTAGTCTAGATGGCTCGATTCACAGTTTAAATTACAAAGATCCAGGAGCAACAATAGCCGCCGACTCACCCGAGCGAAAAGCACTACTTAGCGCCAGAACAATTCAATTTGGAAAAATACCGTCACTTGAATCGGGTTATATCAAAATTACTTTGCCATACAAAGAATTGATGGAAGGCAATTACAAGAGAAAACTATATGTGGTGCAAACACCTGAAGGTCAATCAATAGGTGGAGTTGGTGGCATCAATATTGGTGGCGTATTAGGAAACGTAGAAGCTTCACCATCAGATGTGGAAAATTTTCGCAGACGAAATGTGCGCAGACAAACAGTGGTTTCCCCGGCTCCATACACCGATAAAGATCGAAAATTCGATAGTGATATCACGAGCCTCTACAGCTCGTTTTGTGCACGACCAACCTCTTCTTCGCGTTTTGATAGTAGCGAAAAGTCTACTCTAAAAGATTTAGAAGAACAAAGCGCCAAGTACATGCAACAAGAATACTGGCTGGCTGCTGCACAGGCTTATTTAAATGAAGCAAAATATTTTCTGCGCATATCTGAATTAGATAAAGGCAAAGAACGATTTGCTAAAGCCAAGAATTTGCTTAGCAAGTTAGAACTAGCCGAAAAAGAAAATCTAATAAAAAGTACAGTAGAAGCATCCTCTAATCTAGCGCGCGGCAATGAGAATTTTTCATGTCGGGAATACTTGCTACTTGAAGCTTACAACATGGCAAAAGAACAAAAGATTTCAAATTCAAATTTGAGATTTGATACCATCCAAGCACTGGCAGATTTTTATATAAGTGCAGAACAAAAAACCGAAGCACTAAATTATTACAACGAACTTCTTGCTGCAACAATTGCATCTAAAGACAACCCCGAGCGAGCAGCTCAATCATTCGTCAAAATTGCACAAGCTCAAAGAGCCCTTCAGGACGGAGTTTCTGCAGACAAAACTCTTGCAAAAGCAAATACATATCTTGTAAAAAAATTGGGCAAAGATAGTGTCATTCTGATACCTATATTAATTCAAATGATGCAAAATACGACCGATTCAAAAGTGCAAGAAGCCAAACTTGAGCAGATTGAAAACATTGTCGAAAATTATAAACAAGCAATTGTGACTAACTCACGAAACTCAGCCGACCAAAGTGCATTAGCTGCGGCAAGAGCATTACTGAATGAATCGCGCACTAATGATTATAGAAGATACAACGACCCAAACTCAGCCACTCAAATTAATTTGTCGGCATCATGCGCACGACTGGGATACAAACTGAAATTAAAAGCTGAACCTCGTTTCGACTATTCTGCGTTCACTCAGCTAGCTCGCGCTATGCAAACAGCAGGACAATTTGAACAAGCAGCTAACTTGTATAAAGAAACAATTGCTATGCTTGAGACCTCTCAGAACCAAAGTGAATCACACTATGCAGATTCTTTGCGCGGCAACTATATAAGAGCGCTTGAGCAAGCGGGAAAAACCGAAGAAGCGGCAAAAATCAAAGACGAATTAAAAACAAAAGAAACCAAACGCATCGCCGATGTCATTCAAAAAATGGAAGACGCACTTGCAGACGCAAGTGAGAAAAGACCTGTCGAGCGCGTGCGAAAAGAAATTGGTTTATTTGGACTTTATGCCAATCAGAAAAATGCCACCAAAATAAAAGATGTACTATCCAAAGCCCTTGTAGACTTAAAAGCAATTGATGGCTCAGCAAAAGAGCTTCACTCGCTTGGATTCACATTAGTCGGACCTATTCGCACTCAGCCAGAATTTTTCCAGGCTGATCCAAAAATGGAAGAATTGCTTGTGCGTACTATTCTTTTGTTTGACGAAAAAACTGCAAACGGTATCGACTCGATGGCGATGAATACACTTACTTTGCGCATCGTGGGTGGTGACAAAAACGAACTGGCAAAGAAAGTAGCCAAAGCAATAGAGGAATCAAGACAAGGTCGTGGCACACCTGATGGACAAAGTAAAATTTCAACTCTAGACGAACAAATAGACCGCGCCAGTTCTAAATTAGACTATGCCTTAGTGGCAAAACTTAAACAAGAAAAAGTCGATGCCATGAAGAAAGAAAAGCAACGGGACATTTTTGTAATTACCGCGACTTTTCAACTAAGTCGAGCTTATTTTGAAGCGAAACAAATGACCGAAGCAAAAAAAGCGTTCGATGAAGGCTTGCAATTAGTGGAAGCTAGCAAGCCTGCAGAATTAGCCAGAAATCTAAGATCTATCGATATGGCAATTTCTTATTTTTCAATGCACAAGCAATACGATTTGATCGAAAAAGGACTTCGCAAATACGTTGCTCTAATGGCTACAGTTCCAGAAGTTGAGTCGCATGATTTTTATCGATTCGATCACAGTACCGATTCTTTAACTAGAGCATACATTCAAAATGGTGACTTAGATAAAGCAGTTGATTTTGAGCGCTACGTGCTGAACACGCTATCAAATAGCAAAACAAAAAATCAAAAACTAATTACTCAGGCAAAATTGAGTCTATCTTTGACTTTGCTTCAAGTTGCAAATCGAGACTCAAAACGCAAAGACACGCTGATGCAAGAATCAGAAAAAGAATTCAATGGCGCACTTGGCGAACTTACAAGCTATTATGGTCCCAAGTCTGCACAAGTAAAACGTGCCATTCAAGATCGCATGCGCGAAGTAAAAGGAAATGATTTGCAGGCGCTCGAAAATCTGAAAAAGCTTCAAGATCAGAACTAATTCATAGACAATAGACTAATCTATTTTTTTGCCGGTACAGACGGTTTGACTGGACTAGAACTCGCCTGCATCATTTTAAGTAGATCAGCATTGAGCATTTTGCGTGGCTCTACTGCTGGTACTGTAAGAACTAGCTCTTTACCTTCCCACTCACCACCAAGTTGCGGTGTCTGGCTTTCGCCAAAAGCGCTTTTAACTTTCCAATACTATAATAGTAAACTCCAAAATCAGAAAATATCATTGCCATGTACGTGTCATCAGACGCCATGAATGGTCTGTACGCCATAGTTGCATCATTGAATATTCTCAGTCCTTTGTCGACTTGTCCCTGATATGCATAAGCTCGACCAATCACAGCCCACGCACGCATAACCTGGGCGTTTTGTGCTGCTGCGGCTTCTTGAATTGAAGGAAGAGTTTGAGCGATAGCGCCTGGGTCGGGTAATTGTTTTACCATCTGTGCTTTGGCTGTTTCGAACTGTTGAGGCGCTTCGTTATTCACCCAATTACGCAGCTTGTCTATATTGTTTTGAATACTTTGATCTTGGGCGCAAACAGGATTGCATACTCCTAGATACAAAAGACATGCAAGAAGCAAACATCTGACTTTTTTAAAACTGATCATGGCTTATTCGACACTTTGATTAAAGGAGACGTCTAAAGTGCCGTGAGTATATCATTCATGCTTTTAAGATAAAAAATAGTCGTCTGCAAAGTAGAAGCCTGTGCAGACGACCTCACTGCATTGCTGCAGATACATAGACTATAACACTGATTTAAAAATGGAGCCGACGATGGGGTTCGAACCCACGACCTGCGGTTTACGAAACCGCTGCTCTACCAGCTGAGCCACGTCGGCATTTAGCATCCGTCACTACATTATATATAGTCCCGGGCTACAGGGAAATTCTAAGCCGGCTTGGCGTTAACCAAGCTTAGACAATCCCTATTGAACATAGGTATATAGAATCGATATATCGACCATATACTCGACTTTTCGGGGCTGTCAAAGCATTTGAATTTAACCAAAAAAGTGAGGAAGTCATGAATATAAAGAGCGAGCCGCGGGCATATAATGTATAACGATTATCATAGCTTCTTGGACGTTTCAGCCTAGCTGGACGGATATAGACGGGTCAAAAGCGTCAACCAAGACATGAGTCGAACAAAAATCCGTGTTTAAGGTGATCTACTGGAGGCAACTCCTAAGAGCCCAAAGACACGAGAGGAAAATGCCTGACTGCTGGTAAGTCTGACTTACTGTGGTCGAGCATAATCAAAACGCATAGCAGCACGCGACACCAAAGATGGTATCAAGGAGTCGCTGGCTACGCCACTGGAAAGATTTGCTTAGCAAGGCTTTCCAGGCTTTGCGCTTTTTACTTTCTCTTTTTTCACGTTTTGTATTCCTTATATGTGGTGCTTTTATGATACCGCTTGCGCCTGACATGTACCTATTCAAAACTAGACTTCATGCGGCTTTCGCCAAAGCGCCATTTGACACTATAAAAATCCCAAAGCGGAAGCACCATGATTAGTTCAAGACTTTCGAGGATACCAAGTCGAAGGAATATTGGCTTTCTATGCAGATAGAAAACGACCCAAAAATATTTTGAGAAATTATTTTTGGGATACTTCACAGCGCTATGAGTGATTGCTATAGTTATAAATGTAGACGGTGAGCAATTCGAAACGGAGTTGCTTTGAGCCGAGGGGCAAAACGGAAACGACAGGTTGACGTCAACCGGAAACGACAGTAAGCAGCCCGCCTAGCGTGAAGGACTAGCTGAAGCGCTTCGAAAATACTGAGCCTGTGCAACAGGCAGCTAGACAGTAGTAAAAAGACCGCCGCGAATTTATTCGGGTGGTCTTTTTGTTTGCGCAGTTTTAGTCTCAGCCTAACTCTTACCAATCTTGCAAAAGCGTATAAATGATAAAGTTATACCGTTGTAGATCCGCTATTTTATTGGTGAGAGAAGATGAAAGACGCCCCAGTTTCCTTGAAAATTGAAAAACTCGCCCATTGCCAGGGCATGCCCCAATACGCAAGTGGCGGAGCTGCAGGTCTTGATTTGTGCCTGGCAAGTGACAAACCAGTCGAAATCAAAGCCGGACACAGAGACATGCTTCCAACCGGCATTAAAGTCGAAATTCCTCAGGGCTACGAAGGACAAGTTCGACCCCGCTCAGGGCTTGCTGCCAAACACGGAATTTCGCTCACTAATTGTATTGGCACAGTGGACTGTGATTATCGCGGTGAAGTTATGGTCCTCATCATCAATCATGGTCAAGAAGCTTACACTTTTCAACCTGGCGACAGAATTGCCCAGCTTGTCATCACTCCTGTAATCACAGTGGCAATTGAAGAAGTCGAAAGCGTCTCAACAACAGCACGCGGCGAAGGCGGCTTTGGTTCCACCGGCAAAAATCTACTAACAGTCTAATGCGAGTTATCATTGCTGGAATAAATGGCAGACTGGCCAAAGCTAGTGCTCAAGCCATAATTGCCTCGGGCGATTGCGAACTGGTTGGTGGATTCGGGCGCAAAAATGCCGACTATGTCGGCGACGAGATTCCAGGCACACTAATTCCTATTGCTGCGGATCTCGATTCTATCGATACTGAGGCAGATGTTTTGCTTGAATTATCGTCGCACTATAGCGCGGTAAATAATGCCAAAGCAGCTCTAGAGCGAGGTATGCGCTTCGTTATTGGCACATCTGGACTGAGTGCAAAAGACATCATAGACTTAAGCGCACTAGTCAAAAAGAATAAAACAGGCTCAATGATTGTGCCGAACTTCTCTATTGGTGCCGTTCTTATGATGGAGTTTGCCAAATCAGCCGCCAAACATTTTCAAAATGTAGAAATTGTCGAAACGCATCAACCACATAAGCTCGATGCGCCATCAGGCACGGCATCACACACACTGCGCAAAATTGCCGAAAATCAAAAAGAATACAATCCAAAAGTAGTGGACGAAAAGGAGCTGATGCCTGGTGCTCGTGGCGCTCGCCATGAATCAGGCGTGCGTGTGCACTCGCTTCGATTGCCTGGGTTAATTTCGCGCCAGGAGGTCATATTCGGGTCGCGGGGCGAGCTTTTGACTATAAATCATGACAGCTTTAATACCGATTGCTTCATCAAAGGCATACTATTGAGCCTTAGAACAGTACAATCATTGGATGGATTAGTGGTGGGTCTGGAGACCCTGCTATAAAAATCGCGGAGTCGCATATGAAAAAAGAATTGAGAGTGGCTATTTTAGGGGCGACAGGACGTGTCGGTCAGGAATTGTTGTCTGTGTTAGAACAGCGCAACTTCCCTGTATCTGAGCTTATTGCACTTGCAAGCGCTCGCTCGGCCAATACTTTTGTTGAATGGAAGGGCAAAAAAATTGAAGTAAAAGAGCCCACAGACGAGATCTTTAAAAATTGCGATTTAGTTTTGGCATCGGCAGGCGGTTCGGTCAGCAAAGAATGGGGACCGCGCGCAGTCAAGCAAGGCTGTGTATTCATCGACAATTCAAGCACTTTTCGTATGGACAAAGATGTTCCACTTATAGTGCCTGAAGTAAACGCTCATGAATTAGAGAAACACAACGGATTGATAGCCAACCCTAATTGCTCGACCATTCAATTGGTTGTGGTTCTCAAAGTTTTGCACGAATTAGCCGGTCTAAAACGCGTAGTGGTATCCACATACCAGAGTGTGAGCGGAGCTGGCAAAGAAGCAATTGATGAACTTCAAGCTCAAACCAAAGAAGTTCTTTCGGGAAATGAGGCTAAGCCTGAAGTATTCAAACGTCCAATTGCCTTTAATTTAATTCCGCAGATAGACGTTTTTTCTGAAGATGGTTATACATTTGAAGAAATAAAAGTCATAAACGAATCGCGCAAAATTCTTGGCTTACCAGAACTTGCAATTACTTGCACCGCAGTACGCGTGCCGGTTGTAATTGGACACAGCGAATCTGTGACAGTAGATTTAGAGAAGAAAGTAAGTCCTAGCCAAGTTCGAGAAAGTCTTGCAAATAACGAAGCCATAGAAGTTTGGGACGACTGGTCTAAAGCTCATTTTCCCACACCAATAGATTGTGCTGGAAAGGATCCTGTTTATGTAGGACGAATCAGAAAAGATACTTCCTCTGAAAACGGAATTAATTTGTGGGTGGTGGCAGACAACTTGAGAATTGGTGCAGCATTAAATGCGGTGCGCATTGCCGAGTATCTTTTGTCACATGATTTGATGGAAACCAAAAAAGTTTTAGCCTAGGAGCATATAGGAAGTAATGATCGGATCTGACGCCCCTTTATTTGGAAGATTGTTGACCGCTATGGTCACACCTTTTGATCACTCGAATGAAATAGATTATAAATCGACAGAGAAGCTCATCGAGCATCTTATCGAATCAGGCACTGATACCATTGTGGTATCAGGCACCACCGGTGAGAGCCCGACACTATCTACAGAAGAGAAGCTTGATCTTTTGAAATTCACCAAAGAAAAAGCAAACAAAAAAACGAAAGTCATCTTTGGTGCGGGCACAAACGATACAGAAAAATCTGCAAAACTAGCTAAGAAAGCCGAAAAAGCAGGTGCTGACGGTTTACTTATAGTAGCGCCATACTACAACAAACCCAGTCAGGAAGGCATTATTGCTCACATTAAAGCAATAAACGATAAAACCGATTTGCCCATCATTGTTTATAACATTCCAGGTCGCACCGGTATCAATATTCAACCAAAGACCATGGTCAAGATTATCGAAACTTGCAAAAACGTCCACGCCATCAAAGATTCAACAGGCGACATTGACCAAATGGCAACGCTTGCTCGCATGTGTTCGGATCCTTTTAGACTATATTCCGGCGACGATAATCTTACTCTTCCTTTTATGAGTGTGGGAGCCTGTGGGGTCATAAGTGTAGCTAGTCACGTTATTGGCAAAGAAATTGCACTTATGATGAAATTGTTTGCCGAAGGTGAAATTCGCGAAGCGCGCGCTTTACACTACAAGTATTTGCCACTGTTCAAGGGTCTTTTCATTGCTCCAAATCCTACTTGCGTCAAATATGTTTTGTCGCTTATGGGATTGTGCAAAGAAAATCTGAGACTACCACTTGTGCCACTAGATGCAGAGCAGAAATTGCAAATGAGAAATTTGCTTACTGAATGCGAAGTAAGCACAATGAGCGATAAAGGAAATCTTTGTGGCACTAGATAAACTGGTCAAAATAATTCCACTTGGTGGTCTTGGCGAAATCGGCAAGAATACTATGGCTATATGCTGTGGTAACGACATTATTCTTGTTGATGCCGGACTTGCTTTTCCATCCGACGATCTAATTGGCGTCGAATTAGTACTACCTGATATTTCTTTTCTGATTGAAAATCAAGAAAAGATTCGTGGGCTTGCAATCACCCATGGTCATGAAGATCATATTGGTGGCGTGCCTTTTATATTAAATGAGATTTCTCTGCCTGCTATTTATGGACCGGCTCTGGCTCTTGGATTGCTTGAATCTAAATTGTCTGAAATGGGACTTCAAGATCGCACCCACTTGAAAAAGGTCAAGCCGCGTCAGCGAGTTCGCATGGGATGTTTTGAAGTTGAATTTATTCGCTGCACCCACTCTATTGCTGATAGTTTCTCGCTCATTATTAGGACGCCAATTGGCAATTTGGTTCATACTGGTGATTTCAAGTTTGACCTAACACCAGTAGATGGCGAATTATTTGACTTTGCTAGTCTTGCCCGCGCCTCAGATGAAGGCATTTTGCTCTTAATGAGCGATAGTACAAACACAGAGCGCCCTGGATACACTCCATCCGAGCGGACTGTCTGGGGCAAGCTAAATGAAGTTTTTGCTCGCGCCCCGCAGAGAATCATAGTTACAACTTTTGCAAGTAACGTGCATCGCGTACGTCAGGTTTTGCTTGCTGCAATGCACTATGGCAGAAAAGTTTCTATATTAGGACGCTCAATGCACAAGTTCGCCGAACTCAGTCGCGAGCTTGGTTATATGAAGTTTCCCGATAATTTATTAATTCCAATCGAACAAATAAGAGACTATCCAGATCATCAAGTAGTGATTCTAACTACTGGTAGTCAGGGCGAACCATTATCTGCCTTAACTAGAATCGCCAATAACGAACATAAGTTTATTAGTATTATCCCTGGTGACACAGTCATTATTTCTGCTACTCCTATTCCCGGAAATGAGCGCTCCATAGCTAATACCATTAACAAACTGTTTTTGCGCGGTGCAGACGTGGTTTATGGCAAAGGCTCAGGCATTCACGTGTCAGGTCATGCTTGCCAGGAAGAACAAAAACTGATGCTCAACTTATGTACTCCCAAGTATTTCATGCCTATTCACGGCGAGTACAGAATGCTTGTGAAACACTGCGAGCTTGCTACTGAAACTGGAATACCTGCTGAAAATACTTTTGTTTTGAAAAACGGCGAAGTGCTCGAATTAACCAAAAATTCATGCACCAAAAGTGGTGCGGTCAAATCCGGGGTTATTCTTATAGATTCCAACCGCGAATGGCGCATAGATTATGAGACAGTGGACGACCGCAAGCATTTATCACAAGAAGGACTTGTAATGGTGGTCACCACCATGGGTAGTGACGGCAAAATGCTTGCCGGTCCCGATATTTCCATTCGAGGCATTATTTTGCCCCAAGATGTTCCAGCCGAAGAATTTGTTTTACTTATTTCAAAAGAAGTCGAGACATTGCTTACAGGCAAAAACCGCAAGTGGAAGGATGAAGAACATATTTCACTTCATATCCAAGATGGGCTGGAAGAGTTTTTGCAAAAACGCATGAACGCAAGTCCTCTCGTTCAAGTGAAAGTAAATCTCGTTTCTGTTTCTCAAGAACAAGGCGATGGCGACCCTATGACAACTAAGGCAAGCGATAAAAGCTCTCGTTCTTCCAATAAAAAGCAGAGCTAGAAACCACCGCTAATACATCTACAAAGAAAAATCCCTCCGGTGAAGGAGGGATATTACCTGTTTTGTGTGGATTAGATGCAGGTAAGGAGGAGACAGAATGAGCGCCGGGCAGACAAACTCGTTCGCCTCTGTTAATGACCATGATAACAATGCTGACAACTGTGGTCTGTTAAAAAAATGTCGGGTCGAATCCGTGGATGCCCACCCCTGAATTTTATTAGAAACTGTTAATACTATTTACATGCAGTTGTCTTGTTTACAAGTGCCTAAAACCAAGAAACCCAGGAATAAAATTCCAAGGCTTCTTGTGTCGTCAGTTGAAAAATCGAGCTAATTGAATTCGAGTTTAACTAGTTAGGTTTGTTACTCGAAGGATAAAGAAAATCGAGTGCACCTAAATCGTAACTTCCATCGGCTGCTGTTTGAGGTTCCATTTTCAAATCCGAAGTCAATTTGATATTGCTTGGAGTGAAAATATAAACTTGCTCGCTCAACTTGTGGAAGTCTCCATCTAAAGCGGCTGAGGCACCAGCTACAAAATCAACCAGACGACTAGCGTCGAGTTTTTTCATATTTTCCAATGAAATAGTGGTGGCAGCTCTGCAACGCAAACACTCTACGATGTCGATAGCTTCTTCAAAAGTAACTGGCGAAAAAATTGAAATTTGAGATCCAGATTTTAGATTGGGATTTGGTGCGCGCATGGCACCAAGTGCCATTGATTTTCTGTCATTCAAGGCGGGAAATAAATCCACTACCGCCTGTTTTGCCGGTCCGCGTGCCAGTTGAGCTGACATCATTGGCATTTCGCCGGTTTGAGTATTGATATTGTCGTTCGTCATATTTAGGTCCTACCCGTGAATACCTTGATGGAACACAGACACTGCATCACATTTAATTCTATAGTTTTTGTCACAATTCGCAAGTGTCCTAACTGATGTCTATGGTATTACTTTTAGCATCATACTTTTACTTGGCGTCTGTCGACACGCCATAGCTCGCTGCTTCAAGACCCGCTTATTCTCTTGATTTCCAGTTAAAACTTTGGAATTTCATTTTCGCCACGCTTTATCGGTCACCACTTATAGTTCTATTTATAAAGATCTATTGGAAAGAATATATCGACAAATATCCATATCTTCGCTATGAGTCACCTTTATATTGAACCTCGAACCTGGTACCACTTTAACACTATGACCTGCATGCTCCAGACAAGCGGCATCATCAGTCACGACTAGTCCTTTTAAAACCAGCTTCTTATGTGCCTCTAAGAGCCAGTCAAGCCTTCCGCCCTGAGGAGTTTGGGCTAGATATAATTCGTCTCTATTAAGTGTTTCTTTGATATATAGAGTATCCCTATCAACTTTTTTCACCGTATCTGGCACTACACTAGCCATGGTGGCAGCACCAGATGCGATTACTTCTGATACCACAGCATCAATATCATGTTTTGTTATAAGCGGTCTTGCCGCATCGTGAATGAGGGCGTGCATGGGCTTTGGAGTGTGACTTGTGCTTTGTATAAGCCCAAGATATACCGATTCTTGTCTGTTCTTGCCGCCGCTTATGACATCTATTTTTTTATTAGTATCAATGGCATCGACTTGCTCTTGCATTGAAGACAAAATATATTCATTGCCAACCAAAACTATTGAAGATATATATGCGCTAGATATAAATTCGCGCAGGCTCCACATATAGAGTGGACAGTCCAGCAACATGCGACATTGCTTTGGACTTTCTTTGCTTATATCTGAACTGAACCGACTGCCTTCTCCTGCGGCGGCAATTATTGCCACAACTGGATTTATTGCGTTCAAGAGTTCGCTACAGGCTCGTCTACTACAAATTGAACTGGGACTTCGACATCTTCATGCTCAGACACTGGCTCAGACATCAAATTTGGTTCGGGACCTGGACTTGCATCAAAAGTCGAGATTATTTGCTCAGGCATCACTTGTGGCATCACTTCATTTTCTGCCACTTCTGCTTGCGCGACTTCAGCCGGCAGCGCATCAACTCCAGGCTCTGGAGCATTTGCAGCTTTTGCTTCTTTGGCAAGCATAGTGCGAAGTGATTTGCCGTCTTTGGTTAATCTGAAATAGTCTTGAAACTCTTTGGTAGTAGTAAGAGTTGGTGAGCGACCTTCGTCGTGCTTATTAATAAGTTGGCGTTCGAGCAATTCTTTAATGTGGTCGTAAGCGCCAGCACCTCTTATTTTGATAATCTCCGACTGCATCACAGGTTGTTTGATGGCAATGGCAGATAGAGTGCGCACAAGTGCTGTAGGCAATTCCAATGGAGCAAATTCGTTAATAATTGTGCTGTACTCGTCTCTTACTTGCAAAATATAACCATTATCGTCGGCAATCTCTAAGCCGCCTTTGCGCTCTTCGTAGTCTCGAATCAAGTCAAGAATGGCTTGTCTGGTCATATCTACGTCTATGTTTATAATTTGCGAAATGGCTTGAGCGCGCAAAGGTTTGTCGGTCAAATATAAGACCGCTTCGATTTTTCCTTTTATAACTTCGATTTCAGACATAAGTTGGATCTCGTTATTTTGCTTGAGTTATGAAAACTGGACCATAAAAACTTTCTTGCTCAAGTTGTATTTTACCTGCATTGGACAGAAAAAGTGAAGCAAGAAAAGCGTCTACCCATGTACCTTTTCGATCGAGCATGCTTGCTAGAGCAAATAATTCTATACGCTGATTGGCCTGAAAGATTTTGACCAGGAGCTGCTCTACATTCTCTATAGTATGCTCTATATCTTCATCGTGAGCCAGATTCAATATGTCATCGACATCTTGAATCAAAGTATGACCGCTTAAATCAATGCGAGATTTTCTGCTTTTTTCAGAGCGAATCTTCTCAATTTTTTCGGCTTCTTGTAGAGCTTTAATAAGCTCGTCTAGTGTAATTTTGCGACGGACTACTTTTGTGCGGGTTGGCTTTCTTACAATAGCCTTTTCTAAATCGGTGAGCGAAATCTGGCGTGGTTGCTTGGCGCCATCAAATTCCATGGCACCTTCATCAAAGTCCATGAAGTCATCGTCCACTTTTTCTTCTTCAACCACTTCAGTCAAAAGCGACTCAGCTTTCAAACGAAGCAAGACCGATGCATGGAAAATAATCTTGCCCGACTGGCGCAAGCTCTCTTTTGGTGTAGCAGCAATTGCTTTTAAGAATTTGTCTGTAACATCAATGATGTCGACTGATTTGGCGTCGATTTCACCATTCTTTGCCATGCGCACAAGAATTTCGATACCATCAGATGGACCTACATTACGCTCGTGCTCAAAAGATATTGGATCTAAAGTGGCAGGATCTATAAAGAGCTGCTGAACTACTTCTAGCTTTACTTGCGATTCTTCCATAGTCTAGGCTCCACGAGCTTGAGGCTCTTCGTCATGCTCTGGATTTTCGGCTGGAATCTGAATTTCGCTGATGCCCACTACGCGCGAGTAACCGTCGTTGCGCAATGACACGCCTACGGCGTGATCGGCTTGTTCGATCATTGGGCGTCGCAGACTGACTACAACAAATTGGGCTTGCTTCGATTGGCGCTTGACCATACGTGCAAGACGGTCAGCATTTGCACCGTCTAACATCATATCGACCTCATCGAATGCGTAGAACGGGGCTGGTGCGTAGCGTTGGAAAGCAAATACAAAAGATAGCGCCGTAAGCGACTTCTCTCCACCAGACAAAGCTTCAATACGCTGCATTTTCTTGTCGCGTGGCTGGGCTCTTATAATCAAACCGCCATCAAAGGGGCTGTCTGGATACTCTAGTTCAAGCTTGCCAGAACCATGACTCAATTCAGCGAAGATTTCCTGGAAGTTGTTGTTTACAGCATGGAAGGCTTCCAAGAAAGTGGATTTTTTCAATTCGTCGTAGCCAGAGATACGCTGGATAATTTCTTCTTTTTCAAGATCAAGCGTTTCTAAATTGGTATCAAGTTCGGTTTTTCTAGTTTCGGTCTGGTTATACTCGTCTAGAGCCTTCATGTTAACTGGTTCTAGATGGCGCATCTTGCGCTCTAGTTTTTCAACTTCTTTTTTGAGATCGTCTACCGTTTGTTGATTAGGCGGCTCATAGTCTGGATTTTCAGCCTTGATAATAGCTAACTGCGCTTTGATTTCTTCAAAATCACGCTCCAAGTCAAACAAAGCCAGTTTCTCATTCTTGCGCTCTTCGTTAACACGCTTAGCTTCTTGATCATATTTGGATTTTTGAACTTCTTGCTCAGTTACATTTGCATGTATCTCGTCTTTCTTGCTACGCAGCGACTCAAGCTCTACAGAGATTTCATTGACTTTCTTCTCTACTTCGCCAATAGCCAATTTTATGCATTCAACCGACTCTAAAAGAATAGGACGCTGATTAATAAGCTCTTCCATCTCTGCTTTAGAATTGGTGACTTGCTCTTTAAGATTGTCGCGAGTATTTGTCTCAACAACTTCTTCAGTTTCAATTTTGTCAATTAGGCGCTGAATTTCTTTGCACTCTTTTTCAGTAGAGTCGACATCTTCTCTAACTTCTTCAGAATCGAGAATAAGTTTTTCTAGCTTGGAGTTTGCACCTTTATCTTTGACGTTTTCCAATGCCCGAGCCAGTTCATCGATTTTCTTTTCGAAACTTTCGACTTCGACATTAATGGTATCCATTTCTTGATCTATTAGGTCTATCTCGTCGCCTTTTTCACGCAGGCGCGGTTTAATTTGATCAATATTTTGATCTAATTCGACGGTTTGTTTTTTGTTTTCTTCAATAGCTGACTGCTTCTGCATTGCATCAGCTTTGGCTTTAACTAATTTCTCTTTTTCTTCGTTTAGTGCAACATTCAGCTCTTTAACAGCTTCTTTGAGCGACTTGATTTGCTCTTGCACACTTGCTTGAGTTTGTTTCAAAACACTTAGGTCTGTTTCTCCACGCTTAGAGAAGTGCAGACGCGACTTGCTTTCTTGACCGCCTGTGATACTGCCAGATTTTTCTAACAGCTCACCACCAACAGTGACCATACGAGCCTGGTTGAGCATTTTGCGCGCACTGTCGAGATCGTTCATTACCACAGTTTGACCACAAGCATATTGAAATGCTTTGGCAAAGCGCGGCTCAAAATCAATCATGTTATAAGCAAAATCGACTACACCCTGACGCTCTGGAAGCAATCCTGGTGGATTGGAAGAAATTTTATTTAGTGGAACGAAAGTAGCTCTGCCTGATTGTGTCGATTTAAGATACTCGATACATTCTTTTGCTACTTGATCGTCCTCAACCACAACATGGCTCAAACGAGGTCCAATACAAGTCTCAAGCGCTGTTGTGTAGTCACCTTCGCACGAGCCTAGCTCACCGATGGTGCCATAAACGCCTTTGATACCAGCCGCCATAATGGCTTCAACAGCGTGTCCGTAACCGCTTGTACCGGTTACTTCTTTTTGTGTTTCAAGTTCGATTACGCGTCGCTTGACTTGCTCAAGACTGTTTTGTTTGGATTCAATTTCTTCCTGGGTCGATTCAAGTTCGCCTTCAAGCTGCTCGATGTCGCGACTTATGCCAAGTACAAGTGCATACGCATCTTGATACTGTCTATCGATTCGCTCACCCAAAGCCTTGCTGCCAGCCGATTTAGCAATAAGTTCTGTGGCTCTTGTGCGAATACCTTCGAGCTCTTTTTCTAAATTAAGTCTGTTTGCTTTTAATTCAGTAGCGCGAACTTGTTTCTGGTGTTTATCTTCACGTAGTTTTTGCAAGTCATCGTGCAAATTAGAAACTTTGTCGGATGATTTGTCTTTTTCTTTGCGCAGAGATTCAATTTGATCGATAAAAACTTTTAGCGCTGCTTGTTTTTCATCTAGAACTACTTTTACAGTTTTTTGATCTTCTAAGTGTTGAGACTTTTGTTTGCTTAACTTTCGCAAGTGTTTCTCGATAGTCTCGATTTGGCTCTCAACTGCCTTTACGGTTTTTTCTTTCTCTCCAAAAACACCATCAAGGTTAGAGAGTTTGTTTTCTTCACGAGTCAATTCGCCTCGTTTGTTCTCCAGATCTTGTCTTAAAAGTAGTTGTTCGTTGCCACCTTTGTCTCGGATTTCTTCGTCGATTCTGCCCATTTCACTGCGTAGAGTTAATAGCCCTACTTCAGTTTCATATAGTTTGGAGGCAAGAAAAGTTTCGCGCTCGTCCAACTTGATCAAAATCTGGCGCTTTTCACTAACAGCTAAATCAAGTTCGTTGGTTCGAACAAAAATGAGATCTCGCTCAATAGATTCTTTCTTAGTTTTTAAGTCTAGATATTTAAGAGCCTGGTCGCGGTCTGTGCGCAACTGCTCTAGGCGAGCAACAATTTCGACAAGCACTATACGCTGATGATCGATTTTTTCAGAAACAGTTCCTAATTCTGATTTTGCTTGATCGATTCTGCGATCAAATTCAGCAACCCCTGCAAGCTCGTCGATGATGCGACGACGGTCAGAGGCGCTCATTGTGACGATACCAGTAACGTCACCCTGCATGATGACGTTGAATCCGGTAGGACTTACGTTATATCTGACCAACTGATCATGGACTTCAGTTAGCGTAGCAACTCTGCCATTCAATATATATGTACTTGTATAGCCATTAGGCTTTACTTTGATTCGACGAGTGACTTCAATTTCTTCGTTATCGTTGCTTACAAACTTGACTCTGACTTTGGCTTCGTTCTTGCCGCTCAAGTTATTAAGCAAGTCGGGCAACCTTTCTGCCCGCATAGAGCGGGTAGATGAAAGTCCCAGGGCAAAAAGTAAACTGTCGATGATATTCGACTTGCCCGAGCCATTTGGGCCGGATATAGTAGTGAACCCGTCGAGGAGCGGAACTACTGTTGGTCGACCAAACGACTTGAAGTTATCTAACTCAATTTCTTTTATTCGCACGCTAGTTGAAAGTTTTGGTTACCGCAGACCTGATTTTCCCTTGTCGAATTAGACTATACACTTTATCTGGTGTCAAGCATGTGGTGTCGGATTTGGTGAAAAGTGATCAAAAGTGGTGCTTTTATATATCCAGTGTAAAGTGTTATCGGCGCCGTCATAAGTTTTTCGAGTACTTCTCAATCAGTTCTTTGGCATGACTTGCATCGTTGTCTTTTGGTGCAAATTTAACGAATGTGCGCAGTTGAGCAAGTCCATTTCGCACATCGCCAGACTCGATCATAAGCAATCCTAGATTGTAATGAACGGCAGTGAGGGCAGAATCTAGTTTCAATGTTTTTTGATAGGCCTCAATTGCTTCTTTCTTTTTTTTGGCATTCATGGACAGAATCCAGGCTAAATTATATTGACACTTAGCGTCTTTATCGTTCGCCTTGGCCCATTTGTAGGCTAACTCCTGGGCTCTGTCCGATTTATTTTCTTTGAGCAAAATTTTAAGCAAAGCATTCATTGCTTCAAGTTTAATGGTCGGAGTGCAGAAGCGCTCTAAATCTAACGTTCGCTCAAATTGAAGTGCAGCAGCCTTGTCGTCACGATTAGCTAGCAAATATCGCCCTAAAATCAAATGCGGTCTTGGATCGTCTGGTGCTGCCACTGTACCTTTGCGCGCTTCTTTTATGGCACTATCTAAATCACCGATTTTTTCAAAACACATCGCCAATTTCAAAATATTATCTATATTATTGGCCGATAATTGCTGAATGCGCCTGCAGACTTCTTTGGCTTCTTTATATTTCTTGGCTGCAAAATAACAGTCCGCCACCAGCAATAGTGACTGCCAATCGCCAGGATTATTTTCTTTCAATTTAGCGGCTTCTAAAAGAGCTGCATCAATCGATGCTTTATCGCCCTTTTCTAAAGTAGCTCGCACCTGAGCAATTTTAGCCGGAAAATATTTAGGATCAAGAGTCAAAGCATATTTTGCATCTTTCAATGCCATATTTGGCTGACCTATAGCCAGATGCAACAATGCTCTATTTGTAATAGCTTGAAGATATTTGCTATCTTTTTGAATAGCAAGATCAATACATTTGACCCCTTGGGCATATTCGCCTTTGAGCGCCAAAAGTGCGCCACAATTATTTTGATATTTGGCTTTGGTTGAATCAATCTTTACTGCAGTTTGAAATTCTTTCAAAGCGTCATTTACTCTGCCTTCAGAAAGCATGTCGCAGCCTTGCAAATTATGATAATCGGCTTCGTTGAAGTCTTTTTGAGTGGGCTTCATCCCCGGTAGAGGTAGCACTAGACCAGCTTCGTCAGTGGCACTCAAATCGTCTTTAGTCACAAGCAAATCAGCTTGTTTTTTGAAAGCTTGCTCGAATTGAGACTTTTCGTCAGACTTGGCTTTTACTTCAGAATCTGACGCCTCTATTTTTTTTGCTTTAGCTCTAAATTGAACCCAACCTAAGGTTAGCGAATAAGGCAGTTTCTGATCTGACAGAATCATATATATATGTGTTCGATCACTTTCGCGCGAAAGATTATATCTATGATCTTTCATCAATCGCGCTTTCACTGACTGACAGGCGTCAGCCGCTTCTTCTTGGGTGAGAGCCAGTGCATAAAACTGGTTTGTAAGAAGAAAAAACAAAGACAAAGCGCTTGCACATATCGTCTTATTAATAGGCATAGACTAATATATTACCAATGAATTCGCCTCTTAAGTTTGAAATCGAAGCTGAGTGTCCCTGGTCGGGGGCTCGAGCCGGAAAAATGACCACATTGCATGGTGTGGTTGAGACTCCTGTTTTCATGCCGGTTGGAACCTATGCGGCAATGAAGTCAATGACCTTTGATCAAGTAGACGAATGTGGTGCTCAAATTGTTCTGTCTAATTCGTATCATTTATATTTACGTCCCGGTCACAATTTTATAAAAGAAGCGGGTGGATTGCACCAGTTTATGTCCTGGCAAAAGCCCATTTTGACTGATTCTGGTGGCTTTCAGGTTTTCAGTTTGGACCAATTTAGAAAAATCACCGAGGATGGTGTCCATTTTAAAGACCATAAAAATGGAAGCAAGCATTTTATTGGTCCGGCTAAATCAATGGAAATTCAAAATGCAATTGGTGCCGATATCATCATGGCTTTTGATGAGTGCGTAGCTAATCCCGCAACATATGAAATGGCCAAAGCAGCCATGGAACGCACTCACAGATGGCTCGAAGTTTGTACCCAAACGCATGCGCGTAAAGATGAGCAATCTTTATTTGGTATCATTCAGGGAAGCATATATAAAGATCTGCGCAATCAATCAGTTGATGCAGTTACATCTTTTGATTTACCAGGTTATGCCATTGGTGGCGTGGCGGTGGGCGAAGAGCGCCCTATAATCGAAGATATAGTGGCACATACAGCACCGCAAATGCCGCGCGACAAACCCAGATATCTAATGGGCATAGGCACACCCTGGGATATAGCGTTTGCCATCAGGTGGGGCATAGATATGTTCGACTGTGTCTCGCCCACAAGACTTGCCAGACACGGAGCTGCTTTCACAAGCCAGGGTCGAATATCGCTCAAAAACGCACCACACAAAACTGAATATATTGCAGTCGACGACAAGTGCTCATGTCTTACTTGCAAAAAATACACACGGGCATATTTGCATCATTTGGTGCGTTTAAATGAAATGTCTGGTTGCATACTGCTTTCCATACACAATGTCCAATATCTTATAGACCAAGCACAATTATTGCGCCAAGCCATTTTCAATGGCAATTTCAAAGAAGTGTACGAAGACTTTGTCAGTCGCTTTTATTCTTTACGCTGAGCGTCGCTTACTTCAACTTCAGCATCGACAGTGTCTGAATCTTTCAAGTCAAGCAATATGGGACCATCTTTTTTGGTTGTAATCAATTTGCTTGAATCGCCACCAGATTTAAGAGCAAGCAGTTCCATCTCAATATCGCTTGCGCCTTCAAACGAAGCAAAGGCATTATCCAGATTGTCGCGTCCAAGTTCTGCCATCGCTTGAGCTTTGGCTTCGTTCTCTTGCACTTTTAGCTCCATGCGCTCCATGATTGAACCAGCGCTTTGAGCATTGGTTTTAGACAAAATCTCGTTTGCTTTAGAAGTAGCTTGAGCAGCTTTGTCGCGGGCAATAAGAACTTGCTTTTTGGTATAAGTTTTGGAGGCTTCCGCTTCAAGCTCGGCGAGACGACGCCTTAGTCCTGCTGTAATTTCCTTTTGAGCGTGAAGTTGTGTTTCTAAGTCTTTGACCGCAGCGGCGTATTGCTGTTTGCGTTGCAGCGCTTGACGAGCCAGGTCATCGTTGCCTTGTTGCACAGCCATACCGGCTCTTGTTTGCCAAACGTCGACTTGTTCGACATTTTTCTTGAGCTGTTGCTCCAGTTGCTTTTCAGTGGCTATTGCTTGAGCCACCGCCTGGCGGACCTGAATAAGATTCGACTGCAAGTCTTGATAGGCTTGCTCCAACATCATCTGAGGGTCTTCGACTTTACCCAGAAGGCTATTAATCATTGCTCTAAGGACAAGCCCGATGCGCTGAAACATGTTTCTGGAATCTCCTCTTGGTGCTGCTTAAATACTGCTTAAATAGTAGTGTATCAAAACCGATTCGGCATTTATTTTGGTCAAATTGTTAATGGCGCATTCTATTTATAAGGAATACCCAGAAGCGGATGTAAATAGAACATTGCCCTCATAATACTAAATAAAGCCTTAATTCATTAAAGACAATATGAGCAGTCAAAACAAACCAGAACCTATTCCTTATGCCGACCAGCAAGAGGCAGAGTTAAATCCGGTAGAACCGGCAGCAGACAGTATTTCAGACCAGCCAGGCGGACCGCCTGCATGGATGGTTGCGTCTCAGTGGGGGATGAATTTAACGGTACTGACTTGTCTTTTTGGATACGCCGGCTTTTGGCTTGGGCAGCAACTTCACAACAATGCACTGTCATTTTTTCTGACATTGCTTGGCATCATTCTTGGCTTTATAGCAGGGATATATCGCATGATAAAAGGCAGTGAAGCTTTGAAAAGAAAGCAAAAGTCGGATAAACAGGGGAAATAGCCTCTGCTATTATTTATGGCGTTCGCCCAATATCTTTATTTGTAACGGGTACAAAAATTCGCCATGCTAGGAAAACACCTGCTTTTATCACAGTTTTCAGACGCCAATGCTCAGCTTCCACTACTTGGAAATGTGGGTAACACACACGTAGACACTCTGGCTTTGAGCTGGACATGTATGGCTGGAATCCTTGCAGCCGCAGCGATTGTACGCCCAACCCTTACAGCCGACGGTCCTGGTGGACCACTGCAAGCGATTGCTGAGGGTCTTTATAAATTTGTTCAAGACCTAGCCAAGGGGCAAATTGGTCATGACTACAAGAAATTCTTACCGCTTATTGCAGGAATTTTTATTTTTGTATTAACAGCGAATTTGATAGGAATCCTCCCCTGGCAAGCTGCTGAGCATGTTCCAGGATGGTTCCATATGACAAATGGACATCCTTTTGAAGCTGCCTCACCAACTACTGACTTCAACGTAACCTTTGGTCTGGCCCTGCTTTCACTCATTGTGTACTTGGGTGCAGGCTTGATCAAAAATGGTGGTCACTATGTTAAGGAACTTCTCACCAACCCCGTAGAATGGCTTGACCTGGTCATCCGCCCCTCAACGCTTGCTCTTCGTTTGATGCTTGTCATCACCGCAGACGAAATTACGCGTATGGTCTTCTTGCTCATGCTGCCCTGGATTGCACCTATTTTCGTAATGGGATTTGAGATTTTCATTGCTGTAATTCAAGCCTTTGTATTTGCGCTTTTGACAGGTATTTACATTGGCATGGCTGTTGCCGATCACCACTAACACGCCTGTTATAATTTGAGTCGATAACTTGACTTAGCGCAGTGAAGCTAAGTTCGAGCTCATCTTGCACATCTCAAGATTTTGCCTTAGTAATCAACAGGAGAAAAGTCGTGGACCACCAATTAATCGCTCAAGCTGGCGCCGCCGCCACAAGCATCGATCCAGAAACTCTTATCAAATCGTGTTCCAGAATCGGTGCCGGTATAGCCGCAGTTGGCGTATTCGGACCTGGAATTGGTATCGGCATTGCCGCTTCCAAAGCTCTAGAAGGTATGGCCAGACAGCCTGAAATGGAAACCAGCTTGCGTAACAACGGCATCATCTTTGCCGCTTTGATGGAAGCTCTTGGTCTATTTGCATTCGTCGTAGCCATTCTTCTCTACATGTTCCCAATGGGCTTAGGTGGTTAATTAGCTGATGTTTGAGCTAAACCTAACCTGTGCGTTATTTGTCGTAAGCTTCCTTTTATTCATGCTTGCGCTCAACGAGCTTTTCTTAAAGCCTGTTGGTGACGTGATTGAAAAAAGACAATCGAGAATCAGCAATGATCTCGCCTGTGCGCGTGAATTGCGTGACGAAGCAAGTGTAGAGCTTGCCAAGTACGAAAAGCAATTAAGTAGCGTGCGCGATGAGGCAAGACAAGTCATTGCTGATCTTGTGGCACAAAGTCAGGCTCTGCGCGCTGAGAAAATGGCCAAAATTGAAAAGGAAGGTCGCACCAAACTCGACACCGCACACAAAGAGCTTGCTGGTGAAAAGACCAAATTGATCACTGCACTGGTTGATGAAGAAAAAGCACTCGTTTCAAACATCGTCTCAAAACTTCTAGGCAAGTCGATATCGATCGACCTGGATTCTGAGTCGGTGCAAAAAGCGCTTGTGCAAGGAGGCAAATAAACATGTTTTTCTTTGCTGAAATGCACGAATTCAATCCAGTTGAATTGTTCACCAATTTCAAAACTAATTTGGTCAACTGGCTTATTTTGATGGGTTTGATTATCTGGGCCTGGAACAAAGCTGTTCCGGGCATTCTTGATAAAAGAGCCAAAAACATTGATGAAGCCTTAAATCAAGCAAGAGCGAGCCGCGAGGAATCTGAAAAATTCTTGAGCGATCAAAGAGCGAAACTGGCTAATGCTGAAGCTGAAGCCAAACAAATACTCTTGGACGCAAAAGACATCGCCGCTCAAATGAAAGCGGATCTCGATTTGCAGACAGAAAAAGACATGCAATCTTTAGTGCACAAATTTGATGCAAGCATAAACTCTGAACGACAAGTGCTTGTTAATGAAATTCGCGCACAGGCTGTGCATGCTGCTATTGCTCTGTCCAGACAATATCTGGCCAAGAACATGTCTGCTCAAGACAAAGAACAAATGGTCAATCAGTTTTTAGAACAGCTCGATGCTTTAGAAGTTAATTCTCAAGGCGAGCAAAATAAAACGAAATCGGTCTCTCAAGTACATTAGAGGAAGCAATGAAAGGCGAACAAGCTCAGATAGCAGCGAAATACGCAGATGCCACACTCAAGTCAATTGAGGATGGCGAAAAGGATCAAGCTGCCACCATGAAAAAAGCCGAAGCAGTTTATTCGGATCTCAAAGCAATTGAAGAGACAATTTCGACTAATCACGATTTCAGACTTATATTGAATCACCCAGCACTTGGTCCTGAAGAAAAGAAAAAATTGCTTGCCGGCATTTTTGAAGGCAAAGTTGAAACCACCACATTCAACTTATTGCAACTTCTAACAGACAGGCGCAGACTCGACATTCTTGCTCAAATTAGTGTCCAGTTCAAAAAACTGCTCATGAGTAGACTCAATATTCTTGAAGCAACTCTTGTAAGCTCGACCAAATTGGGCGAAAAAGAAGTGCAAAATATCAAAGCAAGAATCTCTGAGCACATGGGCTCCAAACTGGATCTCAAAGTAGAAGTGGACGAATCACTCTTGGCTGGAATGGTGCTTCGAGTGCAAGACCAGGTGATTGACGGAAGTTTGAAAGGCAAATTACAAAAAATAGAGCAAAGCTTGTTATCTGTTTAAAACCAGAAAAAACTAGAGGAAAGAAAAATGGCTATCCGCCCAGACGAAATCACATCAGTATTGAAGACTCAACTCGAGCAATATAAATCAAAGCTCGCAGTCTCTAATGTGGGACGAGTCCTGCAAGTAGGCGACGGCATCGCCCGCGTTTACGGCATGGAAAAAGCAATGTCCATGGAACTGGTCGAATTTGCCGATGAAGAAAAAACCAACGGTATGGTTTTGAACTTAGAAGAAGACAACGTCGGTGTTGTAGTTCTAGGTGAAGGCAGAAAAATTTTCGAAGGGATGGAAGTGAAGACCACCGGTCGTATCGCCTCCGTTCCGGTAGGTGAAGCTCTTCTTGGTCGCGTTATTAACCCACTGGGTCAACCACTCGATGGCAAAGGACCGATTAACTCGACAGAATTCAAACCGATGGAAATCATCGCCCCTGGTATCGTCAAACGCAAATCGGTTCACGAACCTTTGATGACTGGCTTAACTGCTATTGACGCCATGATCCCAATTGGACGTGGTCAACGCGAACTTATCATTGGTGACCGTCAGACCGGTAAAACAGCCATCGCCATTGATACCATCATCAACCAGAAGAATCAGCCCAATCGTCCGGTCTGCATTTATGTAGCCATCGGTCAAAAACAATCAAACGTCGGTCGCATTCAGGCCATCCTGGAAGAGAAAGGCGCTATGGAGTACACCGTAATCATCAGTGCTCCTGCCACATCAGCACCCGCGCTTCAATTCTTGGCACCATATGCTGGATGCGCCATCGGCGAATACTTCATGTGGAAAGGCGAGCACGCTGTTGTAATCTTCGACGATTTGTCCAAGCACGCACAAGCCTACCGCGCTATGTCACTCTTGCTTCGTCGTCCGCCAGGTCGTGAGGCTTATCCAGGGGACGTATTCTACTTGCACTCACGCTTACTTGAGCGCTCGGCAAAACTATCCGACAAATTGGGCGCAGGCTCAATGACTGCTCTTCCAATTATCGAAACCCAGGCTGGTGACGTATCTGCATACATCCCAACAAACGTAATTTCAATTACAGACGGACAGATTTTCTTGGAGTCAGACTTGTTCTACGCCGGTATTCGTCCTGCTATCAACGCTGGTGTTTCGGTATCGCGCGTAGGTGGTGCCGCTCAAACAGGCGCGATGAAATCTGTAGCTGGTAAATTGAGACTCGACTTGGCTCAGTTCCGCGAGCTTGAAGCGTTTGCACAATTCGCCTCTGACCTCGATAAAGCTACACAAGATCAAATTCGCCGTGGTCAAAAACTGATGCAAGTATTGAAACAAGCTCAGTTCCGTCCACTTTCTTTGGGTGAGCAAGTATCGGTTATTTACGCAGCCAACGCCGGTCTGCTCGATGATATCGACAACGAAAAAATCATCAAATTCAAAGAAGAATGGTTCAAATATTTGAACTCACAAGGAAAAGACGTCCTTGCCAAACTAATGCAAGGCAACAAGCTCAACGCCGAAATCGAAGCTGAGCTGACAGCCGAAATCAAAAAGTTCAAAGAAAACTTCTTCAAAGCCTAGGTTAAAACAGGAAAAAAATCATGGCCAACCTGAAAGCAATTAGGCAACGCATAAAGAGTGTGCAGAACACTAAGAAGATTACTTCAGCCATGCGTTTGGTGGCAGCAGCCAAAGTACGTCGCGCTCAAATGAGAAACTCAAACGCACGTCCTTTCACCTCAAAAGTGGTGCAATTGCTGCAACAAATCGTGCACGAAGTAAGCCCAATAGATCTGCAAGATTTGCCTTTATTGAAAAAACGACCAATCAAAAAAGTCGCTCTAATCATCATCTCCTCAGATCGTGGTTTGTGCGGTGGATACAACGGTAACGTAATCAAGAAAGCAATTTTGCGCATTCAAGAACTGATGCAAGAAGGCAAAGAAGTGGCAGTCATCCCAGTGGGACTGAAAGCTGCAGCCGCCTTCAAGCGTGTAAAAATCGAGAAGATCAAAACATACACTCAGTTACCTGCCGTTCCAACAGTGGAAGAGGCAAAAATGATCGCAGAACACGTTTGCGATCTTTATGCCAAAAAGCAAATCGACGCAGTTGAAATCATAGGCACAGACTTTGTGAATATGATTCGCCAGGAAGTGAAAATCAAAAACTATTTTCCAATTACACTGCCTGAAGGTGTCGACCATTTTCCAAAGAGTGCCGAAACTTTATACGAGCCCACTTTGATGGAATTGATGGAAGAAGAGCTTTTGCCTAAATACGTCGAAAACGTACTTTATCAGGCACTGCTTGAAGCATCGGCATCAGAGCTTGCTGCTCGTATGAATGCAATGTCCAACGCCACAACAAACGCAAAAGACCTGATTGATAGCCTGACGCTTATTTACAACAAAGCGCGTCAAGGAAATATCACTCAAGAATTGCTTGAAATCGTTGCTGGTGCAGAAGCACTCAAAGGTTAGATCTAATCAGAACTGATTTGAGCTTATTTAACCTTGTCAACTGTAAGACGGCGGTTATAATTTCGTTATGACCGGCGCCTTAGTAGATATTGCAAATAATCAAAAAAGCCCAATTTTGACTAAGTCCGGGGCTGAGGCTTCGCTTGTGCCGTCTTTTAAGGTCACAAGTTCTGACCAAAAGTCTATTAGTGAAAGTGAGATGGCAGCAGCCATAGCCTGTGTCGTCGCCTACATGGAAGAAGAAAAAACATGCCCATCAAAAGATATCCAAGATAAAGACAATGTATATCTTTCTAATTGGGGTCGAACTGGGCTTATCTCCACCAAGAGAAAACTAGGCGCTTTTGATCCATTTATTTTTAAAAGCAAAAGTTTGTGGCGCAGTTTGATACTACTTTTAGTGCTCAATTTAACCATTGCACCAAACGTAAATGCCCAGAATTCTGAAAACATCGAACAAGGCGAGCCTGTTTCAACCGCTTCGGCTCTGATCAAAACCAACTCTAAAACTATAAGAATCAGTCTAGGGCAAGGACTTTCAAGCGCTCAGTTAGGATCGCTTGATGGCATGGAGGTTTTAGACGCGCGCACAGGCGAGCTTTGCGCACAGTTAAAAGCCCAGAGCCAGTGGAATCTGAGCTTTGCCAATTCAACTCTTAGCCTGACCCCATCACGTTTTGTCGACTTAAACAAAATCGCCTCTGGTCCAGAACTTACCACCACACAAGTAATTGCACTTGCTCCACCAAGACTTCCGGTCATGAAACAGTCTGTATATTCGACTATTCCATGGGCTAAATCGAGGAGCGCCTCTTTATTCAATCGCAAATTTGAATCTGCTTTGACCGATCAAGGGCTATTACTTGTTCCTGCCAAAGACAACGATGGTATTTTCACACTCAACAATCGTCCATACAGGGGAAGTCTTTTCGTTCGCATTCAAGGTGGCAAGTTCCAGGCCATAAACATAGTCAATTTAGAAGACTATCTTTTGTCTGTCCTGCCCTCGGAAATGCCAAGTGCATGGCCGCTCGAAGCCCTCAAAGCTCAATCAATAGCTGCTCGCTCATATGCCCTTGCCAATTTAAACAAACATGCAAAAGAGGGATACGACCTAGGCTCAGGCACAGAAGACCAGGTTTATCGCGGTGTGTTGCAAGAAAAGGAGCGCACAAACAAAGCCGTACAAGAAACAACCGGTCTTGTAATGACGCACAACAACAAAATAGTACCTGCTTTCTATCACAGCTCAAGCGCCGGCTTTACAGAGACGCACCCGAATAATTCAAAGCTTACTTATCTCAAATCTATTCATGACTACGACCAAGCCTCGCCACATTCAGCCTGGCGGCTTTCCTTTTCACCTGGACAACTAGCACAAAGCCTGGGTCCAAGCGTTGGACGCGTGCTTGGCTTAATGGCAATAGAGCGCACTCAATCTCAAAGAGTGAAAACACTTATGCTAATGGGCGACACTACAAATAGTCTTATTTCAGGCGATGCCGTTCGTAAAGCATTGAAACTGCCCAGCACAAATTTTAATGTGATATGCGATAGCCAGTCAGGCAACTATGTTTTCTCTGGTCAAGGATTTGGACATGGCATGGGAATGTCCCAGTGGGGCGCAAGATCCCTAGCTGAGCATGGTTGGGGTGCGGGAGAAATTTTGCATCATTTTTATCGAGATGTGCATGTTGTGAACGCATTAGAATCCGACGAAACCAAGAATTCAGTTCTATAATATCTTTTGTATGGAATTTCTCACTCAGGTTCTATCAGTCCTTTTGATGTTGGCTATTTTAAGTAGCCTCATCATCGTGCACGAATGCGGTCACTTTTTGGTGGCTCGCTTCTTCGGCTTTCAAACTCCTGTGTTTGGATTTGGACTTCCATTTGGACCCTATATAACTGTTGGGAAAGCTTTTGAAACTGAATTTCGAATTCACGCCTGTTTGCTTGGCGGCTATGTTGCCATTCCAGAATTAGGCGACGAATCGCGTCAGGACATGGAAGCTTATGGAGTTGCGGCATTGCCCGCCTCCGGCATGGTCGAAGGCGAAGCGCTTAGCAAAGAAGCCACTGCCCAGCCCAGTGAACCTCATATTGTAACTACCGACGCTGAAATTCCTATTGAAGCTCCTCATGCTGCAAGCAAAGACAATCCTTATGGCGTCGAGTTAAAACCTTTTCGTAAATTTCCAATCTGGCAAAGAGCGCTTGTAGCCTTTGCAGGTGTTGGTTTCAATATCATTTTTGCCTATCTAATCATGGTTACCATGATTCTTGTAATCGGCGAGCCAGTACCTGAGACTTATGCTGCTGGCACATTCAAATCGAATCCTATTGCATTGAATGCTGGTATCAAAAAAGGCGATCGCATTGTCAGCCTCGATAATCAGCCAGTCAAATCTTCCGAAGAGATAATTACTTATTTCACTTCGCACAAAAGCACTCCTGTCGTTGTTCAAATAGAGCGCGACAAGAAACAGATGGACATCTCGATGACCCCCAATGCTGAAGGCAAAGTGGGTATGGCGCTCGATACCAAAGCAGCTCGCTATGAGCGCGTAAATCGACCGTTTCTTGAAGTTTTGGTTATTGCTTATCAAAAAGTTGCTGACTTAACTCGCATGATGGTTGATGCACTGTGCAAATTGCCAGTCGGCATAATGAATCAGATATTGCATCTGGGCAAGCCTCCAGTAGCTGGAGAGCCTGGAATACAAGACGTGCATGGAATTCTTGCCGTTATTTATATAGGCAAAGATATCGCTCAACAAGACTGGAACCAGCTTTTCACTTTCACAATCCTGATTAGTATGGACCTTGCCATCTTAAACTTGTTACCCTGGCCAGCACTTGATGGTGGACATCTGGCTTTCATGGCTTACGAAGCAATTTTCAGAAAACCCGTTGGCGAAAAAGCACACGGCGAAATCGTGCGTTGGGGATTTATGAGTCTGCTTGTTTTAATGGCTGTAATCATGGTCAATGACGTAACTGCACTTGTGCAGGGCAAGCTTGACATCAGGAAGAAAGACAAGGATACTCAACAACAACAGAAAGTTGATAAGACTGAAAAGTCAGTGACTCCTGCTGCACCGGAGCAAAAATAACATGCCATCATACGATTATCGCTGCCAGAGTTGCCGCGAAACATTTGAAATCGAACGCTCTATGACAGACGATACACAGCCTGCTTGCGGGCATTGTGGAAGCGGTGAAGTTAGTCGCATATTCACTGTCAATATCGCTACTGGTTCTAAAGCATCAGCCAAAGACAAAGCAAAAGCAGCTCCTAAGCCAAGCGGCGGACATTGCTGCGGCGGCGGCTGTCACTAAGTTTTGAAAAAGGATCAAGCCACAGAGTTATTTCAACTGCGTGCCAAATTGGAGCAGTTAACAAAGGATTACGTCAATACTCTAATCGATTCAGAAGAAGCACGTGCAAGTCACGCTGAATTTTTGACTACAATATTAGACAGTATCGCTGATGGGTTGATTGTTTTTGATTGCAAAGAAAATGTGATTCTGGCCAATCAGGCGGCAGCAAAACTTGCTGGCATGGATTTATCTGGTTTAGACAAGAGTTCCATTCGCAAGAAATTTCTTACATTTAAAAACAAAGACGGCGAGCCATTCAATGTCGCAGATGAACCTTATTTTCATGCCTTAAATCAAAAAGAACCTTGCGAGAAAGAGGGTTATTTAGCTGGAGAGACAATCGATAAAGGCGGTTTCTGGCTTCGAGCGCATGCCTCGCCAGTTTTAGACAAAGAAAGTAATTTACTTGGAGTAGTTGCTACTTATTGCGACATAAGCGAGCGCAAACGTCTGCAACAGCAACGTGACGCGCTTGCATCTGTAATAGCTCACGATATCAAAAATCATCTTGCCGGCGAAGAAATGATATTCAACTATTTAAGCAAGCTTGGTGAAAATGGCGAAAAATTTGAATCAGCAGCTATGGATGCAATTTCAAAAATGAGAGCCAGCAATAAACACCACTTAGAGCTTGCAACCTCCCTACTTGAGATTTTCCGTACCGATTTTGTAATTAATACCAACAATGCAGTAAATCTAGAGATTGAGAAAATCATCGAACTTGTGATTTTTTTGAATTCGCTTGCAGCAACAGTTTCAGGCGTGGAGATTAAGACAGAAATTGAATCTGACTTGCCTCCAATCAAAGGAGTGCCCGCAGCCATAAGGCATTCGTTGCACAACTTGTTGCAAAATGCCATTAACATGAGCACCAAAGGCGATACCATCATTGTTTCGGTTAAAAAAGAAGAAGTTGGTCTGTCCATTTCTGTAACTGACCATGGTGCAGGAATGAGCGAAGAGGAAATATCGAGGCTCTTTAATCAGAATGCGGTCGCAAGCAAAATACCGGACAATCTAAAATCGAGCGGAGTAGGTCTGTTTTTTAGCAAGCTTTTACTCGACGCTCACCATGCCACTTTGACCTGTCAAAGCAAAGTGGGTGAAGGCAGCAAGTTCACTATTAAATTACCTGCCACAATCTGATTTTATAGCCAACCTAGTTTTTTCAGATCATGTACTGGCTCATCAAACGAACACGAGCCCACTGAATGAACGAACTTTTGTCTTGCTTCAATTATTTGGTTTATAGAAAGACAACGGTCTTTATAGCAGGCTTTATCGTCTGCGAACTTAAAACTAGAAGCATCAGTTTCATTTAAAACCGGCTCGATATCTTTGTCTCCATGATAGGCTAAGGCCGCAGCCATTAGTACATTGACAAAACCATGCATCACTGCCCGCGGTGCATCATGGTCGTATGTAAGCTCTTGCTCTGCTCTAATTGGATGATGTAATCCTGCTGTAGCTTTAAATGGCAACTTAAGCTCGGCACATTTTAAAATAAACTGGGCAACACTTTTTGAACTTGGAATTGCTTCTGGCTTAAGCCCGCCCATGCGAATCTTGGCAAAACTATTTAGTTCCTTAACTTGATTCAGTTTTTCAAGCTCAGTAAGGGCCACTTCGCAATATACTGGCTTACTTGCACTCACTACACTGCTTGCTTCGATTGTTGCAGCTCGGTCATTATTTTCGTTTGCCAAAACCGAAAGACACCCATCAAAATCTTCAGGAACTGCATCTAAGTCTTTTGCGTTTATAACAAACCAGCGAAGCATCCAGGCATATTGACTGTTTTTGTAAGTAACATAATTTGCAAGCGCGGTGTCAAGATGAACACTTGCAGGAGGATACAGCCCTGCATAGTCTATAAAGCCTTCTAAAAGTGCTTTTAGGGCAGGTGAGATTATCTTGTTCATATGCTCTCCACAATTCCTAAAATGTTAGCACGGTTGGGCTCAGCGCTATTTTCAGATTAATTGCAGTTGGTCTCGACAAGTCGAGTTCAACGCGCCCTATCGATGCTTGCGCTCGCTTGACAATATATGGGAATAATATTATCATCGAATGCTCATCTGTTTTTATTTTTACTAGCTAGCATTCAAACAGTAGGTTCCAGTGACTACAGCAGCAGGAAGTGATAACGCAGGTGCGGAAAATACTGAGCAGGTAGTTGCGGCCCCTGTCGAATCTCAAACGCTTGCGATCGCTCCAATCATCTCCCCGCAAGATAATGCTCTACTAAAACAAGACACACCCTTAGTAAGAACAGCCGACGCGACAGCAGATTCTATGAAAGTCGATGCTGCGCCTTTGTTTAGAACTGAGGCAAAACCAGGCGATCGCAGAGCTGGTGACGTTTTATCAACTGGTCCCAAAGACCGAATTGCAAGTGTCGAGCCTGCTCCAGGTTCGATGATGGAGCGTTTGCTAAAAGGAGATAAAACCAAACCCGAAGTAAATCCCGAGTTTGCAGATCCTAAAAAGCAGCTAGAAATTTTCCAACGAAGCGGCATGACACCGCAGCAAGCTGAAAAATTCCAAGCGGATATTCTAAAGAGACTGAGCGAAAGGGGTGACAACCTTCAGGGAACTCCCGAAGAACAACTAGCCAGAATGACTCAGGCTTTGGATGCCATTTTAGATCCTACCAAAGCGGGTGCAGGTGCAGATGCTCTCAAAAGACTTTCCGAAGGTGATCGTCAAAACTTGGTAAAGGATTTTCTGATGCGCATGTCGGATCCAGAAAAATTCGCCAATCAGGGCGCCCATAATACCTGCGCATTAACTTCAATGCAAAAACTGGCCTTGCAAGGAAACGATCCTGCAAAGCTGGCGGAACAATTAGCCGGCGTGGTAAACAACGGCTTTACTTTTGTGACAAACCCAGAAACTGGTCAACCTCAGCGAGTCGATGTTCATAGCGCAAGTTTAAGACCTGACCATGAATCTTCTATAGATCCATTTAAAAACAATGGCAATAAAACTCGCTCGATGGCTGGGCACGCCCTCGATGCACTCTTTGGACAAATGGCAGCCGATAATCAAGGCAAAATCGACGGCAAGAAATATGTTTATCTGGCAGCCAATGCTGGCGACTTTACAGGCGGCAACAGAAGCGATACAGGAGAAGGCTTTTTTGAAGCAGATACCCAAGGTAATCCCACCAGATTCATTGATAGCAGTCCTCAAATGACACTGGTTGCTAAAGCGCAACTTTCCAGAATGCTCGATTTGCCTAAAGGTATTAACTTCATTCACGAAAGTATGTTGGACGAAATACCTCCACAATTTCGAGATCAATTCACTTCATTTAAGGATGCTGAACAGCTCAAAACTCGATTGGCAGAGTTTTCACAAAGAACCGGTTTAACTAGCGCAGAAATTCGTGTTAACGCACCGTTTCTTCCAGGCGAAAGAATGGCTGGACACGGTCTGCATTCAGTCAACATCAGTTTGGTTGATGGACCCGACGGCAAGAAGCAAGTGCGAGTTGATAATCACTGGGGCGATGGCAAAGATCTGACTTTAAGCGATGCGCAAATAGAAACAGCGTCAGACAAAAACAAGTGGAATGGAGAGTATCCGCCAAGTGTCTACAGACCAGGTCAACCACAAACACCTGGAAATGTCATTGATGGACCAACAAGGCTTAATACTTTGCCCACTGTCAATGAAACTCCAGATGATTATCGAAAGAGAATGGAACAACTCAAAGCGGATCAAGACGCTAAAATTAAGGAATTAGAGAATCAAAAAGTTAAACCTGATACAAGTGCTGACAAATTGAAAGAACTCACAAACGAACTTTTGAATGCTGAAATGATTAGAGAAGCTTTTACAAAAGCCTTCAATCAGTTCAAAGCTGAAATGTCAGTCTGGTCAATTAATAGAACTGGCTCAGAGCCAAGTTTGTCTGACATTTTAAATGGTGAGCTTGGTAGAGTAAGACTCAAGTGAAGTCCAAGACTGCAATAGGCGCAATTCGCTTTGTCACTCTACCTGAAGGCTTTTCTTTAACAGAAGACACAAGAGGCAGAGTAGCTGCAAGTCATTTGAGACGTTACGAATCAGCCCAGCACCAAGGTGTTGAAATATCATTCTTTTATCGCGGCAATGATTTGTCGGGACCAGATACTCTAATACTCAGACAATATTTAAGTCAACAAAACCAAATCTTAATTGAAAAACAGGAATATGAATTACCAAATGAAGCAGACATTTCACTTATGAAAGAGTTTTATTTTATCATCGGAACTCCAGGAAACAATCAAGTTTCGAATACTGAAACAGGTGCGCGTGGTCCTCGTTTTCATCTTGAAAAATTGGAAACTATCGCTGTTTCTGGAAGACGTTGTTTAGCAGTTACAGGGTGGTATCACGGTCCAAACGCTGAGGTGCACAATTACTTTTATGGGGTATATTTCGACAGCAAGAGAACCTCGAAGTCGTGCAGGCTTGAAGAGGCATATTTGCATGCTCCAACTCATATGTTGTTCGAATATTATTTGCCTGAATTCCAAGACACGTTAAAATCAATCATTTGGAAATAAGCTCGACTACTTACTCTTCGTAATCTCAGGCAAACCAAGAACAATAGTTCCGCCTTTCGATTCAGACATCGCATGTAGTGCACGTAATTGCAAAAGGGCTGGATTATCTTCCATAACTTTTGCAGCATTTGCCAGATTGCGCAATGCAGCACTCTCGCCACGAGCCTTCTCCAAAGCGGCTTCGCCTTCTTTTCGCGCTTTTAATACTTGGGTATAAGCTAGCTTCAATTCGCCTGGAAGCATTATGTCGCGAATATTTAGCTCTAACAATTCAGCTCCTAATTCTTTGCACTTAGGTGCACTGCGCTCAAGTACCTGAGGACTAATTTTGTCTCGCTGGGTGAGCAGTTCTTCCAAAGTCATGCTGCCAGTTACTTCGCGCAATTCAATTTGGATTCTGGCATAACATGTCCAATACCAGTCTGCATCACAGTGATAGGCAAGGTGCGGGTCGACTAGTTTTATTCTACCTGTGACACTAATTTTGATACCAACATTGTCTTTGCACAAAATTTCCTGACCGGGTATTTGAAGCGCTCGCGGACGAATGTCGACTCTAGTTAAAGTATGCTTAGAAGGGTTTATCCAGTGCGCACCAGGTTCTAGTAATTTGGCGAACTTACCGTCTTTATAAAGAAGACCTCTATTGTCTTCTAAAATTATTTCTTTGCGCAAATAAGCTCTCACAGTGCTACTTATGAGCTTATAGATTAAGAAAATAATTGCAATAAATAAAACTAGATTGATTGCGTCTTTCATTGAGTCAGCTCTATATTAGTGGTTTCCCAAGAAGGTGCATGAACAAAACGGAAGTCTTAACTTGCAGAGTTGTGTGCATACTCGCTCTTAACGGACCTTCTTGAGAAATACCATTTTTGGGATGTGATTAACAGTCACTGCCTGAGGCTTAAACGCGGAACTTTAATCAGAGAATCTGCAAAGCCGCTGCATCTCGGGCATTGCAATTATCTCATAGATTTATAAAATGGGCACAAGTCCTTAACGGGACAATCCTGACAACGTGGCTTCTTCGCATCACAAAGACGCCTGCCGTGCCATATTAGCGTAATCGAGTAATTGGACCAGTCTTTATTTGGGAAAAGCTTTTGCAAGTCGCGCTCAATTTTTAAGGGGTCTGTATTTTGAGAAAAACCAAGCCTGCCTGATAATCGCTGCACATGCGTATCTACTGACCAGCCAGGCACACCAAATGCAACACCAAGAACAACATTTGCAGTTTTCACTCCAACGCCAGGCAACTTGACTAACTCTTCTTGTGTAGATGGAACTTCGCCACCATAATTTGCCATCAAAGCTTGAGCACATGCTTGAATGTTTTGTGCTTTGGCATTGTAATAACCAGTTGGTTTGATAATCTCTTTAACATCATCTATATCTGCTTTGGCTAAGGCTTTGGCAGTGGGATACTTAGCAAATAACTTGGGCGTGACTTTATTTACTTGCACATCGGTTGTTTGAGCAGACATAATAACTGCAGTGAGTAATTGAAACGGCGATTTGTATGTAAGCTCGCAATCTGCATCTGGATATTCTTTGCACAACTTATTCATGATATTAGCTGCCACCGCTTTGGTGACCGGCTTCATTTTAGCTTCGCCTTTCACTCAATCTGCTCCATTAGCGCAACTGAGCGCCCTGCCGATGAACATATCCAGGTTGAGAAGTCGGGAAATTTTGCATTTAGACTTGCTAGAGCAACCTCGCAAGAAATAAAGTCGTGAAAAATACCATAAACAGCAGGGCCACTGCCAGTTAGATGTGCTGCCAAGGCATCGTTGTCGCGCATATCGTCACAGACTAATTTTAGTGGTGGATACATAGCAAAAACCACAGACTCAAAATCATTGCCCAAATGTGACGCCATTTTTTTGATATTGCCGCTAGATAAGGCATGACAGGCTGCATCTGTGTCTAATTTGGGATGACTTGATTTATCTTGCTCATCATATGCCTTGAACACAAAAGGGGTCGACAATGAAAAATCTGACGGTTTTGCTACAAGAAAATGTATTTCGGTTTGGTGCGGCACCAAAGATAAAATTTCGCCTTTGCCGACACCACGCATGCTACCACCCTGCAAACAAAATGGCACATCGGCCCCTATTTGAATCGCAAGTGACAAAAGCTCTTGTGTCGATAACCTGTTTTCAAAATAAGTATTCATTGCAAGAAGCGCACCCGCAGCATCTGTACTGCCACCAGCAAGACCAGCGGCCATCGGAATATCTTTTTCGATAGCGATGGTCACACCAATGGTGGCGTCTATTTTTTGCAAGTATTTCTTAATCGAGTTAACAATAATATTTTTATTGTCGAAAGGAAAACCTGATGGAGCCTTACTATTTGCTTGATCGAATTTTATGGTATTTTCATTTTGATCAAAAGTTAAACGAAGTTGGTCTTCTAAGTTAATACTTTGATAAAGCGTATCGACTTCATGATAGCCATCTGGCAAAAGTCCAAGTATTGAAAATGTGAGATTTAGTTTCGCGTAACAAGACACAGCAAGTGTATTGGATGAAACGATTAAACTCATTTTTTCCTTGCACCTTTAGATTGGGCAACCACGTCTGTAAGGGCTGCAAATTTAGCTAGTGACAAATCTTCTGCTCTTGCATTAAGACTAATTCCACAGGAGCGCAAAACGTTATCGAGCGTATCATCTAGTTGTGCTTCAATAGAATGAAGCGTATTTTTGAGCATTTTGCGTCTGCTGCCAAAGCCAAGCAAAATTAGATGTCTGAGCAATTTCAAGTCTTGGCACTGTATAGGCGGCTCGCTTAATGGATGCAAACTCACTATTGCCGAGCGTACTTTAGGAGCAGGCAAGAAAGAATCTTGAGGCAATTTCATTTCTAGTTTTGCTTCAGTAAAATAGTTGCTCAATAATGTAAGGCGCGAATAATCTTTTTCGCCTGGGTGTGCCACCAGGCGTAGTGCTACTTCATATTGAATTGTCATAGCAACCCGGCTAATCTTATGAATCCAACTCGTTGGTTCGCCTACTTCGCCAAAAAGGTGAGTAATAATTGGCGTGGTTATATGATAAGGAATATTTCCGACCACTTTAAATTTTTCAGGACCATATTCATTTAAATCAAAATCGAGAAAATTTTTGTGCACCACATTTAGTTTTTTACCAAATGTATTTTTCAAGCGCGTCACAAGATTGTCATCTAATTCAACAGCGGTTACATGGGCACCTGATTCAATCAATAACTCAGTCAAAAATCCTATGCCCGGTCCAATTTCAAGTACCGGCTCACCCGCTTTGAGATCGAGAGACTCTACAATTTTAGACAGAGCTTGCGGATCGATCAGAAAATTCTGTCCCAAACTTTTCTTGGCGATACTATTTTTCGCCAGTAATGTTAGAGTTTCACGATCCTGCATTTTCTAAGTTTTTAGGATTTGAAACTTCTACTTCGGTAGTGCGCTTGTGCCCTCTACCATTATTTTCTTTCACTTCTTCCACTGGCTCTGGCTTTGGATGTTTAGTCAGGCGAATAGAGATAATTCTGTGACGGTCGGCTTCTTCGATACGAAAAGTATATTCGTCTGTTTTTACTTCATGTCCAACTACAGGCTCATGTCCTAAATATCCAAAAACATAGCCGCCAAGAGTGTTGAACTCTTCGTCTTGAATATTCATATCTAAGCGATCGTTTAAATCTTCAAGCGCAATTCGGGCGTCAATTAAAATCGTGCCATCTTCTTGCGGCTTGATGAATTCTTGCTCGATGTCGTGCTCATCGGCAATTTCACCAACTAATTCTTCAAGCAAGTCTTCCAGCGTCACCATGCCCTGTGTGCCACCATGCTCATCGACTACAATTGCCATGTGAGTTTTGGTTTTCTTAAACTCAGCAAGCAAGTCAGCAAGACCTTTGTTTTCTGGCACTATCAGCACTTTGCGAGCCAGTTCTCTAATCGGAGACGACTGCTTACCGTCGGCAAAAGCTCTGATACCATCTCGAATGTGCACCATACCAAAAATGTTGTCCACGTTATCGTCGTATAGAGGAATACGTGAGTGACCATGTTTTAGAGCCAGCTCAATTAAGTCCTTAACAGGCTTATCGGCGCTAAGCATTTTCATGTCACGACGCGGTGTCATGATTTCGGTAGCAACAGTATCTGAGAGTTCAAAAACGCTATGCAGCATTTCTTCCTCACCCTCTTCGATAACGCCTTCTTCTAAACTGGCAGACACAAGCATTTTGAGCTCGGCTTCTGAATGCACCATATGATGATGCGAAGGTTCGGGCACTTTTAAAACTTTGAGTATGAAATACATAAAAGCATTCATCACAACAAGAATTGGTCGAGTAATAATGCACCAGAAATGCATCGGATAAATGGTGTACATCACCACTGTTTCGGCTCGATTGAAGGTCAAAGTTTTAGGTAATAATTCACCAAACACAGTTTGGATAAAGGCTGTGATTGTAAAAACAAGTCCATAAGAGAAGACTTGAGCAAAAATGACCATGTTGTGCTTCCAACCAGAAGCTACACCCATAGAGGTGGCCCATTCAGACAAGTCTTCGGCAAAAGTCGTTTCACCCACAGCACCGATTATGAGCATGGCAAAGGTAATACCAAGCTGAGTGCCGGATATGAATGTATCGGGGTCATCTAAATAAGACTGAACTGTTTTAGCGGTGGTCGAGCCTTGCTCGGCTAATTGATCGATGCGCGTGCGTCTAACTCGTGCCAGAGCCATTTCAGCCGCCACAAAAAAGGCGTTGGCGGCAACTAGAATGCCCAAAAGTATAAAAATGATTGAAAATTTCACGAAATACGAATCGTTATCCACGACAAGTCCTCACTGGTCTTGCAATAGACAAGTCGTTCGAAAATCTCAGTATTCGCCCCTGAGGGGGTTCATCGCTTAGCTCGCTAAGATTTTCGTCCATATCCTTACTGAGTTAGTAATATCCCGATCCTAACATAAGCTTTGAACTTTGTAATGTGAATCAAGCTCTGAAAAGGGCAAGCGGCATGGGATAATGACATCGCCTTGTACCTGTTTATGCCCATTTGGAGCGCGAAAATAAGCAAGTGACTAAAAAACATATTTCTGCACTAATTTATACATTAGCAATCCCTGTGACCCTGCAATTGTCCGTATTTTCGCCGACTGCAGGTCACTGCGCCGACAACAACAAGAAGCAATTGGCGGTTTTATCAGAACAAAGAATCGAGGCTCAATCGAGCCATCCGGTCGTTCATGTAAAGAATCAACTAGGCGCAATGTCAGAACATGTTTCTGAAACCACCAATAATTCGATTAATCAGTATTTATCTTCGATGTCACCAGCTATTAAGTCGGCTGGTCAATATTTTGCAAACGCCATCAAGCAATATGGCGGCTGGATTGTTCAGTACGGCAAGCAAAACATGAACTGGTCACCAAGCGTCAAAGTTACACCAGTGGTTGAACAGCTTTAGTCTCGCCCTCATCTGAATCTGTATCTTCAATCTCACTGCCAAGCTGAGCAAAAAGAATTGCAGTAACAACTTGAGCAGCAAAAAATACTGACGGCACAAAGAATACGCCAAGTAAAGTTAAGGTAGGCAGGATTATGGCAAGTTTAAGCAGACCTACACTCAAAAGCCAGACGTATAAGTAGTCACCGGGTCTACTTCTAAAAATCTTGATTGCCTGTCCCCAAGCGAATCCAGCGCGCATTGACTCGCTTCTGGCAAAATTCAGTTTCAGCATCGAGCTTAGCAAATGCAGTACACAAGCCAAAATAATTAGTGCAATAGTAGCGCCACCGACCCACAAGACTTGTTCGCTGTGAGTAGATTGTGCCGACTCTAGGGCTTCTTTGGCACTAGGCACTTTTTTTGCAAGCTGATAGTAATAGCTAAAAATGGCTGAAATGCTTGAAAAATAGAAGAGAACACAAGCCATCACAAAGCCATAGGCAATGGCTAGCCAGCTCATGCCCGAAATAAACAAGTCCAGCCAATCGTTCCAGTCGGGCAATTTGGCTTCTGGGTCTTTCATTTTGCTACGCATCACACGCAAGATATAGCCCGTATTCAGCGCCCAGCAACAGAAACTGGCAGGCAACATCATCAATCCGCCACACAAAACAACCAGCGAAAGTGCGTTAAATATGCCGCCGACGCCAATTTTAAAAGTCCAGTCGGGATCTTTTGCTAGAGTTTTAAATGCTAAATTTGGGTCCAAGAAGCTTGCCACTAAGATGCTCCCATGCCTAAAACTGAATCAAAAATGTGATGATTCTGCCAGAGTTTCACAAAAACGTGGTCTGTCATGTTGAATTTTACGGGGCTTACAGAAACTTTTTTCTGCGAAACGGCAACCACATCTGAGTTTGGATTTTCATGATTGTCGATTGCATGACCGGTAAGCCAGTAATAGTCTTGTCCGTAGGGGTCACGACGGTGCTCGAAGCTGTCATTGTAAAAGCGATTTCCAAGCTCTGTAACTGCAATGCCACGCAGTTCTTTAAGCGGAACATTAGGAAAGTTGACGTTAATCAGTGTCTTTAAGTCGAGGGGCACATCTGCCGTTCCTACCCGCTTTACTATTTCACTCATCACAACGCATGCAGCCTCGTGATTAGGCGGATTCGCGTCACGATCCATGCTAACAGCAATAGATGTAACACCTAGAAAAACACCTTCCATAGCCGCGGCAACTGTCCCTGAGTAGAGCACTTCAGTTCCCAGGTTGTAACCTCTGTTTATTCCAGATATAACCAAATCCGGCTTGTGGCCCATTAGAACACTTACTGCAAGCTTGACACCATCTGAGGGAGTCCCGTTTGTGGACCAGGCCTTTTTGATGCCGCCTTCAATCTTGACTTCTTGCACGCGTAAAGGTTTGTACAAAGTAAGCGAATGCCCAGCAGCACTGCGCTCCCTGTCTGGGGCCACTACATATACTTCGTGGTTGGTTGCCAAAGACTGGGCCAGTGCTTGGATTCCAGGGGAGTGAATGCCATCGTCGTTGGCTACTAAAATTCGCAAAAATACCTGCCTTGCATACCGTCAAAAATAAGTGTAATTGTTTTTGGAATTGTACACATGCTATAAAAATTTGAACAATAGCCACCTAGTTCAATAAGGTATCTGGAGACCTGCGCCTCTAATTTATGATTGATTCTGTTTTTGAAAGAGCCGGTGAATCGCTACTGAATTTGATCCAAAGTTCGATGGCGGAATGCTTAAACCTTGGACACAGCTATGTCTGCACAGAACACATTTTGCTTGCTTTGACTGACGACAAAGATAGTCTAGTAGCCAAAATTTTAGCCACGCTCAAAATAGAAGAAGGTCCCACGCGCCAGGAAATTGAGCGGCGCTTCAAAGGCGAAACAGAGTCTGAATTGCTCTACTCCGACCGCATGGACTTGATTGAAAGTGGTCATGACAAACGCGAAGAAGGCTCACTTGGATTCTCAGACCTGGCAGTCCAAGCGCTTGTGCGAGCTTTTGACTATTCACTTTTCTTTGGTCAGCCAGACATAGAGCCAGTTCATTTGCTGCTTGGCTTAATTGATCTAACAGATTCTACATCGACCAAAATTTTAGAAGACATGGGCGCTAATTTGTTTTACTTGCAAAGACAAACTTTGCACCACATGGCACAAGAATTGTCTTTGGTGCATGGACTGCCCGGCTTCAAAGAAACCACCATTGGCGGAATACGCGAGTTAATCGACAGATTTTACGGCGCTGTCTGCACTTTAAACGCACTTTCGGCAAGAAGCGAAGTACAGACGAATTTGCCTGTACGTCAAGCAATTGTGCACAAAGTCTGTGTCGCATATTTTGCCGAGTTTCTCTACACTCAAGTTACATTTAGACGTTACTTAGTTGAGGAGTCAATCGAGCTTTTGGCTCAGCGCACAGGACCGCTTGAACAAGAAATAATTGCATCAATTATTACCACCTCTGCTCAAAATGTCAGAAGCGGCGCGCGCTCGGCCTTTGAATACATGATAAGCAACGAATATAGATTATTCGAGCAAATGATGGACGAAGCCGAGTACGACGAGATTGGCAATATCATCGAAGATTTGTGGTGGACTCAAGGCGAAGAAATAGCGTTGTATCAGCTCTTTGCCGAAGCACTAGACGACAGACGTCGCGATCAAATGTTTGAGATGCAAAAGCGTCGCATGGAAATTGCCACCAAGCTTACAAAATTAAAGAAGAAACTCATGAACACTGTGCGCTCATGTTTCGAGAAGCGCTCAATTGCTCGCTGAAATAGTTGATTAAACGTCAGCGATTAATACAAAAGGACATTTCAAGCAAAACGCCTTAGGGAAAAATATTTCTCTATCGTCCAAGTCAAATCCAGTTTGAATACTGCACTGGGCAATGTTTCCACAATCTGGACATTCAAGTTCGTTTGCACCATTAAAAATGGCAGTGACCATCTCTTCCACCACTTCCTTGCGTCTGCCTGCGCTTTGAGGAAGATTTGGCTTATGTTCAACTTCTTGCAAAATCTTGGGCTCGACTCCAAGCGCTTTGGCAAGTACTTGTCTGTCTGTGGCTGAAAGCCATGTTTCAAGCCCCGATTCGAGATCTTCAATGCGCTGGACCGTGAATCGAATCGCCTGACTCAATTCTTCTCGTGAGATTTCACGATATGCACGAATCTGCTGCAGTCGTCCGGCTAATGTGTTACCAAGCGACAGGCTCTTGGGAATTGGTCCAAAAATGTTTCTCATGGCAGAGTAGTATACCCCAAAACGCATAGCGTATACTGAAGTCCTATGCTGGACTTGAACAAAGTGATTAAGCAAATTCAAGCACTCGAGAATCGTGGTGATAACGACGGCTCGGGAGCAGATCTCTTGTCGCTTGCTTTGAGCAAGTTTGAAGAAGCAATTGGCGATGTAGCAAAATTCGAAGAAAAACTTGATGGAAGCGAAGGCACCACCTGGTGGCCACTGGCAAAACCGATTGAACAGTTTGGCACCATATGCAGTATTAATACCAAACCACCGGCCAAATCACTTGTGGTTGGAGTTGACGGCTCGCAAATTATGCCAAGCCACCACGAAATTTATTCTTGCTTTCTGCTAAACATAGGTGTTTCAGCCATCACTTACGGCGTCAAAAAAGCGCCGACACTTCTGAGCAAACCATTTCTTTTTCATAGACCCGAAGACTTATACCCGCTTGTAGACAGACGCCGCATGCACATCGACGAGTTGTATGTTTCGCTTGAGCGCTACTTATTGGAATTCGAAGAAGTTGCTCAAACGGCTATTACTCTTAGAGAAAAAGATATGGCTACACTTGCCCTTTTTGATGGTGCCTTGATTCCCTGGTCTCTTGAAAAAATGCCACCGACTTATGTGGACCAGTTTATAGAAAGAGCTAAAAACATTTATGCTCTTCTGCGCCAAAATAAAGTCCCAGTAATGGGATATATAAGTCATAGCAGAAGCTCTGAAGTGGTTAACATGCTTCGCGTCTATAACTGCCCTTATGAGCTTAGCCATTGTCGCAATTATTGTTCTGAATTAAATGAAGAAGACTTTCCTTGCTCGACTATTTGGCCACTGACAGACAGACATTTATTTAAGAACAGTTTGCCTGCCAATTCGCGCGGACCAATTTTTCAATCAAGCGCCAAAATGAGTCAGCTCTTCGATGCCGATAATCGAATTTGTTTCTCTTATCTAAATGTGGCAAGCGAAGTAGTGCGACTGGAATTTCCGCGCTGGCTTTTAAGTGATAAAGCTTTGCTAGAACAAGCCTTTGTTTTAACTTTGAATCAGACCTCTAAAGGCATGGGCTATCCAATTGTTTTGACCGAAGCGCATCATCTTGCAGTTATTAAAAATCAGGAGCGTAAACAATTTTTCGACCTGGTCGCAAAGCAATTATTGACTCTTGGGGTTAAGCGCATCGCTCAAAGCCCCAAAGAGCAGAAAAAACAGACCAGTTTCGTGTAGCTGGACTGCAAAAACTCACAACTACGTATTGCCTTTTTTTCGCCTAGAGAATAGTTGACTTAATCAAGTAATTCTCAAAGCTCGAAAGCATGAGTCGGTGGCGATTTTACATATTAAATTTAGTTGCCTAAAGCAACTAAAAAAGTAGAGCAAAAATGACATTTTCGAATTGTGATTCGTAAAATCCCCATTCCCTTCATGACAACCTCGAGGCAATAATGAAGACACCCCCACGTTTCTAGGAAAAGTCACCCATGTTGACCAAATTTACCAACTTATTTCAGGCCAAAAACAGCGCCAGTGCCCAGGGGCATGCATCCAATACCAAGGAAATGGCTGCCATTCTGGAAGACAACCTGGAAGTCATTCAAGAAACCAAGTCAAAACTGGTAGAGGCGAGATTCGCCAAAGGCACAATTATTGACCGCCAGCGTCAAAAACGATCCACTCAAGAATGGCTCAAAGGCGGCTCGCTTAAAGAGAGCAAACCAGCTATGGACCAAGAAGAAATCAGAGTGCGACTGAGCAACTCGGGCAACTATGAAATTCACGACCCCATGCCCGACATGGACGAAGCCTTTCTTGCTTTCAGTAAAGACGCCGACCCCTTTTTCGACAACGACAGAAGCCTAGAAATGCGTGCATCTGGCTCATCCGGCTCAAACGACTTCTCCTCCTGGATTTCGGGCAATCAGCTCGAAGGCGACTATGAAATGGACAGAGCCAAAGTGCTCGACCATTACTTAGATTCAAACGGTCTTTCCAGCAAAACAATCAATTTTGAAGTGCAAAGCGAGGCGTGCGAATCAGATGAGACCCAAGCTGTAGATCATTCTGTAGCTTCTTGTAACAAACGCTATTTGAACGATTTAATTGACACTCTAGAGCAACGTGTAAGCGATAATCAGACCCGTACAGCCTATTGGACTGATTCTCATATATAGGGACATGTTAAAATGTTGGCTGTTCGTCGCCCTGCATCAAGGGCAAGGGAGCCAACAATTCCATGTCTATTAGCGATATTGTCGAAAAAGTTAAATCCGGTGAAAGATTGTCGAGCGAAGATGCTATTCGCCTTTATAAGCACGACGACTTAGCTGAAATCGGCGCTTTGGCAAACAGTGTGCGCGAAGCGAGAGCTGGTGCCGGTCAAGAAAAATATGTTTATTACATTCACAACATGCATCTGAACCCGACCAATTTTTGTGTCGAGACATGTAGATTCTGTTCTTACGCCAATCCCGAAAACAATAGTTATACATGGACCGTTGATCAAGTATTGGACAATGCCCGGTATGGTGTCAGTCTTGGTATCAGCGAAATCCATATGGTAGGCGGATTGAATCCAGCCTGCGACCTCAATTTTTACGAAGAAGTAATTCGCGCTTTCAAAAAAGAATTTCCTCACGTTCATGTCAAAGCAATGACCGCGGTCGAAATTGAATATCTTGCAAATCTGGAAGGCATCTCCTATGAAGATTGCCTCAAGCGCTTGATCGATGCCGGGCTTGGCTCAATGCCTGGTGGTGGTGCTGAAATTTTTGATGAGAGCGTGCGCGAAAACATGCACGTCAAAAAAACACCTGCTGCAACATGGCTTGGAATTCACGGAATTGCTCACAAACTCGGATTGAAATCGACAGCCACTATGCTTACTGGCATTGGTGAAAAAATCGAACACAAAGTAGACCACATCAATCAACTGCGCAAGCAACAAGATAAGACCGGTGGCTTCATGTGCTTCATTCCTCTTAAATGCTATTACGAAGGCACCACAATCAAACCAGGTGAAATTCACGAACCCGATTACAACGATCTGCTTCGCGACATCGCCATCTCGCGTTTGTTCTTAGATAACTTCCCTCATATCAAAGCCTACTGGATTCAATTAGGTGAAGAGTTGGCTCAAACAGCGCTTTCATTTGGTGCTGACGATATGGACGGAACCATTTTAGAGGAGAAAATCACTCACGCAGCCGGTGCCAAAACGCCTTTGCAATTGGCTAAAGAAAAAATGGAAAGTCACATTCTGCGATCTGGTTTTGTACCAGTAGAGCGTGACACCGTATACAATATCAAGCGCGTAATTGAAGAAACACCAGCCGAATCGAAAAGTCTGAACGAACGTATCAAGGCACTGCAACTAACTGCAGCTCGCGTCTGATCTTTTAAACTATGGTGTTTACTCATAGCAAAAAACTTTGCCTTCAGCTATTGCTCCTTGCAATTCTCTGCATGCCGAATGCATTTTGCCAGCCGCAACCAGCTCCTCCGATTAACAATGCGGTACATCAAACGCTCCAGACAGACCCAGGCTTTCCTGGATCCCGGGCCCCGGGGCCCGGGATCCAGGAAGTTTATAATTCGCCCCCTTCACCTAGTGCAGAAACACAGGCGCCACTGGTCTGGCAAGTGCAGCAAGACCCGCAAGGCATCTACACCATACTTAAAGGCAGTCAATTCAGAATCCGCCTGGACCAGGACTTAAACAGCGGAACCGCAAGTCAAGGACAAGCAATTTCTTGTAGTCTGGTTGATGAAATGAAGGCAGGAAACGAACTTTTAGCAACTCCTGGTCAGCCGGTTTTGGGAATTATAAGTTCAGTAGCTCAAAGCCGAAAGACTATAAAGTCTTACAAACCAGGCAAAAATTTTCTTGATGCTCAAGGTCGCATAGGTTTTAGCTTCAGTGGCATAGTCGACTCTAAAGGTTCGCTTATCAAAATAGACGCGATTCCTTCTGAGAAGTCGCGCATCGAACAAGTGAAGAAGACCAAAGCTCAGCTTATAGCTAACAAAAATGGTGAATACATTGTCAAATACGCTGTTGGTAAATATGCAGCGCTGGATCTTGCAATAGGTACAGCAGGGCTTGTAACGGGTCCAGTTGGTATCGTCACAAGTGCTTTGGTTTCAGGTGCAGTTGGAAGTGTAAACAAGAACTTTGCAGCCGGCAGACCCGTAGAAGACGATGAACAATATACAAAAAAGCAAGGCTTTATGATGGGCGTCGGTCGTGGTCTTCCTGGAGGTTTTTTGATTCAAGGCGTGACCACAAGCGGAAAAGAACTTGAGTTATTTCAAGGAGACATATTCACCGTAAGTTTACGCGAAGATCTCGAAATCAGACAAAAGTAATGCTTATTTCTACTGAGGTAAGTCAGGTTTCGTCTCTTCTGGTGGCATTCCTTCCACCACAGACTCTGGTGGCGTATTTGGTGCATACTTGTTGAAATCACCAATAATTGTTTTAGCTGGACAAAATTTGACCAGCGGACAGCCCACACAGTGGACCGCAAGCGCGATAGGGCATAATGTCAAAGGCTTACTCCGGTGCGGGTAATTCCATCATAGCACGCATGAAAGATCACAAAGGTCAAAATAGGCGTACAATAGGTGAATGCATTTGAATCTAACTCGTATAATCCTGCCTGTATTACTTCTGGTATCAGTCTCTGTCTCTTCGGGTCCGAACTGCCTCGCCATTGATACAGCAAACACAAGTTCGATCGAACTTTTACCCAAAAACAAAATAAAGTCGGTCCCCAGAAAAGTCGAAATTTATCAGTATGACGAGAGTCAAATAGGCAACAGAAAGCCGCTGCTTTTAGTACACGGTTTGCTTGGTGAATACCACCCTATGTTTCGCTGGAAAGAACTTGCCGAATATCTTACCGAGAAACCTGATTTTCAAAAGAGATACAAAATCTATTTGACCAGGTTCAACACGAGCTTGTCACTTGCAGAAATTACCGATGAGTTTAGATCTTCACTGCGTACTCACTTTCCATCAGGAAATTTGACAATTGTCGCCATAAGTCTTGCAGGCACAGTTGTTCGAAACTCAATGAAAGTTCCATCTGTCAATAAGTTAGTTTCGCGAGTCATTACACTTGGCTCTTTCTTTCGTGGCTCGCCATTGTTTTGCGCAGACTGGATGCGGCAAACGATGAAAAAGAGATATCCTTCGCCTCTGAGCAAAATCGACCATTTACTTGGTTATAGCATTTACTTTGCTCGTCACAAAAATCTGCAACGCGATTTTGCATGGGATAACTCCGACGGGCAAATGCCACCACAAAAAAAATCGCGCAAAGAAAAAGCACCACTCGTTACTGTAACCGATCAAGAACAAATAGAAATTGATCATAAGTTCTTTGTATATGCCGGTTACTTGCATAATCAATATGCTCCGCGCGAACATGGCGTCATACGCAAATTCATTACCACTCCCTATTCGTTCTTCAAAACAACACTGCCGATGCACCTTGACAGAGAACATCCGGCACTGCGCTTTTTAAACGATCTCATTGCCAAGTCTGTTCCTAAGATCTCTCCTGGCGATGATATTATTTATCCGCTCAATGATGGTATCAGTCCAATCGCAAGTAGCTTGCTTCTCACAAACGAGTTTGCAGCACGACCAGACATAAACAAGATGAATGATCTTAGCCTTATCAAACTCAACACAAACGCTGGTAAAGCTCGTCTTTTAGATAACATAGATCATCTTACATTTATCGAACGAAAAAGACCAATTGGATCTTCAGACAAAATCAAAGATGTTCTTTCTTCTAATGAAGAACCACGTGCGATGTTTGAGTGGATTTCAAAAGACTTGATGGAATGATTCGATTTCACTTTTTAAACACGAACTTAGTTCCATTAAATACATAATTCAAATATTTTCCAGTTGCCGGACCAGTATCATCTTCTGATTTTTCAATGACCGGAATTTTCAATGTCTTCTTATCCGATGACAGCTTGATTTCGGCTTCGTCAGAATACTGACCGAATCCGAAACTTATTGACTTGAGCAACTTTTTACTTGTCTGAAAAAATGGATACTCAATCAATTTTCCGTTTGCAATAGTATATGCAGTGATTGATCTTCCATGAATCATTCCAGATCCAATGAAAAGATCGCGCACTAGATAAACAGTCTTTCCATCAGTGGTTTTGATGGTATCAACGCCCTCAATGCAGGAACCGGGGTCTTCTCCTTCAGGATTTTTGTTTGATGGATTGAGAATATTGCATTTGATTTTGTTATTGCCAGCATCATATGCGATAAGTGAATAAAAAAAATGCATTGAGCCACCAGTTAGTGTGTCCCAGCAATAACAGCGCAATTTTTTGTCGTCAGAAACATAGGCACTAAGTCCATTTGCGGTTGCATCTTTTAGTGGTGCCTTCATCATTTGAGGATCTACCAAACTTTTTTTCAGAAGTTTCAGCATCTGGTCGTTAGTAGCTTCGAGCTTTTCATAGTCATCTGCTTGATTTTGACCATAGGTAGAAATTTTTTGAAGCATCGAAGTTAATTGCTTGTCAATTTGCTTAGTATCAAGAGCAAATGCAGGACCGAAGGACATCGCTACTAAAACAAACGAAGCCAACAAACCAGTTTTAATTTGAATCTGTTTTATCAATGTATTGGGCACTCCCTGTCGCCTCCATCTATGAGGTGAGATTGATAATTATTTGGGAATGGTCAAAAGAAAATCGGTTAGCTGTTTTATTTGTTTTTGTGACAGCGTGGATGGTGGCATATTATATGCTGAAGGCTGATACTCTTTTCCGCCGTATGAGACTATGGCACCAGCGCTTATTCTATTTTCAATGAACTTGCGGCTGCGTTTTGCCCCTACGCCGTCAAGAGCTGGACCAAAACGTCCCCCAATAAGTCCAATTGAATGGCAGGCGGCGCAACCTTTGTCTCTATACAAAGCCATGCCTTGGCGACTGCTTTGCGTCACTGGAAGGGGTTCAAAACTAAAGCCCGCCGGCACATCATCTTTACTAATCCCGCCATGTCCTTTAACAGATAGTTCAGAAGTGCTTGTGTGACTTATCAAATAATCAGCTAACTTTTGAGCAGTGACTTTATCAACTCGGACATGATTCATCAATTCTTTTGGATCTGGATAATTTTTCGGGTAGTCTTTAGGGATGGGCGCTTTGCTTGTGAGCCTATTAACAATAAAACTTTTATTCCTGAACTTTGCGATATTATCAAAAGGAGGTCCAATCAAGCCACCTTTGCCATCAAGAGAGTGACAATGAAGGCACCCGCCCTTCTCTAAAGTGTTCGAAGCTGAAGAGTCAGAGCTATCTGCTGCTTTTGCAATGCCAGCCAAGAATATTGCGCAAGATAATGCTGCAAATAAGTATTTGGACGTTCGCTTAATTCTATTAATTGATTCAATCTCCCTTGCACAACTGAATAATAATACAAATTTAGAGTCGGGCGAAAAAGAATTCATTTCACTTGTAACTTAAATTCCCAGTTGTCCAATTCTATCGCCGCGCTTCAAAATAATAGTAATTGGCTGACCACCATTCTTTTTAGTCAGGATTTTATTAGCTTCATCAACACTCTGAACAGAAATGCCATCGACGGCCATGATGCTATCTTGTGGCAAGATACCTGCCTTTTGAGCACGCGAACCGTTCATGATAGCAACCACTTCAAGTCCCGCTCCTGGAAACGGTGCCTTTGCTTCTATACCAATTCCAAACAGAATTCCAGATCCAGGTGCGGAAGACTTTTTACTCATGAGAGTTTGAGATTGTTGACCAGGTCCTTTGAAAGGCTGCCCCATATGCGGTGGCTTAACAAAACCGTTCTTATCTAAGTTTGGTTTGTTTTGATTTTGCATGGGACCTTGATTAGAATTCGGCTTATTCTGATTTTGATTCACCATGCCCGGTACTATCTGATTTTGATAATTTTGGGGATTGAGAGGACTCTGATTGATTGAATTCGGGTTAAATTGCTGTTGTTGCTGTGGTGGCATCTGAGCCATTTGTTGTCCCATCGGTTGGAACTGCTGTTGCTGAACTTGTGGCTGAAATTGTTGTTGTGGTGGCATTTGTTGCCCCATAGGCTGAAATTGTTGTTGCATTTGCTGTGGCGGCATTTGTTGTTGCTGCGGCTGATTTAAAGTTTGACCAGGACCGCCATGCCATCCGCTTAGTACTGGCTTCTGTGCGGGAGGCGGCGCAGCTTGTCGTTGTTGAGGCAAATTATCGTTTATATTTCCGTTTTGTTTATTCATAGCCAAAACGCGCTGATATGCGTTTTGATATTTGACTTCATCTGGTTTTAACTTAAGCGCTTGCTTGTAATAGTCCAGTGCCTGAAATGGATTCTTGACTAGAAGATAGAGCGTTCCTATGTTGTATTTGTACGCTGCTACTTTAGGATTTTTCGATTCTAGTCTTTTAAATAAATCTAGCGCGCTCAAATATTCTTTGTTTTTAAAAGCATCATTTGCATCATCGAGTAATTCTTGCGACTCTTTATCAAGCTCGGGACCTTCAACGCTAGCCAATTTTTTGACCACAAGAGCAGAGGCTTGCTTGTACTCTTTCTTTTTGGGATCGAGTTCCTGCGCTCGCGCATAGTATGCGGTCGCTCTTTTCAAATCACCTTTAGATTCGCTCACCACGCCCATGCTGAAATAAGCTTCGGCATTGTTTGCATCAAGCCTAATTACTTGCTCGAACTTTTCGATTGCCTCTTGCAGATTTTTACTCCGCCAAAGACTGACTCCTTCGGCTAAAAGATTTCTGATTTCGGTATCTCTTGCAGTTAAGGCATTATCTTGAATATCGTTATCATCGTCAGCTCGAACAGACGGCAGCATGGTATTAGATTCGGTGCCAGTGCTTTGAGGCTGACTGGTGCTCTCCAACTGCATATCAGGTTCTTGCGAACTACCGATTGCTTGCAATACTTGAGTGAGACGTTGATCTATCTCGCCGGTACCAGGTGAACCTAATACTCGCTTTTCAAGACGTTCTACGCGGTCATTGAGTGGTTGCGTTTCGTAAGTCTGAAAGAAGAAATCCTTCTCCGCTTTGCTCAATTTACTCATGGATGCTTGATCTGCCGCAAAAGAGGGCACGGCGAAAACCAAGCAAGATGCTGCTATTTTCAAATATCTGAGATATTTTTGCAAAGTGATAGACCCCATAGTCTTAATGCTAACACTACAAACAGACAAGTGCTTGTCTGAATGCATTTTCTCATACGTCAAAAACGCGATGAAAGCCGGTATTATTTTAAAGCGTTCAGGGGCAATTTTATGACTGACTATTTTACTCAATTCGAAAGTGATGCATACGACGATGAAGAGACGGCTTACTGGGTCGCCTTTGATAAGTTGTCTGGCACAGGACTTGGAATCGCTCGAATAAAGATTCTTTATGAGCTATTTGGCAGTTTAAAAGAAGTATGGAACGTACCTTCCAACGAGTTGCCAGAAATACGCGGACTGTCAAAAGAGCAGTTGAGTGCATTTGAGCAGCAGCGAAAAATAGTCAATCCAGAAGTTTACATGGCGGAATTATTCCAAAAGGGTGTCACTGCCCTTCCATACTGTCATCCGCTTTACCCGTATCTTTTGAGAGACATCGCCGATCCTCCTTTGGTCCTATATATGAAGGGCAAACTGACTCCACTAGACTTTGCACACTGCGTTTCTATTGTAGGAACCAGAAAGCCGTCGGCTTATGGTCAGCAATACGCCAAAGAAATTTCCAAAAACCTATCTTTGCTAGGCGCAACTATTGTTAGCGGCATGGCGCTGGGAGTCGACTCTTTTGCACACTGGGGAGCAATTGAAAATAATGCAAAAACAATTGCCGTTCTTGGATGCGGTATAGATATCTGCTACCCAAGCTCTAATAAAAACTTGTACAAAAAATTGTCGCAAGAAGGCTCTGGTGCAGTTATATCCGAATATTACCCGGGTACGACGCCTGAGAAGTGGATGTTTCCAGCCAGAAACCGCATCGTGAGCGGGCTTAGCCATGCAACTATTGTAATTGAAGCGGGAGAGGAATCGGGCGCAAACATCACTTGCCGTTTGGCTTTTGAGCAGAATAGAGCAACTTTTGCCCTTCCCGGTCGCATAGATAACGAGATGAGTAGAGGCACTCACCGACTAATTGCCGATGCGAAGGCTCAAATTTTGATTGACTGGAAAGACATTATCAAAGACCTCAATTGGATTTCGAAATCCAATCCAAACGCTACTGAAATTCCGACCATCATTGAGTTGTTTGGACGCGAGAAAGAAATCTACGATCTTTTGACCAGAGAGCCTATTCATTTCGATTTTCTGGCGCAGCAAGCCGGAATGGAAGGAGGCGAATTATCAGCCACATTAACGATGCTCGAGTTAGCTGGCCTTTGCAACCGTCATCCTGGCGATTGGTTTTCGAAGCTCGACTAAATCAAAAAATTAATATTTGCTAAGAATGTCAAGACCGCCCATTTAATCTATCTGTGCAGGTCTTTTGGGCATCCTAACATTTAAGCCAACCTGCCGATAAAAGTATTGATTGTTTAATTAGATATTCATGGGTAAGAAGTATGGAGTTACTGGAATTTTGAATTCCAGGGCGCTTGAGGTGGTTTTTTAAAAACTCGCATGAAACTTTGCCTTAGATGCAATCAGTATTTCGAAGATCAGGAAGAGTTGTGCCCTAACGACAAGGCCAAACTCGAGCCGGTTGGCAAAGACCCGTTGGTTGGTGCGCTCATAAACAACCGCTACGTTGTTGAATCAATCATCGGCAAAGGTTCAAGCGGTATTGTTTATAAAGCAACGCGCCTGATGATGGGCGGCGACATCGCAGTAAAAGTTATTCACAGTTATCTTGGTGTCGATGGCAATTCGCTTGAGCGTTTGCTGCGCGAGTTGAAAGCGGCAGAAAAATTAAGACATCCCCACATCATTACCGTTTGGGAATCCGGCATCACAGACGACGGGCAGCCCTATCTCGTCATGGATTACTTGGAGGGTATTACCTTAGCCGCCCTGCTCAAGCAAAAGGGTGCGCTTACTATAAAGCGCGTTTTAAGCATAACCAAACAAGTTGTCGATGCTCTCATTCACGCTCATGATCAAGGCCTTATCCATCGCGATATGAAACCTGAAAACGTTGTGCTTGAAGAAAATGAGAGTCAGGGCGACTATGTCAAAGTGCTTGATTTTGGGATTGCCGAAACACCTGCTGAAATTGCAGCATCTAAGGCACGCCCAGGCAAAACGAAAACAGTTGCAGGATCACCTGCATACATGAGTCCCGAACAGTGTCAGGGATTTGAATTAGATTTTCGCAGCGACTTGTATTCAGTTGCTGTTATTTGCTTCGAGATGCTTACTGGTCGCAGACCTTTTGTGGCACCAGATTTGATGAAACTGATGTACAAAACAGTAACCGAACCTGCCCCCTTGATGGGTGAAATTCGCAAAGATATAGTTTTTCCCGAGGCACTTGAAAATGTCATCGCCAAAGCTTTGAGTAAACTACCCGAAGAAAGACAGGATTCGTTACGTCAGTTTTGGAGCGAGTTTGAAGCTGCTTGCAAAACTTCCAGCTTCGTCACAAGTGAACATTCCAAGAGAAATTATATTGATGAACGATCAATTGAAGAGCATGGCTTCTTGCCGACCGAACGACTGACCGGTGAATCACCACCTTCAGCGGTGGGCAATTTCGCAAAAGGTCCTGAAGACGATTTGGCGCTTTATTTGGCAGAGTTAGAAGGAGAGCAAGCAGTGGATTCCAACAAAGAATCTCAACCAGAATCCAAACCAGCGTCACCAGCTCCGGCAAAACCGGCAGGATCCGCTCCGTCTGGTTCAATTACAAATCCAACTGCGCAAGCACCAAAACCAGCTTCGCCTCAAACTCAAGGACAAGCACCGGCACAAAGACCTCAAGGAGCACCACCTCCTGGCGGTCCAAGTAAACCACCTGGTGCTCCTGGTGCTCAGAGTAGTCCTGGTGCTCCAAGACCAACAACTGGCAATATGCAAAGGCCTGGTGGTCCGGCGCAAGGACAAAGACCCCCCGGCGCTCCAGTTGCCTCTAGTCCTAATCCTAATCCTAATCCTAATCCGAACGCTCCAAGACCGACAAACCCTGGCACCGCTACTGGTGCACCCGCAAACAGACCTGCAACTTCAGGTAACATGCAAAGGCCGGCTCAACCTGGACAACCTGGAAATGCTAGTCAGACAGCATCGGGTCCAAGACCAGCTATTCCGCCTCAGTCTCAAGCACCAACAGCAAGCCAGGGCAAACTAGCTGGCTTGGTTAGAAAAGAAGGCTCTCCTGCACCAGTACAAGGAAAACCGCCTGCTGGACCAATTTCAGGTTCCGGCGGTGGAACCGCCCCTGGTGCAAAAACCGCTTCGCAAAACATGCCTAAACCACCAGGAGCAAATCAGGCTCCCGGCGCTAGTGGTGCACCAAGACCTCAGGGTACCCCCACTCCAAGTGGCGCACCAAGACCTCAGGGTACCCCCACTTCTAGCGGCGCACCAAGACCTCAAGGAACTTCCGGTCCCAACCCAAATCCCAACGCACCGCGACCGGTATCACAAAATATGCAAAGACCTCCAGGCAGTCAAGCACCTCAGAGCGCTCCAAAACCACAAGGAGCCACAGGTCCTAATCCTAATCCGAATCCGAATCCGAATCCGAACGCACCACGACCGGTATCACAAAACATGCAAAGACCTCCGGGCAGTCAAGCGCCTGGACCAACTGGCACTGCCAAGCCTGGCACCCCAGGCGCTCCTGGAGCCATTTCATCTCCTCTGGTGCCAAAACCATCACCGGCTTTTGGTCCTGGAGGAGCTACAACTAAACCTCCTCAAAACACTGGTGCAGGTGCAGGTTCAGCCGCACCGCAACCAAAACCAAATGCACCAACTTCAGTTCCAGCTAAATTACCCGGCACTGGCACCGGCACCGGCACTGGTACTGGTACTGGTACTGGTACTGGTACTGGTACTGGTACTGCAGCAACAACTGGACCGGTCCCCGCAACAGCATCTGGAACAGCACAAGCCGCCAATCAACAAAAGCAACCTGCTGTGGGCGTTGACAGAAAAGAGCTTGATGGAATTGTCGCGAAAGAAGAAACTCTTCAAGAAGCAAAAGCTAGATTTTCTAACCTTAATTGGGATGATGAATTAGATGCTCTCAAAGACGACCACGACAAACCTTCTTCGCCGGTACAATCAGGTGCGTGGCCTCAGGGCGTCAAGATAGGCAGTAAAGAAGAAGTTCAGTCCCCAACCACTTCTTACTCAAGCATCGCAGCGCAAGTTCTCAAAGCGGATCAACCAACTGAATCAACTCCACAAACTCCACAAACTCCACCAATTTCACAATCTCAACAAATGCAGGGAATGCCTGGTTATCCACCCGGTATGCAACCTGGTATGCAACAAATGCCTCAAGGACAAATGCCTTATTATCCGGGCTATCAATATCCGCCCATGCCTGGTTATCCACCCATGTATCCGCCTGGCTACCCACAAATGCCCTACGATCCTAATATGCAATGGCAGGGTCAGGTGCCACCATATGGAGTGCAGTCAGGAACGGGCTATCCACCTGTGCCCTATCCAGGAATGCCTGATCCTCAAGCAATGGCTCAAGCACAAGCTCAAGGACAAATGCCGCAATTTCCCACACCCCCTCCAGTAGAAGCACCACCCACACAAGCAGCAAGCACCACTAGTGCGCCAGTGAATCCGCTTGAAGTAGATGATGACCCTTTTACTCAACATATAACTGATTTTGACTCAGATGATAAATCGCCAGATAGTTCGAGTTTGCCAAGCTCACCTCTTGAGAAAGACGAAGATCCATTTGCAGCGGTGGCAAAATCTTCCAATGTCGAATTGGATTCCAGCGCGCAAGAGCAGGCAGAACAAAATATGGCTGCACTGCTCGAAGCTAAAATGAAGGAAGATGATCCTTTTAAAAATGTTGCCACTGAATCTTCTGAAACTCCTAAAGCTCAAATTGCAAATCCAACTGCGCCACCACAAGAAGAGCGCAGCGCCGAAGATATGCTCGATGCATTACTTGATGCACGTTTGAAAGAGGAAAATCCACCTACACCTGAGTCTTCGATGATGCAGGCACCGTCAATGAGTTCGCGCCCTCTCAAACTAGACGATGACGATAGTGATTTGAGTGAGCTTGGTGCACTTTTAAAATCTAAATTGACCGGGTCTTCACAAGAAGAGAAAAAACCAGAACCACCGAAGAGTTCGTCTGCACTTGGCCAATTGCTTGGCGCGCTGCAAGACGAAGAAGAAGATGAGGAACCATCAGCAGCGAAGGAAGCCTCAAATAGTAGTCTTGGTAGTGCATTAAATGCGGCTGTCGATGATATGTTTACTGAATCTGCTCTAAAAGCTAATCCTGATGTACAACAAGTTGGACTAGGAGATTTTAAAGGGCTGAAGGCAATCAATGCCCCGGGTGAAGCCAATACCGAAATTGCAGATGCTGTAGACAAATGGCTCGACAATGTTGAGTCTGGTGCCGCTAAAAAAGAAGGCGGGTTTGGCGCAGTGGCAGCTAAATTGTCCGAGATTATGGGAGACGATGAAGAGCCAAAACCAGCGCCAAAAGAAGAACCAAAAGCATTTGATGGAGTTGGTCGGGGCGAGAAAAAACCCAGCCATACATCTGATGCGCTTTCAAGATTACTTGCTGCAGCTAGCATGGCAACTGATACTCCAGCAGCCAGCACCAAATCTTTTGATTCGATGAATGCCGTTGGTGGTGCAAATCCAGGTAGTTCGGCAAGTGGAATTCCATCTACTCCATTTGGACCTGATCCTTACCAAGCTGAGCAGACAGGACAATCTGCAGATAAATTTGGACAAGATGCAATCAATGCCAAAATTGCTGAAATGAACAAGCGACTTGAACAACAATCGCAAAGCATGAGTAGCGTAAATCTAGATCATGTTCAGCAAGGTGGATCTGACCCGGCACAAGACAGCCGCAACGTGGTCAATAGAATCATGGAAGAAGCTTATGCCAAGCAGCAAGCTATGCAGCAAGCACCAGTTTCGCAAAATGCACCATATCCAGATCCTAATGCAAGTACTTCTGGTGGTGGATTCTCGCGCGAAGAATTGGAGCAGATCAATAATAATAAGCTTGCCTACCTGGCGCAGGCCGAAGCGGCACGAAACAAAGGCAATTTGCGTGGCCGTCAAAATTCAATCGCTATTAATCCTTCCTATGTTGTAAGCGGAGTACTAGTTGTAGTAATTGGAATAGTCGGATATTTTGGCTTCACTCAAAACTGGTTTGGCGGAATGTTTGGTAACTCAGGCAGTCAAACAAAAGAATTGTCGGTCTCTGAGCGCGATGCCAAAGTATCGCAAGAAGTCGATGAGATGATGAAATCTGGACAAATTAAAAAAGCGATAACTACTCTTCAAGATTACAATGATAAATATGAAGGACTGACAGCCGATCTTGAGTCTAAGCTGGACAAAGCATACATTGCTCTGGCTAAGCACCATGCTTCAACTGGTGATAACGGCCAGGCAGCAGAAGTTTTGAAAAATGTACCATCCACTTCAAAACATTTTGCTGAAGCGCAAAAACTTTTGAAGAAATATAAGGGTGGGAAATCCGCCGGCAGAAGGAAATCGAGACACTAACGAGAAATTCGATATGAAGCTTTGCCTAGAGTGCAATATTCACTTCCTTGAAGATTTTGACTCCTGTCCAAACGACGGCGGAACACTCGTTCATGTGGAAAACGATCCTCTTTTAGGAAAGCTTGTCGGTGAAAAATATAGAATTCTCAATCAAGTAGGAAAGGGCTCGATGGCTATAGTCTATAAAGCCATTCAAGAGTCAACCGGCAGAAAAATGGCAGTCAAAATGTTGCACCAACATCTTGGCTCCAAACTAGAATCGGTCAAACGTTTTCACCGCGAAGCAAAAGCGGTAAGTACGCTAAATCACAAAAACATAATTCGCCTTTTTGACTTTGGCTTAATGCCTGATGGTCAGCCTTATATCGTCACTGAATTTCTGGCAGGAACTTCGCTTGCAGAACTTTTGCGTTTGCGTGGTATTCTCACCGTCAAAGAAGCGCTACCATTCATGGAGCAAGTTTGTGCCGGTGTTGGAGAAGCCCATCGTTGCCGGGTTATACACCGAGATCTTAAGCCTGACAATATTGTTATGCAGTCAATAGATGTCAATTCACCAGTAGACGATCCTGATTTAATTAAACCAAATACGGTGCGAGTAGTCGATTTTGGCGTATCTAAAATGTGGTCTGAAGCTGGCAGTTCATCCGCTTCTTTAACTATGGAAGGAAAAGTTTGCGGCAGCCCGGCATATATGAGTCCTGAGCAGTGCAAAGGACTTGAGACCGATTATCGCTCAGATATTTATTCGTTAGGAATAGTCTTTTTTGAAGTGCTCACAGGTCAGCGACCATTTTTTGCAAATGACTTAATGGCGTTGATGCTCATGCACGTAAACAAAGAGCCGCCATCAATTGGTGAGGTGATGCCTGAAATTACTTTCCCTCCTGCATTGTCTGGAGTTATTGGAAAAGCCTTAAGTAAAAATCCAGACGATCGTCAACGCAGTGCAGACGAGTTATGGCGCGAGATTGAAGCGGCGTGCAAAGGCAAGAAGGTCGTCATAGAGCCGCCTAAAGAAGAGTCGCTTGAATGGAAGACGTTTACTGGCACCGGCAATGTGATTACAGCCGCACCCATGAGCCAACAAAGACAGTCTGAAAGCACAGCCGGTATGGTCATGGCAGACTGGACCAAAACGACTATGCAGTTTGATGCGCTTGGCAGTAAGAAAAAGAAATTCAATTTCACCCTAAATCAGGCAAAAAACATTTTTTATATTTGTCTGGTGATTTTTACGGTTCAATTTCTCTTGAATTTCTACTCCAGCCACAACGATACAAAGGTAGCCAAAAACCTACTAGCCAAGCACAACTTTGAAGGATGCATTCAAGTTTTAGAGAATATCGAGAAAAAAGGCAGTCTTTCCAAAGATGCCCAAAACGATTTAGATACAGCTTATTTGAAACTGTCCGGAGTCTTAGCAAAAAAACACGAGTACGATAAAGCCATTAATCTCTTGGAAAAAATCTCGCCCTCGTTTAAACAAATCAAACAGGTCCAGCGCGATAAGCGGCGCTACGAATCTTTAAACAGATAGTTATTTAGTTTTCGAGAGTTTCTATTAACTCTAATGCAAGAATGTTCCAACTCATAAATTGTGGTGCCCAAAGGGGGTATCCATGCAAGGCGTCATAATTTTCGTACAGTGTTCCTGTACTAGTGATTCCATCAAGCATTGTGTGAGTGACGCGGTGTGATATGTCGCGAGCACCATCCATATAACCTTCACGCTTTAAACAGCGCACCACCAGAGCGTTTGGAATAACCCACATAGGACCTTGCCAGTTGGAGACGATATAACGTCCATACAAACCACGTTTAGCCTGATTGCACAAACGCTCAGAAAGAGCTACTGAAGAAATACCACATGGACTTAAAAAATGATTTTCATTGAGCATATTCTGCTCTATCACTTGCTTGGTTCTTTCTTTTGCACATGCACCCATAATTGCAGGAACAAGTGATGTCCAGCTTCTGAGAGTGACGTGCCGACCCGTTTTGGAATCTAAATTGCAGTGCATCCCAATTTCTTCGACCCATAAATATTGATCAATGGCAGAAGCCAAATCGCTTGCCATTCTTTCATATTTTTCAGCCGATGTTTTGTCACCATTGGCGGTGTACAACTCTTCCATAGCTTTATACTCGCCATAAATGTAGCCACAAATATCTGTGGCGATTAAGTGAGCATCAGGATAGTCACCCACATTTTCGTTAGTGTCTTTGCTTGCTTCAAGTGGAAAAAGAAGAGTGTAATTATTATCCACTCCGCTTTCAAGCACATTGCGCCAATGAAACAGTCCGTTTATAGCTCCTCTGTGAGTTTTAAAATAGTCTAAATATTTATCAAGTGATGCTAACAATTTTGTATCTATTTCCAAAGCTGGAAACATACGCTTTTGATAAGCAAGCGACTGAGCTAAAAATGGTTTGCAGTGATCACCTGCGTCCCAGATACGCTCAGGAGCTACAGTGCGTGGCGTGTGACCATCAGGCTCCATGATGGACATAAAATTTTGAACTACAGACATGCCAATATTTTCTTTGATATCAAGCGTCAATCTATGTGTTGCTTGACTGAAAAAACAGGCGTCCCAGTCATACATTTGCAGATAGTGGCCAACGCTCGAGCGCTCCGAGACTTCAGCAGCGTCATCAGCACCCGGCTCAACATCAAAGCTTGGTGTTACAAACGGATGAGCGAGCATTCCGCCTGCTTTGTGAACACATTGTGGAGCTTTTTCGAGAATAAATTCTTTCAGTTCTGATTCTTTTGACATTTATTTTACTGCCATGTTGAGGAGTCCTATCAAGTCCGAGCAAGACTTCATTTGCAAGCTCGACTCGGTCACTTTTGTCTCACCGATTCTAACACTTATTCCGCCGCGATTATTGATCCACAAAAAAGCAGGCTCGTCTGAGACAGAATCACCAAAATATAAAAGTTTCCAGGGCTCGTCATCAAAGCTTAATTTGCTTTCGATGATGTCGAGAGCTGAGCCTTTATTCCAGTTTTTAGCTGGCATTATTTCAAAGCTAGTTGGCAATTTTATAAATGTAAGTTCTGGATACAAATTAGCAAAGGCACTAATGGTGGTGATTACATTCTGCCGCTGTGAATTTTGGGTGCGATGATAATGAACACAAAGCGAAAAGCCATGGTCTTCGATAATGACAGAACCAAGCGGCGGCAATTTTTTAAACAATTCTATTTTTAAATTGCGCAAAGTCTTCTTCAAGCGAATTGCGTCTGGATGCAAAAATTCTCTGTGGTCTGGAAAACTAATTTCAAGCCCATAATTACCAGCAAGAATCATTCTTTCTGACGCTCCACTCATATCTCGTCCCAGTTGTGCAATGCTTCGCGCACTAATTATGGCAACAGTAACATTGGGCAGTAATGACAATTTTTCGAGCTGCAATTTTACACATTCGTCTAATTGAGCCTCATCTGGATGATTGGCATAAGGCACAAGTGTTCCATCACGGTCGAAGCCAATGAAAACTTTTTTCTCAGTTAGTAAATTGATAAAGACGCTCAGTTCCACTTTCTACCACCAGTTTCTGGTAAACATCAAGATAGTGCTTAACCATTCTCTCTTTGCTGAAATTTTCTCTAGCTCTATTTATGCAAGCCTGTTCACTAATTGATTCGATTTCGATGTATCTATCTATTAATTCTTGCTTGGTATTACCCACGATGCCGACCTCACCGTCTTTAATAATTTCGCGCACAGAGCCACGATCATATGCCATGACCGGAGTTCCCATGGCAAGGGATTCTGCCATAACAAGCCCAAAAGGCTCGTCAAAATCGATAGGATAAACTACTGCTTTTGCCCCTGCATACAATTGTGCTTTTTTATCTACTGTAGCCTCGCCGATATAATCTACTAATGGATGCTTGAGTCTATCTTTGATATGTTCTTGATAATAAGAAGTATCTGTTGCATCAACTTTACCCGCCACCTTAATTGGCAGCCCAAGCTCGATGGCTATATCAATAGCATCGGCTGTGCCTTTTGCTTTAGAAATTCTGCCAATGAAAAGTAAATAGTCACGCGTAATTTTTAAATCGCACGGCAAAATAAACTCGTCTAGATCGATTCCGTTGTAAACTACTTCGGCATAATTCATTTTGTCTGGAAAATTCAATTTCTTAAAAGCTTGACTAATAGCCACAAATGGCATTTTGCAATATTCAAAATAAATGTCCTGACAATAAGGCACAATATTGTTGTGAATAGTGGTCACAACTGGGGTCTTAAACTCACTCAGAAACGGTAGCGCCATAAAACCCATATGATTATGAATAATATCAAACTGGTCTTGCATTTTTTTTAGAGTCAAAATACTGCGCACGTCATATGTATTCCAGCGATGCCTATAATTATTCTGACTGGCGCGAAGACCCTCTGGAATAATACTAACTAGTTTTGCACTGGTTATAGAATCACCCGAGGCAAATAAAGCGACGTCATGCCCATCTTTTACCAATTCTTCGGTAAGCAAATTAACCACAAGTTCTGTGCCACCATAACCTTTTGGTGGGACGCTTTCGACGAGTGGTGCTAATTGGGCAATACGCATTTGTGTGTTCTCTGCATTTTAACTTTCGACTACAACTTTCACTTGTCCGTCCTTTTTCAAAACGCGACAAAAACTCATTTGTCCACTAATGCTCAAATCAACTTTAGCCTGTCCTATGCAAAGACCTTTGATAGTGACATTTTCAAGCCAGTCTGGTAAACATGGCTCAATGATGCTCAGTTTTTTATTCATCGCATCAGCCTGCAAATTTAAACATAAATGCAACAACGAAAACATACTTCCCGCTGCCCATGCTTGAGGAGAACACGAAACAGGATAACTGATAGGAGCACTGCCATTTTTGCGCTTAAACCCACAATAAAGCTCAGGCAATCGAAAATCAGCTTGGCTTTGAGCAACGGCAAACATTTCTTTTGTTAATGTTACCACAGCATCTACTCTGCCTATTTTACGTAGACCTTCTGCAATTAACGCATTGTCGTGAGGCCAAATAGAGCCGTTGTGATAACTAATCGGATTATATCTCATGCTAGAAGAGGCAAGTGTTCTGATGCCCCAGCCAGTATGCATATCTGGTTGCATCAATCTATCAGCAACAGATTGTGCTTTGTCGTCATCTAAAATTCCTGAGCTGAGACAGTGTCCTGGGTTAGAAGATATGGCACCAACCTGCTTGCCATGGCGATCTAGAGCCAGTGCAAGATATTCGTCTTTCTCCATCCAGAAGTCTTTTTGAAAAGAATTTTTGAGCTTGCTTGCACGTGTTCGTTGTTCGCAAGCCATTTGTTTTTGACCGATGTATTCGGCAATCTTAGCCACTTCCATCCTAGCAGCATAAGTGTAAGACTGAACTTCGCACAAGGCAATTGGAGGTTCACCCAGGCGTCCGTCTGTATACATGACTGAATCACCAGAATCCTTCCAGCCCTGATTTTCTAGACCCTGATTATGGGTGCGCATGTAACTTATGTAACCAGTGTCAGCACTCATAGAATCGAGCCACTGAATTGCTTGCCTTACAGCAGGCCACATGTTGCGAGCAAAAAACAAATCGCCCGTCCAGTCTATATAACGACAAAATAGAATCAACCACAATTGAGTGGCATCGACAGTTCCGTAGTATGGAGTGTGCGGAATGGCCTTGGCGCGCGCCAGCTCACCAAGTCGCAATTCATGCATGATACGTCCGGGTGATTCTTCTGTAAAACTGTCTGTAACTTTCCCCTGATAGGCAGCCATTACTTCGATACACTCTCGGGCTAAGGCGGGGGCAAATGGTAGCATCTGTAAGGCGGTAATGGCTGAGTCTCTGCCAAACAAAGCGCAATACCATGGAACGCCCGCAGCCAGTCCAAATCCTTTTGGAGTTGCCTGACGAAGAATATAAATATCACTCCAACCGCGACTCAAAGACAAATCGAACAAATCGTTATCTGTTTCAATCAGAACCAAATCTTGTTTCCATTTAGAAAAGCGCTGGTCCGAAATTTCTTTAGCCGTTTGATAATCGACTTCTTCAGTCTGTTTTGGCCAGATATGCGAATCGACAATTGTACTGACGCATGTCTCAAAATAGACCGTTTGTTTTGGTGCTATCTGAATATCGAAACTAACATTTCCGTCTTCAACACTCAAAGGACGCAGTCCATAAAACTCAACATGTGTTTCCATCAGTACGCCATCAATGCCTTTGTAGGCAAGAAAAACACTCTGTCCATCGGGTGATGAAACTGGCACCATTCGCTCACCGCGTTTGTCGCGATTTAATCCTCGCACCTCAAACATATCGGCGAAATCTGCTTTAAAAACTAGATTGAACTGAAATTGTACAGCGTGATTTTCATAGTTTTCAAAAGTAATGCGCTCCCAGAGAAGATCTCCTAATACAACTTCGCGCTGAATACTAAGCTTTTGTTGTTCCAGATTGTGAGTCTGCGGGTTGGTATATAAAAAAGAACCGCCATATCCATCATCGGTTCGACTGGATAAAAGCGAGAGCGGGACAGCATCTATATTGATTTCCCACTGGCTCAAAAATCTGGTGTCATTTCGATAATAGCCATAACCAAGAGTATTGCAATCAGGAATTGAAGCCGATTCATCCATAACTAAAAAATGACTGCCGTGTTTTAAAACAAGACGAGCATGGGCAGCATCAGTCAGGACGAATTGCGCCCCCTGACACATAGGTCGAGTATCGACCACGTATTTTTTTGAATCGAGATTATACACAAAGATGTATCCTAAACTAGCCTGTAAGCTCGAAGTCGTGCCACCACCGTTCAAGTGAATTAGTTTTCAATCGCTGTTTCATCAAGTTAATTCTGCTATGGCGGTTAAACTTGGGCATCTTAAGGCTATAATTTAGCGCCTCGGCGCCATCTTTGCATGAATTAGGATTGATATGCACAGCCTGGTCTCCAAGCTCATCATACACACCAGCGCCCGAAGATAGCATGAGTAAACCTGATTTATGATTATTATCAAGACTAGCCACATATTCTTTGGCAGTCAGATTTAATCCATCACGCAAAGGATTTACAAGCATAACTTGAGCACGCTTATACAAACCGGATAATTCTTGCTGACTAATCGGATTTGTGTGCCAGTATAGTGGCTTCCAATTTGAAATAGCATAACGTCCTTCAATTTCAGAGGCATAATCTCTGCAATTTTTCCAATAATCATCAAATGCTTTTAGACCAGGTCTTGTTTGCTGACAAATTTGAACAAAAGCCAATTTGCCTACATATTCGGGTCTTGCGCCAAAGAAATAATCAATCATTTCAAGGCGTTGCATAATACCTTTGGTGTAGTCTGCACGATCTACCGACAAAACAATTGGTGTGTCTGGCAGTTCTATGGACAAATTTTGCTTTGCATGGGCTGCTTTCCAAAACTTTAAATCGAGACCCAAAGGTCGGACCAGAAGGCGAATAAGCTTTTTAGTCTTTCGATTTTTAATTACTAGTTCGTCTCTATTGACTTTGAACTCTGGAAAAAAGTCTTGCACAAATTGGACAAAATTTTGAGCGTATTCTTTGGTGTGGAAGCCTATTTTTGCGCATGAAAGCATCCCCAAGACTAGCTCTGAAATAGGTTCGCTATAGTGATGTGGAACATTTTTTGGCCATGGAATATGCCAAAAAATACTGATCTGACTGTTTTTGAGTAAAGATGGCAAAATAGCGAATTGATAGTCGTGTACAAAAATATCCTTTGTGCCAATACCTGAGTCAAGCTGAATCTGAGAAATCTCACGATTGAACTGGCGATAGAAATCTCGGTCCACGCCTTTATAGACTGCAAATTGAGGCAAATCGTGCATCAAAGGCCAGATAAACTCGTTGCAATAACGGTAATGACCTTGAATTAAGTCGTTGTCCAAATTGAAGATGGCATGAACTCGCGCATCGCCGTTCAAGTAGGAAAGGTCGTTGTCTTGAAGAAACCACCATCGGCTTTTGCAGCCGCCAAAATTATCGAATGCTGCCTTCAGGGCGCTTGAGACCCCGCCACCGGCGCCTTCTCCACGATAAGACACAATGTCCATAGCTTGTAATTGCTCCCTGCATCTCAATCTCTAAGACTATTCGTCTAATAGCATGGGCAAAAATTACATATGCTGACCGAAAAATCCCTCTCAAAACTCTGCTTGGCAAGCAGCAGCGGGGAATTCAATACCTTAAAATTTAAATGCGGCATTTTGAAATTGCATCAATCTTCTAAGGAGCAAAAAATGTTTTTCCCCCGCATAAGTCACTTAGTAATTCTTTCATTGATTATGTTTGCAAATATGTCGGCTTCAGCTTTTGCGCAGCCGCAAGGATTGCCTCCAACTTTAGCAAGACAAGCAGCAAACGAAATTGTCGATTTATCTGGAGTTTGGTCCTCACCTTATGGTGACGTCAATCTCAAAGTGGAAGGCAAAGATCCAGAAGGAAATCTGATCGTTACGGGAAATTGGAAAAATGGCTCAAACCCAGGCATTATCACCTGGGGCAGATTTACCCCCACCGCTGGTAGTGGCATTTTAAAAGCCGAATATTTTTTACCCAATCGACCTATCTACGGTTATGTCGAATTTGCCCTCCAAGCAAATGGAACTGATTTATTTGGCAAATACTTTGAAGGACCTAGCAAAGGCGAATGGAATTTAAAGCGCAAGCCAGGTTATAAGAAAAGTTACTTGAGCAATATTGCAATAATTACTCAGAATCTTGCTGTGCGTGGCAACAAAGTTTTTGATGCCACTGGAAAATGGCTGTCTACTTTTGGCGATGTAGAGTTGCGCGGAGTGTCGCTTATATCGACTGGTGTCATGCTCAAGGGCACCTGGAAAAATCATCAGGGACAAGAAGGCACAATTTCTTCTGGATTGTTTATGCGTGACCCCAACGGCGGTCACTTGCGCTTCGAATATTATGCTCCTTGGAATAAAGCTCAAGGTAAAGGCGAATTTAGACCAGACAAATATTTAGGCGGAAAAATGCTTTTGGGCATATATAAAGAAGGAAACGACTCTGGTGTCTGGATTTTATGCCGCCCACCTGACTATAGTAAAAAATAAATATGCAAGCATTTACTCTTTTTTGTTTGGTCACAAGCATTTGTTATTTCATTATGCTTGGCTCTGAATACAACAAAATTGTAAAAGGACAAAACTGGCCTACTGTGACGGCTAAAGTTGAAAACGCCATTAACAGCCTGCCTATAACTAAATTCGAATCGAACAGAATCAATACAATTGCCGTGATAATCAATTGGTCTTACATCAAATATTCATATAAATTAGGCGAGCACTGCTATTACAATACAGAAGAAATGGGACCGCATCTGACTGTGTTCGATTATATTATTGGCCCAATGGCAGTGCGCTTTCCTAAAGACAAAAAAATCGAAGTCAAATACAATCCTGCCAATCCAAAAGAATCTACCATTGGCTTTGAGATTTTTCGTCCAATTGAAACACTCGGTGGATCAGCCATATTGTTTCTAATAGCTGGCTCTATATATTACTATTTTCGAAAAACAGGTCTCATCCCAGATGTAGGTCCAAACGAAGTAGACTTGCACATTCCCCAAAGGCGTCGCTGAAATTGAGATTCACATAGAAATCTCACATAGCTTCGTGTATCTCAAATATCACGCAACTAAAAAACATCGATAAAAAAGACACATCAAACTAATCTATCTAACTTCAGCAGAATTAGTAGCCACGCTTGTCGAGTTTAAATGACCGACAGACTTTGCCACATGCTCCACCACCGCTTTTACAAAACCAAGGAAAAGTGGGTGAGGACGATCTGGGCGCGACTTCAATTCGGGGTGGAACTGACAGGCGATAAAATAGGGATGATCGCGCAATTCCATCATTTCAACTAACTTATCGTCTGGTGAAACTCCTGAAAAATCCATTCCCTTTTCACTCAAAGCCTTACGAAATTGGTTATTTACTTCATAGCGATGGCGGTGACGTTCTGAAATTTCTTCGCTCTTATAGACCTCAAATGCTTTACTCTTTGGCTGAACTTTGCACGGATATTTGCCAAGACGCATAGTGCCGCCCTTGAGCACCACACTATGTTGGTCTGGCATCAAGTCGATAACAGGAAATGGAGTGGATGAATTAAACTCGGTTGAGTGTGCATCTTTCATATTTGCTACGTTTCGAGCAAATTCAATTACTGCAATCTGCATTCCAAGACAAAGTCCAAGAAAAGGTATTTTATTTACCCGAGCAAATTTTGCCGCTTCTACTTTGCCTTCGATACCTCTATCTCCAAAGCCGCCGGGAACCAAGATTCCATCCACGTCTTTGAGATATTCAGCCGCACCGTTTTTCTCTATATCTTCAGATAGAACCCACTTAATTTCAATAGCGGCATCATGGATGGTACCAGCATGTTTAAGTGCTTCTACTACCGAAATATAAGCATCGGAAAGCATCACATATTTGCCCACTATGCCAATTTTGATTGTGCGCGCAGGATTTTTGATTTTCTCTACCATCTCGCGCCATTCATCAAGATCAGGCACGGCATTGTCCATTCTAAGTCGTTCTAAAACTCTATCTGCCAATCCCTCTTTTTCCAAAATGAGAGGTATTTCGTAGAGATGTTTGACGTCCTTACACTCAATAACGGCTTTAGAATCAACGTCAGTAAAGAGAGCCAACTTTTCTTTAATAGATGGTGAAAGCGATTTCTCTGTTCGACAAGCAAGTACATCGGGCTGGATACCGCGGCTTCTGAGCAGTTCGACACTGTGCTGAGTGGGCTTAGTTTTGAGTTCGTTAGTCGTTTTCAAATTAGGAATTATGGTGGCGTGAATATAACAAACGTTTTCACGCCCTGTATCCTTTTTCATTTGTCTAATCGCTTCAAGAAAAATGAGGCTCTCGATGTCGCCTACAGTTCCGCCAATTTCGACAATTGCCACTTGGGCGTTGGCTGCAATAGCAGCTTTGCGAATGAAATTTTTAATTTCGTTTGTGACATGAGGAATCATCTGAACCGTTCCGCCCAGATAGTCGCCTCTTCTTTCTTTTTCAAGCACAGTCTTATATATAGAACCGGATGTGACGTTATTCATCCGACTCAAGTCCATACTTATAAATCTTTCGTAGTGACCAAGATCAAGGTCTGTCTCTGCTCCGTCTTCGGTGACAAAGACTTCGCCGTGCTGGTAAGGGCTCATAGTGCCCGGGTCCACATTTAAATATGGATCCAGTTTGATAATTGTGGTTCTAATGCCGCGAGCTCGAAGCAATCTGCCAAGCGAAGCGGCAACGATTCCTTTGCCCAATGAGGAGACTACCCCACCAGTTACGAAAACATATCTGGTGTCCATTGCTCCTCCTTACTCGATTCTAGAACTCTAAAGCTTAATTCTACGCTAAAGCCGACTCATTCTGAAATCTTCGGAACTTTAAAAAATGGCCCTTCTTTGTCAGGGCTGCCTCTTAACATGGTCTCTTGCCCGGGCGACGCCACCGCGTGGTCAGGGCGCAAGACATTTACCAATTCTTGGGGCAAAGGATTAGCCAGGGGCAAAATCCCCTTTGTATCGACTTCTTGTAGTTGCGAGAAGAAATCAATGATATCGCTCAACTGGCGCGCGTACAGCTCCTTCTCGTCTTCTGACAGAGCTAATCTGGCAAGTTTGGCTACATGTTCTACTTCTTTTATGGAAATCATCATTTTTATAGATTGGTAAGGTACCAAATCTGGTATTCTCCCATATTAGGTGAACTCGGTGTGTGTGATGTTCGTTGAAATTACTCTTCTTGTTGTAGCTCTTGTAATCATATTATTTTCAGCCGAGCTCTTTACAAATGGTATTGAATGGCTCGGTCAACGCTTACAACTGAGCGAAGGCGTGGTCGGAAGCGTACTGGCTGCTGTTGGTACAGCGCTGCCTGAAACTTTAATTCCAATTGTAGCTGTTGTCTTCTTCAATGAAAGACACGGTAATGAAGTGAGCATCGGTGCAATTGCAGGAGCACCTTTCATGCTAAGCACCCTCACTTTTGGTCTTTGTGGGGCGGCTGTGCTTTATTTTTCGCAAAAAGGCAAACGCAGTCAGGAACTTACCATCAATCACGATGTACTGACTCGCGATTTACGCTTCTTCATCCTAGCTTTTACAGTTGGCATGTTGTGCAACTGGGCATCTGATTTCTCTAAATTTCATTTGCCGTACATCATGGCTTTTGTCCTTTTAGGGATTTATTGTATTTATTTGTATAAGACACTCAGCCACGAAGGAGAAATCGGACAAGAACCTGAAAAACTTTATTTTGACCGATTGTTGAAGAAGGGGTCAAACAGACTAAGATTCATTGTTCCTCAAATTGTTTTTGGTATCGCCGGTATCGTAGGCGGTGCTTATGTTTTTGTAGAAAATTTGCAAGACGTGGCTGAAGCAATAGGTTTTCCACCTCTGGTCTTATCACTTATTATTTGTCCCATAGCTACTGAACTCCCCGAAAAAATCAATTCGGTCTTATGGATCAAAAGTGGCAAAGATACTTTAGCCATGGGGAACATTACTGGCGCTCTGGTTTTTCAAAGCTGTATACCGGTGGCATTTGGTGTAGCATTCACTACCTGGGATCTCGATTTAGGAACACTATTAACTTGTTCTACGGCGGTACTTAGTGCAAGCGTCATTTTATTTTTGATGAATAAAAGAGCGCTTAAATTCTGGCACCTGATGTCTTGTGCAGTACTTTACATAATCGCTGTATCTATTTTGCTAATTTTAGACGTTGCCAAAAATTTGGGTAACGCTCTAACTTAGACTTTTGGTTTCTGCTTAGACTCTGTTTCGCCAGTATCAATAGCGGGTGTTACCGGATATGGACCTTCAATTTCCATCTCTGCTGGTGCGGGGTAATAAAAGTCGAGTATTTCTTTTATAGCAGCCGCTGTAGGAATAGCAATGAGCATTCCCAAAGCGCCAGCCGTAACTTCGCCTACAAGAACAGCAAAAATTATTGCCAGCGGATGCAACTCGACTACATGCCCGATAAAACGCGGTACAACCAAATAATCTTCTACCAGTCGAGCTACCCAATAGCATAAGAAAATAGGCAGTGCTACTTGTGTGCCATGCTGGGCTACACCAATTACAACAGCAGTAGAAATTGCCATGAGCGGTCCTAAAACTGGAATAATTTCAAGCACACCAGATGCGATGGCAATAACCAGGGCATATTTCAGGTGAAAAATAAAATGCAAGAAAATGTAAGCAACAGAAGACATGAGCACGATTAGAAAGAGCTGTCCTCGAATATATTTTGCCAACATCAAATTCATTGATCCAAACAATCTAACGATTGTGTTGCGCTGTTCATTTGCAAAAAAGCGCAAAAAGAATTTGCCGACTCGCTCTGAATCGACCATAAAATAAATAGACGAGACAATGCAAACAAGCAATGAAAGTAAGCTTTTAGACAGAATCTCGCCCATATGCATAAGCTCTGTGGGCGCTCCAAACCAGCCTTCCAAATCTTCGACTATTGCAGTAGTGCGTGATTCAACGTCAATGTCCCACTTATAACTGGACTTAAGCTGGTCTAAAAGATTTGCCACAAGCTCATGTCGCTGCGTAATCAGGTTACTTGCCTGGTCTATGATTTGATGACCAAACAAATTCGACAATCCCACACACAAAAGAAGAAAAGCTACATAAATGCAGGCGATTGCTATTTTGTGCGGAATTTTAAAGGTGATATTAATCCAGGACACAAAAGGCAAAAGCAAATACGCTATTATCCCGCCCATGATAAATGGCGGAAACACTTCTCTGATCTGATTGATGAACCAGAGAAAAACTATTAGTGAAAGTAGTTTGAACATCATCTTCTACAAGTCTACGTCTACTTCGCAGCAACTGGCTCTTTTTTATTGCAAGCACCCTCAAGAACACTAAAATCATGCACTTGTGCTCTCACCAATTTCTTGAGCATCCATGCTGGTCTAAAACGTTCAGCTTGTGCTGTGTCTTGACCAAGTTCGCTTTGATATTTTTCCAACTGAGACAGACACGAATCCAGTCCACGCTCTTTAGCCAAACTCAAAATGCCGCGCTTCAAACCAAGTCCAAATGCAACTGCAGTATCAACATCTTTTGCGTCCACCACATCTTCTTGTAACGCATACATTACTTCATTGAACATCGGCATCATGATGCGCTCAACTTCAAACTTGTCTGCTTTTGATTGGCAAGCATCTTTTGCTTTTGCATTTGCTTTCTTGAGCAATTCTTGAAGCTTTGGATTTACTTCCTTCTCGGCGTTTTTGTCACGGTCTTTTGAATGAACATAAAATCCAGCACCGGTTTTTTGTCCCAAAACCTTTTCTTCCATCATGACTGAAAGAAGTTCTGCAGGCTTAAAGCGCGGTCCGTATTCGGCATAAAGAAAATCGACTACATGTGCACAAATATCAACCCCAGTCAGATCAAATAGTGCGAGCGGTCCCATTGGAAGACCGAACTCTAAGGCTTTTTGGTCTATTTCTTGAGGAGTAAATTTTCCTTCCTGCAAAACATAAAGTGCTTCGTTCATATAAGGAAAGAGAATTCGATTTACAAGAAATCCAGGACACTCTTTTACTTTCACTGGAGCTTTGCCAAGTTTGTTTTGGCACAAGTCCATTATATTTTGCACTACTTCTTTATCTGTTTTAACGCCAGGAATCACTTCAACCAATTTCATTGCTTGTGCTGGATTAAAGAAGTGAATTCCAAGCACTCGCTCTGGGCGACTTGTAACTGATGCAATTTGAGAAATTGAAAGAGCAGAGGTGTTACTGGCAAGAATTGTGTTCGGTCCGCAGTGTTTATCAAGTGTTCTGAAAATATCCAACTTGATATCAATAACTTCAGATGCGGCTTCGATTATTAGGTCTACATCCTTGTCAATATCTTCGTAATTAACTGTGCCAGTGATATTGGCAAAGAGTTCATCAGCCTTTTCACGAGTTAAGACTTCTTTGCTAACGCGAGAGTCAAACATCTTCTTTATGTTTGCAAGCCCACGACTGACAAAATCTTCGTTAATGTCTTTTAGGAAAACACGAATACCAGCCTGGCCCAGAACCTGTGCAATCCCGCCTCCCATGGCTCCTGCACCTATCACTGCCGCGCTTTTAACCTGATTAGACATGTCAAATTCCTCATGAAAAAACCCAGGAAAGTATTATGCTAGCACTTTCTTTACGTTCACCGATTTTCAAGAGTATTGACAAGTTTCTCAGGCGGGTATTTTGCATGTCATTAATGGCTGATTTGTTTCGACGTGTGCCGTCACAAGCTGACGGATTAGATTTATCTGATACCCCCAAACACTTAGGTTGGATAATGCTTGCCGCCTTAGGTATTGGTGCCACCATCGGCGCTGGCATCTTTGCCATGCCAGGAATTATCGCAGGCAAAGCAGGTCCCGCCGGTATCCTTTCGTTCATCATCACTGGCATCATAATTTTATTCGTCGCCATTTGTTATGAAAAATTTTCGCGATTGATGCCCAACGGAACCTCGGCTTATAGCTACACATACCATTCAATGGGTGAGCTAATTGCTTGGATTGTTTCTTTTGGACTTTTCATGGAATACAGCTTCGGTGCCTCGGCAGTGGCAATTGCCTGGAGCGTATACCTGCAAACTGCTTGCAAATTCAAAGTTGATCCATTTTGGGCTGGACCCAGAATGGTCGATGGACACTATGAATTTGGTGTAAATATAATTGCTATTGGCGTCATTATTGTCATTACCGCAATTCTAATTTACGGTGGAGTGAGCAAATCAGCCAAACTCAATTTGATGCTCGTAATCTTGAAAATCGCACTTCTCGTGATGTTCTTAGCTGTAGGCATTCCTCATGTAAATCCAGCCAACTGGCAACCTTTTATGCCAATGGGCATCCAGGGTGTTCTCCAAGGTGCTGCAGTAGCCGTTTTCCCCTTTGTCGGGTTTGACGCTCTCTATACTTTTGCTCGCGAATCAAAGTCGCAAAAAGACACCAAACTTGGGACCTTCATTTGTATAGCTCTGGTATCACTGCTTTACGTGACCGTCATGGCAGTAGCAACTGGTCTTGCTCCATGTTTTATAGATGGACATAAAAACGAACTCTTCGTTGGCTCTGAAGCTGCAGCTCCCTTAGCCAAACTACTAGCATCTGTCGGTGAAGACTGGACTGCAACATTCATTGCAGGTGGTGCGGTTCTTGGTATTTTCAACGTATTGCTCGTACTTTGTATGGGCGGACCTAGAATTTTCCGCAACATGGCTGAAGACGGTTTACTCCCGCCTCTTTTCACTAAAGTGAAAAACGGTAGTCCAACATATGGAATTCTTCTAAATGGAGTATTGGTTGCTGGATTTGCCGGGTTCATGGAGTTTGGCGAAATCGCTCACATGATGGTGCTTGGAACACTGGTTGCATTTACTTTTGTTTGTATCGGTGCCATGCGCCTCAAAGCGGTCAGCCCTCTGGTTGCCTTTCCAGGGTTAATCGGATGTGTGGTGCTGGCGTGCAACTTAGAACCAACAGTACTCAAGGCATATGCCATCACTTGCCCACTTGGACTTCTCATTTACTTTGCATATGGCTATAAACACAGCAAACTAAACAAGAAGAACGTCCCCATTTCAATGGCCCCAGAGCCCGAAACTAAGCTAGAAGTCTAATCATATAAGTGGGTCTTGTGAGCAGAAAAACACTTCAATTAAGTGGTGCTTTATTGCGTCCGTGGTTATACGACGACGTAAATTCGCTAATAAAAGCAGCCAACGACAAAGACGTCTCAGCTACGCTGAGGGATAGTTTTCCTTATCCATATAAGAGGGAACACGCCATAGATTGGATTACGTTCGCTCTAGAAGTGATACCAACCTGTCATTTCGCCATTGTTGTTGATGGTGCGGCGTGCGGTGGAATAGGACTAACGCTGCAGCGAGATGTTTTTCGCTATTCAGCCGAAATTGGCTATTGGCTTGCAAAAGAGCACTGGGGCAAAGGAATCATGTCGCAAGCAGTAGTTGCAGTATCCGATTACGCCTTTTATGAATTAGGTATGACACGCGTCTTTGCAGGCACTTTCGACCATAACAAAGCGTCTGGACGAATTCTTGAAAAAGCTGGATTCAAACTCGAAGGTCGCTTGAGCAAAGCAATTTTTAAATACGATCGCTTTTATGATCAGCTCATGTATGGCAAAGTTGCCTTGCGGTAAAAATTGAGCTAGCAAAACCTGTTTGCTTAGACAATTTTTAACGTCCTTTATATATCTTATACATGAGCGCTCGGCAAAACGCTCGAATCACTAGCTAGTAGTGCATTTAACAAGCATTAACAGACGTCATGCATTTCTGGTCGGTTTTTAACATCTGTGCGGCTTTTGGGTTGTTATGATGTAATTCGGCAGCAATCGATGGATTTGTATGCAAACACTAGCCAAATCAAAATTAGAGCCTTCTTTTCTTGACGCTATCACAGGACCAGGTGAAGTCAAAAAGCTCAAACCTGCTCAATTAGTCGAGCTTGCACGCGAAATTCGCCAGGAAATAATTTTCAATCTCAATAAAACAGGTGGACATCTAGCATCAAACCTGGGCGTAGTTGAGATTACTCTTGCATTGCATCATGTTTTTGAAACACCTAAAGACTGCATTTTGTGGGATGTCGGACACCAGGCATATATTCATAAAATGCTCACCGGCAGGCGTAATCAGTTTGCTACTCTCAGACAGTATCAAGGTCTATCTGGTTTTATTAGTCCGGCAGAAAGCGAGCACGACGCCTTTGTGGCAGGTCATAGCTCAACTTCGGTATCACTTGCAGTGGGAATGGCCATTGCCAAAGATCATCTAAAAGAAAATCGCAAAATCATCGCCTTAATTGGAGATGGCGGACTGACAGGCGGAATGGCGCTTGAAGCGCTCAATCATCTTGGTCATATTCAAAAAAACGTTCTCATTATTTTGAACGACAACGACATGTCTATCAGCGAAAATGTAGGCGGTTACTCGCAATACATGAAGCGAATCAAAGAGACTTATTTCTACAAAGACATCAAGAAAAAAATTGACTGGATCGAAGACAAACTAGATATGGTGCCGCTTGATCCCAAGCTCATGAATCTAATTACTTCAGTCAAACAAGTAGCCAAAGATAAGCTCGAAAATCCTGGCATCGTCTTTGAAAAGCTTGGTATCAATTATTCAGGTCCTATCGATGGTCACGATGTTGAAGCAGTGATAAACGCGCTAAACAAAGTAAAAGACCTCGAAGCTCCGCATATTCTGCACCTTATAACTCGCAAAGGTAAAGGCTTCACACCAGCCGAAGAAGATTCAATCAAATACCATGGTGTAAAAGCGCACAGTTTAGAGCCTACTCTAAAAGAAAAAATCGAAGCCAAAGACCCTGATTCAAACACGAATAAAGGACTTACCTATTCGCATGTATTCACTGACGCCTTACTTGATTGTGCCGAATTGGAACCAAATATGGTTGCTATCACACCGGCCACAGCCGAAGGTAGCGGCTTAGTCAAATTTGGCAAAGCTTACCCTGAGCGCTTCTTTGACGTAGCTATTTGCGAACAGCACGCAGTGACAATGGCTGCTGGCATGGCAAAAATGGGTCTCAAACCAGTAGTTTCTATTTACTCTACCTTTCTGCAACGAGCCCTGGACCAGGTCATTCACGACGTAGCTATAATGAATTTGCCGGTAATTTTTGGCATAGACAGAGGCGGTCTTGTAGAAGATGGTGAAACACACCAGGGTCAATTTGATTTAGCCTTTTTACGCAGCATTCCTAATTTCACAGTACTTGCTCCCAAAGACGCCATTGAATTGCGCCAGATGGTCTATTCGGCATTGCGCAATTTGAGCGGGCCAGTTGCAATTCGCTTTCCTAGAGAAAAGGCAGAAGACAACTATCTTCAAAATGGAGTCGCTTGTGATTTCAAAGAATTTGATTACAAGACTTGGGAAGTAATAAAATCTGGCAAGAGCAATAAAGTGATTCTAGCTTGTGGAGCGATGTTAGCCCCGTCTCTTGAAGCTGCACGCGAACTCGATTCTAAAATTGAAGGTGGAATCAGCGTAGTTAATGCTCGTTCAATAAAACCTCTTGATCTAAAAATGCTTGCCTCATTTTCAAGTGAACATGGACAAGACCTGCACTTAATCACAGTTGAAGAAGGCGCAAGCTCAGGCGGATTTGGTAGTGCAGTGCTTGAATGGGCAAGCGATTTAAGTAAGCGCCCTCGCGTTTCTATAATGGGTCTTCCCGATAGATTCATTCAGCATGGCGACCGCAACTTGCTCTTACAAGAAGTTGGTCTTACTGCAAAAGCGATAATCGAAAAAGTCTTGAATTAGACTTCGCGTCTGCCTGCAAGTGAGCGGCTCAAAGTAATGTCGTCGGCGTATTCTAAGTCTGCGCCAACCGGCAAACCAAAAGCAATTCGTGTAATTGAAACTGGTAGTGACTTCAAGATTTGCTGCACGTATAAAACAGTGGCATCGCCTTCAATTGTGGGGTTAATGGCTAGAATTACTTCTTTTACGCCAAGTTTCTGAACCCGAGCAAGTAAGTCACGAATGGTGAGTTCGTCGGGTCCTTTGCCTTCAAGGGGCGAAATCAAGCCAGTGAGGACATGATAAAGACCTCTGTACTCGCGCGTACGCTCTAGAGCAATCACGTCTCTTGGGTCTGCCACCACGCAAATGGTGGAAAGATCACGTCTGTCGTTAGTACAAATTTCGCATGGATCTAATGCGGACAGATGATAACACTGGCTGCAATTACGCACTTTTTCTTTGCAGTCAACCAGTGCAAAAGCAAATTCACCCACATCTTGCATATTCATTTTGAGCACGTGGAAAGCCATGCGCTGAGCAGATTTTGGACCGATACCCGGCAGTTTCTGAAAATGTTCTATCAGTCGAGCAAGCGGTGGCGTAAATTGCATTTAGATTTAAAACCCGAGTCCAGGCGGCAATCCAAGACCACCAGGGCCACCTAGTGTGCGTCCCATTTTGTCTTGCGCCAGGTTGTGACATTTTTTGATTGCTTCATTCACAGCCATCAAGACCAGGTCTTCTAGAGTGCCTGCATCTTCGGGATCCAATGCTTCAGGCTTAATCTTGACGCTGGTGAATTCCATGGCGCCATTGCATACCACGCTCACTGCACCGCCTCCGGCGCTTCCTTCAACTTGTGCAGTTTGCAGCTCTTGTTGAATTTTCAACACTTCTTGCTGCATTTTCTGCATCGACTGAAACAACTGACCCATATCCGGTTGGTTCATATTTTTTATTTCGCTCTCTGTCTAGGTTTTACTGCTACACAGAAATTATCGCACTGTCAAAAGCCTATAGCTTGCTAGTTTCTAAAATCTTTATCAGGCTCGTATCAGGACTATAGATATGGAATGCAACCTTATAGCTATTGAGTATAATTGGCACGACAAGGAGATAAGCCATGGTCGAAGTGAGCCCAGAGAATAAAAATGACAATTGCAGTGAAAGCGAGCAAAACAACTGCAAGAAAAAATCCTCGCAGATGGCGCGCAATTTGCTCAGACGTTTGGTCACTTGGATTTCCTTTGGTCCGGGAGTGCTTGGATTCTTGTGGTTAATTGGAAAAATAGTAAGACGCTAACGTTTAGCGATCCCCTCAAAGCTTTAGCAAGTCGCAGCCCAGCTTATTTTGAAAAATATGCTGGCAAAGACGACGAGTTTGGATTTTCTATTGAAACTTTTGCCCGTTGGGAGCCGTTTTTTCGCTTTTTGTACGAAGATTATTTCAAAGTAGAAGTGCGCGGAATCGAAAATATACCAAGTGAAGGAGCCACTATTCTTGTGGGCAATCACTCAGGTCTTCTGCCGCTCGACGGCTGTATGCTCACTATGGCGATGTGCAATTCGCACGAAAGTCCGCGTCGTGTTCGTTATTTAGTCACGGACTGGTTTTATGATATCCCAGGCTTGCGCGAGTGGGTTGCAGAAACAGGTCAGGTGCGCGCCACTCTTGAAAATGCCGAAAAACTAATTGCCCACAAAGAAATTGTAGGTGTCTACCCCGAAGGGATCAGAGGAGTTGGAAAACCCTATAAATACAAATATCGCGTGCTCGACTTCCATCCAGGCTTTGTTAAATTAGCCATTGAAACACAAACACCGCTGGTACCCATTGCCACCGTTGGTGGTGACGAAATATTTCCCAATTTAGTCAACATAAAAGAATTGGCTCTACTCTTGCGCATGCCATTTTATCCGCTCACTCCAGGATTTCCCTGGCTGCCATTTCCGCTCATGTTCTTTCCCTTGCCAGTAAAATGGCTCATTAACGTGCACAAGCCCATTCATCTTGGCTATCCGCCAGAGCGAGCGAAAGATAAAAAATTAGTGCTTAGCATCGCAAGAGAAATACAATATGAGGTGCAAAAGGACTTAAACAAATTAGTCTCAGAACGCAAATCCGTTTTCACCGGCTGGAAAAGCGATTCTAGAGAATAGCGAGGTCTAGAGGAATAAATTATGACATCGACAAACAAGCCTGATTTTGAAGCCAAAAACCAAGAGTTCATCGATAAAGCCGAAAGCTCAGATCAGTATTACGGCTTCGATATCAAAGCTTTAACTCGCTTCAAACCCTTTCTTGAATTTTTATACGCCGACTGGTGGAAAGTTAATTTCTCTGGCGCTGACAAGTTACCCAAAGATGGTCCAGCTCTAATTGTTGGTAATCAAGGTAGTGTTCTGCCCTGGCAAGCTCTAATGCTTTCATACGGTCTTTTAGCGCATTCAGATTTGCGCAAACGAATTCACATAATGTATGACCTTGACTCAATCCAAGACGAGCGCCTACACTCTTTCTTGCGCGAGATTGGCTTTGTGCCATGGTCTTCAAATGCTATGAAAAGACTATTTTCCAAAGGCGAAGTCGTCGCTGTGTTCCCAGAAGGATTGAACGGACTAGCCAAGCCCTACTCACAACGCTATCGTTTACAAGGATTCGACTGGACTCGCTTTCTACCAGCAGTCGAAGAAAATGTGCCAATTTTTCCATTAACCACAATGGGTTGTGATGAGGCTGCTCCCAATTTGTTCAACTTATCAAAGCTTGCAACCTTTTTGAAGCTTCCTTATTTTCCGATCACACCATTCTTTCCTTGGTTGCCTATGCCACTCAGCTTGGCCACTCTTCCTGGCGCCTGGCAGATGAATATTCATAACCAAGCCAAATATGACAGCAAAGGCCAAAGTCGAGATGTCATTGAAAATACCTGTAAGCAGCTCAGTCTTGCATTTGAAGGCGAAATTCAAGCCGAACTTAACAGAATGCTTAGAGGCAGAAACAAAAGCCGGAATTGAGTGCTAGTGCGCCTAGATTTTTGGTAACCTTTTAGATGTTCACCAAGAGTTGTCATGTTCAACAATCAAAGACGTCAAACGGCCCAAGTGGGACGGTTTGAAAGATTACCCAATTTGAACGATATCGCTTTCCTGCAAGATCAATCGCGCGGGAAGGTGGGACGAACTTGCGAGATTGCCTGGCAGAATCAAAAAAGCCCTCTCATATACAGACTTTTGTGCACCTGTCGTCAAAATTCATTCGAGCCATCTTGGGAGCTCCTCACTGGTGAGGGGCGAAACGAAGTAGAAGTATGGACTTATCAGACTACTGACGTCGCCTTAATTTTAAATCTTGTTTTGTCTGAATCCTCAGAGAGTATTTCAGACGCAATTGATCACGCAGCCCTCCTTGGAGAGTCTTCTGAGCGCAACACAGGCATGTCCAGTTCATATAGTACGTCTTTGCTTGGGCTGCAATCTTTGCAAAGCACCGGACATAAGCTTCCCTCTTTTCAGACACTTTCCGGACAAAAAGCGCCAACTATGGAAGGCAAGCTTGAGGACATGCCTATTCCGACATTACTTCAGTCCATGAATATGGGCGGCATGACAGGAAAAGTAGTTATTACAGACGAGATGAATCAGTCTGAATTATTCTTTGATGGCGGCGATTTGATCCATGCCACTTGCTTGAATTTCAAAGGCGATCTAGCTATTACTGAGCTTGTGACCTGGGAATCGGGCAAATTCTTTTTCTTCAAAGACGAAAAAACAGATCAACGCACTGTCAAAAAACGCCTCGATGGAATCTTGATGGAAGCTGTTACTCTGCTTGATCAAAGCAGATATTTATTCAACAGTGGTCTAAAAATGGATTTGTATATCGCTAAAAAACATGCCAATTTAAGCGAAGCCGAATTCGAAGCCAAAATACGCGAAGCCGCTCCTCATGACCTTGCACCCCAAAAAGAATTTTACGTCAAACTAGACGGTAATCAAACTTTATTTGATATTTTGCGCGAGAAGCCCATGCCTAAACGCGATTGGGTGCCAGTAATGTTCAACCTAATTCAAACAGACTTAATTGAACTACGCGAAACTCCTCTAAAACCTGACAAAACAAAACTTCTTCAAGCCACTGTGCTTGACCGTGTAGCTATAGACAATATTTTTCGCTCGCTCAAGCGAGCTGATACCAATGTCCTTTCCTATCCAGCATTTCAATTTTTTCTTGAAATGGAGTTCAATCGCTATCAGTTATTTGGCACACCTTTTTGTGTGGTCATTTTCGACATGTGGATGGTGGGCGTAGGCAAGCAAGAACCGCTACCTGTCCAAGCACTGGCCGAAGCATCAAAACGTATTAACAATTTGAAGCGCTCTATAGATTTAATGGCCCATTTTGAAACTTTCAATTATGGTCTGCTTTTACCTAATACAGAAACCGCATCAGCAGCCATTTTGTGCCATAGAATTCTAGAGGTCTTAAACGGCTCACCACTTATGATGGGAATGGACCAAAGAAAGGCCGCACTATCATTTGGAATTGCGGGAGTACCCGAAGACTGTCGAGACATAAGCCTTTTGCTTTCGGCTGCAAAAGTCGCGAAAAACGTCGCTCAACAAAGCGAATTTCCGATTGTAATGTTCAAAGACTTGCAAGCGCCTACTTAAACAAAAAGTTTTTGTTATTCGATCTCAAAATGTATTTTGACTTTGCGATTCGACTCGACTGGTTTGCCATTGAGCATGGCAGGCTTGAAAATCCAGCGTTGAAGTGTACGCAATGCAATGCAATCAACTTCGTGATTTCCAGAAGAAGTTACTATTTTCACTTTGGTTTTGCCAGTGTCCATTATTGTGAAGCGCGCTACACACGAGCATTTCATTCCTTCTTCATAAAGCTCGGAAGGAATAACTGGTTGAGGAGCGCTAACAGCTTCTGCCTCTACGAATTCAGTAGACTCTTGAATACCAGTCTTGATCAACTCAGCGTTAACTTGTGTCACGCAAGTCATAAAAAGTGCAAATGCTAAAAGGATTCGTACCAGCACTGGACTTTTCCCTGAAAAAGAAACGCAACTGACCTTCAATGTTCAAATTCTAACCCAGGCAACTTGAAAATGAAAGTCATTATTATCTAAAATGGAAATGATTTCCATTTTTAATTTCGGCATCTAGAAAAACGGCAACACTTACTATGATTTCTTTCAACAACACTTTTCACAAACATATATATAGATTCGGGCTTGCACTAACGATATGCTTGCTCAGTGCTCCCAAATCACTGGCAAATGATGATCTGAGCCCTATGAAGCTTGACCTCAAAGAGCCTCGCAAAACCTTGATTGCACAAGAAGATGGAAAAACTTCCCCAATTCCAGACAGCATAGCTTCTCCCCAATCAGTAAAGTCAGCCAATCTCGCAGGTCAAGTCAAAGACCTTACTGGAGAGGTAATTGGTAAAGCCTTTGTTGTTATTCATCAAATAGGTTCGGAACATAAGCGTTTTGAAACCGAATCAGACGAAACTGGAGCATATAAGTTCAACAATCTACCGCCAGGAAAATGGCAAGTCACTGTTTCTGCCAAAGAAATGATGTCTCACACGACCAATGTCGATCTTGTAGCTGGACAGACTACAAATACAGATATGAAACTCGAATATCTGGAGCCGACAGACATAATCAGAATCACAGGCAAACGCACTTTGATTCACCCAGAACAAATCGGCAGCACCACCAATATAGACAAGACCATAATTACGCAGTACAAATCTGGAAACAACTTACGCCAACTGATTGAAAGTACGCCAGGCATGATCACAGATACGCTTGGAAATATCGTCACGCGCGGAGAACACAACGCTGTCAACTACGAACTAGATGGAGTAATCCTTCCAGAAGTTGCAGGAGTTTTGCAGCAATCACAATTCCTTACTCCACGCTCACTCAAATCAATGCAAGTAGACATTGGTGGCTATCAAGCTCAAGATGGTGGCGGACCGCTTGGTGCTGTTGTGCGAATGAAGTCACTACCTGTGGCGGCAGCACCCTCTATTAACGTCGGCGGACAACTCGGCAGTCCGATGGCCGGAAACATTTATTACAGTGGCTCAACTGCGTTAAGTCAGGATCCAGAAAGTCCGCTTTACAAATTGAGAGTTGAATCTTCTGGCCAATTTCTAGGAACTACTCTCGGCTTGGCACCACCCACAATGGGAATCGCTCACAACGGCAGAATGAATATAAACACTCTAACCAAAGTGGAGTGGGTCCCGACAGATTATGACACCTTAAAACTTTCAGTTGGTATCAACCAGAGTTTTATCAATGTTCCAACTTCAAAATCTAGCTATAAAGCCGGTGTCCGCATGAATCAAACAGACATGCAAAACTTCGCCATCTTGAGCTGGAACCACCGATATAAGAAATTCTTTGATGAATCCAATTTGCATTTAATCAATTCCTTCTACTATGAAACTTTCAGAAGCCGAAATGTATTCGACCCAACTCCAGTTTTGAACGGCGAACAACCGCTTTTGGCCTTGGCTCCAAATGCGTACAGGTTCAATTACGTCTTTGGTGCTCAAGGTGATATTTCAAAAACAGTAATGAATACGCACCATTTAAAAGCAGGATTTTTAAGTGAAGTACGTCCTGTGCGAACAAACTTTCATAGTACTTATTACAATGTAGACCCCACTAACGGCTTTGCCTACGGTGCTGCAATGAGTCCATTCACTGGCACACCCATTGTGAATGTAACTCAAGAAGAAACTACTGAAACTGTAGTAGATGCAGATGGAAATGAAGTCGAAGTTCCAGTAACCACTACTAATACCACAGTCAGTCCGTTCTTCAGCAAACAAATGGGAATGTACAAAGGTTTTCGCTGGCTTCAAAGTGCTTACATACAAGACTCATGGCGCCCTACCACAGGATGGCTAAAGCGATTGACTGCAGATGCCGGTTGTCGATTCGATCTGTATCATGGAGTATTTGGGAGCACAGGACAATTGGCTCAAGCACTTGCCACCATCCCCGATGCACCAGCATTTTCACTTCGTCCTTTTGGCACCCAGCGAATAACTAATGCTCAAGCAAGTGGGCGATTTGGTCTTGCTTATGTGCTTACCCCTACAACTGTAATGCGCGGATCTTTTTCACAAATTTTCCAACCACCGCCGGTCGACTTGTTTGTAACTCCTCCTAGTATCGACGAAATTCAAAACGGCATTTTTGCTGGAACACCAAGACCTCTTCAAGCAACAAGAGGTTATCTCGTTGACTCAAGCGTAGAACAACAAATTGGTCCACGCTTTGCTCTGCGCGCAAATTTGTTTTACAAGAATCTCAAGAACTCCGGAGATTCGGGTGTAGTCGGAAACACACCTTTGTATAACAGACTACAAATTAGCGGACAAGAAGTATCAGGTGTGGAAACACGCATGGACTTGAAGCCCAAACGAGATGGCACCGGATTTTACGGTTTCTTTTCTGGAACAGTCGCTCTTGCAAACATAAATCGGGGTAGAACCATAACTGGTGGCTTATACGATTTTGAAGCTCTGCCAAAACACCCGGACCACGATAAGCGTTTTCAAATGAGCAGTGCAATTGGCTACAGACACAAGAGTGGCTGGTGGGTTTTGCCAGAAGTGCAAGTCGCAACGGGCTTTCAAGATCTGCGCGATGTTGCTCTGGTGGGTCCACACCCACGCTTGACACCAACACTTGCAATACTTGGTCTCAACGCAGGTTATACAATCCCTCAGGCAATTAGAGACAAATTCAAATATCTACCCAACTCGTGCGACATGCGTGTAGAAAACTTACTAAATAACAGACTACCAGTAAATTTAGGAAGCCCATTTTCGGGAACGAGATATTTGAACCCATTTAGAGTATTGTTTGGCTGCTATTGGGAAATAGGCAAACCCAAGCTAGGCTCTTGATTTAAGCTCGTTTCTTGACAGCGTAGAGTGTGTAGTATATACTACACGGTATGAGTCAATTCGGCGACTATATTCGCAAGCGCAGAGAAGAGCTTCAGGAAGTGAAGCCTCAGGCATTTTCCTTGCGCAAAGTGGCACAACAAGCCAATATAGAGCCCTCATATCTAAGTAAAATCGAGCGCGGACTGCAACCTCCCCCCGGTCAAGCCACAATCGAAGCGCTTGCTCTAGTTCTAGAAGAAGACAAAGATGTTTTGCTTGCACTTGCAGGTAAAGTATCTGACGATTTGAGTAAAATCATTCAGAAAAGACCAAAGTTGTTTGCGAGTTTGATTCGCGAACTAAAAGACATGCCCGACAAGGCGGTATTACGCCTGGTGCGCGAAGTGCGCGATGGTGATTGGTAAATGAAGAGGATGTTTACTTATGATTGAACTGAGTTACGACGACCTTGTTTTTACCTTTTACAATGTGCATTCAGAAGCGCGCTTAAATATTTCATTTAGACGAACCATGCGCCTACCAGACGATGTAAAACTGAACGCCGCACCCCCTTCGTTCAATCGCTTTCCCCTTGTAGACATCGATGGATACAAAGATAGAGTCCCGTCTCGATGGGTAGAACAGGGCGGCATCATGCTTCCAATGTATCAATCAGAAGCGTTATACCTGAGTTTTTCAAGCAGTGTTGATCCCAGAAGAATTAGCTCTTATCCCTTTGCAATAAAAGTGTGCGCAGGAAAAATAAATGCACTGACTGGACTCGAGGATCACAAAGGTCTGCAGTCGCCCCCGCAGAATTATCTAGTTTTCCCAAAACAGTCATGGCTAGATGGATTTTGCATAGACAAGGGTCGAGTCAGACAGTTTGTTGCAAAGAAATTGCAGTTTGCAAATACAGACAACAAACAAAGTATCGAAACTGAAGATCTTGAAGGATTGCACATTTCAGTATTTCCAATGAAAGCCGGCCGCTTTGAGGAGCTTTATCCAAAATCAGACAAAATTGTTCAAAATAATTATTCAAATCTATGGGGTGGAGGCTCAGCTCAACCGATGGGTATCGCGCCTGGAGGAAAGATCAAACAAGAGATTTATCGCGATGAATTTGGAGCGCAGAACTGGGACCTAGAAAATGGAAGCAAATGTTTTGTTCATATTACAGATGCGCAAAGCTGGACTGAAATTACCGGTCAAAATCCTCCACAAGAACCGTTTTCGGCAGAGCGATACAGACAAAGCGGACTGCCTTGGCTCGACATTTACGAGTACGAATTAAATGCTATGAAAAATTCGTTCAAACGAAATAAGTAGGCCTAGTCTGCATCAAGCAAAGATATAACGACAATTTACAAGGGAAGGAGAATTTTTATGATTGAGATAAATGGTAACGACCTCGTATTTTCGTTCCACAACGTGCACCCTTGTGCAAAACTAAATATTTCCTTTCAGCGCACACTGCGCATTCCAGATGACGATCGTACTTATCCTCTGCCACCAGGTCTTGGAACCTTTCCTCTTGTGCACGTGGACGATTTTGAAAAAAACGTTCCAAGGTCCTGGATTAAACATGGTGGCATCATTTTGCCCATGTATCAATCAGAAGCTATGTGGATTCATTTCAACGGACATTTTGAGCTTGGAAGACCTAGCGCTTATCCGTTCGCGATAAAAATCTGTACCGGAAAAATCAATGCCGTAACTGGAGAAGAGTACAAAAGCGGTCTTAAGAAGAATCCGCAAGACTATGTTGTTTCGCCAAAACAACCGTGGCTCGACGGCTACTGCATCAAGAAAGGCGAAATCAGACAATTCGTTGCTATGCCACTTGGAGAAGGTTACACAGCAGAAGAACAAATTACTGGCGAAGCCGAACACGGTGGTTTGCAAATCACAGTATATCCAATGAAAGGCAGTCGTTATGACAGCTTATTTCCTAAAAGCGAAATCAACTTGATGAGCGATCGCAGCTTGAGCACTGGGTCCTGGGGCGCAATGCCGGCGATGTGCATGGCGCCACCATCTGGAGGAGGATACGAGACAGCTCAGGTAGAAGAAATGGGACTTGCACCTGGCGGCAAAATGAAACAAGAAATCTATAACGATGATTTTAAAATTGACGACTGGGATCTCGAAAATGGCAGTCGCTGCTTTGTACATATTACAAATTCGACCACCTGGGCAGAAATCACAGGAAAATTGCCGCCGCACCTGCCTCCATCTGCTAAAGATTATACTTATGCAGGATTGCCGTGGTTCGATTATTATGATGCAGACTCTAAAGCTATAAAAGGGTCCGCTAAATTATCAAAGTTAGAAAGTGTGCAAAAAATGAGTGCAGCAAAAGGCGAGCCAATTTCTAACGATTCTTTTTCAACTCAAGAGCTTGTAATCCCGATAAAGAAAAATCCAAAACAGGTCAGAGAGGGCGATTTTTAAGTGCAGTCAAGAAAAGGAAGTCTTGTCAAATTCTTTCTTGTATTAACCATCCTCTTAGCGAGTGCCTCGGCATACTATTTTCTTTTCACCACTACGCCTCGATTCGAAGGTAAAGTCAATGCCTCATTTTCTCCGAACTTTCGTTGCAAAGCTTTGTACAAACTAAATAACGAAGCTCTTGCCCTTACAAATATCTATTATCAAATAAACCCAGACACACTCTCGTGCAAAACGTTCGATGCTGTCACTGATAGCATTCAGACTTTGTGTACAACTCCTGACGGAAAACACCTATTTGCTCTAGCGCTGGAATCTGAATTGCCTTACTTTTTCGATATTTTCGAAGGCGGCAAACAAAAACTGATACCTCTACCTCACTCAGCCAAATACAATACTGAAATTTTGTATTCAGTTCTGGTTTGTGACAATGAACGCGTAGTGTTAATCAATCCCAAATGGATGTACACATGGAAAATAAAAGAGATTCACGACAAACCAGCCTTTGAATTTGAGAATCAAAATGCTACCGGTTGCGAATATTCATGTTTTGCTATGCGCCAAAACAAACTCTATGTAGGCGAAGACCGCGAGCATTACGGAGGCAAACTAATTTGCATAGACCTCGATAATGGCAAATTCGAAACATTGCTCGATAAGTCGGTTGTTGACCTTCAATTTGATCAAAATGGTACTTTGTGGACTATAAACAAATTACCAAACGGAGATCCAGGAAAAATTTGCACAGTAGATCCCAAAAGCAATCAGCTAAAAGTAATAACATCTATTACAAGACCCGACCCCGATAAAAACGAAGCGAAAGTCGCTTTCAACTGGGATTTTCCTGTTACGCAATTTCAGAAACTATACTTGAGCGAACAAAATCAACTTATGGTGGCAACCGATTCGCAAGGATTTTTCCAATTCGATCAAGGAAATGCAAAATGGAAAAGAGTCGGTCCAGATAAAATATTCGGACTCGATGCTTTTGAAAAAATACTTCCACTAAAAAACAACAAAGTGCTTGTTGCAGGTCATATCGACAACGAATGTACGTTTATGGTCTTTGATTTCAGCACCAATACTTATAAACTACTTGCAGGCGATCCCAACCAGGTCAAAGAAAGATAATGGCGCTACCGGCAGTGAAAATAGCACTTGCCTCTACTGCACTTCACTGCGCCATTGCTCTTGGTCCGCTTTTGATTTATGGAATCTGCAAAAAATCCAAAGCAATCATTCTTGCGTCAATTACAGTTTTTGCTCTCGACTTGATGCAAGCAGGAATTCTTTTTTCTGCCATTCCTTATCCAAGTGTCATGGCAAACCTGCATTACAACTGGTTTCAGAAAGCTCTCGTTTTTTTAGTTTGTATGTTCATAATCTGGCGATCGAAAAAAGCAACAGAATGTGGATTGACCGTTCCCGAAAAGCCATCAGGTTTTGGTCTAGCCTTGCTTATAGGAGCGTTATTTGCAGGTCTCGATTTATTTTTGAACCAAGTAGACCCAATGAAAGTAGATCGCGAAACAGTTTTTTTTCAACTGACCATGCCTGGTCTAGAAGAAGAAATATTGTATCGAGGTTTAATGCTTTATTTTCTCGATAAGGCTCTTGGCACAAATTGGAAATTCATGAAAGTGCAGTTTGGGTGGGGAGCTATCATCACATCGGCACTATTTGCTCTGGGACATTTGATGATATTTGACACCAGTTTTCAAATACAAATTGACCCAAGCCTGATTGCCTGGGTCAATCAATTCTTTTTTGCCCTGGTTATGTGCTGGCTGCGATATTACACAAAAAGCGTGTGGACCGCAGTGTTAGCACACAACCTGGACAACGGTCTAATGGCCCTTAAGCTGTACGCAACTCAGTGAGTTCTTTCATCAAGCGCAACATTGTGTTTTGTGCACGTTGCGCCACATATGGATTTTCATCCTCTGCCAGTACACGAAGGGTAGCAAGCGGGACTGTATAACTTTCAGCCAATCGCATGCGAACATCAGGACTTGGATCTCTCACTAGTTTCCAAATAGTTTTAAGCGAAGCATTTATATTTTCTGCTACAGCAGCTCTCACCTGGGAATTTTCATGATTAGCTAATCTTGAAAGCGTGGTCGAATGAGAGCGCGGATGCTCTGCAATACGCTCTAAAAGCGAGGGAGGTGCTTCGCGACTCAAATGATCTAGCACTGGAGGCGGAGTATTGGGATTTATTGCCAACAACCAACGAATTCTTGCCGCCTCAAGTGCGACATGAGCTTTTGCCATCTCGCGCTTTTCTTGTTTTGCAAAGGCTGCTTCTTTTTCCATTTCGGGAATTTCTTCCCCCTCTTTATTGCACAGTAACACTTTCAGCGCCTCCCTTATTTGATGCTCAGGTCTATCCCATTTAAATGAATAGGCGAATGACAGATCGAATTGCTCGAATTCATTATTTGAAGCATTTTTACCTTCAGCTTCATCGCTAAAGGCACGTTCTAAAGTCATCTGGGTGCCCTATCAATATTTTTTTGGAACTGCCTTTGTTCCCCCACTTTTAAATGTCCACAAAGGCCTAATCTGAGACGTATAAACTATTATCCCAAGGAGCTTGACAGCCCAAGACTAGGGAATCCTATATTTAAGTATGGGTAAACCCTATAAAATGCTGTATAGCTGATACTGTCCCGTTTTTCATACAATGCTCATCCCTTCAATGGGTGATTGGCACTAAAAGTGATACCACTTGTAAGGGATAAAAGCTCTCTATCAGAGATTTTGTATAGGTTTGGCTAGATAGAAATATAGGGTGTCGTCAATGTCCCAAAGAACCAAGCGTTCTAAGATAATGGTATCAGTTGAATCGCTAAGAAAGAGTTCAGACTATTGGGAGTGAAGGTAGATCGTAAGCATGCCATAGGCAAATAGAGAGATTCTTGAAAAACCTAATCAAGTCCAACAAGACAATCTCAAATGACGATTACTACCTTCCCCTAATAGATTTCAAATAGCTTCAGAGCTGATTTTGCCATGATCAAAAAAGGAATTCGGACCAATCACCGAATTCCTTTTTATTTGTGCGTGTTAAAATGACCTCGATGAAAAATAGCACTATTTATCCAGGTCTTGCGATGGCATTAATGCTTTGTTGCCAACAACAATCCAATGCTCAGTTGCCGCCAACTAATTGGAAACAAAAATCTACTTCAATTAAAAATGAGACGCTTGACGTAAACCCTCTCAGAGGTAAACCGCCATTAACTGTCACTTTGAATGGTCCGCAAGAACTGGTTTCAAGAATGAGACAGGGAAGAAATACCCAAGCACTGTTCGATAAAAGCTATTCTTTCACCTGGGGAGACGGGCATACAATGCTGGATCCAAACAAACCGCAATCAGTTACACATACATACCATAAACCAGGTACATATTATGTAGGCGCAACTATTTTCAAGCCTACAGACAATGATTCTATGAGGAGTAGTTACCAGGGCGCTACTACGGTAGTTGTAGAAGGGAGTGGAAGCAGCGCCGCCAGAAAAAATACAGACCCTTTTGCGGCTAATCTCCAATTGCCACCTAAATATGTACGACTCGAAAAACGATCCAAAGGAAACCCAAACACTATAAAACTTTGGCTAACTGTAAAAGTTCCACCCAACTTCGAATGTTGTATAGACTGGGGCGATGGTACCATCGAACAAAGAGAAGCGCCGCCCAGAACCGCAAGTTCAGCCACGCAATTACATGCGACCACTAAATCCATTTCGCATACATATAAGAAGAAGGGCAGATACAGAGTTCGCCTGAAAACGAATAATGACGAGCCAAGCAAGAAAGCACGCGACGTCCTTTATTACGAGTGCTTCGATATATCCATCTGATACATCGTGGTGATTCCCGCACGCAATCAAGCTTGAAGCGTACTTCTCCCATTGATACAGACTGGTTGAATATCTAAACTGCAATTATGAAGTGTTTGCAATGGAATCAACCGATGAAAACAAAAGTACTACTGGCTAGCTTAATTGTTGCAGCATTTATTGCAGCACCAAAAGCCATGGCACAAGAATTTGACGGCAATTATTCTAACGATTACTCACACGATGCAGCAGACGAAATGGCAATGCGCAGCGCACAGTACGCAAGTCAATTTTGCTCCGCTAATGTCAATCCACAGTGGCAAAGTCAGCCTATCTATGAGCAGAATTTGCAACAAATGCAACCAGCTCAAGCTTTTGAAATGAGCGCCACAACTAATTCACAAATGCCTCAACAAATGCAAAATAATGCCACTCCAGGTGTAAGTGAATGGCAAACACAAGTTCCGCCAGAAGTAATGCAACAGATGCAAAACCAAATGCAGCCTCAAACTGCACAATGCGCTCCTATCAGTCCTGAGCAACAAGCAATGTTTAACGAGACTCTAGAAGCAGCTAACCGTCAGTCTTATCACAATGGCGGCAATGGCACTGGAAATGGAAACAAAAAGTTTAGGGGAGCCATGAGCTCTGTAGGTAGCGCCGTTGGATCGGTAATGAAAGGGGGCATGGGGGTTGCAGTACCGACGGGTACTGCGATAGGCACCTATTTCTTAATGAAGGCAGCGTTTGGACCGCTCGCCAATCCGTATATGATGACGCTACCTATGACTCAGGCATTGATGATGCGAGCCATAATGCACTGAAATGATTACAGAAAAAGCTTAGATTCAACCCTCTGAAGTTCAGAGGGTTTTCTTTTGCAAGATAAAAAGACAGTCCTGCGGAAGAAATCAACTGAAGAGGGTTGACAGATTACAAGTTTAGACTTAGTCTAATTACAGAGGACGATTTAAATGCACGATATTAATGCCGAAGAATTATTGCTGAAAAAGGGTGTCAAACCGACCCCCCAAAGAGTCGTAATTACTCAGTATTTGCTTTCGACTCATTCGCATCCAACTGCAGATGAGATCTTGGACGAGGTAAAAAATGCTCTTCCTGTCTCTCTTTCCAGAGCGACTGTCTACAACACCCTGAAAACGCTGGTCGAAGCCGGTGTAATACAGGAAGTTGTGACAGAACCAGGAAGAAGTCGATATGACGCCAATGTCTCTGACCATCACCATTTCGTAGACACCCAAACAGGCGCAGTTTTCGACATTCCAGCCGAAGTTATTACTCCAGTAAGAGCAACCCTGGACGAACGATTCAAAGTCGACGGTTACAAAGTGGTGTTCTTTGGAAGACGCCAGGACTGAGTATTTTTTTGTCACGAGCTTAGACTAATTCTACTATTAGATTAATTATAAAAGGAGAAATGAAATGGATAACGGAAATAACAGTGAAAACAAACAGTTAAATGACACCAAAACCAAAGAAAACTTGATGGCAGCTTTTGCTGGCGAGTCCATGGCTAATCGTAAGTATTTGTATTTCGCCAAAGTGGCACGCAAACTTGGTAATGAAGAAATCGCTGCCTTGTTTGAAGAAACTGCTCATCAAGAGACGGGACATGCTTTCTCCCATCTGGAGCTTGTTTATCCATCCGGCACTTTGACTATTGAAAAATTGCTTGAGCTGGCAATCGAGGGTGAACTATATGAAACTAATCAGATGTATCCTGAATTTCAGAAAGTGGCACTTGAAGAGGGGAATCATGAGGCTGTTGCCGAGTTCAAAGAACAGGGTGCCGAATCCAAACAGCATGCCGACATCTTTATGCAAGCCGCTAAAAGATTCAAGGCGCTTGCTATGGTGGAAAAATTCCACGCTAATAGATATCAGCATGCGCTGGATAAAGTACAAGGCAGTAAGCAAAAATCCGCCTAAAGTAAATCCAAGAGCGGTAGAAACTAAGGATACAATTGTATTTTGATTGCTACCGCTTTTTTATGGACTCACTTGTGACGAAAAAACTCTGCAAACTGGCATTTTCCATACTGATGGCATTGAGCCTTCAAATTTCTACAGTCACGACTTCAGTATTGGCCCAGGAGTCTATATCTAAAGCATTACTTGAAGCTGGTGATAAAGCGCTAGGTCTTGGACAGTTCAAAGAGGCTGAAAAAAAGTTGCGCTTGGCTCTTAAAGAAGCTGAATCAGCTCAAAGTGCCGATGTTGAACTTATCTTGCGCAAGCTTGTTAGCGCCCTTGAAGCGCAAGGACGAATAAGCGACGCAGTCTTGCTTCAAGAGAAGCTTTGCGCAATGGACAAAGAGAACAAAAATACCACTCAGTTGTTAGCCGATCTTTCTAGTTTGGCGTCTAATTTGAAAGAGAAAGAAGATTTTGACGAGGCTCTTTTAAAGTACAACGAAGCATTGAGTGCCCTTGAAAGCAAAAATCTGCCTAAGACATTCAATAAAGACGAAGCCAAAATTACTCTTGGTTTGAATATTTCAAACCTCTATCTTGAGCAAGCCAATTTAGACAAAGCTGTTGCATCGGCCAAATCAGCTTTGACACTGGCCGAAAAGCTTGAACAAACAGATTTGAAAAACAAATCGCAAATAGAGTGTCTTGATGCTCTGGGTCATATTTATATTCGTCAAGCTGGATTTGATCAAGCTGAAAGCTGCTTACAAAAAGCACTTTCACTGTGCAATGAAAAAACACAACCACGCGACAAAGCTCATATAATTTTGGGACTAGCACGCTGCAAATTCGAACAGGGCGATTTTTCAAATGCAGAAAAACTCTGTACGCAAGCCCTAGAACAAGATGATACCAAGTTAAAAACTGAAGCCATGTATCTGCTAGTCAACTTGAAAGAAGAGGAAGGCAAATTACCCGACGCCATAAAAATCCTTGAAAAATGCCAGTCTATGCAAGAAAAGATTTATGGAAGAGAAAGCCCAGTACTTGCTGTTTGTTTAAGAAAGTTGGCGCAAGCACTAATTGATTCAAATGCTTACGACCGCGCCGAATCACTCTTGAATCGAGCAATTGCAATAGACAAAAAAGATCAAGGAAATGTTCATACCGCTTTTGATTTAAATACGCTTGGAATGCTTTATTTGCGTCAGGGCAAATATGCTCAAGCCGAAGTACCATATAAAGCGGCACTAGAACTGGCTCAATTAAAATTAGGACAAGGCCATCCTGATGTTGCTGCTTGCTTGAATAATCTTGCATGGTTGGCATCTAATCAAAATAAGCTAGATGAAGCACAAAGCTTAATCGAGCGTGGATTGGCTATTCGCCTTGAAACACTTGGCGAAAATCATCCTGTTTATGCGCGGAATTTAGCTAACCTCGCCAGAATAATGATAGACAAAAAAAACTATCCAGGAGCAATCGAAAATTTAGAGAAAGCACTCGAAATTCAAAGAAGCGCTCTTGGAGCTGAGCATCAAGACACAATCAATTCTCTATCAGAACTTGCTGAAGTTCTGTATTTATCTAAAAATTATCCTCAAGCTGAAGAAAATTTTCGCTCGCTTTTAGAAATAGACCAAAAGCTGGAAGGCGAAAAAAGCGCTAAAGTGGCTTGGGATATGGAGTATCTTGGCAAATCGTTAGCTGCGCAGAACAAAACTGACGAAGCAAAAACACTTATTGCCAGCTCAAAAAACATTAAAGCAGCGCTACCTGGATTTGTTGCTGATACTAGCCTTGGCAATCCTGAAGAAAGTCGCGGTATCTACAAAGAAAATATCACCTCACAAAAACTTCCACTGCGTCCAGTATCTGACAAATGGGCATTGGTTGTAGGTGTAAGTAATTTCAAAGACAGTTCGATAAATTTGCAATACGCAGCAAAAGACGCCACTGATTTTTATAATTACTTAGTTAACGAAGCTCATTTTGCCCCAGATCATGTGAAATTGCTTTTGGACAAAAACGCCACACGCGAAAATATCGTAAGCAATCTTGGTGAAAAATGGCTAGCAAAAGTAGCTAACAAAGACGATCTGGTGGTTATTTATCTATCAAGTCATGGAACTTCTTCTCGCAAAGAAATTGGCGACACCAATTTTATTGTGGCTTATGAAACCAATCTAGAAAATGTCATTTTTACAGGCATTTCAATGCAATCCTTCACCACTGGTATAAGCGACTTAATCAAGTCAGACAGAGTGGTCGTAGTGATGGACGTTTGTCATGGCGGTGCGGTTAGAAGAGGCGCAGATCTAGACAACATTGCCACCAAATCTGATACTCCACCTCGCATTGCCATGTCACAAATTTCAACTATGCCAAACGGCATGAAAGGTCTAATAAGAAGTCCCGAGTTAAGTGGCAAATCAATGGGAAATATGGTGGGCAAAGGACAGATTGTGCTTGCATCAAGCGAAGCGGATCAAGTTTCGTGGGAATCTACTAATTATCCAAACGGAGTCTTTACTCGTCGTTTGATTGAAGGTCTTCGTCAAAAAGGTGAAAAGACCACGGTGCTTGAAGCATTTTCTTATATGCGTCAAAAAGTGGAACAAGAAGTGCTCAAAGATCGCTCCGAAATCCAAACACCAATTGCGGTGACAAAATCCTGGCAGGGATCAGATGTACCTCTTGCCATCAAATGTACTAACCCGAAAAAACCCTAGTTTGCTAGAATCTAAATTCCAAATTTAAAAAGTCCCGTTCTTAAGTAAGAGGTCATACTGTTGAAATTCGCTTTCAAAAAATTGTCGGTTCTCATGGCTTTTTCTATTGTGCTTTCATCAAGCGCGAGCATGGACGCCAAAAACAAGAAAGAAGAAAACCGCCCTCCAAGCGTCGCACGTCAACTTTCTGGAGAACCTGTTAAGTTGCTTGAGAGCATGCCACCATTTATGGTATGGCGAGCTGAAAAGCCCAAAGGCAATTTGATTTGTTTGCACGAACTTGGCATGTACAACGGCGTTTTTGAAGATCTCGGCAAAAGTTTGAGCAAAGAAGGTTATACGGTCTATTCAATGGACTTGCGCGGATTTGGCGGTTGGAACGACGCTAAATATGGCAAAGAAGGCCGGATGGATCTCAAAAACACGCTATCTGACATCAAAGCAGCAGCCGAAGAATTAAAAAAACGCGAGCCCGATACAAAAGTATTCTTGCTTGGCGAAGCTATGGGTGGTGCGCTTGTACTTGAAGCGGCAGCCAAATTCAAAGATCTGATTGCCGGAATTATTTCGTCCGCTCCAGGCGGCGAACATTTTGGCACGCTCAATAATTACACTTCTGTAGGCACTCGTTTCATTGCTGGTAACAAACGCTTTAGCAAAGGCGGACAGCTAGTCGAGCTAGGAACCCCGAAAAAAGAATTGCAAGAATCGCTTAAGCAAGATCCGAAAATCAGATTAGATTTAGAGCCACGCGAGCTTATGGCTTGCCAATTTTATATGTACAAAACTAAAAAATTTGCACGTCAAATAGCAAGCACGCCCGTATTAATAGTCCAGGGGCAAAAGGATGGCGAGTCGAGACCTGAAGGTGCAAGAAAAATCTATGACAAACTCGCCACCAAAGACAAGCAATATCTAGATTTGCCTAACGGTGACCACTATGTGTTCGAAGACACTAATGTCGCTCAGGATGCAATGCAAGCCACTATTGCATGGCTGGATAAACGCTCAGGTTCAAGCTCGAACTAACTACTTCTTAGGCTCTTCCGCGTTTTCCGCTTTAGGCTCATCTGCAGCATTGAGCTTCTCTTCTTCAATTTGTTCATCCTCTGTTGGAGTATAGGGCTCTTGATAGGCAGGTTTGTTTAATGGCTGCAATCGGGCTGCAGTTTCAAACTCAGCAAAAGCTTCCTCGGCATTTCCCATTCGATAGAGAATTTCAGAAAGTACTTCGTGAATCTCAGGTACAGACTCACGTTTTTTAGCTGCTTCTTCTAAATGTTCTTTGGCTTCTTTCAGCCTGTTTACACAGATAAGCAGTTTGCCCAATCTGATTCTCAGTGGAATATCAGTGGGCTTGGCCGCCACCTTTTTGCGCATATCAGTGATAGCTGACTCAATCAATCCGCCATTTTTATCGATATCGGCTTTGATATCAGGCGAGTAATCCATTTTGTCTTGCTCTAAGTTGCAACCCTTAATGAATTCGTCATAGCCTTTTTTCTGATCGCCACTTACGGCTTTTGCAATACCAATACGCTTTATGATGCGAGGATCTTCACTTTTTAATTTCAGACAGTCTTCATAAAGCTTGATGGCGAGCTTGGTTTGCTCTTCAGCCAAATAAACATCCGCCAGTTCCAGGCGAGGTTCAACCCAATTAGGATCGGTCTCTTCGGTCAATTTGAGCAAGTCTTCGTATTGCTGAATTGATTCTTTAATCATTCCCCGCTTGAACAACTGGCGAGCATAATTCAGCCTAACCCATTTGTTTTGAGGAGCAAGAGCTTGCGAACGCTCAAGCAATGCAAATCCTTTCCAAGAATCTCGAATATTTCCAAGACTGGTCAGCACATTGCCTGCCGCCATCAACTTTCGCACATTCTGGCGGTCAGCCTTGCGATCTGCCACTGACCAGGCCTCCGCTGAAGCTGCAGTTATTTTTCCAGCCTCAAAACTCTTCAAAGGTTCCATGGCTGATACTTCTTTTAGCAATTTGTCTGTATTGAGGGTGGGGTCTTCTTTGACCACCACTTTTGGCGCTTCTTTTGTACTGGATTGAGGTGCTGCTCCCCTTGATTTAACCGGTACCGAAATCGGCTTCACCACGGTATAAGCAAACAGTCCCCCGGCGACTAAAGCCGCAAGGAGTTGCGGACAAAGCAATTCTTTGACCACATTCACTTTGTTGCCCTCTTCCATGCTCACTTGAGCTTTGGAATCAGGTTTTTTGAAATCAGGGTTTGGTACTTGACCTTCAGTCACAAAAGAAACTCCTCTTTGTCCAGAAAATATATCAGTTATTAACCATTCATTTCCCCTTAAGGAAGAATTCCAGACACTTGAGTTCTAAGATTGAGCCACTCTATAAAAAAGTTATCAAGCGAGGCTTTCTGACTAACGTGTCGTTGCAGGCGTGTTCGCAGAGATTGACAAAGCCTTAGTAAACCAGTGAGATAACGGCTCAAAGCTGGATCATCGATGGCATTGGATCCGATAATTGATAGCTCGAGCATGACTAGGCGGTCAAGAGGATCTAAATTGTCATCTAGCTCGTCGTCTAAGTCTGGTTTGGTCATGGCTGTGTAGAGCAAGTTAGACACCTCTAGTGCTTCCTCGCGAGTCACCATATGTGTATGCATGTTACGTTTTTTAGCCCATTGAAAAAAGGCAAGTTTGGACCATTTGGCATAGGCAATATCGCTTTCGACCTGTTTGCTATCCGGCTTCACCATGAGCATTGATGCTTGCTTTTGAACTAGTGGCACTTCCTGACTTCGACTTGTAATAGTGGGTAACACAAGCTCTTTGCTGCGAGCGGCAAGCAAAAAAATGCAGCGATTCTTTGGCTCTTCAATAGTTTTGAGCAATGAGTTAGCAGCAGGGCGATGGAAAACATCTTGAGCAGCGTTGGCAAGCCATACTACTCTAAAAAAGGGAGAGGTCTTAGACAATTCAAAAGCCAGTTCCCGAGCCTTTTCAACCGGTATTTTGGAATTTGGATTATTGGGATCCAACGGCAGTAATTGAAGATAAGCTTGAGGATGCCGCTCCTGACTTATAAGTCGGCAATTCTGGCAATAATTGGCGCTTTCAGGACCGTGACGCAAGAAACAAAATGCCCCACTGTGCTCACTTGCACCACTTGCAGTATTAAGACAATTAAGAATGCAAGCAAGCTCAAGAGCCAGTTCAATCTTGTCGCTATGATTGGAACCAGTTAATAGATAGGCGTTTGCAAGCTTTCCACTATCTAGCGCACTCGAAATAAGCGAAACAGCCAGGGGTTGTTTTTGACTAATATGAGGAGAAAAATGTGACTTCACGGGCGATACCACATCAAGGTCAATCTATAATAATTTTGTGCCTGTCTTTGCAAGGATACTAAAGGAAGAATCGCCTTTTTCTAAGTAAAGTTAACTTAGATATTCTTCTAAATAAGCTTCATTCAATTGACAGCTCTTGGCGAGACGCCTACACTAACTTGGTTTTGAGCAAACATAGGATTTATAACCTTGGCAAACGTAGTTGTTGTGGGCGCACAATTCGGCGATGAAGGAAAGGCAAAAGTGACCGACCTTCTGGCTATGAACGCAGATGTTGTGGTCAGATATCAGGGCGGCGCCAATGCCGGACACACCGTCGTAGTAGGTAATGAGACTTACAAGTTTCATTTGATTCCATCTGGCATCGTCTACAAAGGCAAACAGTGCATTCTGGGACCCGGCATGGTTATAGACCCCAAAGCGTTCTTGACTGAAATGCAAGCTCTAATGGACCGTGGACTCGATGATTCCAACTTAAAAATGTCCACAGCCGCACACGTGACAATGCCTTATCACTTGATGATAGACGCAGCCGAAGAAGAAAGCCGTGGCGACAAGAAAATCGGAACCACCAAGCGTGGCATCGGTCCCACTTACGCTGACAAATGTGCCAGAACCGGCATTCGGGTTGAAGATTTACTCAACCCAACAGTACTTCAAGAAAAATTGGAATGGATGGTTCCTCGCAAGAACGTTTTGTTCGAACGCATGTACAACCTGCCCCAATTAGACGTCAAACAGATACTAGAAGAATATCTAGAGTATGGAAAGAAAATCAAAAAGTACGTTTGTGATACATCAGCTCTAATTTTCGAAGCTGTAGGCGATCGCAAAAACATCTTGTTTGAAGGTGCTCAAGGCACTTTGCTCGATCTTGATCATGGTACTTATCCATATGTGACCAGCTCAAGTCCTTCCGCAGGCGGTGCTTGCGTGGGTGCTGGAATTGGTCCTACAATCGTAGACCGCGTAATTGGCGTATCCAAAGCATATATGACACGTGTTGGTGAAGGATATTTCCCCACTGAATTGTTTGGGGAAGAAGGCGATCGCATTCGCGAAATTGGAGCGGAAGTAGGAGTGACCACTGGGCGTCCGCGTCGTTGTGGCTGGTTCGATGCCGTTCTTGGACGTTATGCCGTTCGCATTAATGGTCTTGATTGTCTTGCCATCACAAAAATGGACGTACTCGACAGCTTTGACGAAATCCAAGTATGTGTCGAATACAGAAATAAGGAAACCGGCAAAGTCTACAAAGACCTTCCAAGTATCGGCGCAATGTTCGCCCAAATGGAGCCCGTCTACAAAACACTTAAGGGCTGGAAACAATCTACAGTAAATTGCCGCAAATTCAGCGAATTGCCTGATGCAGCCCAGAAATATCTGGAATTCATCGAGCAAGAATTGGATGCTCCAATTGCTATCGTGAGTGTAGGACCAAAACGCGACAATACAATCATTATTGAAGATCCAATTCACGGACCTAAAAGAGTGCTCAGTAAAGCTGTTCCTGCTTAGGCGAGGCGGCAAACCACAAAAGCAATTGAGCCCAGAAGCTTTGCAGGCTGCGCTTTAACTTGGCTGAAGAGTCGTTTTGCTTTACTTCTAGTCGATTGATTCCAGCTTGAGCTGCGACATTGAGCGGATCCAAAATCAAAATTTTTGAATAAATTGTCTGGGCTTGTGCGTAATCGTGCAACGAATGCTCAAGTACGTATGCAAGTTTTTTCAAACCTTCAACCGAATCGGGTTCCAGAGCAAGATAGTCCTCTATCACTTTGCAGGCTTCTTTAGGTTTGTAAGTCAACTGATAAGTATCAGCTAATTCCAGCAGCCACTGGCGCTCAGTTGGCTTGAGTCTGATTGCGCGCTTTAGATAAAAGCAAGCTAGCTCCATCTTGTCATTACTCTTATTAACCAGATAAGCAAGATGCAACACTTCGGGTTCATTTTCATTCTTTTGGAGCAACTCTTTCATGCGAGAATTAGCCTCGCCATAATAAGTGTTTGCCATTAGAGCAAGTATCAAAATCTCTTGCACTTTTATATTGCAAGGGTCTAGAGCAAAGGCTTGTCTAGCCATACTAAGTGCTGCATCGCTACTGAAATTCTCTAGATGTAAGCGCGCCAGTTCTACCAAAATAACCTGGTCTTTTGCGTTTAGTTTGCGCGCCTTTTCAAACTCAATTAAAGCAAGCATTTTTTGCCCCATTTTGAGATAAAGAAAAGCAGACAGAATCAAAAGAGAGGCATTCGAGTTATTCTTTGCAACGAGCAAGTCTAGCTCCTGGCGGGCTTTGTTAAATTGGGCCTTGCGCTCAAGTGCCTGAATGTTTTCTATTTCTTTGCTCAAATCTGCAACTGGAGCCGCACAAGCCAAACTGAATGAGCTTAATTGCAAAGCAAATACTAGAAATATAGAAATTGATTTCTTCATTGTTTTAGATCGAGCCTGGTTAGCTTATCATAAGAGAATGTCCGATTCTTCTAACTTGAATGACCAAAAACCAGATAAGTCGACCCTTTACGTGGCTATATCTACGCTTGCCTTAGGAGTGCTGGTCGTTTTTTATATGCAGGTCTTGAGCAAAGTAAGCCAGACTCAAATAAAAGAAGATCCACTCGACCAAACGGCAAAACTGGTATCACATAAATTATCCGTTCAAAAAATACACAGTCAAACATTTGGCGATTTGACTTTGACAGATTTGGACGAACTGAAAGCAGCGATTAAAAATGCGTATATCTTTGCTCAATCGACCAATCAAGCATCGGCAATAGACAAACTTGTTTTGCTCGACCTAGACGAATTAGATGAGCTTGAAAAAGCCCTTGCGCAAAATATGCAACATGCAATCAGTGAAAATGGTGGCATCACAAAATATGCAATCGACCAATTCAAATTGAGATTGCCTGCTCAAAGTCGCTTGTATAGTTTAAAAATATCTTTTGGCTCAGGTAAGGAAAAAGATCAATGCGTATCAAACATCAAAACAGCCCAAAGCGAGCAACAAAGCTCCTTTTGTCAGTCGGGATTTTACAAAACCAATTTTCCAATCGAACTTAAAACTGCAAGCGGTGAGCGACAACTTTTTTTCCACAAACATTATGATAAAACTGAAATTTTCAAGCCCGACGAATTCGTTTATGTCACACCAGATGTAGTACCGTCATCTATTTTTATTGAAGCAGTAATCGAACAAAGCGATAACACTAAAGCAACCAGACGAATCATCAAGCAAACCTGTGCCACAATTGGACTTTGCGCTAATAAAAAACCTCGCTTATGCTTTGCATTCAGATTTCCACAGGGTATTTGGCAATCTTTCAAACCGATTGACTTACTTGATTCCAAAACCTGGACCAAAAATGGAGAGTGGTATCAGGCAGCAAATGGACCTGTACCAGGCAGAGGTAA
>JACCDG010149393.1_pt1 | contig 121944 bp, 113 predicted proteins | sample 7442471 | NCBI WGS metagenome assembly JACCDG01 (sample SAMN15323444, study PRJNA562643) | freshwater metagenome | isolation source: river surface water | place: USA:Blue River Watershed | collected 2017-08-17
GCCAATAATTATGATCAGCGAGATAGTAATGGTTGCCCTGTAGAGTATTTGGAAGCCTTTAACCAATTAAATGATGCTGGCATTACTGCTGTTGTTACTGCAGGAAATGATAATGGTCAAAACTATTGGCTAAAAGCTCCTGCCGTTTGTAAAGATAGTACTAAAAACGTAATTACGGTTGCAGCGCTCAATCCTTTAGGGCAACTTGCTAGCTATAGTAATGCCGGTGATGTAACAATTGCCGCATCTGGTGGTGATTTTCAGATTAATAATACAGATGGATTTGGCATTTGGACTACTACTTATGCTGCAAAGCAAGAGTATAGTAGTTGTAGTGGTGCTGCTTGTTTTGGCTACGGTTGGAAAAATGGAACTTCTTTGGCAGCACCGTTGGTTACTGCTGCTGTGGCTGATATGTTATCTGCAAATCCTAAGTTAACCCCAGAAGAGATTATTTCAATTCTTAAATCTACGGCTAAGCCAATTGCTGCTGATAAACGGATTGCATTCGTCGACAAGCTCAAAAGCAAAGGAACTTTGCCAGAAAGTGTTGGTCGATTGGACGTGATTAAGGCTGTACATGCCGCTTTAGTTTATCCGAGCGTAAAATAAATAATTCAGCTGGAATTGCCATAGAAAGAATTGCTTATTATAGTTCTAAATTTAATGTTATAAGCTGTTGTACTAACAAATCTTGCAGATTGGAACTAAATAAGCATCCACATGCTTGATTTTTGAGGGCAAAGTACTATATAATAACAAGGATTAGTAAGTTTTTTATTGAGGAATATATATGAACAACTATTATCAGCAACAACAGTATGCGATGGCGGCACCGTCAGCAGAAATTCGCCAGCAAGTTTTGAAGAATACTTATTTATTATTAGCGTTATCAATGATTCCAACGGCAATTGGTGCTTTGATTGGGGTTAATATGTCATTTGCCTTTTTATTGGGCAGCCCGATTATGGGAACTTTGCTTTTGATTGGTGGGATGTATTTCCTAATGTTCATGGTACAAAAAAATCGTAATAGCTTTGCTGGAATCGTGTGGTTGATGGCATTTACGCTTTTGATGGGCTTGCTCTTAGGACCATTATTTCAGGTGGCGTTACGCATTCCAAATGGTAGCCAACTAATTTTGTTAGCAGCTGTGCTAACATCAGCGGTATTCTTTGTGATGAGTGCAATTGCTTTTACGATCAAACGTGAAACGCCATTTTTAACTAACTTTTTAGCAATCGGTGGGATCGTGATTTTGATTTCAATGATAGCAATGATTTTTTTCCATACGCCGATGATGCAGTTAATCTTGTGTGGTGCGTTTGTTATTTTCTCATCATTGATGATTTTATGGCAAGTTAACCAAATTATTATCGGTGGTGAAACTAATTATATCTCTGCTACGCTAAGCATTTATGTTAGCTTGTATAATTTATTTACCAGCTTGTTGCAGATTATTATTGCATTGTCCGGTAACGACAGAAGATAAATTATAACTACTCGGACTATTTTGCAATAGCTTCGTTGCAAGGCTTCTCATGTACTTATCAGTACACTTCGTCGCCTTGCGCCTAACTCTTGCTTCATATTCCGGTAGTTATTGTTTTTATAATATGAGAATTAACATAAATATTATGAAGATCGTCATTTATTGACGGTCTTTTTTTGTATCTTTATGAAAAATCAGTTATAATTCGTATATGAAAATAGTCTGATATTCCAATAGTAAATTTAAACTTTACCACCAACCTTTTGAGCCAGCTGGAGATCAGCCAACTGCGATTGCGGGGCTTTGTCGAAGGCTTGTATGATGGTCTGTTTGCAGCACCAAATTAATAGCTGTTACAGCTCATGAATCAAGGGAGAAATAATTTGAAGGAATTGCCACGATGAAGAAATTTGGATTGTATCTGCCATTAACTGTAGGGGGGGTAATTTTACTGACAGCCTGTAACGGAAATAGCAGTAGTAGTAACGCCCTAGGTACTAATAGCAGCCCTTTGGCAGAATATAAGCTGATGCTGTCCTACGCGCCACCTTCAGGTCAGCAAGTAAAAGCTACCAGCAATAGCCAGCAATCCTTTACGGTGAATGGTAGTACTACTTTTAGTAGTATTGAGATCAAGTTTTTTAGTAATAATAGCTGCGAAAGTGGTGGATTACAGCAAACAGTTACTCTAAATGGCGGTAGCGGAGTAACTTTCCCAGCTGGAACATATACCAGTACAGGAGCCTCAAACTATGCGCTATGTGGAAAGTATCCTGGTGGTTGTGGCGCACTATATGCTGCGTTTGAGAGCAATCTAGTCCAGTCGATGCGTTTTGATTATAACTATGCTGCAGATAGCGGCGGTCCTGGCACTGTAGCTGGTGACTGTATGGCAGGAAATGCAGATAGTTCGCATAAGGAAGCGGTACTTAACTGGAGTGGTAGTAGCCCGTGGGCAGCATGTACCGATGGAACTAATTGCGGCTTTTCGCAAGCTTATAATGTAACGCTACCAAGTAGCTATAATGGTACTTCTATATTAATCACTAATCTCACGGGTAATACTCCGACAAGTGTAATGGGGACGTCACCGATAACTTTTACGGCAACGATTAGCGGTGTTGGCAGTTCAACGTTAACTGCTACATTGAATAATTCAGTTACTGGGACGATAGTGTCAGATCCAAGTCCATGCGCTTTGACCGTCGGGGGTACGGCAAGCTGTAACTTTACCATAATCCCATGGTATACAGGTTTTGATAATAGTACTGTAGGGTTACCTGAGTTTGACCCATATACGCCAAATGGCACGCAGATCACGTTATCTGCAACTAATGGAGCAACAATAAGTGGAACTGGGGTAAGTGGTAATACAATTAGTTATATCATAACTACACCGTACGTTTACTTACCTGCCCCGATGGAAGGTTCAGCAACTGAAAGTAATACAGGGATAACTTGGGGTAGTGGTGGTTCAGTCAACCCTCGCTTTGAAGCAGGAACGCAAAGTGGTGGTGGGGCATGTGCTGATTCTCGAAAAGATAATCTAACTGGACTGGAATGGGCAAAAAACGGAATCATTGGTTTTAAATCAGTCTGGAACGGTTCTCCAATAGCTCAACCAGATTATGCAAATACAACTGCAAACTTAAACAGCTTAGCAAACTGGTCACAAGCTAACATTGCAATTAGTAATATGAATGCAGCAACAAACAAGCTCTGTGGGCAATCAGACTGGCGTTTGCCAACAGAAACAGAGTTACTGAGCTTGGTTAATTACACAGCTCCAGATGGTGATCTGGCGGCGTGGCTGATTACTCAAGGGTTTACTAATATACAGCGCGATAATTATTGGTCAGTTACGCCAACGGATGATAATTCTTTAGCCTGGGCTCTTTCTATGTGGGATGGAACTAATGTTGTTTTGAACAAAAACAATGATTTATCAAATACTTCTTATGTTTGGCCAGTCCGAAGTAACTAAATGATATTAGGTATAGAGTTTGGAGTGCTATACTCAAACCGATAACACACCTGTGTAGAAATGCGAGTAGGCGATTTATGACGAAGCCTACACGTAGTAAGTGAGGAATAAATCAACGGATCTGATTGAGCATATTTATTCTGTGGGTAAAACAGAGTAAACTTGTAGATGATAAATAAATTGAACGGGGATAAATGATGAAACATAAAATAGTGAAGTTCTTATTATTAAATAGCTTTGTTATTATAGCCAATGCGGCAAATATCGCCTATATACCCAAAGCAGCACCCGGGGATACTGCTGCCGCTGGAGTAGGTAAAGAATGGCCTAACCCTCGTTTCATGGTAGATGTAACGGGAGAATGCGTTATTGACAACTTGACTGGGTTAATGTGGTCTAGAAATGGAACTCTGCTTGGACAAGCTAGCTGGGGAAGTAGTTCAGTAGAGGGCACCGCACAGAATCTGGTAGTACAAATGAATACAAGCCCCGACGCAACTGGCTACCATCTATGTGGCTATAGCGATTGGCGTTTACCAAATCAGAACGAGTTGCTAAGTTTATTTAATTATTCAGCGCCAAATCACGATCAAGCCGCTTGGCTAAATGGTACCGAAATATTTAGCGATGTGCAAAGTAGCCCTTATTGGTCATCTACGCCACATAGTGGTGGTGCTTGGTATGTTAATATGGCTGATGGATATAGTGGTCATCTTGCTGATTTGTCGGCCTCTTATTTTATATTGCCTGTACGCGGTGGGCGGTGAGTACTTATCTTGTTTGGGGGCCAGCACTATACTATACTTGATAGTGTTATCTAATTAGTTATCTCACCAGCTAATTGGAGTAATGTTTTATTTTGGCTGCTACTTGTATGTGTTTTAATCCTGAGAGTCAAATAATTTCAAGTCTGTCTCATAAAGATCGTCATTTATTGACGGTCTTTTTTTGTACCTTTATGAAAAATCAGTTATAATTCGTACATGAAAATAGTCCAATATCCCAATAGTAAATTTAAACTTTACCAACCTTTTGAACCCGCTGGAGATCAACCAACTGCGATTGCCGGGCTTGTCGAAGGCTTGAACGATGGTCTGCAGTACCAAACTCTCCTAGGCGTAACTGGGAGCGGTAAAACCTATACCATGGCGAATATAATTGCCCAGACTGGACGTGCTGCCTGTATCATGGTGCATAACAAGACTCTGGCGGCGCAACTTTATGCCGAATTTCGCGATTTTTTCCCCGAGAATGCAGTCGAATACTTCGTCTCTTACTACGATTATTATCAGCCAGAAGCCTATGTTCCGCATAAAGATTTATTTATCGAAAAAGATTCGGCGATTAATGAGCATATCGAGCAAATGCGTCTTTCTGCTACCAAAAATCTTTTGGAGCGTGAAGATGTAATAATCGTTGCTACTGTATCAGCAATTTACGGTATCGGGGACGAAGCCGCTTATCAAAAAATGATTTTACATGTTAAAGAGGGCGAAAAGTTAACCCATGCCGAAGCAATTCGCCAATTAGCCAGTATGCAATACCAACGTGCCGATGCCGAATTTAAACGTGGTACTTTTCGTGTGCGTGGCGATACATTAGATATTTTTCCTGCTGAGTATTATGACAAAGCAGTTCGGGTAAGTTTGTTTGATGATGAAATTGATGGAATTTTTCTTTTTGATCCTTTAACTGGTAAAGTTGAGCAACGTTTAAGCCGCTTTACGGTCTTCCCATCGTCACATTATGTTACACCACTTGAAACTGTTTTAGCCGCTTGTGATGGGATTAAAGTTGAGCTGGAACAGCGAATTAAAGATTATGAAGCGATTGGTAAAACCATGGAAGCCTATCGGATTAAACAGCGTACTGAATTTGACCTCGAGATGCTAACTGAGATTGGTTTTTGCAAAGGAATTGAGAATTATTCGCGGCACTTAACCAAACGTGCACCGGGTGAACCACCTCCGACTTTGATAGACTATTTGCCGCTTAATAGTATTTTGTTTGTTGATGAATCTCATGTGACGATTCCGCAAATTGGTGGGATGTATAATGGCGATCGTGCACGTAAGCAAAATTTAGTTGAATATGGTTTTCGCCTACCATCAGCGATGGATAATCGTCCGTTACGTTTTGAAGAGTTCGAGGCACGAATGCCACAAACCATTATGGTTTCAGCTACTCCTGGAAAGTATGAGGTGGAGCATCAAGATAACTTGCTGGAACAAGTGGTACGTCCAACTGGTTTGCTCGATCCGGAGATTGAAGTTCGAGCAGTAGAGCATCAAGTGGATGATTTACTTTATGAAATTGGTTTGCGTAAGGCACGTGGGCAAAGGGTGTTGGTAACCACATTAACTAAAAAAATGTCAGAGCGACTTAGCGAATATTATACCGAAAATGGCGTAAAAGTGCGCTATTTGCATTCAGATATTGATACTGTTGAACGGGTAGAGATTATTCGTGATTTGCGTCTGGGCGTTTTTGATGTTCTGGTCGGAGTAAACTTACTGCGCGAGGGCTTGGATATGCCTGAAGTGAGTTTGGTTGCGGTCTTTGATGCTGATAAAGAGGGCTTTTTACGCTCAGAGCGTTCGTTGATTCAAACTATCGGACGTGCGGCGCGTAATAGTGATGGTTTGGCAATATTTTATGCAGCTAAGATCACCAAAGCCATGCAGTTTGCGATTGATGAGACCAAGCGCCGCCGTGAAAAACAGATTGCCCATAATCTTAAGCTTGGTATTAAGCCTCAAACTATTATTAAGCCGATTAATGATATTATTGATGGTGTGTATAAAGAGCAAGAGAAGCAACATTTTGCCATGAAATTACCCGAGCACTTGAGTGAAAAAGAAATTACCAAATTAATTAAGCAGCTGGAAAAGAAAATGAAACAACATGCGCTTAATTTGGAATACGAAGATGCAGCTAAATGTCGTGATGAATTAAAAGTATTAAAAGATTTATTATTTAAAAATTAATGTGAAAGAATAATTTATGCCAAGTTTTATTATTGGAGTAGCTGGAGGATCTGGCTCAGGTAAATCAACTGTTACCGAACATATTGTCAGCGCAATTGGCAGTGAACAAGTTGCGGTTATTATTCAGGATAATTATTATCGTGATTTGGCACACTTGACGCCAGAACAACGCCGCAAGGTAAATTTTGATCATCCTGATTCATTTGACTGGGAGCTGATGCTTAAGCACATTGATGATTTGGCGAATGGTTTACCGATTGAGATGCCAACTTACGATTATGCTCGCGATACGCGTAAAGCAGAAACGGTAACGGTATTACCAGCACCAATCATTGTGATTGAGGGTTTGTTTGCGCTGTTGGATAGCAATATGCGTAAATATATGGCACTACGGATTTACGTTGATACTGCTGATGATATTCGCTTTATTCGCCGCTTGGAACGTGATATTACCGAGCGGGGTCGAACTACTGAATCAGTGATTAAACAATATCTTGAATCAGTACGCCCGATGCATCGCCAATTTATTGAACCAAGCAAACGTAATGCGCACATAATTATTCCCCATGGAGCAAATAAGGCTGCCTTGGAAATGATCGTCGCTCGGGTTAAAGCGGCAATTAATAATGACGAGCTGTCTGTTTCAGCTTATTTTGAAGAGGTCTAGAAAGTATGAAGCCTTTTATTATTGGGGTAGCAGGTGGTTCAGGATCAGGTAAGTCAACCGTGACTGAGCAGATTATTCATGCAGCTGGTGCAGAGAGTGTAACTGTGTTTATGCAGGATAATTATTATTTAGATCTCTCCCATTTAACCATGGAAGAGCGGGATAAAGTTAATTTCGATCACCCTGATTCACTGGATTGGGAGTTGATGGAGGCACAATTAGATGCGTTGGCTAATTGTGTGCCAATTGAAATGCCACAATATGACTTTAGGACTCACACTCGTAACGCGGAAACTAAAACGGTAGTACCCGCACAGATTATTATTGTTGAAGGCATTTTTGGGCTTTTTGACGATACAATGTGTAAACAAATGGAGCTACGAATTTTTGTTGATACTGCTGGCGATATCAGGTTAATTCGTAGGCTTAAACGGGATCTTGCAGAGGGTCGCTGGCCTTCTGTTGATAGTGTTATTGAGCAGTATAGTAAATTCGTTCGTCCAATGTATAAGAAATTTGTTGAGCCAACTAAGCGTAATGCGCATATCATTATTCCACATGGTTCTAACAAAGCTGCGATAGAAATGATTGTTTCACGAATCCACTCGGTGTTAAGTAAACATCAGATTAATCTTGATGATGATTTATTTTTTGAGGAAGAATAACTAAAATCATTCTTTACTTGTTTGAATTTGTTTTGTCATAAAATTACCTACTAGTATTTCGAATAAATTTGAGTGTAATTAAATTACACAAAATTTTTGGTGAAATGAAGAGCAAAAGTGAATAATTTTATAGAGTATGTCATAATTTTGTGTCAATCTGATTTCTACTTCATTTAAATCAGATTTTCCCAAACTTGATTAACCTTTGTTGATATGCCAAGTTTAGCGCTAGCTAATGTGTCTAATTTGGGTTGGTACTAATATTGGGGGCTTGACAATATTAATAACTTTAATAATCAACTTCTTGTCATACATAGTTTAAATAATAATATGTGTACAAAAATTGAAAATATAATTGTTGCTCCCCACCAAATCAATAAATTATCCAATCCGTGACTACTAACAAAATATGCGGCATATATAGATATAAGAAACTGTAGACTAGCCATCACTAACCCAGGATTCCATTCCTTATGTTTGATAGCCTGCACTATATGAGTTAGACAATTCATTACACTAAAAATAATAATTAATAAACCAAAACCAATATTTACATAATAACACAACAGTCCAAAAACCAGAAATGCACACCATACCAGCAGAATATTAATCCAAAATACTTTAGTATCGGTAAGTATTTCTTGTCCATCTGGCAACTTATTAATAACACGATTAATATATTGCTTAAAACCACCAGGCTTGTAATGTTCTTCCGTTTGGTGATACAAATATAATGGAATATTGACCAATGACCAAAACATTGGATCATGAAACGAAAAATTCTTAAATAACAAGTATGTGGCAACTACTGCAAACCACGGCGTTATTTTTGCCCAATTTTGATTTTTTGCTAAATAATTTACCATGCTTCACCTCCTACTATGATGTGTCAAGTTACTCTACAAACCAAACACACCTTACTTAAATTAACTACCTAAGATACTTATTTATTCAACATTAGATAGCACCTAAAACTCTTTTTCCAATTGATCGCATTTCTCGGATGTTTTGTACAAAGTCCGTAAGGTACCAACCATTTTTTAACGTATAGTAAACTATTGTTAACAACTTTCTGGCTGTTGCAACTATCGCTTTAGCAAAACCTCGTTTGGTTTTTATCTTATCGTAAAACCCAAACAGTTTCTGGTTATACTTAATGGCAATTAATGCACATTCTAATAATGACTTGCTAACTAAGCTTGTAAAATTTCAAGCATGACAACTTAATTTGTGGTTCATCCCTAGTTCCAGATATTATTGTATATGATTCTAAGTATACTCTCATCCCTGATTCATCATTAATGAAATAATTATCGCTTCAATAGAATCAAGTAAATAAACATAATTATAAGACTGATTCCTATTTAATAATGGTTTATTTTCACGTTCACATGTTTTATCAATTGTCAAAACCATATTAGTGTGCACCATACCACAAAACTTGGACACCTTCTCTCAAGACACTGCAGCCACAAGATTTGTTAACTCAACCAATAGTTGAGATTTTTTACAACATTTAACTGAGTTAAGTTTTGTTTCTGTTTGGCTGGAATTTACTGCCTCAAATTCATTCGGAGACATATAGCCTAATTTTGAATGAACCCGATTAGGGTTATACCAGCCATTTATGTAATCAAATATAACTAGCTCTGCGTTAGCCCTAGTTTCAAAGTGTAAATGGTTCAACACTTCTTTTTTTATCAAACTAAAGAAATTCTTCGCTACTGCGTTGTCCCAACAATTACCTTTACGGCTCATGCTACCGACTAAACTATTTTGCCTAATCAGGTTGCGATAAACCTTTGAGCAATAGTTACTACCTCGGTCAGTATGCATGATTACTCCTCGTGGATAACCCCTTGCTTGTAAAAGCATTACTAAGTGCTTTCACTACTAACCAGCGGTCAATCTTATCGCTTGCCGCATAACCAATTACTTTATTTGAATATAAATCAATTATGGTTGCTAAATATAGCCATCCCTCATCCGTAGCAACATAGGTTACATCACCACACCACGCGTAATTCGCGCATGGCACTGTAAATTCTCGTTTCAGCCAATTATCATAAACTGGTTTAACATGGTTAGAATCCGTAGTTTGCGGCTTAAACTTCTTACTAACTATAGATTTCAAACCAGCGTCTTTCATTATCTTAGCTACTGTATTATGGCTAATTTTTACTTCTTTTTGATTTAGCTTTTCAGTGATTTTAACGCTACTAGTTGTTCTGCTGCTATTTTCTCTGCAGCCCGTCTATCTGCATTTGCCTTCCAATAATAGTATCCAGAACGACTTACTCCAAATAATTTACAAGCAGAACCAATATTTAGCCAATCTTCATTTTCTAGAATTAAGGTGTACTTCACTTCATTTGTTTGGCGAAATACACCGTCGCTTTTTTTAATAGTTCTAGCTCCATTTTAAGCTGAGAGTTTTCCTTCTTCAGTTTAGCTAGTTCAAAACTCTGATCACCTGGCTTTGACTGCTTTTTATTTGCACTTATCCACTGATAAAGTAGCCGCTCTGGAATTTGATAATTTCGAGCACATTCAGCTGCTGATTCATATATTCCGCTATTGTATATTTCTACCAACTTATCTTTAAATTCTTTAGTATATGGCTGTTGATCTGTTCCTGCTTTTGCTTCTGACCTAGCTTCAACTACAGACTGTGATATTTCTTTATCTTCCATTTCTAGACACCCTTGTAAATCAATGTAGATCCACATTACAATATTGTAACTGACAACACTACATTCTTATTTCAATTTGTCCAGTTTTAATAGCATGGTGCAGTATTCTGGACAAGGCTAAACGTAATACTAAGCTTACATTCAAACAACTTTATCGTAATAAGTGTATTTCAAAAACCAGATATATTGTTGAACGCACAAATGCTACAACTAAAAATATCTTTGGTTTTACCAGAAGCAAGTACATTGGTATAGCCAAAGTTAAGACGCAGGCTTTATTAGTAGCAATTGCTCATAATTTACTAAAAGCAGCCAATAAAATTAGCCTAACACTGAATAATAGTATCCAAATTTTACGAAAACGCCAAATTAGCTGGGTATTTTAGGATAGATGCTAATAAATGGGGAGCCATATTCCCAAAAAACATGTAAAATTAACAAATTTCTGGAATTTTGAAGTTAAATGATCACATGAAAATGATTAATTATTATTAATTTCTTATTTGCAGAGGTTTCAATATAATGATAGCAGAATATTACAACTAAAACTTAAATTTTTTGTAAGGTGCTATGCGAAATTAGCTAAAATAAATCCTAGTAGAAAAGAACAAAATGCACTTAAAAGAGTCCATTGTATTCCTATATTAAAAGTAGGAGAGATGGACATGATTCCTCCAAATAGCGCCACACCAACTAGACTTCCTAGTTGCCGGGTAGTATTTAGTATGGCAGATGCTAGACCGCTTCTATTAACTGAGACTGATGTGACACTGACTAAAGTTGCAGCAGGCATTGTAAAAGCAGTTCCAAATCCAATAAAAAGTAATGGGAATACAAGCAAGCCGTAACCAAATTCAAATTTTAACCCAATTAATAAGCCCAGAAAACCTAAACTACCGATTAAAAGACCGATTAACATAGCAATTTTAGCGCTAATTTTAACGATTAACTTTCCACTTATATACGAACCTAAAGAAACGAGGAGCACTTGTGGAGAGATTGCTAAGCCACTCAAAAAAATTGAATAAGACTTTACTTGATGGAAGTAAATTGGTAACAAAAATAGTTCTCCATAAAATCCAAAATTTAATAAAAATCCAATACTTATGGATGCGGTAAATTTTTTAGACTTGAATATTTCTAGTGGTAACATTGGTGCATGGCTAAAATATTCATGGAAAATAAAAATTAAAAAACTAAAAAAGAAAATGATTAATGCAATAATAAGGTTATGTGTATTAGTTGTATTGATTAGACAATATGTTAGCGAGGCTATTGTAATTATTCCGAGTAGCTGCCCCCAAAGATCTAGTTTTGACCTTATTTTTATTTTAGATGTTATAACCCATTTATTGGTAAGGTATAAACATAATAGACCAAATGGCAGGTTAATCAAGAAAATTCCTCGCCAGTTGAATATAACCGTAATGAATGCTCCTAATATGGGGCCTAACGCGGCGGCTATCCCTGCAATACCAGCCCATGTGCCGATAGCTTTAGATAATTCAGATTTATCTGGATACGAGATATTTATTAATGAAATTGAGGACGGTACCAATAATGCCGCCCCTATGCCTTGGGCTAATCTAGAGATTATTAGAATTTGAAAATTTGGCGCTATCCCACAAAAAAATGAGCTTGTAATGAAAACTACTAAACCTAATTGAAAGGTTCTTTTTGCGCTAAATCTATCGCTTAAGTTACCAACAGAGAGTAACAATGCTGCAAATGTTAAGGTGTATGCATCAACAATCCACGCTAAGTATGTAAGTTTAATATGCAAATCAATAGCAAGTTTAGGCATGGCAACATTCACTACTGTAACGTCAATAATAACCATAAAATAGCCAAAGCATAGTGCAATTAATGGTTTATAGTTTTTCATAATACTGTTCCTTTATATTTATTTAGCGTAATTATAGTCGTTATTTTTTACGATACATAGTATAATAAAGTGCAATAAATGTTTCGATTTAGGATACAATAAATGTCAGACCTTGATAGATTTGAACTTTTTGCCTATGTTGCACAATCAAGTAGTTTAACTCAAGCTGCAAATAAACTTAAAATGGCTAAAGCATCTTTAAGCAAGAATATTAGGAAACTAGAGAAAGACCTTAAAATTGATCTTTTTAGTAGAGTTGGTCAAAGGTTGCACTTGACTCCTAATGGACAATTATTACTTGAGCAGTGCAAGAGATTGCAGAGAGAACTTGATGAAACTAGAAGTATTTGTAAGCAATTCCAAGATGAGCCTGAAGGTATTCTGAGTATTACTGTATTTGAATACTTTGCAAATAAAATAATATTTCCCAAGTTAGATGAATTTCTTAAACAATACCCTAAGTTAGAATTAATTATGGATATTAACGAAAAAATTCCTGATTTTGAAAAAGAGAAGAAAGATATTGCAATTGGATTTTCATTATTACCTCCTAATGACAATATAATTCAAAGAAGTATGCAAAAAACACGTTATGTATTATGTGCATCACCAAAGTACTTTGCTGAAAATGGAGAGCCAAAAACTTTGCAAGAGCTATATACCCATAAATATATTTGTCATGAAAGCAGACTTGAGTTCAATCAAATTATTAAATTAAAATCGAACTATAAGTTAGTTTTAAAGCCAGCCATTATTTTAAATCGAGTTATTGCCATGATAGAATGTGCACGGGTTGGGCTGGGGTTAATTCAGTTACCATTATACATGGTTGAATCTTTATTATCTACAGGAGAGTTAATAGAAGTTCTTAAAGAATATCAAGCAGATAATATGAGTGTATATTACTATTATCCTAAATTTAGGTATATACAGCCTAAGGTTAGAAAATTTATAGATTATTTCTTATTGTAATTGTATAAATAATTAAATCCCATTGCCTGTTAGACCAGAATTGAGGTAAAGCTTATATATGTGTACATTAAGTTTTAACGTTCTCGTTGGTGATTCTGTGAAAGACCAAAGATATTCATTAGTGCGATTCGTATTAATGGTTATTCCTTGCATAAGCAGTCTATTTTAGTGCGTAACATCAGCTAATAATTGTCGTTTAGCATTTCAAAGCATATCACTTTGACCATTTAACATCAAAAATCTCTTTATATTTCAACTGTGGCAATAGTGCTGAGTTCTTCGAGTTAAGATTATAAATGATTACGCTATTATTTTTAATATATGCCACCAGATTGTTATTGGGTGCAAAACTACCAGATAATATTTTTCCAGAATCAATTTTTATTGTTTTAGCAGTAGCCAAATTGTAATACATAAGATCATATTTGCCTCTACTGCCGTGGACATACAATATTTTTGATCCGTCATTTGAAATTCTTCCGGTAATATTATTTTTATTAATTGAAATTTGTTGCACCTGAGCTGAGCCCTTTTTAAGGTATATTTGAGGAGTGTTTTTTTGATTTGAAGTAAAAATTATATTTCCATTGGCATAATCTGCTTCAGTATCAATTGAACTGGTTGTAATTAGCGGAGTGGCAGTTTTTCTCGGCGTATATTTGCTAAGATCAATTTTGTAGATATGTGTTCCGTAATCTTTACTTAATGACACGAGTAGGGAATTACCAGCAAAGGCTGGAGAAGAGTTTGAACCATTAAAATTAGCCACAACATAACGCTGGCTGGTATATATATTTTGGATATAAACAACAGGTTTTCCTGCTTCGTAAGATACGTAAGCAATGCTATTATTGGCTTGGTTCCAAGATAGTGATGTAATTGGAGCATTACTAATGATGATGGGCTGAATATTTTGTCCAGCATAATCAGTTATTAGAATTTTATATTTTCTATCTTTATCTAACACTGCCAATGCTAGCTTAGCAGAAGATGATAATGTTGTATTGATTTGAACATTATTGCTCTCATTGCATTGGGCAATATTTTTAGTCATGGGCAATTCTTTAGGTTGAAATTCATTATTGAAATTTGGCATAAACTTAGCAGATGAAAGCATTAGGTTATTCAGAGTATAGCAATTCAAATTGTTAGATTCTGTTTTTTTGGTTGTTATTGCATTAGTATTTAAGACTTGATAGATTTTTGAGTTATGCGGTAATTGCTTGCTAACTGGGCTAACATTATTATGAAACGGGAACAAGCTGATCGCCAGACTTGATTTAGCAAAGGTGGCGAGGATAAAAATTTTCTTCATATTATCATCATTTACAAATATAGCGTTTGGTTTATTATTAATAGCCCCTGAAATAAGGTCGTTACAGTTACTATTTTTTGCTCTTTATCTCTTCTAAATTAACATGTGTACAGTGAATCATACCATAAACTGCCAAGTATAGCAAAATATAAGCTAAGAGAGTTAAGTTGCTTACTCCTGGCTCATCTATTTTTTCAGTTAGGGAATGTTATAGATAAATACTATTGGGTCAATAAAAATAATCAATTATCTTAATTAAATAATTTGTATTATAATGGTTACTTAGTTAAGCTGGAAATGCAACAAGGTCTGAAGTTCAAAAAATAGTGCCTCCCTTCCAGAATATTTTAATTTTTAATAACGAGGAGTTTTAAAATGCTGAAGAAAATTGTTATAGTTCTAGGTGTATCTGGTATGCTACTTTCGGTTCAAAGTGCAATGGCAGAAACATCTGCTGCAACTACAAGTGTAAGCGTTTCACCGCAAAATCTGGATCTATCTCCCTTACGTAATTTAAACATCGTGGATAATCCAATGGATAAAGACTACAAATATCATGAGGCATTTAAAAAACTAGACGTTAATCAACTTAAAAAAGATATGCAAGCGTTATTAACTCAATCACAAGATTGGTGGCCAGCAGATTTTGGTAATTACGGACCTTTCTTTATTCGCTTATCTTGGCATGATGCTGGTACCTATCGCTTATCAGATGGACGAGGTGGGGCTAATCGTGGTCAACAGCGTTTTTCTCCATTAAATAGTTGGCCAGATAATGTTAACTTAGACAAAGCCCGCCAATTATTGTGGCCGATTAAGCAAAAATATGGTAATGCCGTTTCTTGGTCAGATTTAATTGTCCTTGCTGGTACAGTTTCACTTGAATCAATGGGTATGCAGCCAATTGGCTTTGCCTTTGGTCGTCAAGATGACTGGCAATCAGATAATACCAACTGGGGTACTAGTCCAGAGGTACTTTCGAGTAATGTTAAAAATGGTAAGCTAGATCCACATTATTCAGCTACGCAAATGGGATTGATTTACGTAAATCCAGAAGGTCCAGATGGCAAGCCAGATAAAGTAGGTGCTGGATCCGATATTCGTCAGGCTTTTGGTGGCATGGGTATGAACGATAGAGAAACTGTAGCTCTTATCGCTGGTGGACATGCTTTTGGTAAAGCACATGGTGCGGCACCTGCTGATAAGTACGTTGGTGCAGCGCCTGATAAAGCGCCAATTGAGCAGCAAGGTTTAGGTTGGAAGAGCAGCTTCGGCAGCGGGGTGGGTGATGATGCGATTGGTAGCGGTTTAGAAGGTTCTTGGACCACTACTCCAACTAAATGGAATAATGATTTCTTATATAATTTATATAATTTAGATTGGAAATTGACACATAGCCCAGCTGGTGCTAATCAATGGACACCGACTGCTTCCAAAGGAATTAGCGTTCCGGATGCACAAAATCCAAATTCGTATCATAAACCAATGATGTTTACTACCGATTTGGCATTAAAAGAAGATCCAATTTACAATAAATATGCCGAGGAATTTTACAAAAATCCAGCAGAATTTAAACAAGCTTTTGCTGAAGCATGGTTTAAGTTAACGCATCGTGATATGGGACCTAAATCACGTTATATGGGACCATGGATTCCTGCACAAAACTTCATCTGGCAAGATCCAGTTCCAGCCGCAGATTATAAACAAGTTTCTGCCAAAGATATTACGCAATTGAAGAAAGATATTGCTAATTCTGGACTTACTACGGCGGAACTGGTAAAAACTGCATGGGATTCAGCGTCAAGTTATCGTAAAACTGATTACCGTGGTGGTTCAAATGGTGCGCGGATTGCTTTAGCGCCTGAGAAAGATTGGGAAATGAATGAGCCTGCTGAATTAAATAAAGTTCTTGGTAAACTAAAAGAAATTCAAACTAACTTTAACAACAGCAAAAAAGATGGCACTAAAGTTTCTTTAGCAGATTTGATTGTTCTTGGTGGTAATACTGCGATTGAACAAGCAGCCAAAAAAGCAGGTTATAGTGTACAAGTTCCATTTACACCTGGTAGAACTGATGCAACCCAGGATCAAACTGATGTGGCTTCAACAAACTACCTTAAAACTAAATCAGACGGCTTTATTAATTATACTGATGGCAGTGTAAGTGCAAATAAACTTCCGCAAGCATTAGTTGAAAAAGCCAGTATGTTAAATCTGGATGTTCCAGAAATGACGGTTCTAGTCGGTGGTTTGCGTGCATTGAATGCTAATTATAAGTCTTCTAAAGATGGAGTGTTAACCACAACGCCGGGTGAACTTAATAATGCATTCTTTGTTAATTTGCTTGATATGTCAACCGCATGGAAGCCATCATCTAAAGCTGGTGAGTATATCGGCTATGATAGAAAATCTGGCAAGCAAAAATGGTCTGCATCTTCAGTTGATTTAATTTTTGGTTCTAATTCAGAGCTTAAAGCAGTTGCTCAAGTTTATGCTGAGAATGGTAATGAACAGAAATTTATCAATGATTTCGTGCAAGCATGGAATAAAACCATGATGCTTGGTAGATTTGATTTGCAAAACTAATATACTCATCGTCTTTGAATCTTGTACTTTGTCGTATTTCAAAAAAGACTCCTTATGTAGTTCTAACTACACTGCGTCGTCCTTTTTATTAATCCTTCGCGTCCAAGAATCAAATACTTCGAGTATATGAAGTTGGTTTATCTTTGCTGCATTGATAAACCAACGTAGTTTAATTTAATGGTGGTTTTTATGCCACCATTTTTTAGTTTTCGATTAGTTTAAATTCCAAAGTCTGATTAACAAAATTAAATTTATCCAAGCTGAGCATTACCTCAGTTCCAGCTGGTTTAGCTTTGCAATGCGCACTTAGATCGAGTGTAATCGGCACACCATCGAGCTGAACATTATTGCGATAAGTGAAAGTAGCTTTAATCTGCGTGATGTTCTCTTGTTCTAGATAACGCAATGACCAGTAGCGCTCCAAACTATCTTGAAATTTAAGGTAAGCACTGTAGGTCTCATCGAAATTTTCGACTACATTTGCCAGCGCAAAATCGGTTGGGGTTAAAGCTTTAGTCTTTTGTAATAAGCTAATAATCTGTGACTGATTAACCAAATCAACCGCACGGCGTAATGGTGAGCTTGCCCAGGTATAATAATCAACATTTAATCCCGTATGTGAATTGGGGGTTAGCGTCATTACTACTGGTAGCATTGGTTGCTTAACTCGATAAATTGCCGGTATAAAGGCATTAGTCAACATCCGTCCCCAGCTGCAATTAGCCAAAATCATTAATTCACTAACCAGTTTATCTATCGGATTGCCACGCAAACGCGGTTTAATTGCAATTTTACCATCATCACTAAATGAGAAATTATAATCAACTTGTAATTGATTAACACTTGATCTGCCGCGAAGTTCTTCAAGTTTAAGCGCGAATTTGTGCAATAGTTTAAGCTCACTCTCATATGGGTAACCATGTTCAAGCTGCAAATTTTCGCTATTAAAGTATTGCTCCAGATTATCGGTACGCAAATTATCACTGATAAGCACTTGCTCGAGTTTAGATTCTGTGTTGGTAATAGTAAATTCATGATCAATAGTAAAATAAATACTTACAACAGGTAATTGTTTGCCTTGATCAAGACTATAATGAGAAATCACATTCTCAGGGAGCATGGTAATCTTATTACCAGGATAATAGACAGTTGATAAGCGTTCGCTAGCAATACTGAGTAGCTCAGGATTGAGCGATGGGGCAGAGATATGCACCCCAATAATCCAGCCATCACCAGTAATTTGAATTGAAAATGCGTCATCGATCTCGGTAGTTAAGGCATCATCAATCGAAAATACTTTTAATTCAGCATTAAGTGGGATATCCGCTGAATGATCATTAATCGCTAGGTCAGGCAATTGAGTGCCCTGTGGAAAATAATGCTTATTAAAGCTCGTGACTAATAGTTCTTCGACTGAACTGATATAACCTAGCTTAAAAAGTAGCTCAAGAAGGGAAATTTTGAGGTCTTTGGCAACTTTACTGGCAACTTTATATTCCAAAGAGTTTTTATCTGGTTTATTAACTAGATTTAGCGGGTCAATTTTCCATTCTGGAGCTTGTAATTGAAGGAGTGTATTATAGAGGGTATCAAATTTATGCTGATATTCCTGCTGACGTTGAATCTGTAATTTACGGGTGCCAATTTCTTCTGCTGAACAACGTTTAAATTTATGCTCACCCAAATAGCTAAAATAAATTTCTGGTACTTCGATTGCCAAAAATAACGCTAGTTGTTGGCTAATTTCACCCTCAGCAAAGTAAAGCTGGACTAGTTCTAACCACGACCAACTTTCTTGATCCTCGGAGAGTTCCCAGAGGAGTTCCAAATCTATTTCGGTTTGTAGTGCGGTAATCTGTTCAACGATATTTGCATTTTTAGCCTCAAAGCTTAACACCAGATTATCATTTTTAATTTTTTTGTCAGATTTACCATCGAGTTCTTTGACAACACTGTATTTTTTTTCGCTTGAGATTAGGTTTACAAATTTGTATTGGTTATTATCCAAGATTAGGGCATAGGTCATTAGAGTTTGATCGCTAGTATAATGGTTAAAACGACAATTATCAGCATCAACAAATAAGTGGTGCGGCGATAATCATTGGCGAGCTTAGCATAGTTTTGATTAAGCGTAGTATGCTCTTGTAAAGTTGTTAAAGTATTGGCGAAACTTCGTGGCAAAGTTGGTAATATGTATGACCAATGCGGCAGTTCATTTTTAAAGTTATGAATCAAGCCTTTGATTCCCATTTGTTCGCGTAACCATTTATTTAGAATTGGTTTGGCAGTTTTCCATAAATCAAGTTCTGGATTCAGGATGCGCCCCAATCCTTCGACATTAACAATAGTTTTTTGTAGGAGTATCAGTTGTGGTTGAACAACAATTCCAAAACGGCGCGATACCTGAAATAGTTTGATTAAGACTTGAGCAAATGAAATCTGTGCCAGAGGTTTATTAAAAATCGGTTCGCAGACTGCCCGAATCGCGTTCTCAAATTGTTCAATTGGCGTATCTTTTGGCGCCCAGCCAGATTCAACATGGGTAATTGCTACTTTTTTATAATCACGATTAAAGAATGCCAGAATATTGATTGCCAGATAACGCTTATCCTCATCAGACAAACAACCGACAATCCCAAAATCAAGTGCAATATAGCGTCCATCGTCTGAGCAAAGGATGTTACCTGGGTGCATATCGGCATGGAAAAAACCAAAATGGAACACTTGAGTATAAAAAATCTCCACGCCATAATGTGATAAGCGCACTAGATCAATTTTTTTCTCTTTGAGTGCGGCAATATCCGAAATCGGTGTACCGTGCATCCATTCCATGACAATTACATCTTTAGTACAATAATCATAATACATCTGCGGAATAATTATGCGATTATCACCTGAATGTAGTCTTGCTAATTCAGTGCTATTAGCTGCTTCTTGCAAGAAATCCAGCTCTTCATGAATGGTAGTTTCAAATTCTTTGATAACTTCCTGCGGGCGTAAGCGTTTACCATCTTTGAATAGTTTCTCAACTAATGCTGCAACTGTTTTTAACAATAAAACATCTTTATTGATAACCTTACTGATTTTAGGACGTAAAACCTTAATCGCAACTTCATGTCCGTTTTCTAATAAGCGCGCGCGATGTACCTGTGCAATCGAAGCTGAGGCAACTGGATCATCACTAAATTCACTAAACACTTTCTGGATCGGTTTGCCGAGTGATGCTTCAATAATTGCTCGTGATTTAGCTGAATCAAATGGTTTTACTTGATTTTGTAATTTAGATAGTTCAGATAGGTACTCACTGGGAATTAAATCGGGGCGAGTTGAGAGAAGTTGTCCAAACTTAACAAATACTGGACCTAATTTTTCAAAAGCAAGTTTAACTCGCAAGGGTAATGGTTTATCTTTATGTTTTTGTGGGACAAACCACAGCATTGCTTCGATAAGCACTGCTAAGGTGCTAGTTTTTTCATTAATACTTAAAATTTGAAACAAACCATAGCGTTTAAAAGTAAAGATAATTTTTAGCAGGCGAAAAAATCTCATTATTGGCTCAGTCTTTCAACACGCTTGGTAAGTAAGTCACAGCGTTCTTTTAATTCATCAACTTGGCGGTAGAAATCTTCTAAAGCATAACGATCACTGATTATCTCTGCTTCGTATTGCATATATTGACTACTTGAATAACCTGCATTATGGCTGACTTGTTTAGCATAATTTACCAAGCTATGAAGCAATTTCTCAAATTTAGCCGCAAATAAACCGATTAAAGGAGATTGATGTAGGTATAAAGTATTGCTTGGGTCTATCGTTGCTAGTGCGGCAAGTAGATTTTTTGCCAGCGCTTTATCACCCTCAATTTGTAGCGTTTTAAAAGTTTTAAGTTCATCTTGATGAATTAGATGACTTGTTGCGGCTAGTGGAATAGTGATCGTGCAATCTGGGGTGCTCGATTCTGCCTCCAGCAATCCTTCGGCAGAAATGATAAAATTTAATGATAACAACGGTAAATTTAGCTGGACAATTTTAGTCGCTAGCTTTTGCAGCTCAGTACTAGTTGCTGGATTAGCTTTTAGAACTAAATTAAGTGCACTAAGTGCCAAAGTATTAAACATTATGCTTTATATCCTTTATGCAGCGCCGTGATACCCAAAGTCAAATTATGGTATTTTACTTTGGCAAAACCAGCATCATACATCATTTGTTGCAAAGTTTCCTGATCGGGGTGCATACGGATTGATTCCGCCAGATATTGATAGCTTTCGGCATCTTTGGCAATCAATTTACCCATGAGCGGTAAAAATTTAAATGAGTAAAGATCATAGAGTTTGGATAATGGCTTATAGACTTTAGAAAATTCGAGTACCATCAAAATTCCGCCTGGTTTTAGCACGCGGTACATTTCACTCAATGCTAGATCTTTATGGGTCATATTGCGTAAACCAAATGAAACACAAACACCATTAAAGTAATTATCAGGAAAGGGAAGTTTTTCGGCATCACAGAGGCATTGTGGGGTTAGGATACCTTCATTTAACAAGCGATCACGCCCAACTTTAAGCATTGATGAATTAATATCGGTATGCCAAACTTCACCATTTTCACCAACGATCTTTTTAAAGCCACGAGTCATATCTCCAGTGCCACCAGCGATGTCTAATACCTTATCACCAGACTTTAATTCGGCAGTAAAAAAAGTAAATTGTTTCCAGACCCGATGCATCCCCATTGACATTACATCATTCATAATATCGTAGTTACCAGCTACCGAGTGAAAAACATCGGCAACTAAATTGGCTTTTTTATCTTCTTCAACGGTTTTAAAACCAAAGTGAGTTTTATTTTGTTCCATAATAATTAATCCTGACGAGTTAAGAGCATGGCATCGCCATAGCTAAAGAAACGATAGTTATTTTTGATTGCATATTGATAAGCCATATCAATTTTATTTTTACCACTAAAAGCTGAAACCAGCATTAATAGGGTTGATTTGGGTAAATGAAAATTGGTAATTAGTTTATCCACCAGCTGAAATTTAAATCCCGGCGTAATAAAGATATCCGTTTCGCCACTTTGAGCATGTAACCCGCGCTTGGCAACTGATTCTAGTGTCCTAAGGCTGGTTGTACCAACTGCAATAATCTTGCCTCCACGTGCTTTAGCTTGTTTAATCAACTCAATTGTTGTTTCATTGATTTGAAAAACTTCACTATGCATTTTGTGTTCGCTAATATTTTCGACACTGACAGGTTTGAAGGTACCTGAGCCAACATGGAGCGTTACACTGGCAATTTGTGCACCTTTAGCTTCAATTTGTGCCAGTAATTCAGGCGTAAAATGTAAACCAGCCGTTGGTGCTGCCACTGAGCCATTATGTGCCGCATAAACTGTCTGATAGCGCGATTCATCAGCGATTTCTGCTTGACGTTGCATATACGGCGGTAACGGTAAATTACCATGGTGCTCTAAGTATGCATATAAATCAATCGGTGTCCGTGTTTGCAGAGCAAATAAACCATCTAAAGTTTCGCTAACTGTTACTACTAAATCATCGGGGAGAATAATTTCCATACCGATATTAATTCGTTTACTAGTACGAACATGGGCAATGAAGTGCTGCTGATCAATAATTCGTTCGAGCATTACTTCAACTTTGCCACCACTAGGCTTATGCCCAAAAATTCGTGCTTTTACCACCCGTGTATCATTGCGAATGAGAAGATCGCCAGGGTTGATATAATTAATTATTTCACTAAAATTATGGTCTTCCAAATGCTCGTTAACCACTAATAAACGGCTGTCACTACGATTGCTTAATGGGTTCTTGGCGATTAATTCTTCGGGCAAGTGATAATCAAAATCACTTAATTTCATTGTTGTTAAAATGTGTTTTTTCCTTAATGACTGTAACTATTGCGAAATACCCATTGCACTGCTAAAAATACGGTGAAAATGGTAAATATGATCAGGGCTAACCATAAAGTGCCAAACTGATACAGCTCTAGTGGTGCTAACTGAAAGCCCTTGCCAAATAAATTACTAAAATTGGCAAACATAATATTAAGTGACTTAGTCAGGTAGTATAGACTGCCTACAGCAATTGCAGTAGCTAAACTAACCTGCCATACTGCATAGTGAATCAATGGGCGCATGATAAAACTATCGCTGGCACCAATTAAGCGTGAAACTTTAATCGCATCACTTTTTAAGAGCATTTGTAACCGAATCATATTATAGACAACCAAAGCCAGCACTGCGCCAAAGAGAATTATTGCAAATTCTCCGATGCTAGTTGCAAAACTCATTAGTTCGCTTACTTTACCTGCATATTGCATATCTAATTGGACATTATCTACCATTGGTAGTTGCTCAAGTTGAATTTTTAGCTTTTCAAGAGGCTGGCTCTCTGTTGTAGCAGTATTAACTACAAATACATCTGGAAGAGGATTATTGTTGGTGTCGATTACATCTGAAGCAATTGATTTCATCTGCTGATCTTGTTGTAGTTCAGCCAAGCCTTGTGCTTTACTAATGAATTGATAATTTTTTACTGCACCAGTAGCAAGTTTATTAAGAGCTTTTTCAATGTTATTAATGTCTGCTGGATTAGCGTTGCTATCTAAATAAAGCATTAGTTGTGGATAAACCAAATTATTTTTCTGCCAGTGACTCAAGCTGTTATTCAGTGTTAATCCAGCTGCGCAGATAGTGATAATCAAAGCTAGAACAATAATATTTATCAGGTGTTCAAATGGTTGCTTAAATATAGTTAACCATGCTTGTTTGAAGCTTTGAAGATGGTGAATTAATTTGTTCATATTAACCTCTAAACTGCCCGTTACTAAGTCGAATAATCCGTTTACCGTAATCATCTAGTAGTGATTCATCATGCGCTGAAATTATGAGTGTTACTCCAGCACGATGAAAATTCTTGAATAGTTCGAGAATTTTTAAAGCATTCGCGCGATCTAAATTGGCAGTAGGTTCATCAGCGAGGAGAATTTTAGGTTGATGAACAATTGCACGTGCAATACATAATCTCTGTTGTTCACCACCTGACAGTTGTTCTGGACGAGCGTGTATCTTATGTTCAAGACCAACGCTCTCTAGAGCGCGAGTAACCCGCGCTGTAATTTCTTTAGTAGAACAATTCTGACTGCAGATATCCAAAGCAAGGCGTACATTAGCAAAGACATCTCGGTCAAATAAAATCTTATGGTCTTGAAAGACCAGTCCAATATGTTGACGGATAAATGTACGATGATTTTGACTTATTTGCGATAAATTGATATTGTTGACAGTAACTGTTCCTGAGTTAGCTAATTCAATTCCTGCGATAAGTTTGAGAATTGTTGATTTTCCCGCGCCAGAGTGACCCGCTAAAAACACCAGTTCACCTTTATCAACGCTGAAAGTCAAATTATTCAGCGCAGTAATTTCGCCCGGATAAATTTTACTAACCTGTTCAAATTTAATAATTTTGTTTTCGATCATATTTCTTTATTTCCTGTTGCGTCCCAGCGCCAGTTGCTATTTTGCACTATGTAAATAGTCATGATTATAACATCGTTGATGGTTACGCTGATATTTATAAAAATTTTGTCGTTCAATAGTGATGATTCAAAATTTAAAATTTAGTGAAAACATCCTGTTATGTGTTATGTGGTGTTGCGTAATTACAACACGGAAATACTTAGTTTTTCGCTAAATTTTGTAATATTTAGTATTAAATTGGCGCGATCACGCAAATAATATCCAATTATCGTGCTAAACTTACGCTGTAAAAACTTAAAAGTAGTAATTTAGGTAATTGGTATTTCTTCTTGTCTTGCTTGGGTGAAACAGGCCTCTCCTGTTTGGTATTACGAGACTGTGCAAAAATTGATTTTTATTTTATTGAAAACCAATGGTGAAAAATAATATTACTTTTTTTCTAAAGAATTTAATCTAATTATTTAAACATTAATAACATTATTTGCTTTGTGGAAGGAGCATTTAAATGAAGAAGGTTTTAGCAGTAGTATTAGGGACTTTGGCAACAGCGTCCTTCGCAGATGTTACGCTTTACGGGCGGATTTCAGCAGCTTTGGAAAATGATACTTTCCCTAGCGCAAATCAAGTTCAACCAGGAACTACTTCAATTCAGGATTATGGTTCATACTTTGGTATTCGTGGTACTGATCAGGTTTATGGGCAAACTGCCGTAATTTGGCAGGTTGAGCAATTTTTAAACATCTCTTCGGGTGAAGCATATCAAAATACTACTGGCTCAGGCTGGGTACCTAATCATCCAGGTTCAACCGTGAGTGGTCAACCAACAAGTGGTATTAATGTATTGGCTTCGTCAGATAGCTATATTGGTTTACAAGGTGGCTGGGGACGGGTGCGGATCGGTAATTTGTCTAATACCTATCGTACGAATACTGGTGCAGTCGATGTGTATAATGGTGCCAATGCCAATGTATTTGGTAACTATGATCGTTTTGCAAGCGTTTTAGCGGAAACTATTCGTTATGATTCACCGAGTTGGTCAAATGTTTCATTCTCTGGTTACTATAGCTTTAATCAAGATGGTAACTATAATACCGGTGGTGCCAATGGTAATGGGATGGATCAGTCTGGTGATATGAATGGTTACAACAATGCTGGAGTAATGGGTTTTGGCGTTTTCTATAATCCAGGTAATTTTTCAGCGACGTGGAATAATCAAGTGGCTTTAAATACTGGTGTTTATCAACAAATGGGCGGTAGTGTACCAGTTGGTATCACTGGAGTAGCTTATGCACCAGGTGCGCAGGGGATTAATGCCTATAATAGCCGTCTGGAATTAGGTTATAACAATCCGGATAGTTTGATTCTTGGTTTTGGTGGGCAAATTTCTCAAGGTTATGGTTGGTCTAGTGCACCAGGTAATGGTAATCTAAATAATTTCTGGATTCAGAACTCTTCTGCAAATGGAGTGAATAGTCAATATACTAACAGTGCCAATTGTGCTAATGGTTACTGCCCATTAAATCAAGCAGTTTTATCAACTGCCGAGGTTGGTATGTCGATTGGTTGGCATGTGGATAACTGGACACCAAAAATTGGTTATGTCTATGGTGCTAACTTGATGGCAGGTGGTTCACCGTGGGATATTATTAATGGTAATAATCAGTTAGGTGGTACAGGTTATCAACAAGCAATTGCTGAGTTGGATTGGAATATTACCCCACGCACGATTGCATTTATCAACTATGGTCAAATGTGGTATGGTAGTGCAGCACAAAATACAGTGTTCCAATCTTCAGGGCAGGCTCCAAACTCTAATGCAATTACTACTGGTGGTTCTAAATATATTAATAACGGAACGGCGGCGGTTGGTTTTTCGCACACGTTCTAGTTTGACGCGTTACATTGTCTCTCAATGGGGGTCGCAGAAATGCGGCCTTTTTTTACGTCCATATATAAAAAAACATTGTGCGGTGAAAATAAGTTCACCGCATCAGTAGGTTGCCTTTGAAATTGAGTTATGTTTGATTAAACATTGAAGAACACGAAATTTTTCGTGCGATATGCAACTTGCATATGGTTCGCCCATTTAGGTGCGATTGACCGATCATGGTAATGGGTCATATTGGCTGAGGTTTTCAAATCGTTGTTATCATCCTGTGATTTATCAACGTTATCAAATGCGCGCATCAGCTGTGCACTGTCATTTAATTTGTAATAAGCGATCATGTCGCTATAGTTGTTGAACTGAAGCTTCTTAGGGCTTTTCTTAGTCCAACTGAATTGACTTTTTTCAAAAATAACGCTACAAGCGTCTTGGTTAGTTTCATGCATGCGGTTGATAACCACACGGTTAATTAGTTGGCATTCTTTGTCGGATGCTCCACGACATTCTTTGTATAAATTAATGGCCATGCACAGGTGCGCCGAGACGATTAACATTCCTTTACTCCTTGTGGGAAAATGGGTTACGAAGTTCCTTTATTCAATAAACAAACTAGAGAAAATAAAAACTACACAATGCGTGTAGTTTTTGCCAAGAACCGCATTTTCACATATGATGTACTGATGTGTCAAGTACCCTGTGGCTTAACATACTGATAATCTTAATTATTTGAAATGTTGTTTGCCAACATAAAGCCTTAAATAATGGCAAATTAGTGGTAAGATGCTTGTTATTTTGTTTGTGCGATGACGATTTAGTGTTCTTTGTGTTTCTTAAAGCAACATTATTTTATTAATTGAGTGTTGTTTTTGTGGTGTGAATCCCAGCGCCTAACACTGGCAAGGGATTGCGGGTTAAATGGTGGCTGAAATTATTTTTAAAAATTTTTGCAATTCTTCGGGTAATTCGCAGTTTATTTCAATTAATTTTTGCGTAATCGGATGTGTAAACTGTACATGGTGGGCATGTAAAAACATTCGTTTTAAACTTTGCTTAGCTAACTGCTTATTCAGTTCAAAATTTCCATATTTATCATCTCCTGTGATTGGAAATCCTAGGTATTGACAATGAATTCGAATTTGATGAGTCCGTCCAGTTTGTAAGTCCGCATTAACGAGGGTAAATTCAGCAAATTTTTGTTTAACTGTAAAGATAGTATGGGAGAAGCGGCCTTGTTCAGCATCTATTCGCACTCGACGCTCACCGTCTTTATTGGTATATTTATAAATAGGTGCTTTGACATTACGTTTATCATCGCGCCATACGCCATTAGTGAGTGCGTAATATTCTTTAGTCATCAGATTATTTTTGATTAGTTCTTGCAATTCAACCAGTGCAATTCGTTTTTTTGCTAATATCAGGACTCCAGATGTTTCTTTGTCTAAGCGGTGGACTAATTCAAGAAATTTATGAGCCTTGGTTTGGCGTAATTGTTCAATAACACCAAAAGATACACCGCTACCACCATGACATGCCACTCCTTGCGGTTTATTTATGATTAGGTAATATTCATCTTCATAAAGTATTGGAAAATTAGCAGCTGGGACAGATTTGTTCTGAACGTCATCTTTGGTGGCTATTCTAATTGGCGGAATACGCACTATGTCATTAAGTGTAACTTTGCTACTTACTTCACAACGTTTCTTATTTATGCGAACTTCTCCGTGACGAATAATCCGATAAATATGGCTTTTGGGAACACCTTTGAGGATTTTAATCAGCATGTTATCTAATCGTTGTTGATCGTCTGCTTCGGTTACGTTATAAAAATTTACTTGATTTTGGTTTATTTCATTCATTTTGATAGGCATTTTAGTTTATAATTATAGCTTGATTGCTTTATACTGCACATAATTGTATCTTATTTATCAATGGTGAGTTAGGCTAGTTTAGTTTAATCAGCTGGTTTAATCAATTTGCTATAAATAATATACTCCTAAATTTGTCTGAGCTGGAGAGATATGTGGCGTAGGTGCCAACAAATTTAGTTCGTGGATGTTAGTGACAAACAGCACGCTGTCATGGTATAAATGATCTTTGCACGGTATTATTTATGCTTGTATTATTTTTGTATATTGGGCAAGCTGATCTTGAAATTTACGCATCTGACTTAACATTGGATGGTAAGCAATCCAAGTCTAGCAATTTAGCCCTACAGAAAGAACTACCAAGCACTATTAATTAAAGGTTGCTGTAATTTACACAGCGACAAATTTTATAAATTAATTTAGCTATTAACTTAGCCTATTTGTTATGTATAATTAGAAGAACATCAAACTGATAAATGACGTTTTTTATTGATTAGTTAACGTAAGTTTAGAATGGTTTTTGGAAGTTTTAGAGAAACCTACTTGGCTTGCATTAATAATTTTAAGAGAAATTTATTAAGTGATTACGCAATATGATGCACTAAATTTATAATAAATGTACCGATGTGATGCATTTATACACGTTTATATACCTTTAATATTTTGAAGTTCGGTTTTGTCATCTTGATTATCGCAAAATAAATGCGCTCAGGTGGGCGGAATTGAAAGTTAAATTTGGTGGTATGTACTAATTTAATTCATAATCTCTAGCTGTTACTTGATAGTATAGCTGAGATTGACAAGTTTAAAAATTATAACTTAGAATTAAAATAAGTATCTGCGCTTTGGGCCAAAATAAAAAATACTAACAAACCGGTCTGAGTTTAATTAGCCAAGAAGGGTTTAATTAAACATGAAAAGAATGTTATTTAATGCCACGTATGCAGAAGAGTTGCGCGTGGCAGCTGTCGAAGGACAGAAACTAATTAACTTTGATATTGAAACTAGCAGCAAAGAGCAGCGTCGGGGCAATATCTATAAAGGGTTTATCACTCGTGTTGAGCCGTCTCTGGAGGCATGTTTTGTCGACTATGGGACTGAGAAGCAGGGGTTCTTACCGTTTAAAGAAATTGATTACCGCTATTTACCGGAAATTAATGGTCAAAAAACTCGTGAATTTTCAAAGTTACCGCTAGGTACTGAGCTGATCGTTCAGGTTGAAAAAGATGAACGTGGCAATAAAGGGGCTGCCTTAACTTCGTATGTAACATTACCAGGGCGTTATTTGGTATTAATGCCAAATAATTCACGCGCAGGCGGTATTTCACGTCGAATCGAAGGTGAAGAGCGTGATGAGCTAAAATCAGTAATGGCACAGCTTGAAGTTCCGCATGGAATGAGTGTTATTCTGCGCACAGCAGCTTTAGGGCGCGTTATTGAAGAATTGCAATGGGATTTGACATATCTACTTAAATTATGGAGTGCGATTCGAGCAGCTGCGGAGGAGCAAGGCGGTTCGTTTTTAATTTATCAAGAAAGTAGTTTGGTAATTCGTTCAATTCGTGATCATTTTTCCCCAGATATTGCGGAAGTGTTGATTGATACTGAGGATGTTTATAATCAAGCTCGCCAATTCATGGCGCATGTAATGCCAAATTTTGCGGATCGAATTAAGCTATATCGGGATGATGTACCTTTATTTTCTCGCTTTCAGATTGAGCACCAAATTGAATCTGCTTATGCACGGACGGTAAATTTACCGTCAGGTGGTGCGATTGTTATTGACCATACCGAAGCCTTAACTTCTGTTGACGTCAATTCAGCTAAAGCTAATAAGGGTGCTGACATTGAAGCGACTGCCTTTGCTACCAATCTTGAAGCAGCAGAAGAAATTGCCCGTCAATTGCGTTTACGTGATTTGGGTGGTTTGGTGGTAGTTGATTTTATTGATATGGAAAATACTCGCAATCAACGTGAATTAGAAAATCATTTTAAAAATCAATTAGGTTACGATCGTGCCCGAATTCAAATGGGTAAACTTTCAAAATTTGGTCTATTGGAATTATCGCGTCAGCGCTTGCAAGCATCGTTAGATGAGTCAAGCTCAATTGCTTGCCCACGCTGTGCTGGCGTTGGTACGATTCGTGGGATTGAATCCAGTGCTTTACATGTACTACGCATTGTGCAAGAAGAAGCGGTTAAAAATGGTCATCATTTATCTGCGCTACATGTGCAGTTACCAGTTGACGTTGCAACTTACTTGCTTAATGAGCGCCGTGATGATGTAGCTAAAATCGAAGCCAGAATGAAAGTCAAAATTGTTTTGATTCCAAATGTTCATCTGGATTCACCAAACTATAAGATTAAGAAAATTAGCTACGAAAATTATGATAGTAATTTTAGTAAATCAAGCTATAACTTAGTCGAGATTCCTGAGGAGACTTTGGGTTATAAATCTGCGACTAAAAAACCTGAATCTGCAACGAGTAAATTACCTGTAGTACCTAATATTTCACCATCAGAGCCAGCACCAATGATGGAAGCACGCAAATCTAAATCGTTGTTTGGTTCATTGGTGAAAAAAATTGGTGAATTATTTACCAGTAAGCCAGCTACTCCTGCAAAAAATAATAAACCAACTAATCCGCGTAATGCTCAGCAAGCAGGCCGTAATGTACGTGTTCGCAATGAGTTAAACCGTGGTAATAATGAGCGTAGCACTACAGAGCGTAGTAGTGAACGCCCTGAGCGCACCCCTCGGACTAATGGGGCGTACGAGCGTAATAATACTGTAAATAGCACGAATAAAACTCGTCCAGTGCCGATTAGTAAGAGCAATAATAAGATTCAGACGGTACGTCCAGCCAAAAACAATGATGCACAAGCTACAGCACCAGTAGCAACTGCGTCAGTTGTTCCGAGAACCGAACGATCTGAGCGTCCTGAACGTAACGAGCGCAATGAACAACGCACTGAACGTCAAACTGCGCCACGCCAAGCAAATGCTGAGCAATCACAAAACAGAATAGCTTCACCACGTCAGGAATCTGCTGGACATAACGCTTCGCAAACCACAAGCCGTAATGAAAATTATCAACGTCCACAGCGTAGGGTTGAGCAGCCTACAGCTGAGATATCTCCACCGAGCATGGATAAATTAAATATTGCGGATAAATCACCAATTCAGCAAACAATCTTTGCTAGTGGTGTATCCGGTGGAGCAGTTGCAACCGTTATTCACAATACTCAGGAGCCTGTTGTTGAAAGTAGTAAAGTTGCTGTGACGGCTGACGAAACAATAGTAACAACTCCGTCAATACACGAAGAAAAAAAACCAGTAGTTGTAGCGCCAGTTGTTTTTGAGCCTGTAGATTTGGGGTCTTTGCAAATGGTGGGAACTAAGGCTGAGTTAATTGCACAGATTCAACCTGAAGTTATTCTTGAGAATGTCAAACGTTACAGCGATTTGGTAATTGAAGAAAAAGTAATCGATCCAAATATTAATTATGAAATGATTGAAACAAAACGTTAATTTAAGCGGCACCTCTAGAGGTGCCTTTTTTAATGGTGCAGAGCAGCACAAAAGGAGAGAAAAATGTTAAGTCCATTGGATATGTTCGCAATTGGGGTTGGTCCTTCTAGTTCACATACGGTAGGCCCAATGAAAGCAGGCTTAGAGTTTGCTGTTAAATTAGAACAATCTGGGTTATTAGAACAGGTTGTTCATGTTCAAGCTCATTTATACGGCTCATTGGCGTTAACTGGTGCTGGGCATGGTACTTTCTTGGCGGTGGTAAATGGTCTGGCAGGTCAGCATCCTAAGACTATTGATCCAGATACAATTTATTCACGCGTTGATGAGATAAAATCCAGCCGGGAATTAAAGCTTGGCGGAAAAAAACTTGTTCGCTTTGATTATGATAAAGATTTATTTATTCACAAAGACCAATTTTTACCAGAACACGCTAATGGTATGCGCTTTAGTGCTTTTGATCAAAGTGGTAAACTAGTATCTGAAGAAGAATATTTTTCTATCGGTGGTGGGTTTATCCTAGACAAGCAGCAAATAGTTAATCGTAAAGATAATGAGGGTGCTGGCAGCGAAAGTGTTAGTGTTCCATATCCATTTACTAGCGCAAAAGAATTGCTTGAACATTGTAGTGCTCACAATTTAACTATTGCAGAATTAGTGTTAGCGAATGAAGCCGTAACACGCTCACGTGATGAAGTCTATGCTGAGGCAATGGAAATTGCCAATGTAATGCGTTATTCTACGCTTAGGGGTCTCAAACAAGAGGGGACTTTACCTGGTGGCTTAAATGTTAAGCGCCGTGCGCCTCATCTTTATCAAAAGCTTATCGACAAAGATCTAAACTTAGTCTCTGAACAAGATAGGCGACTTCTAGCAATGACTTATGCCATTGCTGTAAATGAAGAGAATGCAGCATTTAGTCGAGTAGTTACTGCACCAACCAATGGTTCGGCTGGAACTATTCCGGGAGTGTTGGAGTATTATCGCAATTTTTACCTCGGAGTTACCGATGATAATATTGTAGAATTTATCCTAACTGCAGGTGCAATAGGTAATTTGTACAAATATGGTGCTTCAATTTCTGCTGCAGAAGTTGGCTGTCAGGGTGAAATTGGAGTTGCTTGTTCGATGGCAGCTGGCGCTTTAACTGCGGTTTTGGGTGGCGATGTCTTACAGGTAGAAAAAGCTGCTGAGATTGCGATGGAACACTGTTTAGGTATGACTTGTGATCCGATTGAAGGTTTAGTGCAGATTCCGTGTATTGAGCGCAATGGAGTTGCTGCGAGTAAAGCGATTGATATTGCCAAATTAGCACTGCTTGAAGACGAACCTGGTAAGGTTAGCCTTGATGCGGTAATTCATACAATGATGGAAACTGGGCGTGATATGAGTAATCGTTATAAAGAAACTGCATTAGCAGGTCTTGCGGTAAACGTAGTTGCCTGCTAATGTATAGCGTTAATTAGAGGATTATTTCTCTAGCGCGTAATTCAAATTCAGCCAGCATTGCATAGCTTAGTCCTATTATGCTGGCTTTTATTTCTTCATGTTCCCGTGAACTGGTCTCAAATGTGTATCCGGTAATTTCAATTGCTACTCCATCGCTGGCTGTGGCATTGATTTTGGCAATATTAGTGTAGGACTGGTTTAGGTATGGATGATTTTGCAATATGTATTGAATTAACATACGCAGCAAACTTAAATTAGTTACTTGTGCTAAATCAGTTGCATCAGCATCAAGGTTGCCATAAAAATCTGAATATTTGTTAGCAACTATATCAATCAATTTATTATTGATAAATTTGACGCTGTCTGGCGCAATTGCGATTGCTTGTTTAAAGCGCTTTCCCTCGGAATAAGTTACATACTCCATGTTTTGTACTGCTTCAGTGGTTAGGGTATAAGTAGGTAAAGTTGTTACGCTATTATCAAAATTGCGAATTCGTACTGAATGTATCGAAATTTCCTCCACCGTACCCTCTATATCATATTTTTTTATAATGATCGAATCGCCAATTCTCACCATAGAGGTTGCATTGGCTTGAATGCTGGCAACAATTCCCAAAAAAGTATCACGAAAGATTAACAAAATGATTGCTGACAAAGCTCCCAATCCAGTTAAAATTGAAGCTGGAGGTTGCCCGTAGATATATGCAATCGCTAATATTGCTACTCCAAGCCAGCTAAAAAAGCTTATAATTTTGATATAACTATGCCACGAAGATTTATCGTCACGTTCAGAGGTTGACTGGTAATATTCATGGAGTGCCGAAATAAAACGGTTCAACGAGACTGTTAAGATATAAAGATTAAATAAATTGGCTGCTTTGAGAGTAAAGTTTGCAATACTTAGAGTTAAAGCTTTGTTACCTTCTACAAGTAGAAAACTACCAAAAACAAACACAAGACCAAATACTAAGAGCGCTAATGAATCAAGAACGTGGTGTTCTTCAATCAGCTGCAGTAATTTTAACTTTGAAAAATGTAGTTTACGGTTTAGCGCATAGATAATCGTTTTACGGATGAGGTAATCGACGCCGACAGCTACTGCCGTGATTAGAAAGAAGATAATAATTGAACTAAAGATAATTTTAAGATTGGCATCAGTTACCCAACCCAGAAAGCTGTTGCTCACCATATCTGGCATAATCTAAACTCCGCTGTTTATTATTTAAGATTTGGATTTTACCTGAATTTACAGCTTGATGTAGAGCTAAATTTTGCGCTTATTGCATAGCGATAAATGAATAACGGTAATTTATGGAATTACCGTTATTATATAAAAACAGTAAGAGTTATTGAATCAGGCTCCGCAACATCCAAACAGTTTTTTCATGTACTTGTAAGCGTTGAGTTAATAAATCCATAGTTACCTGGTCATTAGCTTCGTCAGCAGCAGGTAGAATTCCACGAGCGGTGTTAATAACTACTTCATGTGCTTCAATCAAAAATTTAATCATGTCAGTGGCAGGTGTATCGCCAGCATGTTCTTTTACTTTGCTTAATTTGCCAAATTCAGAATAACTACCCGGTGCGATAAAACCGAGTGCGCGAATTCGTTCGGCAATTAAATCTACCGCTAATGCTAATTCGGTATAATGAGTTTCAAACATTAAATGCAAGGTATTAAACATCGAACCAGTCACATTCCAATGGAAATTATGAGTCTTAAGGTAAAGTGAATAGCTGTCGGCTAATAATCCCGCCAAACCGTTAGCGATTGTTATGCGATGTTCTTGGCTAAGTCCGTCATTGATATTGAAAAATTGTTGTTTTAACATGATTGTCTCCTAAATTAAGTGAATCAGTACTGATGGCACATCGTTTATTTACTTACTTCTATGGTATGGATACAAGATAAGCTATGTATTACCGCTGCAATTTTAGCTAATAGTTGTATTGTTTCTTTACTAATCCCATGTTTAATTAACTGTTGTTCATGTGAGCTTACACATTTATGACAGCCACCAATTACCGATGCAACTAGCGACCACATTTCAAAATCTAATTTATCCACGCCGGGATCCCGTAAAATATTCATACGTAAGCCAGCGGGCATAGTGGCATAACTGGGATCATCGACTAAGTCAGTAAAGCGGTAGTAAATATTTGTCATCCCCATAATTGCTACTGCGGCACGAACGGCCTCTAATTCACTACCTTGTAATATTCCAGCAACTGCTTGATTGACTAATTTAGTTAAACCACTATTTTTAGTTGCAATAGCGGCAACTAATACTGCGCCGGCAAATTGGCTATCGCTTAGTGTTGAATGGTTGGTTATCATACTGCTTAGGTTTAATTTGATATCTTTCGCATAAGCAGGAATGCCATTTAAAATTGCTTCAAAATTCATGATTTATTCTCCTTTAAAGGCAGGCGAAAGCAAATACCTTCATCTGCTAACTGATTAATTGATTATAGGGTTGCATCACCTTTATGCCAATTGCATGGACATAATTCATCGGTTTGTAATGCATCTAAAATCCGTAGTGTTTCATCTGGGTTACGCCCCACGCTCATGTCTGTCATCTCTGCGTAACGAATGATATTGTCTTGGTCAACAATAAAAGTTGCACGATTGGCTACACCCGCATCAGCATTTAAGATATCTAAGGCATTGCTTAAATCTTTTTTGATATCAGCTAACCATGGGAAAGTTAACGGTTTTAAATCTGAATGAGAACCACGCCAAGCTGCGTGTACAAAGTCGCTATCGGTTGAAGCGCCAATTAGAACCGCATCTCGATCTTTAAATGCACCTTCAAGTTTTCCAAAGCCAGCGATTTCAGTTGGACAAACAAAAGTAAAATCTTTAGGCCAGAAAAAAATGATTTTCCATTGACCTGCATAAGTTTCAAGAGTTGCTTCGCTAAAACTTTCCGGACTAGTTCCATTAACTGCGGTTAATTTGAATTCTGGGAATTTATTTCCTACTGATAACATGATAACACTCCTATGTATGTGTAAATTAAAATTAATTTGCGTAATGACGTTTGGTGGCAATTAGATTAAGTGCTTGCTCTCGTTACTACGTTTGTTTTGCTTACAGGAGCTATTATATGCGACAAATAGCAAATAGTCTAATTAATGATTTTAATCAAAATAATAGCTATAAGCTATCAATGATTAATGGGGTCAGACTAAAAAATGTGGAATAAAAACATTGTTATAAATCTGGATTTTAGTAAAATTTGTTATAATTACGGGCTAAAGAAATTTCTAATTCAATATTATTTTCAAACTACTATAGCACTACAACTGGGATTACCATGATTGCGATAAAAGAAGCATTTCGCGCTGGATTATTCACGCGGAAAAATTTTATAAAAAATACCTTAGCTGGATTAATTGTCGGTATTGTTGCCTTGCCATTATCAATGGCTTTTGCGATTGCTTCAGGGGCGCGTCCAGAAAATGGAATCTATACCGCAATTGTGGCAGGGCTGTTAGTTGGAGTCTTTGGTGGGACACGTGCTCAAATCGCTGGACCTACTGGTGCGTTTATTGTTATCTTAGCTGATATTACTGGACAGTATGGTTTTGCAGGATTGCAGTTTGCTACTTTTATTGCTGGTGGTATATTAATCATCATGGGTTTGATGCGTTTAGGTAGCGTTATAAAATTTATTCCAGAGCCTGTGATCGCTGGCTTTACTAGTGGAATCGGTGTGATAATTTTTGTTGGTGAGTGGAAAGATTTCTTTGGTTTACCAGTTAAGCTTGGCTTAGATGCTAAATTTCACACTAAATTAATTACGCTTGTTACGTCATTGCCACATCTAAGCCTAATAACCACGCTTTTAGCAATATTGAGTTTGATTTTGGTTATCTACAACCATAAGATTAAATATTTAAAAATTTTACCAGGTCCATTAGTTGCAATGCTAGTTGCAACGATTATTCAAATGATTTTTGGTTTTAAAGATGTTGCAACTTTAGGCAGTGTTTTTGGCACGATTCCTCGAGGCATTCCTGAATTTAGTATGCCGCATTTAACTTTTGACGGTGCAGTAGCGCTATTGGGGCCAGCCTTTACGATTGCGTTGCTGGGTGCGATTGAATCGTTACTATCGGCAACCGCTGCAGATGGTTTGGCAAATACCAAGCATCGTCCTAATCAAGAGCTGATCGGGCAGGGGATTGCCAATTGCGTTAGTCCTCTATTCGGTGGTTTTGCTGCAACTGGTGCAATTGCCCGAACCGCAACGAATATTCGCAATGGCGGTAATTCGCCAATTTCGGCAATAGTTCATTCACTATTTTTATTGGTAATTATTGTATTGCTTGCGCCCTTGGCAGAATATATCCCGTTATGTAGTTTAGCTGCCATTCTATTTGTAGTGGCATACAATATGAGTGATTTTCCACATTTTGGCTTTATTCTCAAACACTCACCACGGGATGACAAATTAGTTCTACTGGCAACTTTTTTCTTAACGGTATTTGCGGATCTGGTAATTGCGGTAAACATAGGTGTAGTTTTAGCAATGTTGTTTTTTATGCGAAGAATGACGCTAACTACCCATATTCAGGAAGAATCGCCTAATTTTACTGGTGGAGAAATGAATGATGAAAGCTATCGTTTCCGCCGTAAAGTAACGATTTTTGCGATAAATGGACCAATGTTTTTTGCCGTAACTGAGAAATTTGCCGAAAGTTTATCCAATACCCATAGCTCAACTGCCGCGGTAGTTTTTAAATTTTATGCTGTTCCGTTTATTGATTACTCTGGTCTTAGTTCTTTTCAGGAAACTATCGAAAAACTGTATAAGCGTAATATTATGATATATCTAGTGGGTGTTAATGAACGAATTGAAGATAAATTTAAGTCTGTTGGCTTATTGGAGTTAGTGGCTGATAAACGTGTATTTGATAATCTTGCAGAAATTATTGATTATGATAATCAGCAACCGTTTGAGGGAAAAGCGTTATAATGGAGCAGGTTTTAGGACAGAAAAAGCATTGGATTTATCGCGCCGTTAGTTTATTATCCTTCAATGGTGGCTTTGTTAATATGGTGACCTTCATTAGTTTCTTGCATAATCCGGTTGGTTATGTAACGGGAACACTAACTTTTGCGGCAGATGCATTTGCTGATGGCAATTTTGGGCTGTTTTATGATATGCTGTTGGCTTTACTATTCTTTCTTGGTGGTGCGATTTTAAGTGGCTTACTCACACCCAAGGATAGTTTTGAGCGCGGCAATAATTATAACTTAGTAATTGCGCTGGAAATTTTCTGTCTTTTAGCTGGTAGTTTTGGTTTACGCAGCGGTGTTGATTCGGCTAAATACTTTTTAGCTGCTGCAATGGGCGTGCAAAACGCGCTCAGCTCACACTATGGGCGGTCGATTATCAGAACGACGCATATGACAGGGACAATGACTGATTTTGGCACTTTAATTGCCAAAAAAATAAGCGGACAAAAAATTGATAATTGGCGCTTGATAATTAATACACTTTTACTAGTTAGTTTTTTCTGGGGCGGCGTTGTCGCAGTTTTTTTATATAAATGGTTTGACTATGACGCACTATTATTTTCAGTAGTATTGTGTTTCTTAATGTTAAAATTTCAATGGACGCGCAAATTTTTATACTTTTTGCAACAAAAATATCCTCAACTTAAATTTATTAAATTTGGACGGTAATCTATATAATGCGTAAATTATCCTGTTTATTATTTCCGATGGTTTTGATCGGGTGCTCTTATTTTTCGCCAGATTACCAGAAGCCGGAGTTGAATACTCCTAGTCATTGGAATGCAACTAATACAAATCTTGCGCCAATTAGTGAAAGTTTGCCATATCTGGCATGGTGGCAAAAGTTTAATGATCCTGAACTTAATCGCGTGATTGAAAGTGGTTTAAAAAATAATGTTAACATTGAGGCTGCCAAAGCTAATCTAGAGGCAGCACAAGGACAGTTATTGACGGTTAAACTTAACTGGATTCCATTTTTTAGTGTTTTTGGAGGCTACGTTAATGGTAGTTCACAAAATAGTTTTACGCCGATTGGTAATCTGGGTGTGGTGAATAACACTGGCGCATTTTTTGCTTTACTGCCAACTTATGCAATTAATGTCTTTACCAATTACACGCTACAAAAACAAGCCGGGTATAATGTAGATGCTGCTAAAAATGCGGAATTAAGTGTACGTCTGGCAGTAATTGGACAAGTAACTGGTGCGTATTTTGCTAATCTAGCGCAAATTCGTCTGGTTGAGCAATTTACTGAGCTGCATAATGATTTAGGTGAGTTAACTGCAATTAGTCAAGCAATGGATAAACGTGGGCTAGCAAATCAGCTTAGTGTTGATGAACTCAAGAGTAAACAGCAATTAGTTGCCGGACAATTAGCCTTGGCTAAAAAGAATCTGACTGCAACGCAAAATGCGCTACGCTATCTGCTGAATCAAACTCCGGGTGAGGTTAAATCTACCAATAAATTTGCTGCGATTAATCCAAATCAGGTAATTCCAGGTAATTTACCAGTGAGTGTTTTAGCTGGCAGACCTGATGTGATGAAGGCTGAAGATCAACTCAAAGCGGCGAATGAAGGTATTAGTGTTGCCTCAAGCGCGCTATTACCAAGCGTAAACTTAAATTATTTTTATGCATCAGGGTCAGGCACGCAAGGGTTTAATCAGCCTGTTCCTAATGTTAATGTTGCGAATAGTAATCAGCAAAGCTATTATGCTGCGTATGCAAACTGGACCATTTCGCCAAGTGTTTTTGGTCAGATTAATACCAATACCGCAGTATTTAAAGCTGCACTTGCGAATTACAAAATGGTAGTAAATAGTGCCTTACATGAAGTTGATAATGCACTGGCAACCAATAACGGTTATAACCAAAAGATGACTAGCGATATGGGAGCATTGCAGAGTTTGCAAGATTCATTGGATGCCAAACAAGCCATGTATAAACGAGGCTTAACTCCCTATGTGTTAGTACTTGGGGCGAAAATTGAACAAGATATTTTAGCAATTGATATCACGCAAACCAAGTTACAGCAACTGATTTCGTTGGTTAGTTTGTACCAAAGCCTAGGTGGCGGCTATCAAACTGCAGCAAATTCATCATCCTAGGTCGTTACTGAGCTTCTCACCTACTTTTTGTAGGTGTCGTCGCCCAGTGCCTACTAGTATTTCGAATTTACTGCAGTTTGTAATGTAATTTTCAGAATATCATACAATAACTTATAAAAATATTATATATAATTAAACTAAACAGGATTATTAATGAAGAAAAAAGCTTTAAAATTTAATTTTGCCACCTTGATTTTTGCGGTTGGTGGAGTAATTGCATTAGGTTATTTTACTACCTACTGGTTTCCCGTAACCGATAACGCCTTTGTGGTTGAAAATATGACGCCAGTTTCATCATCAGTGAGTGGGCACATTGAAGAAATTTATACACAGAACGGACAACGCCTCAAAACCGGAGATCCGATTATGCTGATTCGCCCTGCAAAATATAAGCTCGAGTACGCAGGGGTTAAAGCGCAATATGATCAGGCTAAGATTGGCTTAGAGGTGCTTAAAAAAAGAATCGCAGTATCAACTTTAGACCTGAAAGCCGCACAAGATCAGTTAGACCGTATGAATTACGAATATAACCAGAAGAATGATAAAACAGTTAGTAAGGCCATCCCAGAAATTGAGCTCAAAACGCTGGAATACAATATCAAATCGCAAGTTAACGTCGTTGCTTCGTTAAAAGAGCATATCGAACTTGAGCAAACCGAGTTAAAACAAGCGCAAGTTGGTATTGAAACATTACGCGCGGCAGTTGATAAAGCAGCAATTGATTTGCAAGATACCATTATCCGAGCGCCATCTGAGGGTTATATTCAAAATCTATATATGGGTGTTGGTACTTCTGCGGTACCGCATGTTGGTTTATTTAATTTTATTGATACTGCCAATACCTATATCCAAGCAAATTTGAACGAGACCGATTTGGCTAATGTTCATGCAGGCGACAAAGTGTGGATTTTCCCACGAGCATATTTGGGACATAAAGTTTTTCATGGGGTAGTAATGTCGGATAACTGGTCGGTTGATCGGCAGCATATTTTACCGCTAAAAGAAACACAGTTTGTTTTCACCGATAATCATTGGTTAAATTTACCGCAACGTTTCCCAGTACAAATTAAAATTACTGATGTGGACACTAATAGCTATCCTTTGCGTCCGGGGATGAGCGCTTACGTTTATATCTCCACCAAATAATTATGAATGTCCTACTGCGGCTTAATAATTGGCTGGATCGCTTTGATCCATACTGGTATTCACGCCTAATGAGCTTGAAAATTGCTTACATTACGATAATACTCTTTATTGCGAATATGCTCTTATCTCCACCGCTTGCTCCGTTAGTCATGCTGTTAAGCGGTGCAGGAGTGTTGATTATTGAAATGCCAAGTATCAATGATTTAGATAAAAAAGATAATCTTTATTTAGCATATATTATCATTATTTGTTTGACTGTTGGTTTATTTTCGAGCTATGTCTATCTTAAAGGCTGGTTTATTATAGTTGCCGCTGGCTGGTGCTATATTCTCTATAGCGTTCTAAAAAAGAAACCAGAATTATTTCCTATCGTTGGGGTAATTTTGATGCTCGGGATTATGTCTTTGGAAGGGTATAATAGCGGTAATTTTTTTGACATTCTCAATCGTTTGTTTTTTATTGTTGAGTTCGCATTAATTGTATTTTGGGCACATAAATTCTTTCCTCATCTATATCATAAAATATGGCTTTCCGCGCTGATACGTAATTTAGTGGGGCTACAACATATGTTAAATGAAATTAGTATCAATGAAGCAACTTTGGTGCTTAAACACAATTGGAATGCACGTAATGTATCCGCTCTGTTGAAACGTAAAGCATACTATTTTGAATCAATCCAAATGACTAATTTACTTGGTGAATATTATTTTTATATTACCGATTTGATCGTGAATAAAACAACATCATCGCCAGAGCTAAATTTGATTGCCAATGATCTGGGGTTATTAGAAAGCGCAATTCGCCAAAAGAGCAATTATCCTGCGCAATTCAACGGTTATCACAATCATCCTGATTTGGTAACTCACAATGAACTTTTTACTCAACTTTACTACCAGTGGAACAAAATATGCGCACACGTGAACAATTAATCCATTTACGCATCATCCATGTTACGATTTTATTTGCAGTAGCATTGTTCATCTATCAATGGAGCGAATGGAGTGACGGTCTCTGGATTCCAATTTCGGTGTTGGCAATTATTGGACCATTTCGCCCGGGACTTACTATTAATAAAGCTAAACAGAGGGTTCTTGGGAGTATTGCTGGGCTATTAATCAGCATTTTAGTTTGGTTTTTTATTCATTATAACTATAATTTATTGGTCATTATTGCCTTGCTATTAGTTTGTGCTGTGGCCTTTACTGCATTACAAGAATACACCTATTTTATTATGCTGGTTACCGTGATGTTGTGCGTTAATTTTGATTATATGAATTTGTTTTTCAATAATGAGATTGTGTATATAGCTAATCGTGGAATGTGCGTTTTAACGGGAGTTTGTTTGTGTCAGTTTTTTGAATATTTTGTATTTAAACATAGCTACTCCAATGCCCAATCATTAGTTGAAAAAGAGCAAATTGACGATCTTGTGATTAATACTTGGCAAACAATTAATCAGCTTACCTCTGGTGATAAAGAAGCTTGTGTTGAATTGACGAAGTGCTTAGATGCATTATTACTCCGTCTTGAACAATTACGCGAGCTGAAAGAAAGTTGTCAATATAGTTACAGCGAGCAGCAGCAAACCTTGGCGTTAATTGAGCACTATGAACTAAAGTTGATTTCAAGTATTAATTGGATTAGTAGCTTGGGTGGCAAGCTGCTATTTAACAAACAAACAGATTCGCTAATTCTTGGTGAAGATAAGTTTTTAGCTGTTGACCAGTTGTGTAATTAATTGTTTTTTTACTAATTCAACCAGAGATTTACGTGGAAAATTCTTTCGGGTTACAATGCTTAACGTCCGTGCGGGTTTTTTACTAGCGCCAAAAGGTTTAACTATTAAATCAGAAGGTAGGTTAATCTGAGCTATTTTAGGTAGAATACTGACACCAATATTCATTTCAACCATGTATTTAATGGTCTCAAGAGAGCTTGAAACTATTTGATTACTAATATTACTAATGGTAGTACTAGGTTTGCATATCTGCAATACCTGATCGCGCAGGCAATTTCCATTTCCCAATAATAAAAGCGTTTCATCATTTAATACTTTGGGTGATATTTTAGCCTGTTTTGCCAGTCTGTGTTTAGATGAACAAATTAAGCTCAATTCATCCTGAAAAATCTCAGTTTGTTCTAATTCCGCTTCAGTAACTGGTGTGGCTAAAATAATAGTATCAAGTTCACCAGCTAGTAGCTTCGCGGTTAATGTAGTGGTAAATCCTTCTTCTAAGATTAATTTTAACTCAGGCGCAAGCTTTATAGTATCACGAACGAGTGACGGAAATAAGTACGGACCTATAGTTAAAATCGCTCCAATTCGTAAGGGCTGACTATACGGGTTTTGACAACCTAATGCCATTTCACGCATTTGCTGTGCTTCGCTTAAGATTTTTTTGGCCTGTTCGATGATCATATTGCCAGCAGGAGTTAATAAAATTTGATGATTTTCACGCTCAAAAATGCAAACCTCTAAGTTCTCCTCAAGCTTCTTAATTGCGATGGATAATGTTGGTTGGGAAACAAAGCATCTTGCAGCGGCTTTGGCAAAGTGTTTTTCTTCAGCCAAAGCCAGCAAGTATTTAAGATCAGTTAGTGTGAAGTTTAACATCTGCACGGCTTAACAAATAGTTGATTACAACAGCTTGTGAGCGATCAGAGAATTCTGCTAACTGTTCTGGTGTGGCACTTACCTGATCACCTTTGAAGCGATTGAGCAAGGTTACAGCAATCATGGTAGCTGGAATTTCAGCGCGGTTACAAAATGCACCCATTGCACTTGACTCCATTTCAAAGTTACGAATATCTAATGCATGAACTTTTTGGAAAAACTCTTCACGCCATGCTCGATCTTTACGTGCAGGCATTGCTCCGTCATAGCGGCATTGTCCAAGGTAAAAATCATCAGCAGCGATGCTATTACCACTAATTATTGGAAATGGTAAATTATCTGGTTGAGCGGTCAAAATCCGTTCAACTAGCTTATGGTCAAGGTTAGTCGGAGTATCAATTCGTTGACCTAACTCATAAGTAGTATAGTAGGGTGCCAAATTAGGCATATAAGCATTTTTAGTGACTACTACTGTCCCTGGTTCAACTCCAATACCGCCTGAGGTACCAACTCGAATATATTCTACATCATGGCTACCTGCGTAATAGAGTAATTTTGTGACTGCATGTAACAGGGCATCAATAGTAACATTACCCATACCATGTGAAACGGATAAAATATTACCAACGCGATATACAGCATAATCGCTAGTGTTTACTAAGTTTACTGGTTTGAAAAAACGAGAATCAATTTTTAAAACTTTGTCGGCTAACTTACGAGCTAAAACTTCGGAACGTTTGCTGCTTCCTTGCATTATTACATAATTTATGCCGCTAAATTGCTCTAGTGTTTGCTGATTTAGTTCAATATCAAAAAGGTATAAATGCTTTTCTGGATTATTTTCTAGAATAGGATTAATTTTCATTAGATGACCTCTTGGTTACAAAGTCGTAATTAGTAAATTAGAGAGTATTTTGCTGGCAGTAACCATAATAGGGGATACTCTGGTTTGGTCTGCAGTGATTACAGGCTCTTGATCATTGTCGCATAATCTATCTACAATGATAGGTAAAATCATTGTAGCAGGGATGTCCATATTTTTACAAAATGCAGTAAAACAAGCCGACTCCATATCAATTGCTCTGACACCCGCTTCGTGAGCTTGTTGTAGGTAAGCATCACGCTGTACTTTATTAAATGAAGGTGCAATCGCACCGTTTAAACGAGCTTGTCCTTCATAGAAATTAGCTGATGACAAAACCTTACCATTTATAATGCTGCCATTGTCTTTATTCGCATATATTAATTTGTTAGTCAGATCTGCTTTCATCTGAGTTGAATACGAATAATACTCGCCAAATTCAATGTTTTTCCATTCGGGTTTCAATTCTGGAGATAATGCTTCGCTAGCAATAATGACGTTATCTTCACTAATTCCTACTCCTCCTGCAGGACCAACTCGATAAAAATTAAAATCAGTAGCACCAGCATGGAAGAGTAATTTAGTAATTTCATTTAGACAAATTAGCATTGAAGGAAATCCCACGCCGTGAGATACTACCAAAGTATGCGCTATTTTATGTAGGTGGTAACGTTCGTCTTTTGCAATAACCTCGCAATGAATTTTTATATCATTAATGCCATAAAACTCACTAGTCAGCAAGTTACTGATTTGATCTGATGATGCAAATGAACGTGTAAAAACTACATGTCTAATTCCTCCAAATTGTGCTTTTAGATCCATTGTGGTATCTAAACCTAAATGATAGAGGTAATCAACATCGAGTTTTTGGAATTCCGTACTTAATTTTGTATTATCCATTATTTATTTTCCCTTTGGACTTTGCATAAACATAAAGACCAGTCAGTAAAGTCCAGACCAACATTAGTCCAAAGCCACCAAATACTTTAAAGTTTACCCAATCAGCTTCACTAAAATTAAAGGCAATTAGAAGATTTAAAATTCCCATGGCAAAAAAGAATCCAACCCACATCAAATTAATTTGATTCCAAATTTTATCTTCAAGTTCAAGTTGTTCTTTTAGTAATAACTTGATCCCATTTTTGCCCATCTTGGCTGAGATAAAAAGAGTTGCTCCAAATATCCAGTATAACATTGTGGGTTTTAGCATAACGAAGGTTTTATTGTGCAGTGCAACAGTTAAACCGCCAAAAACTGTAATTAAAATAGTGCTAATCCAAGTATTTTTACCAATTTTTTTATAAATAATTTGATATAAGCCGAGCTGGATCCAGCTTGCAATGATACAAACTAATGTAGCAGTGAAGATATTTTTAGTAAAATAATAAACCGCAAAAAATGCGATTAAAGGAAACATTTCAAAGAACATATTATTTTGCATGTATTAATCCATTAGAATATTTTTAGATTTTATAATTCGACTTAAGTAACAAAAATTTCAGCAAATAATTTAAAATCAAAGAGTGTTTTTTGCTGACACCATTATTATAGCAATAAGTTACTATGATTATTAAGTTTCATGTAACGACTGGTTCTTACATTGTTTAATGCTTTTCAGCAGTAATGTAGTTAAGCATAAATTATAGTATTGCAATATTATGTAAGTTGTATTAAAAGAGTTCTTGGATTAAGAGTAAGTCTAAGTTAAAATATATGCTTGAGTGTGTCCTGAATTTTGTGGTATTGTGCAACCTATATTTTGCGTGTAATTGTAAAAAGGAATACAAAAAGTGGAAATAATATCAGCACGAATAGAAGATAGTAAAGAAATAAGTTCTTTACTTCAATAATTAGGCTATCCCGACACAGAGTATTTTGTAGAAGATAAAATTAAATTTCTGTTGGAGCATCCAGACGAAGAACTTTTAACATGTAAATTTAATGGTAAAATCGTTGCATTAATTTCTCTACATTTTATTCCTCAGCTTGCATTAAGAGGAGACTTTGCAAGAATTAGTTATTTTGCAGTAAATGAAAATTTCAGAAGTGGTGGCATAGGTAGAAAACTTGAAGAATATTGTGTTGAGCTTGCTAAAGCAAGAGAATGTGATCGAATAGAAGTCCACTGTCATTCTAGGAGAACTAAAGCGCACGAGTTTTATTATAGGCAAGGATACGTTGAATCGCCTAAGTATTTAGTTAAATTGCTGTAAGTCGTAGCTATAATAATTACAAGATGAAGAAACATGACCTGAGTTCAAGTGCGAAATGCAAAGAAATAGATAAACTATAGCTTGTATTTCGCACTTGAACTCAGGTATGCTATTTAGTTTGAAATAGCTTAAACCAAATTGCGTAGATAATAACTATGCTAAAATCATGCTGAATAACGTTTATCGGAGATTAGACGCATGGAGAAGTTAATTGTCGCCAACTGGAAGATGAATGGTGAGTTGTCTAAAGTTAACGCTGATTTGGGCTATTACGCTCATTTACCAGAGACCAATAAATCTAATGTAATTTTAGCGCTACCTTATTTATACATTGTTTGGGCTAAACAAAAGCTTTTGGTTAACTCACACATTAAGATTGCTGCACAGGATTTAAGTCACTATCGTAATTGTGGCGCTTATACAGGTAAGATAAATGGGAGCATGCTTAAAGATGCAGGGGTTGATTATGTAATCATTGGTCACTCAGAACGTCGAACGCTAATGGGAGAAAATGGTGCAATTTTGATCCATAAAGTTCGTAATGCATTTGATAGTAATTTAGTTCCTATTTTATGTGTTGGCGAGCCGCTGAGTGCGCGTGAGGATGGTAGCTATCTACAATTTGTTGAGTTGCAGCTATCGGGGCTTGAGGAAATTGAGCAAATGAAGGAAATCATAATTGCATATGAACCGTGTTGGTCAATAGGTACAGGTAAGGTTGCCACACTTGAGCAAATTGCCGAAGTTATTGCATTTATCAATCGTTATATGCAAAAACGCTTCAATTATGCTAAAATAACTCTTTTGTATGGCGGTAGCGTAACTAGTCAGAATGCAGGTGAAATCCTGAATATTCCTAGTGTTGGTGGTGTACTAGTAGGTGGAGCGTCCCTTAAGGTTGCTGATTTTACGGCAATCTGTGAGCAAATCTAGTAGCTAAGTTGTTGATTTTAAAAATTTTATTGATTTGTGAGTTTTATGGAAATCTTAAATACAATTTTGTGGATTGTAATGATTATTTCGGCAGTTGCGATTGTTATTTTAGTATTATTGCAACAAGGTAAAGGTGCTGATGCGGGTGCTACTTTTGGTTCTGGAGGTTCATCGTCATTGTTTGGAGCCTCAGGGTCAGCCAATTTTTTGAGCCGTTCAACGGCGATTTGCGCGGCAGTGTTCTTTGCTGCAACATTGACCTTGGTAGTTACTTCGAGCAAAGGTAAGGTTGGCGATTTGGGCGTTATGGCAAATATGAGTAGTATGAATGGCAAGTCTGTTGCCAGTAAACCAGTTGCGAGCCAGTCTGCAGGAGTAGTAAATGCAAGTGCTCCGGCTAAAAAAACTGGAAATCAAATTCCTGAATAAAGTAAGTTTATTGCCGACGTGGTGAAATTGGTATACACGCTACCTTGAGGTGGTAGTGGTCGTGAGGCTGTGTGGGTTCGAGTCCCGTCGTCGGCACCATTTTAGAGTTTTTTGAGGGCATTTTATGGTCGCTAGTTTATATTTTCCGATTTTGTTTTTTATGTTATTGGCTTGTTTGATGGGGTCGGCAATGATGATTGCTGGGCGTGCTTTGGGTCGCCATAAGCCAGATTCGCAAAAAAATTCTCCTTATGAATGCGGTTTTGAAGCGTTTGAAGATGCTCGGGTTAAATTTGATGTTCGCTATTATTTGATTGCGATTCTTTTTATTTTATTTGATCTGGAAATTGCCTTTTTATTTCCTTGGGCTTTGGTTTTTAAAGCTTTAGGTATGTACGGGTTTATTTTAATGTCAATCTTTCTGGCTATTTTAATTGCCGGATTTATTTATGTTTGGAAAAAAGGAGCGCTAGAGTGGGAATAGATGGCGTATTAAAAGAAGGTTTTGTTACCACCACAGCTGATAAGCTAATTAATTGGGCGCGTACAGGGTCCTTATGGCCAATGACATTTGGTTTGGCTTGTTGTGCGGTCGAAATGATGCATATTGGTGCGGCGCGTTATGACCTGGATCGCTTTGGAGCGGTTTTCCGTCCATCGCCACGTCAATCTGATGTGATGATTGTGGCTGGTACATTATGTAATAAAATGGCGCCAGCATTACGTAAGGTTTACGACCAAATGCCTGAGCCTCGCTGGGTAATTTCAATGGGGTCATGTGCTAATGGTGGTGGTTATTATCATTATTCTTACTCCGTAGTACGTGGTTGTGACCGTATTGTGCCAGTTGATATTTATGTTCCTGGTTGTCCTCCGGCTGCTGAAGCCTTATTATATAGTATTATTCAGTTACAGAATAAAATTCGTCGTGAATCTACGATTGCCAGAAAGAGTGCCTAATGAAAAAGATTGAACAACTTGAGTTAGCTCTTACAGAAACCGTTGGTGAAATCTATAGTAATTTATATAAATTCAAAGATCAAGAAATAACCCTTGAAGTTACGCCTGAGCATTTGATTGAACTAATGAGTACACTTGCCAAAAATGAACGTTTGGCATTTGCTCAATGTCAGGATGTTTGTGGTATTGATTATTTGACTTACAGAGATCAACAGGATGAGAAGCCTGCTGATGCATTAAGATTTGCGGTGGTTTACCATTTGCTGTCGGTTAAGCATAACTGGCGGGTTAGGGTTAAATGTTTTGCGAGCAATAATGAATTTCCGGTTGTGCCTTCAGTTGTTGAAATTTGGAGTTCTGTCAATTGGTTTGAGCGTGAAGCTTTTGATTTATATGGGATTGTATTTGATGGACATCCTGACTTACGTCGCATTTTAACTGACTATGGTTTTATTGGACATCCATTTAGAAAAGATTTCCCTCTATCTGGTTATATGGAAATGCGTTATGACGAAGAACAAAAACGTGTAATTTACCAGCCAGTTACTATTGAACCGCGTGAAATAACACCACGCACTATTCGTGAGGAGCACTACGGTGGCAGAAATTAAGAACTACACCCTGAACTTTGGACCTCAACATCCATCGGCTCATGGTGTATTACGTTTAGTTTTGGAACTTGATGGTGAGGTGATTCAGCGTGCAGACCCACATATTGGTTTATTACATCGCGGGACTGAAAAATTAGCAGAGCATAAAACTTATTTGCAAGCGTTGCCGTATATGGATCGTCTAGATTATGTGTCTATGATGTGTAATGAACATGCTTATTGTCTTGCTGTTGAGCGTCTAACAGGTGTTGATGTACCTGAGCGTGCGCAATATATCCGTGTCATGTTTGCAGAAATTACTCGTATTTTAAACCACTTAATGTGGATTGGTGCGCATGCATTGGATATCGGTGCTATGGCGGTGTTTTTGTACGCTTTCCGTGAGCGTGAAGACCTGATGGATTGTTATGAAGCTGTATCTGGTGCGCGGATGCATGCGGCGTATTTTCGTCCTGGTGGTGTATACCGTGATTTACCTGAAACTATGCCACAATATACAGAATCAAAAATTAGAACTAAAAAACAATTAGCCGCACGGAATAAAACCCGTCAGGGCAGTTTATTGGATTTTATTGCTGATTTTGCCAAGCGTTTTGATGGTTGTGTTGATGAATATGAAACGCTTATTACTGATAATCGGATTTGGAAACAAAGAACGGTTGATATTGGCGTGGTAACTGAAGAGCGCGCACTTAATTTAGGCTTCTCTGGTCCAATGCTACGTGGATCAGGTGTTGCTTGGGATTTACGCAAAAAACAACCGTATGATGTGTATGCTAAAATGGATTTTGACATTCCGGTTGGCAAGGGTGGCGATTGTTACGATCGTTACTTAGTGCGAGTTGCTGAGATGCGTGAATCTAACAAAATTATTAAACAGTGTGTAGCTTGGTTGAGGGATAATCCAGGTCCAGTAATTACGGATGATCATAAAATCGCACCGCCAAGTCGTGAAAAAATGAAACATGGGATGGAAGATTTAATTCATCATTTCAAATTATTTACCGAAGGGATGAGAGTTCCTGAAGGTGAGGTTTATGCTGCGGTAGAACATCCTAAGGGTGAGTTTGGAGTTTATATGGTTTCAGATGGAGCAAATAAACCTTATCGCTTAAAAATTAAAGCTCCGGGTTACGCACATTTGGCGGCTTTAGATGAAATGAGCCGCGGGCATATGATTGCCGATGTGGTAGCAATTATTGGAACGCAAGATATTGTATTCGGTGAGGTGGATAGATAATGTTATCGCTTGAATCATTAAAACAAATTGATGTCGAACTAGCCAAGTATCCGGCAGAGCGTCGTCGTAGTGCAATTATGTCAGCATTGAGAATTGCCCAAACTGAGTTGGGTTGGTTGTCGACTGATACAATTGCCTATGTTGCAGATTATGTAAAAATTCCAGCTACACAAGCAATGGAAGTTGCAACATTTTACGGTATGTATAATTTAAAACCAGTTGGTAAGTATAAATTAGCGGTATGTACCAATCTTCCATGCGCATTGCGTGGTGGAGTTAATACTGCGGAATACCTATTGGAAAAATTGAATATTGCAAAACTAGGCGGAACTAGTGCTGATGGTAAATTTACCGTTATTGAAGCAGAGTGCCTTGGTGCCTGTGGTGATGCTCCGGTATTACTACTTAATAACCATAAAATGTGCAGTTTTATGACACCTGAAGCGATTGATAAACAATTGTCAGAATTGGTATAAGTGCTAAAGTTAGTTATTGCTCTTGCTCTATCTAGTGTGAGCGTGCTGTGTTATGCGTTGGATGGGTTTTATCTTGGAGGAGGAGTTGCATTAAATCAGACTTCCTCAGATAATATTTATAAAACATATTACGCACCAGATGGTTCTGGTGATGCAGTTGGTTCGTATTTGGGTAATCAGAGTAAAAATTCAGTTGGTACCTATTTCAGTGGGGGCTACCAGTTTAATGATTATTTTGCAACTGAGGTCAGTTTTTTGTGGTCGAATAATCAGGTATATCAACCATCGCCTCAGAACACCGGAAATAAGACTTTTTTGGGTTCACAGAATTTGCTAGCAGCGAATGCGTTATTTCTGTATCCTTTTACTGATTGGTTTGATTTAAAGGTACGGGGTGGTATAGCTTTCGAGCGCGCCACTATGACCGATTATGTAGGTAGCCCTATGACAGATGGTTTTACTTCTGTGTTAGGCATTGGTGGAGCTTTTTATATTTTTAAACATATTTCTTTAGATTTAGATTATATTAACTATGGCTTATTATTACCGCTAAATTTACATTATAATGAAAATGGTAATAATGTTGTTGGTGGAAATCCGCCGGCTAATGCTGCAACGGTAGAAAATAATGATTTAGTATTAAGTGTTAATTATCATTTTTAATCGAAGTTTATCGTAATAGTATTAGAGTTTTGGAGCATTTATGGCAATTTTTGAAAAAGGCGTAATTTTCGCAGGTGTTGACACTAGTGATTCTGCTTGTTGGCGCTTAGATGAATATCTCAAACGAGGCGGATATCAGGCATTAAAAAGAATTTTGGCGGAAAAAATCACACCCGAAGATGTAATCAATGAGATGAAAACTTCTGGATTGCGTGGGCGTGGTGGAGCAGGATTTCCTACTGGTTTAAAATGGAGCTTTATGCCACGAACTATGCCAGGTCAAAAGTATATCATGTGTAATAGTGATGAAGGTGAACCCGGTACGTTTAAAGATCGTGATATCTTGGACTTTAATCCGCATGCAGTGATTGAAGGGATGATTATTGCGGGTTACTCAATTGGTGCATCTGCTGGATATAATTACATACACGGTGAAATTTTTGAAATTTACCAAAAATTTGAAGCAGCATTAGCAGAAGCTCGCGCTGCAAATTTATTAGGTAATAATATTTTAGGTTCTGGTTTTGATTTTGAATTGCATGCACATCACGGTTATGGTGCGTATATTTGTGGTGATGAGACAGCTTTATTAAATTCAGTTGAAGGCCGTAAGGGTCAACCACGGTTTAAACCACCATTTCCTGCTGGGCACGGTCTATATGGTAAACCAACAACAATTAATAATACCGAATCATTAGCTTCAGTACCTTTTATTTTACGTGATGGTGGTCAAACCTTCATGGAGCAAGGTATTCCAAATAATGGTGGTACTAAACTCTTCTCAGTATCTGGTCATGTTGAGCGTCCAGGAAATTTTGAAGTTCCTCTTGGTACTCCATTTAGTAAATTGCTAGAGATGGCTGGTGGTATGCGTGGCGGTAAAAAACTAAAAGCAGTTATTCCTGGTGGTTCATCTGCTCCGGTATTACCCGCGGACATCATGATGGAATGTACCATGGACTATGACTCAATAGCTAAAGCTGGTTCTATGCTTGGTTCAGGCGCAGTAATAGTAATGGATGAAGATGTTTGTATGGTAAAAGCCTTAGAGCGCTTGTCTTACTTCTATCATGAAGAAAGCTGTGGACAATGTACGCCTTGTCGTGAGGGTACTGGCTGGTTATACCAAATTGTTCATCGAATTGAAACTGGTCATGGGCGTGCTGGAGATCTTGAGTTGTTAGACAGTATTGGTAATCAAATGGCTGGGCGTACAATTTGTGCTTTATCTGATGCCGCGGTATTTCCTGTACGAAGCTTTACCAAACATTTCAGACATGAGTTTGAGTATCATATCGAACACGGTAAATGTCTGGTAAATCACCGCTGGTGCTAATTATATTAACAGGAAAAAGTAATAATGATTGAATTTGAATTAGACGGTAAGACCGTCAGTGCCAAGCCAGGTTCAACGATACTTGAGGTGGCGTTGCAAGAAGGAAAATATATTCCGCATTTTTGCTACCATAAAAAATTATCGATTGCCGCAAATTGTCGGATGTGTTTGGTAGAAGTTGAAAAAGCACGTGGTCCAGCACCAGCCTGTGCAACGCCAATTACAGAAGGTATGAAAGTACATACTTGTTCTAAAATGGCAGTTGAAGCACAGCAAGGTGTGATGGAATTTTTATTAATTAACCATCCTCTAGATTGTCCAATTTGTGATCAGGGTGGCGAGTGCCAGTTACAAGATTTGGCTGTTGGTTATGGTCGTAGCACGAGTCGTTTTGAAGAAGATAAACGCGCGGTGGTAGATAAAGACCTTGGTCCATTAGTAAAAACGACTATGACCCGCTGTATCCACTGTTCGCGGTGCGTGCGCTTTACGGATGAAATTGCAGGTTTCCAAGAATTAGGCATGAGTTATCGCAATAATCACGTGGAAGTAATGCCGTTTATTGGTAAAACGGTTGATAGCGAACTATCAGGTAATATTATTGATATTTGTCCTGTTGGTGCTTTAACGTCTAAACCATTTAGAGATACAGCGCGTTCATGGGAATTGTCGCGTCGTAAATCAATATCGCCACATGATGCATTGGGCAGCAATATTCAAGTACACGTGGATAAATACCATAAAGTAGTTCGCGTATTACCATTGGAAAACGACGCCATAAATGAGTGCTGGTTATCAGATCGAGATCGTTTTAGTTATGAAGGCTTATACCACGAAGAACGTGTGACTGAACCAATGATTAAACAAGATGGCAAGTGGATTAAAGTTGATTGGGAAACCGCTCTTAATTACGCGGCGAAAAGTATCAATGGTGTGAAAATGGATCATGGAAGTGATGCTATAGGTGTGTTAGCTTCTGCTATTTCAACTACCGAAGAATTACACCTATTACAAAAAATGATGCGTGGTATTGGTGTAAATAACCTTGATTATCGTCTAGGGCAACAAGATTTTAGCTTAGATGGTAAGCAAGAGGGGGTTAATTACCTTGGTAGTAGTATTGCTGATTTCGCAGCGAATAAATCAATTTTAGTTATTGGTAGTATGTTGCGTGAAGAGCAACCTTTGTTGGCTCAGCGTTTACGTCAAGCTGCAAAACATGATAATGAAATACATCTTGTTAGTCTGAAACAAGAAGATGTTAAAATCAAATTAAGCTCACAAATAACCGTTGACCCTCGTAAGTTTGCCTTAGTTTTAGGTAAAATTTTAAAAGCAGCGTGTAAACTAAGTGGTAAGACTAGTTCAATTGATCTAGGCCAAATAGAGCCTTGTGAACAAACTCAAGCTATTGCTGAGAGCTTGTTAAAAAATAATGGTCATATTGTACTAGGAAGGATTGCTCGTTCTTTGGCTGATTATGGGCAGTTATTGATTTTGAGTAATGAGATCGCTGCTGTAGTTGGTGGTAAGAGTGGTATTTTGCCTGACTTGGCAAATGAATTAGGCGCTCAATTAGTGGGCTTTACGCCGTACCGTGCAGCATTTAATGGTTATTTCACTAAAGGTCTTAATGCTCGTCAAATGCTTGAAAATCAACGTAAAGCATATGTGTTATTAAATACTGAGCTTGAACGTGATGCGTATAATACTCAATTGGCATTGGCTGCACTTAATAAGGCTGAGACAGTGGTTGTCATGTCAGCTTACATTAATGAAGACATGTTGCAATATGCCGATGTGATTTTACCAATTACGCCATTTACTGAAACAGCAGGTTCATATGTTAATATGGAAGGAACTTGGCAAATGTTTAATGGTGTAACTCGTCCACTTGGTGATTCTAAACCTGCTTGGAAAGTTATTAGGGTTTTGGGAAATAAATTTAACTTAGATGGTTTTGAGCAAGATAGTATTGAAGATGTTCGTTCAGAGTTGAATGGGTTAAAAGATACTAGTAGCTACTTAAATAACAATGCCAAATTTGACTCATTTGCAGTTAGTTTACCAACTATTACTGGTTTAATTCGTTTTGGAATTACGGGTATTTATTCTGGTGATAGCATTGTTCGTCGTGCTACTTCGTTGCAGCAAACGGCATGGGCAAAATTGCCTATGTTAGCTATAAGCAATCAGTTAGCAAGTAAGCTGAATCTGGTTGATGGTAATGAAGTCGTAGTTAAACAGTCACATGCGCAGAACAAATATAATGTTGCAGTGTCTGAGACGGTCGCCAGTGATGTTGTGTTACTAGCAAAAGATCATAGTAGCATTAATTTTGCCGGTAGCTATGATGCTATTGAACTTAACGCGTAGTAAGGGTAGTCAAAATGATGGATTTATTACAACATTATTTAGGTCAGAATTTAGGCTACGCTGTATGGTACCTGATTAAAGCAGTTATTGTTATTGTGCCACTAACATTGGTTGTGGCGTATGTTACTCTGGCTGAACGTCGGATTTTGGGTTTCATGCATGCGCGGATTGGTGCCAACCGGGTTGGTCCACAAGGGGTATTACAACCTTTTGCTGATTTGCTGAAGTTTGTCTTTAAAGAAATTATTATTCCAGCTAAAGCTTCGAAAGCAGTGTTTTTCTTAGCTCCTGCGGTAATTTTAATTTGTGCATTGGCGACTTGGGCAGTAGTACCATTTAGTCCTGAGCTTTATTTTACCAATGTTAATGCTGGTGTACTCTATGTTACTGCAATTGGTTCATTGGGAATCTATGGAATTATCCTAGCTGGTTGGGCTGGAAACTCTAAATATTCGTTCTTAGGTGGTATTCGTGCAACGGCACAAATGATTTCTTATGAATTAGCTATGGGCTTTGCACTACTCGGTGTAATCATGATTTCAGGCAGCTTAAATTTCATTGATATTGTGAATAGTCAAGCTGGTGGGCGTTTAGCTGGTTCAATTTTATCGTGGAATTGGATTCCTTTATTTCCGATGTTTTTGATTTACTTGATTTCAGGTGTTGCCGAAACTAATCGCGCTCCATTTGATGTTTGTGAAGGTGAATCTGAAATTGTTGCTGGTTTCCATGTTGAGTATTCAGGTACACCATTTGCATTATTTATGCTAGCTGAGTATGCAAGTATGATTTTGGTATCTGCTTTAACCGTGATCATGTTCTTAGGTGGTTGGCTATCTCCATTCCCACAAAGTTGGGGTATCTTGGGGCAACATTCTATGGCATGGCTTGTGGTTAAAGTTTTGATCCTGTTATTTGGTTTTATTTGGTATCGTGCAACATTTCCACGCTATCGTTATGACCAAATTATGCGTTTAGGCTGGAAAGTATTCTTACCGATTACTTTGGTGTGGATTTTTGTGCTTGGCGCGTGGATGGTCTCCCCGCTTAGTATTTGGCAATAAGGATACATGCAATGAAAAGATTTTTTAAGACCTTCTTTTTAACTGAGTTATTCAAAGGAATGGCGGTTACTTGGCGCGTAATGTTGCGACCAAAGCCAACCATTTTTTACCCAGAAGAAAAAACTCCGTTATCACCACGTTTTCGTGCGTTACACGCGTTGCGCCGTTATCCAAATGGAGAAGAGCGTTGTATTGGTTGTAAATTGTGCGAGGCAGTATGCCCAGCATTGGCAATTACTATTGATATTCACGAACGCGATGATGGTACACGCCGTACTACCCGTTATGATATTGATTTGACCAAATGTATTTTCTGCGGCTTTTGTGAAGAAGCTTGTCCAGTAGATGCAATTGTTGAAACTCCGATCCATGAATATCATGGCGAAAAACGCGGGGATTTATTTTACACTAAAGAAATGCTGTTAGCCATTGGAGATCAATACGAAAGTATTATCGCGAATGCCAAAACTGCAGATCATAAATATCGCTGATAAGAGGTTGTACAATGGATGTAACTAGCGTTTTATTTTATGTGTTTTCCGCAATACTGCTAATAAGTGGTTTGCGAGTAATCACAGCCAAAAATCCTGTGCATGCAGCACTATTTTTGGTATTAGCTTTTATTAATGCCAGCTGTCTATGGATGATGCTGGGTGCTGAGTTTTTAGCTTTGACCTTGATCTTGGTTTATGTCGGTGCAGTAATGGTATTGTTTCTCTTTGTGGTAATGATGCTCGATGTTGATCTTGAAGCAATCCGTAAAGGCTTTTGGAAAAATTTTCCTCTGGCTTTAGTTCTTGGTGTGGTCGTTTTAATTGAGATGTTACTTGTAGTATTAAAAAATCCACTCGTGACAATGGCTGCAAATAGTGATCCAGCAACTAATATTAGCAACTCTAATAAGTTGGGATGGTTTTTGTATACTCAATACTCTTATCCAGTTGAGTTGGCTTCGATGGTGTTATTATTGGGCTTAGTCGTAGCTGTTGCTTTAACTTTACGCAAATCAGAAAAAGCTGCAAAATACCAAAATATTAATAAACAGGTGGCAACTGATAGCAAAACTCGCTTCACCATGGTTAAAATGGATGCTGAAGTGGAAGATAAAGGAGATGCACAATGATTGGAATGACTCATTATTTGGTTTTATCGGCAGTATTGTTTGCTTTGTCGGTGATGGGTATTTTCCTTAACCGTAAAAATATCATTGTAGTCTTGATGTCAATTGAGTTGATGCTCTTAGCGGTTAATTTTAATTTTATAACTTTTTCGACGTTTTTACATAATGTGGCTGGGCAAATTTTTGTCTTTTTTACCTTAACGGTAGCAGCGGCAGAAGCGGCGATTGGTTTAGCAATTTTGATTATTTTATTCCGTAATCTGAGATCTATCAATGTACAAGACATGGATCAACTTAAAGGCTAACAGGGGAGCGTTATGACTGAAATGAATTTATATTTAACGATTATTTTATCGCCCTTAGTTGCTTCAACAATAGTTGGTTTATTTGGTTTTGCACTAGGGAAAAAGATTAGTCACTCATTGACTATTTTAGGGGTGTTAATTTCAACTATTGGTTCTTATTGTTTATTAAACAAAGTTCTTAATGGTGGATTAACTTATGATGGTCCATTATATACTTGGCTGACTGTTGGTAGTCAATCGTACTCAGTAGGAATTTTGGTTGATAGCTTAACTGCGACAATGTTGACTATTGTAACTTCAGTATCACTGATGGTGCATATTTATACCATTGGCTATATGGAACATGAAGAAGGCTATGAGCGCTTCTTCAGTTACATCTCATTATTTACCTTTATGATGATTATGCTAGTAATGGCAAATAACTTCATCCAGTTATTCTTTGGCTGGGAAGGTGTTGGTCTGGTTTCTTATTTGTTGATTGGTTTTTATTTTCAACGCGAGTCAGCAACTTTTGCCAACTTGAAAGCATTCTTAATTAATCGGATTGGGGATTTAGGTTTCTTATTGGGGATCGGTTTAGTTTTAGCCTATTTCGGTACGTTAAATTATGCTGAAGTATTTGCTAAATTACACGAGATTTCTGGTGTTACATTCTTAAATACTGGTTGGAACGCGATTACCGTTATTTGCTTATTGCTCTTTGTTGGTGCAATGGGTAAATCGGCACAGTTTCCGTTACACGTTTGGCTACCTGATTCAATGGAAGGTCCTACACCGATTTCAGCATTGATTCATGCGGCAACAATGGTGACCGCTGGTATCTTTATGGTGGCACGTTTATCACCAATGTATAATATGTCAGAAACAGCATTGTCATTTATTGCAATTATTGGTGCAATTAATGCCTTATTCCTTGGACTACTTGGCTTAATTCAAAATGATATTAAACGGGTTGTGGCGTATTCGACATTATCTCAACTTGGTTATATGGCGGTTGCGCTAGGATGCGGTGCTTATTCAGTTGGTATCTTCCATCTGATGACACATGCTTTCTTTAAAGCACTATTATTCTTGGCTGCTGGTTCAGTGATTGTGGCAATGCATCACGAACAAGATATGCGCAAAATGGGTGGTTTATGGAAATATATGCCAATCACATACGTAGTAACCATTATTGGTAACCTTGCATTGTCAGGTATTCCTCCTTTCGCTGGATTCTTTTCTAAAGATATGATCTTGGATGCGGCTTCAAATGCACATGAACATCATATGTTTGGTAGTTCGTTTGTAGTATTCTGCGTATATGCGGCAGTATTTGTAACTGCATGCTATAGCTTCCGTCAGTTATTTATGACTTTCCACGGTAAAGAGCGTTTCCGTGAGGTTCATCATGATGATCATGGACACGATGGTCATGACGATCACGGTGGTCATGGGCATAGTGAGCCTAAAGAATCACCATGGGTGATTACCTTACCATTGGTGCTATTAGCAATTCCATCGGTGATTATTGGTTGGTTAGCTTTTGATAAATTTGTTCCGGGTGAGTTTTTTAGTGGTGCAATTTACAATGCGCAATTCTTTGCTGAAGAAATTATTAAAGATCCGACTACTCCGATTGCGATGATGGCACATAGTTTGCATCAACCACCGGTATACTTAGCATTGGCAGGAATTATTGCCGCGTTTATTGCGCATAAATCTCCAGCTTTTGTTGCCGTAATCAAGACTATCTTTAAACCTGTGATTTTTGTAATGGAACGCAAATATTTCATGGATGATTTATTTATCAACATCTTAGCTCCAATTGGTCGCGGTCTTGGTAAAATATTATGGTCCATCGGTGATATATTGTTAATTGATGGTTTGATTGTTAATGGTTCGGCAAGAGTTGTCGCTGTATTTGCCAAGATTTTCCGTCGGGCACAAACTGGATATGTTAATAGCGCTGCTACCTATATGGTTTTAGGTGTGCTGATCTTATTAACGTTCTGTACCGGTTTAATTCTACACTAAGGGTGAAAAGAGAATGATGAGCTATTTATTAAGTTTAACAATATGGACGCCAATAGTTTTTGGTTTCATTACCTTAGCGTTTAATAAAAATGATTGTATGGCGCGCTATGTGGCGTTGTTGGGTTCGATAATTGCATTAGTGTTTTCACTAATAGTTTTTCAAACCTTTGATCCACAGCAAACTGCGATGCAGTTCAGTGAAAATTATGCTTGGGTGCCAAGTCTGAATATTAATTATCATTTAGCGGTTGATGGTATTTCAATGCCGTTTGTAATGCTAAATAATTTCATTACTGTATTAGTAGTATTGGCTGGTTTTAAAGTTATCAAGCAAAAAGTTGCGCTATATAATGCAATGTTTTTAATGATGACTGGTTTTATTAGCGGTTCTTTCTGTGCACTAGATGCAGTTTTATTCTATGTGTTTTTTGAAGCTATGCTGATTCCGATGTATTTAATTATTGGAGTATGGGGTAGTACTAATCGAGTTTACGCAGCGATTAAGTTTTTCTTATATACCTTGATTGGTTCGCTATTAATGTTAGTTGCATTGATTTATTTATATAACCAAGCTAAAGGTAGTTTTGAAATTTTTGATTACTATAATCTGCCGTTAACGATGGGTGTACAAATTCTAATTTTTATTGCGTTCTTTTTATCGTTTGCAGTTAAAGTTCCGATGTGGCCATTACATACTTGGTTGCCCGATGCCCATCCTGAAGCACCAACTGGTGGTTCAATGGTACTAGCAGCGATTACACTGAAAATCGGTGGCTATGGTTTCCTTCGTTTTATTTTGCCGATTGTACCAGATGCATCGCGTGAATTGGCCGGAGTAATGGTAGTATTATCCTTGATTGCAATTGTGTACATTGGTTTGGTAGCGTTAGTTCAAAAAGATATGAAAAAACTAGTGGCGTATTCTTCAATCTCTCATATGGGTTTCGTGACGTTAGGTTGTTTCCTATTTGTTGGGGCTAACTTAAATACTTGGGCATTGGAAGGCGCCATTACGCAAATGATTTCGCATGGTTTTGTGTCTGCGGCAATGTTCTTCTGTATTGGTGTAATGTATGATCGTGTTCACTCACGGAATATTGCAGATTATGGTGGAGTGGTAAATAAAATGCCAGTATTTGCTGCCTTCTTCATGTTATTTTCAATGGCTAACTCTGGTTTACCTGGTACCTCTGGATTTGTCGGTGAATTTATGGTAATTATGGGTGCAGTTCAGACTAATTTCATTGCGGCTATCTTAGCTGGTGTAACCTTAATCTTAGGTGCAGGCTATACTTTGTGGATGTACAAACGAGTAGTTTTTGGCTCTGTTGCAAATTCGCATGTAGCCGAAATGAACGACGTTAGTAAACGTGAGTTTTTGATTTTAGCGCTATTAGCAGTCGCGGTATTAGTTATGGGTATTTATCCAGATCTATTTGTAGCAAAAATGCATGCCAGCGTGGGTCATTTAATTAACCAAGTTGCGCAGAGCAAAATTTAAGCATAGGGGCGAAAAAAGATGACTTATCCAAATTTGATTCCGGTATTACCAGAATTATTCATGGCGTTTATGATTATTGTTTTGCTCTTGGCTGATGCTTTTACTTCCGAGTCGCAAAAAGGTATTAATCTTGTATTGACGATGGTTACACTTGTTGGTTGTTTTGTGTTACAGAAATATGTTGATCATGGTGTAACTGAGCTGACCTTTAACAATATGTTTATTTTAGATAATCTGGCTATGGGAACTAAGATGTTTACTTATCTGTTCTCGTTTGTTGCTGTATTATATATTAAACGTTATGTTAGTGATAAAAAATACCAAAGTGGTGAGTTTTACGCAATTTTCTTATTCTCAGTACTTGGTATGATGGTGATGATTTCTGCTGATAATATGTTGACTCTATATGTCGGTTTAGAATTATTCTCTTTGGCATTATATGGTTTGATTGCACTTTATCGTGATAATGTGCGTGCAACTGAAGCGGCAATGAAGTACTTTATCTTGGGTGCTTTGGCATCAGGAATCTTGCTTTATGGTATTTCTTTTGTTTATGGCGCAACTGGTGGACATTTACAATTGGAAGATGTTTTACGCTCTATGTTAACTCTTGGCGATACTAATGCTGGTTTGATGACCTTTGGTTTAGTATTTATTGTTGCTGGTTTGGTATTTAAACTCGGGTTAGTACCATTTCATATGTGGGTGCCAGATGTTTATGAGGGTTCACCACTGGCAGTTGCTACTATCATCGGTAGCTTGACTAAAATTGCTGCAGTTGTGTTTGTAATTCGTTTCTTAATCGGCGGACTGGTATTGTTAAATCCAGCTTGGTCGGTTATGTTACTAATTCTTGCATGTTTATCATTATTCTTCGGAAATGTGATTGCGATTGCGCAAACCAATATCAAACGGATGCTGGGTTATTCAACAGTTGCTCACATGGGATTTGTGGCACTTGGACTAGTTACAGTGAGTGTTGATGGTGTTTCGGCTACTATATTCTATGTGGTAACTTATTCATTAACCGCTCTAGCTGGGTTTGGAATTTTGACAATGCTCTCTAAAGGTGATTTTGAATGTCAAAGCCTTGATGATCTTAAAGGTCTAAGCAAAACTCATCCAGTAATGGCTGCTTTAGTGATGCTAGTAATGTTCTCAATGGCTGGTATTCCTCCATTAGTTGGTTTTTATGCAAAATTTAAAATCTTGGCGGCATTATTGGCTGCTGGTTATGTTGGCGTGGCAGTGTTTGCCGTAATCATGTCTTTAATCGGTGCGTTCTACTATATCCGCGTAGTTAAGGTTATGTATTTTGACGAACCGGTAAAAACGTTGGAAATGGCGGATGTGTGTGTGCTTAGCCGTTCAGTTCTCTTAGTAAACGTGGCATTGTTAGTAATAATCGGAGTTTTACCTTCCGCGCTTATGATGTATTGTAATGCTTTAGTTTCTGGTTAACACTTTATTATCTTCTACAAAAGCCGCGCTATTAATAGTGTGGCTTTTGCCTTTTAAGACCATGCTGAATATAGTATAATTACGGGAAATAAAACTTTAGGAATAATCATGTTAAGTAAATATAAATCAATTACTGGTCGTAAAATTCGTTTTGCCTTAGTTGGCTGTGGTCGGATTTCTGCTAATCATTTTGGTTCCTTAGAGCAGCACAAAGAAGAGTGTGAGTTAGTTGCGGTTTGTGATATTGCTAGTGAACGTGCACGTGCTGCTGCTGAGAAATATGGGGCAACAGCCTATTCTTCGCTAAGTAAAATGCTTGAAGCAGGTGGTTTTGATGTGGTTATTTTAACTACGCCAAGTGGATTACATCCAACCCAAACAATTGAATGCGCTGAAGCTGGTTATCATGTGGTGACCGAGAAGCCAATGGCAACTCGCATGTCTGATGGTATCGAAATGGTTAAGGCTTGTGATAAAGCTGGCGTGAGATTATTTGTAGTTAAGCAAAACCGCCAAAATGCAACGATTCAGATGGTAAAAAAAGCGATTGATGAAGGGCGCTTTGGACGGATTTACTCAGTTGCTTGTAATGTGTTTTGGACTCGTCCGCAAGAATACTATGATCATGATGCTTGGCGTGGTACTTGGGAATTTGATGGTGGCGCATTTATGAATCAGGCTTCACATTATGTTGATTTGATGGAGTGGTTAGTTGGTTCAGTTGAATCAGTACAAAGTTATACGGCAACGCTTGCACGTAATATTGAAACTGAAGATAGTGGTGTTCTAGCAATTAAATATCGCAGTGGTGCTTTAGGAACAATGAATGTTTCAATGTTAACCTATCCTAAAAATCTGGAAGGTTCAATTACTTTGATTGGTGAAAAAGGTACGGTACGAATTGGCGGAGTGGCGGTCAACAAGATTGATCACTGGGAATTTGCTGATAAAAAACCAGAAGATGATGAAATTTTAAATGCTAGCTATGCAACAACTTCAGTTTATGGGTTTGGACATCCGCTATACTATGCGAATGTGATTGCTACTTTGCGTGGTGATGAGTCACCTTTAACCGATGGTCGTGAAGGATTACGTTCATTAGAGTTTTTAATTGCAATATATATTTCTGCTCGTGATGGTAAAAAAGTATCGTTACCATTAGTATATTAATAAGGAGATGACATGAGCAAATACAAAGGTATTATTTTAGCTGGTGGTAGTGGCACGCGCTTACATCCAGCAACGCAGGTAATTTCTAAACAACTATTACCAGTTTATGATAAACCAATGATCTATTATCCATTGTCTATCTTAATGTTAGCGGAAATTCAAGAGGTATTGATTATTTCTACTCCGCAGGATATTGGCCGCTTTGAGCAATTACTTGGTGATGGTAGCCAGTGGGGGATTAAGTTATTTTATGCAGTCCAAGCAAGTCCCGATGGCTTGGCTCAGGCCTTCTTAATTGGTGAAGAGTTTTTGGCGGGTTCACCTGCTTGCTTAATCTTAGGCGATAATATGTATTATGGTAGCGGGATGACCGAGCTACTTATTTCAGCGCAGCAAGGTAATGGTGCAACTGTGTTTGCTTATCAGGTGTCTGATCCAGAACGTTATGGTGTAGTTGAATTTGATGCTAATAATCGCGCGATTAGTTTAGAAGAAAAACCTAGTCAACCTAAGTCAGATTTTGCGGTAACTGGTCTTTATTTTTATGATGGGCATGTAGTTGCTAACGCGAAGCAAGTTAAGCCATCCGCACGCGGTGAACTTGAAATAACCGATCTTAATAAAATCTATTTGGAGCAGGGTAATTTGAATGTGGTGACGATGAAACGTGGTTTTGCTTGGTTAGATACCGGAACTCATGATTCACTGCTTGAAGCTTCCAATTTTATTCAAACTGTTGAACATCGTCAGGGAATTAAGATTGCCTGTTTAGAAGAAATTGCTTTACTTAAAGGGTGGTTAACTAAAGAACAAGTTCGTGAGAAAGTTAAAACAATGGGCAAGTCAACTTATGCTGAATATTTACGGAGGTTGGTTAAATAATGGAATTTATTCGCACCGCAATTGATGATGTAATCTTGGTTAAACCCAAGGTCTTTGGCGATGAGCGTGGGTTTTTTATGGAAAGCTATCGTAAATCATTATTTCAAGCAAATGGAGTTTTACCAGAATTCATTCAGGATAATCATTCAAAATCAACCAAGGGTGTCTTGCGTGGTTTACATTATCAGCTAGATCCTAAAGCACAAGGGAAATTAGTACGCTGTGTTAGTGGTGCCGTTTTTGATGTGGCGGTTGATATTCGTCGTGGATCACCAACTTTTGGTAAATGGGTTGGTTATGAATTGAGTGAAGCTAATAAACAGATGTTGTGGATTCCAGCAGGGTTTGCGCACGGGTTTGTAACGTTGCAGGATAACACTGAGTTTTTGTATAAAACTACTGCAGAATATGCACCTGAATGTGATCGTGGTATTAAGTATGACGACCCACTAATTGGGATTGAATGGCCTGAGATCGGAGAGTTGCTCTTATCTGACAAAGATCAAAAGCAGCCATTACTTAAAGATGCAGATATTAATTTTATTTACGAAAAATAGGTCGAATTATGACAAAAAAAACATTATTAGTAACTGGTGGTGCGGGATTTATTGGTTCTGCAGTGGTTAGGCAATTAATTAATCATAGTGATTATCACGTGGTAAATATTGACAAATTAACTTATGCGGGTAATCTTGAATCTCTTAAAGAAATAAGTGATAATCCACGCTATAGTTTTGAACAAGTAGATATCGGTGATAAAGAAAATATTAGTCGGATTTTTAAACAATATCAACCAGTTGGAATTTTGCATTTGGCAGCGGAAAGCCATGTCGACCGTTCAATCAGTGGTCCTGGTGAATTTATTATGACTAACATTGTCGGTAGCTATAATTTGCTAGAATGTGCTCGAGAGTACTATAATAGCCTAGCGGATAAAACACAATTTAAGTTTGTCCATATTTCAACTGACGAAGTATTTGGTTCGCTGGGTGATAGTGGTTACTTTCGTGAGGATACTGCTTATGATCCACGTAGTCCTTATTCGGCATCAAAAGCTAGCAGCGACTTGTTAGTAAGGGCGTGGTACCATACCTATAATTTACCGGTAGTGATTACTAACTGTACTAATAATTACGGTCCATACCATTTTCCAGAGAAATTAATTCCGCTCGTAATAAATAATGCATTACAGGGTAAAAATTTACCGATATATGGTAAAGGCGATAATATCCGCGATTGGCTGTATGTTGATGATCACGCCAAAGGAATTATATTAGCTTTTGAAAAAGGGTTGCTTGGTGAGAGCTATTGCATTGGTGGACATAATGAGCGGACTAATTTAGAAGTTGTGCAAACGATTTGTCGTTTACTCGATGAGTTACAACCACGGAGCAATGGGCGGTCATATTTAGAGCAAATCAGCTATGTTAGCGATCGTGCTGGGCATGATTACCGTTATGCAATGGATCCAACTAAGATTCAAAATGAGCTAGGTTGGCAGCCCGAAGAAAATTTTGATAGTGGTATTCGTAAGACAATTCAATGGTATTTGGATAACCAACAATGGGTTGATCATGTGCTAAGTGGTGAGTATCAAAATTGGATTAACCTAAATTATAATAATCGAGATTAATCGTGGCAAAAATTGTAATTTTAGGTAGTAATGGACAACTAGGTAGTGATCTTCGTAAAGTTTTAGCTCCCAATTATGAACTAATTAACTCGACTTCAGCAGACATCAATGCTGCAGCAGCGGATGTAAGTTCGCAGTTGGCACCCTATACGGATGCTGATTATATAATTAATTGTATTGCTACTACCAATGTTGATGGATGTGAATCAAATCCGCAGCAAGCCTTTTTGGTGAATAGTGCATTTGCTGTCCAATTAGCGCAATTTTGTACTGCGAATCAGATTGCCTTGATTCATATCTCGACCGACTATGTTTTTGATGGCACAAACCCTAATGCCTATCTGGAAAATGATCAACCTAATCCACTAAATGTTTATGGTTTGTCTAAATATGCAGGTGAAATTGCGGTTAAGACTTATGCGGATAAATATTTTATCTTGCGTGTCTCATCTTTGTTCGGCGTAGCAGGAGCATCGGGTAAAGGTGGTAATTTTGTAACGACAATGCTTAGATTGGCACGTGAGAAAGATAATTGGACGGTTATTAGTGATCAAATTACCTGCCCAACACATACCTTGGATGTGGCGCGCGCAATTGAGGCTTTGATTGAGCAGCAGGTTAGTGACTATGGGATCTATAATTGTGTGAGTAGCTCAGCTTGTAGTTGGTTTGAATTTACACAGGAAATTTTACGGCAAAGTGGACAAGATGTAAATAAAGTAAAACCGATTAGTTATAAAGATTATTCGTTTAAAGCCTTGCGTCCACAATATGCGATCTTAGATAGTACAAAAATTGCGCCATATTACGTAATGCCTGATTATAAAAGTGCTTTGAGCGAGTATTTGTCTCTCTCGCTGGCTTAATATACTGAAACATATTCATCATACTGGGTCGTTGCTAAGCTCCTCACTTACTAACTGTAAGCTTCGTAGCTTATCGCCTACCAGTATTTCGAATCTGTTCCAGTATAGTAAAAATTAAATTTAATTAGAAAGAAAATAGAAATGCATAATAGAATTGTCTCCCTAGTTGGATTAGGCTATGTGGGATTACCTGCAGCAGTTGCTTTTGGTAAACAAAAGCAGTGTGTTGGTTTTGATATTAATCCACAAAGAATTTTGGAATTGAAGCAAGGGATTGATCGTACTGAGGAAACTACTTCCGCGGATTTAGCTGCGGCAGATGTTTTATACACCTGCGATATTAATGATTTAAGAAAAGCTGATTTTCATATTGTGGCAGTTCCGACTCCGGTTGACGATGCTCATGTGCCTGATTTGACTCCCGTAGAGCGTGCTTCGGAAACTGTTGGTAAGGCCTTGAAAAAAGGTGATATTGTAGTTTACGAATCGACAGTTTACCCTGGCGTTACTGAAGAAATTTGTGTGCCGATTCTGGAGCGTGAATCTGGGCTTCGTTGTGGTGAAGATTTTACTGTAGGTTTCTCACCAGAGCGGATTAACCCAGGGGACAAAGAACGTAGTTTTACAACTATTCATAAAATTGTCTCAGGACAAGATCAAGAAACATTGGATATCGTTGCTGCGGTTTATGCTTCAGTGGTAACTGCTGGTGTACATAAAGCCAGTTCGATTAAAGTTGCCGAAGCAGCTAAAGTTATTGAGAATTCGCAGCGTGATTTAAATATTGCGTTTATGAATGAATTAGCTGTTATTTTTGATCGGATGGGAATTGATACCGAAGAAGTACTCCAAGCTGCAGGAACCAAATGGAATTTTTTGCCATTTCGTCCTGGTCTAGTGGGTGGACATTGCATCGGGGTTGATCCTTATTATTTGACTTACCGTGCCGAGCAAATGGGTTATATTCCTCAGGTTATCTTGGCTGGTCGTCGGATTAACGATAATATGGGACGTTATGTGGCACGTAAAGGTATTAAACTCTTATTGAAGAATGGTTTGGATATTAGCAAGCTACAAGCTGGAGTGTTAGGCTTTACGTTTAAGGAAGACTGTCCTGATGTCCGTAATACTAAGGTTATTGATATTATCAAGGAACTAGAAGATTATAATGCTAAGGTTTATTGCTGTGATCCAGTTGCGGATGCCCCAGATGCTGAGCATGAATATGGAGTTAAATTTACTGCCTTTACTGATTTACCACAAGTTCCGCTACTAGTTGTCGCTGTTGCACATAAAGAGTTTAAGTCTTTGTCATTGGATGAGTTATTGGCTAAAGTACAACCTAGTGGCGTCATTTTGGATGTTAAGTCAATCCTACCGAAAGAAGAGATTCGCGCACGTGGCTTTATCTTGTGGCGCTTGTGATAGTAGATAAAAAAACAGCAACTGTATGTTGCTGTTTTTTTATCTTTGAAAGTTTAATATCGTAGCCCAATGTCAAACTGTACGCCCATAGAATTTTGTTGGGCTGGCATATAACTATTAGTACTAGTATTATACGCATCACCATTTGGTGTAATGATGTCGTAAAATCCTTTAAGCCCTAGTTGCAATTGTGCTACTGGATTAATTTTAACACCAAGGCTTGAGGTTGAACGCCAAGCATTTATTCCAAGTGATGACTGATCATTCATTTCTGCTAATAACTGATCAGCATAGATTTGCCAGAAATCATTAATGGCATATTCTGCACGTCCACCAAGACCATATTGAAGATACATGTCTTGCGAAATAGCATTCATGATACTTGAATTACTGCGGATATTATAACTATTCATATTCATAATTACGCCGAGATTAGCATAGGGAATTACTTGGAATCCACTATCAAAAGCTTGGAAACCATAACCCGCATCAATAGTTACACTTCCCGGAAAGCCGATATAAGTGGGTACACTTGCATTAACACGTCCTGCTGGAATATTGGTTTGGCTAATGTTATTAATTAGCTGTGCATCAATATTTGCCCAAACATTATTTTCAAATAAATGTGCCACATTAAAATCTATATAATTTGAAGAAGTTCCTATACTGGGTGCTGAGCCACCTTTGTAACTATTAGTCGAGTTTACCCAACCCATACCTAAACTATAGCTATTATCAAATGCAGCTAATAATGAATTTGGAGCTTCAGAATGGCTACTTCCTGAACCGATGTTGCTTAGGCTACTCATTAGCTGATCGTTGTTATAAAGATAGGCAAAACTTAACATTCCACCAAAGCTGGTTTGCGCTGTATTTTGATATGAATAAGTAATTGCATTATAACCAACTGAGGTATCAATCAAGTTAGTTTGATTGTACATTCCTTGTAAGCCAACTTGAAAGTAAGGGGTAACATTATATTTTATCCCCAATAATGTGGTATATGACATAGCACTTTGGTTATAAACATCTGAATTATTAGCGTTGGGATCTTGTAAATATCCAATAGATTGATCCAAGTAAATACTTGCATCACGAGCAAAAGCATATTCAAGACGAGCGCCTCCGCCATACATATTTAAGTAGCTTTGTGTGAAGGTATTTTGTGCAACTGACATCCCGTTATAATTTAACATTCGTCCTATTGTTAGGTAGGGGATAACTTGAAAACCTTGGGTTGAATTGCCACCCCAATTGAAAGAGTAACCTCCTTTGGCACTAAGACTAGCTGGGAAACCAAATTCTTGAGTGTTATCACTGAATCCGGCACCGCCTGGAGCATTCTGATTAGCCTTGAAGGTGAAACTACCATCAATGGCAAGCCATACGTTACTATCAAATAATTGCTCAAGGTGTAAATTTAAATTGCTGGCAGTAGTTGTGACATTTGGACCAGCATAATCTGGATTATAGGCATACAATGAATTGTAACTGTAACCTAATGCAATTTGATTGTCTAAGCCTTGAAATAGAGCATTTTCTTCAGAAGCAAAGGCATTCTGAATCCAAAAAAAGCTCAAAGCAGAAGCTAAATAAAAGATTTTTTTTGACATAAATTTAATTCTTATGGATACAAAAAATGGACATTATTGCTAATGTCCACTTTATCAAATTATTTGCAATTAAATATTAGTTTACTGCAAAAGATTGAGAAGCGCCACCAATCAATGAAGTAGCAGTTGCACCGCTAGTTCCACCGTTAGTTTGAACTGTAACTGCACCAGTAGCACCAGTCAATGCTGTATTTGTCCAAGCAGTAGCACCAGTACGAAGTACATATACTGAACCATTAGTTGTACCAACCCATACATTACCAGCAGCATCAACATAAGATGAACTGATTGCTGAAGTGCTAGGAACATTAGTGAACGTAACTTGAGTAGTACCGTTAGTAGTAGTTTGTGCTGCACCTGAAGTTGTATTCAAGAAACCATTACCAGTTGGTGTACCATTGTTATAGTAACCAGTTACACGGTAGATATTAGTAGTACCAGTACCAACATTCCAATAACCAACTAAAGTAGCGCCAGTATTTAATGTACTAGGGAAACCAAAGTTATTTACGTAACCAGGAGTGTATTTGCCAGTAGGAGCTTGTGAAGATAAGTTAGTCCACATACCAGTAGAACCACTGAATACACATACTGAACCAGCAGATGTACCAACGCTAACATAACCTACTGTATTTACAACAGCTGCGCTGATTGTTGAAATAGTACCAGAAACACCAGTACATCCGCTGATTGGGAAGCTAACTGATTCAGCACCTGGATTTGGAGCAAGCACAACTAGGCTTTCACTTGTTCCGAAAACCAAACCATGTGGATATACACTAGTACCAGATGATTCGATGGAAATAAGATTCGTTGTAGCAACAGTTGATTCATAAGTGTATGATTCAGCAGTAGTTGCCACAGCTTGTAGAGATTGGCTTTGTGATGATTGAGCTACAGGCGTTAAAACGTAAGTCAATGTATTTGCACCACTTGGTACGCTAACTACAATATTGCTACCGCTTGCAGTTACTGTTGCTGCTGCCGTACCTGCATTTTGAATTGCTAGACTTAAGGCTGCTGGCATCGCTAAAGTTGTATAGCCAGAAGCTCCTGGTACAGCAAGTTGGTTAGCGCTAAGATTAAACGCAGCGCCTGAAGCAGAACCTGCAGGGATAGTGAAACCATTTGGAGGTGTAACTGCTGTTGCTGATGGAGCTGCAGGTCCACTTGCTGGAGTTGAGTTGCTGCTGCTACCAGATGAACATGCAACTACAGCGCCACCAACTAAACCAAGAGCAAGTAAATTAACTAAAATTTTTTTCATGGATTATTCCCTAAAAATATATTAAAAGTGTGAAAGAGTGTTAAATTTGTGAATTAATAATTTACAATTCCAGCTGCGATTATAGCACGTGATTTGATGATGGGGCAAGTTTTTTGAGTGTAGATTGCGATAATACAGTCACTTACATCAGAATTGTCCACTTGACTGTTGGTGTTTTGCAACAGTGATAGGATGTGCGCGGGCTACTGGTTTAAAATGCTATGTTTGGATTGTGAATCGTCGCTTTGTCTAATCTTCGTCACACCTTTGCGGTAAAATAATGCTATAGAATATTTATAGGATATATATGATGTTTAAGAACGTAATTGCTCGGGAGTATAATTATCAGGATGTTTATTTGCGTCCACGTCATACTTTGGTGAATAGTCGTAAGGAATGTGATACCTCAGTAGTTTTTGGTGGACATAAATTTGTCATGCCAGTTTACCCATCAAATATGAAGTCGGTAGTTTCTGCTGATACTTGCGAATTTATGGCTCGTAGAGGGTGGTTTTATACCATGCATCGTTTTAATGTCGACCAAGTTGAGTTTGTCCGTCATATGCAGGAGAGTGGTTTGATTGCATCAATCAGTATTGGAGTTAATGATGATACGATTGACCAGTTGAAACAATTGCAGGTTGCAGGACTTACACCAGAATTTATAACTTTGGATATTGCCAATGCATGGTGTCCTAAAGCTGAAAAAATGATTAAATATGTAAAAGATCACTTTAATTCATTTCTGATTGTTGGTAATATTGCATCACGTGATGCTGCTGCTGAGATTCATGCTTGGGGTGCTGATGGGCTTAAAGCTGGGATTGCTGGGGGTAAAGTTTGTATCACCAAAAATAAGACTGGATTTCATCGCCCAATGGTAAGCACTGTACTTGATTGCGCTAGTTATACTTATGAAGCTGGCGTACCGTTGATTGCAGATGGTGGCGTGGTCGAGCATGGTGATATTGCCAAAGCCTTTGCTTGTGGTGCAACTATGGTTATGGCGGGCAGTTTATTTGCTGGCTATGATCAATCAGCGGGTAATATTATTGAGGTCACTCTTGATGGTCGTTCATTGCCACGGGCATATAAAGAATATTACGGTTCGGCATCGCAGTATAATAAAGGTGAATACAAAAACGTCGAAGGTAAAAAAATTTTGATTGATTATCGTGGCAATATGGAGCGTTTATTGGTTGAGCTTCAGGAAGATTTACAATCCTCAATCAGCTATGTGGGTGGTACTAAAACTGCGGATTTGATTAATGCGGAAATTATCGCGATTAATTAAATTTCTCAAGTGTATATTTTCTTATCGATATACCCCTTTGGTAATAATTAAAGGGGTATTTTCAGTTTTTAATCTAAATTAAGCTAAACCTAATCTTTTGATTTCGGCTGCGGCAAGTAAGTGTGGAGCAATAACAATGTCAGCGCCAGCTAATTTGGCTTTGGCAATATTTTCTTCGTAATAAATCCGAGCTAATATTTGGGGTTTATTGGCTGTTGGGTGATTAGTTAAGAACTCAGTGACATTCATAATTGCAAATATTGTATCAGAGTCATTTTCAAAGTTAATTATAATCAAACTTGCTTCAGAGATTCGTGCTCTTATTAGAATATTTCTATTACCAGGGTAAGGTGAGATTAATAATCGTTCATTTTCTTGTAGTATTTCCCGATCAGTATCCATGTTTTTGCTATTATCAATCACGATGAACTCTTTGCCTGACTGTTTATAGCCTTCAATTAATATCTTAGCCAAGATTCCATAGCCTAGTAAGACAACGTGGTTAGTCATTGAAATTTTTCCTTTATTGATGTTAAATAATAAGCGACGTAATTTGTTATTAAATAGATATGCAACTAGTGTAACTCCAGAAGTGAACATTATTAAACCCATCATAATCATGGAAATTACGAAATATTTAGCCATTGTAGTGAGAGGATAAATCTCCCCAAAGCCGACTGTGCTATAAGTTTCAATACAAAAATAAACCGCATCATTGATCGTGTATATTCCATGGAATTCATTTCTTAGGACATAAGAGCCTAAAATACCATAGATTAAGGCAAAAATTAAAAAAGCAAAAGCAAATACAAAGCCATAAGACAAATAAAGTGGTTTGGTAAATATACGAGAACAGACAATTAACAGTATGAGCGACGCAATCAACAACACATTGCTGTGATAGCTGTGAGTTAGCCAGATCCCACTGAGTAGTATAGTCACGAGAGTTATAATCGTCAGAGACCAAATAGTTTTAGATCTTCCCGGCAGCGCTATTCCAAATACTAACAAACAGTAGGCGTAACCTTCTTGAAGTAAAATTAACGCATCAAATTTAAGGTTAGTCAGGTTTTGTGAAATATGGTGATTATCGGCAATTAATGGATAAATACTATTAATGAAGATATATAATGCATTAAATATTACTGTTCCGCTGCATAAAATAGAAATTATCTTGGCGTGCAGTGTCCAGTCAGGTTTTTTCCAATCAAATTTTACTATAATATTTTCTTCCTTATGATTTGTCTGGTAATTATGGTGTTTAAAATATACCGATATCCGTAATATTGCTATTATAGCATAGCTTTTGCTATAAATAGGACTGACATCAATTTATTACTTTAGATGTCAATATTCTTTGGCGTATCTGATGAATGTCGGTGTAGTTCGCATAATCTGGCAGTCGGTATAACCCATATATGTTTAGTACGACCAAGATTAATAAATAAAATGCGGTACCAATATAAAACACTAGGTAATGTGAAAAGTGAATGTTTGATTTTAGGAGTAAATGAGCTAATCCGATGCTAATTAAAGGCATTAAGCCGGCACAGAAAATATAACCCTGTTGATTGGCAAAACTCATTCCAGCCAAGCGTACTGCCGATGGAAAAAGTCCTGCCATAACCCGTTGTACTAGAAAAGTAAAACAACTACTGAGTATTGCCAGTGCCAAGATACTTGGGTATACAAATTTATCATAATGAGAAGATAGCATCCACAAAATCACAGATGGCAACAGCAATATTACACATACCAGTAGCTGACGTGGAGCATTATGGTATGAGCAATAACGATTAATTAAATATGCCACGATACCACCTATAATGCTGGTGACAAAAATTATGCGACTGATCATCAGCAAGCTATAGTGTAAAAAGTGATACATGGTAAATGGTATAAATATTAAATACAATAGTGTCAAGGCACCGCGAATCCCTGCAAGACCAATTGCAATAAATGTTTGGGAGGGATAATAATTAAATAATTTATAAACAGGAATAATGTTACGGTAACAATGCTCTTCAGTAATTCGTTCAGCAAATTTTAGGCGAATCAAATAGATAAGCAACGCTAGGATGGCTCCAAATATAAAAGGAAGTCGCCAAGCATAGTCTTGAAGTTGATCAGGGCTAAACCAGTAGTTGAGGATACGGTTAACTACAATTGCCAAAAATTGCCCTATTTCATTTCCAGCTAAAATTCCTAGCGCTGCAAACGACATGTTTTGCGGAATCTTTATTTTTATATGGTCTAGTTCCGCTTGCATTTCTGCTCCACAGGCTAAACCTTGAATAATTCTCGCTACTCCAAGAATTATCAACGGCATCCACCATACAATTGGCATGTGAGTTGGAATTAAACCCATAGTTAGCGTCGAAACAATCAGCATTAATGTGATTCCGCCATCAACCAAACGTAAGTCTTGTACAGGTGCAATTTTGCTATATAAATGCATTCCCAGTGGGTGCATAATATAACCGATGATAAAAATTGAATATAATATTAAGATATTGTTGTTATTTAGTGAGTCATTGCCAAAAATATTTTTGATAAAATAATTGGTCATGAATCCAAATATGATGAAATCATAAAATTCCAGAATGCTACCAAGTGATGCCATAAAAATAGCTTTTTTTTCTCGTGGTGACAAGCCAAGCATAAGTAGTATTCGAATATTATTTACTATCACAGTGAAAGTACCACTTGAAATTTATGGTTTTATGTTATTTTATCTCAGTATATAGGAATGAATAATCTTTATTTTTCTTTTATCAATATACGTTATAATATGTCTTAGCGCATATTGATCATGATTTCATATCGCTGTATTGCTGGCTGAGCTTGTAACTAACGGTAGTGTATTATTGATTATTTTATGTTTATTTGGTTTAGTATAATGGTTAGTATAAAAAATCAAATTTACTCTAATTCAGCAAGAACACACTACTTATATTTGGAGTCTAAGCTATTCGTTAGTTGAGACAAATGCTCACTGTGGTACTCAAAATTATCTATATAATTATCTCTGAATAAGAAATTAAAAACAACGAGCTTTTTAACTATTTCAGCCATCTTTGATTTTTTTTAAAGACGTTTGAGATAGGAGGTATTATATCATCTTAAAACGCATCAAACTAATCTAAGTCAATGTAAATTAATTCCAACTCACTGTCACTCCCCAATAATAAAAGGGTTACACTTTTACAGTATAATCCTCAATCATAATGAATTAGATAAATGGCTGGTACAATCCAAATCGGATTTATTCAAAACTATAGGCTATCTGTCACCGAATGAGTTTGAGGTAGTAACCTCCAGTGAAGTTTGGTCAGTAAAATTTTTTTTAAATATGCTTTTCGTAACTGAAAGTTGGGTTTATCAAACTAAATTATTTTATAATCATGACTAGGCAAAAAATACTTACCGCAAGTAAACGTGCCGAATTTGAAAAATTGGTTCGCATCACTAGAAACATAGATGAGAAAGATCATCTGAGAGTTGTTTTAGCTTATGAAGAAGGTCATGATGTTTGTGATATTGCTGATATCTTAAAATCAGCAACTTAGCCGCATGCAATTATATCAATGATTATTTAAAGTTCAGAATATTTGATTATTAATAAATTTAAGAGGTGTTAAATTTTGAATTCAGCAAAAATAAAATCTATAACTTTTGCTTTGTTAGCTAGTGGAATAATGACTGGGTGTGGTAGTGGTGGTAGCAAAGTTGATTCTGCTCCTGTCAACTCTCAGGCTAAGCTGAGTTCCGATGACTTAAATTTTATTTTTGTGCAGAGCTTTGAACCAAATGCGCAAGGAAATAATTTATCTATCACTGGCTTTAACCATTCATTACAGTTTGGGCAGTTGTTAAACCAAATTACGGGGGGAAATATCAGTGCTGTTATGTCATTAGATCCGTGGACCCAGATTATTAATGGCTATCCAAATATGTCACCGATACAGAGTATCGAAAATTATGCAGTATTAAATGGAATTGGTATCTATGCGTTATTGCCAACTACTATTGGCAACTATTATGAGCCAATATTTCCATCTGTGGCATATTATATTGAAGAAATAATCGGTCAAACCTCTCAAATTGGTGTTCCTAGCTCGGGTAATTTTGTCATTGCATTGCCAAGTCAACAAATTAACCAGACTTTGGCTCAACTAAGTCAAAATCCAAATTTGTCCTTTACTTATACACCGCTTGAGAGCAATAACTATCATCAATATGCCGTGCTATCCATAAATAATGTTGCCCAAGCTCAATCTGCAACCTATAATGATGGCATAATCTCATCTAATCAATATCCCAACCTGCAGTTAAATACTAATTCTGCCTGTCAGGAAAGTAGTGTTACATTTACTTTGCAGGGTACAGTACCTCCTAATATGAATCGCAATGAGACAGTATATCTAATTCGTCATGTTGAAGCGCATCCGGTATACTCATTTGATAATGGTAATTATGTTTGTCAGGGGCAGTGGCGGGCAATTGGTGCGGTTAATAAATTAGAATCAGTTATTGGTGGATTACCAAATCTGGTCTATTCTTCAGATCCTGGCGATCCATATAGTTGTACTAATGGCAGCTCTTTTTTACCAGCAGAAAGCTGTCCGACCTATGTTCGTCCATCATTAACCATCAACCCCTTTGTGATTAAAAATAGTATGCCACTTAATTTAGTTGCTGAGAGTAATTTTAACTGGAATAATTATCAGACAATGGCGCAGTATTTCTTTCAAGAGAGTCAGTTTAGCAACCAGACTATTCTGATCGCATGGGAACATGATACGGTAAACAGCATGTTAGATTATTTGATTGGGACTATTTATGACCAGCCAGAATCTGTTGCATTAATCCCGACATGGGCTGGCAATGACTATGATACAATTTGGAAAATTCAACTGAATCAGAATGGTCAGCTAACTTTTTCAAACACTTGTGAAGGGATTTCATCTGCAACTCTTCCGTTGTCGTGTCCAGCATTTTAACTTTTATACATTCGTCAGGATTAACAGTTACTGTTAATCCTGACAAATTTGATTACATATCACTGTATTGTGGACCTGAGCCAGCTTCAGGAACTGTCCATGTGATATTTTGTTCTGGATCTTTAATATCACAAGCCTTACAATGAACGCAGTTTTGTGAGTTAATTTGTAGGGTAGGTTCACCGTGCTGTTTGACAATCTCGTATACGCCTGCTGGGCAGAATTTAGTCTCTGGCGCAGCATAGTCCATCAAATTAATTTTGATGGCTTGGTAATGATCTTTAAGCACCAAATGCACTGGCTGGCTGTCATCGTGAGTTAGATTTGCCAAGTGAACTGATGATGCTTTATCAAAACTTACTTTATTATCATGTGGCGGATAAGTTAAAGGGATAAATTTGGATTTATGCTGAATGCACAAGTGGTCAGCATGTTTTATAGATAATGTCCACGGAGCATTACCTCGTAAAATATACTTTTCAAATGCAGTATAAAGCAATCCGATAATTCGTCCATATTGAAACGCTGGGCGAATATTACGAACGGCTTTTAAGTCTTTGTAGAGCCAACTAGCTTTAAATAGCTCGGCGTAAGTATTGGCAACTGTTTTTTCATGGCGAATAGCATCCATTACAGCTTTGGCACCAAGCATTCCAGATTTCATTGCATTATGTACCCCTTTGATTTTTGGTACATTTAAAAATCCAGCGCTATCGCCAACCAAAATTCCACCTGCAAAACTTAGTTCAGGCAAGGCTTGCAACCCGCCTTCAACAACGGTACGTGCACCATATTCCAGACGCTCGCCATCTTCTAATAAATAGCGAATTTCGGGGTGTTGTTTGAAACGTTGAAATTCTTCATAAGGATTAAGGTATGGATTTTTATAATCTAATGCAGTTACTAAACCAATTGACAGTAAGTTATTATTTAAGTGGTAAACAAACCCGCCACCGTAAGTGCTGTTATTTAATGGGTAACCGATAGTATGTAATATGCTGCCAAGAGAGTGTTTTTTGCTGCTAATGCGCCAAATTTCTTTGATTCCGAGACCATAGGTTTGTGGTTGTGAGTCTTTATCTAAAGCAAATTTAGCAATGATTTGTTTGCTAACCGAACCACGACAGCCTTCTGCTAAAATAGTTTGTTTGGCACGAATTTCGATTCCCATTTGATAGTTGGCGGTTGGTCGTCCTAAACGATCTAGTCCCATATCTCCGGTGATAATTCCTTTGACAGCACCATCCTCAATAATTGCTTCTTTGGCGGCAAATCCAGGATAAATTTCTACTCCGATTGATTCGGCGTATTCGGCGAGTTTGCGACACAGCTGACTCAGGCTGATAATATAATTACCATCATTGCGCCAATCGTGCGGAATTGGCATAGTATAGCTTTTTTCTGCACCCATAAAAGCCAAACGTTCTTGTTTAACTTCAGTAGCAACTGGAAAATCAAGTTCTCGCCAATTGGGAATTAGTTCACTCAAGCCGCGTGGATTCATTACGCAACCAGAGATAATATGTGAACCAACTTCACTACCTTTATCTAAGATGCAAACGCTAATTTCACTACCATTTTGCTCAGCTAGTTGTTTGAGGTGAATCGCACTTGCCAAACCAGCAGGTCCAGCGCCAACAACGACTACGTCGTATTCCATTACATCACGTTGTACTGTCATGTTTATTTAACCTATAACACTGGAGACCGCGTGTTCTGCAAGTTGTCGTCCAGTTTTTTCTTCAATAAAGCTCATCAAATAATAGCATAATTCTTTACAGTTTTCACCAGTTGCACCAGAGATGGTAAAAATACGCGTATAATCAGTATTGGTATTATGTTGTTTGAAACGAGTGATAAAATCATTGATAATTTGCTCGCGCTCTTCTTCCAAAATTAAATCAATTTTATTGATAACCAAATAGCGTGGTTTGGCGTATAAATCATCGGCATATTTTTCTAGTTCATGCGCAATTGCAACCGCTTCTGCAACTACGTCGGTCGCTTCATCCAATGGTGCAATATCCACGATGTGCAGCAATACCTTAGTGCGTTGTAAGTGCTTGAGGAATTTATGTCCTAAACCTAATCCATCCGCAGCGCCTTCAATTAGTCCTGGAATATCAGCAATCACAAAACTGCGTTCCGCATCTACGCGTACCACACCTAAATTAGGATGTAGGGTAGTAAACGGATAATCTGCTACTTTTGGTTTTGCCGAAGAAACGGCACGAATAAAGGTCGATTTTCCAGCATTAGGTAAACCAAGTAAGCCAACATCAGCCAATACTTTTAATTCTAGCCGAATATTCAGCCTTTCACCAGCTTCACCTTTGGTTGTTTGACGTGGGGCGCGATTGGTTGAGGATTTGAAGTGAATATTACCTAACCCACCTTTACCACCTTTAGCAACTACCAGTTCTTGTCCGTTAGTTTCCAAATCTGCCATTACCAAACCAGTATCTTCATCGATAATTGTTGTACCAACTGGGACTTTTAAATAAATATCTTCGCCTTTGTGTCCATAGCAATCTGCACCACGTCCATGTTCACCATTTTTAGCAGCATAACGTTTAACAAAACGATAGTCCACCAGAGTATTGAGGTTATTATCGGCAATCATAATTACCGAACCGCCTTTACCGCCATCGCCACCATCTGGTCCGCCATTTTCGATATATTTTTCGCGACGGAATGACATGCAACCGTTACCACCATTACCAGCAATTATTTCAACTCTGGCTTCATCTATAAACTTCATAATTTCTTTCTGATTTAAGTATATTTCTTGCGCTGATACCAATTTGAACAGAGCAAATAAAACATATTGAGTATAATTAACTTCGCGATTTTATCATAAATCACTAATAGGTATAACCTATCATTTTCTAGAAGCCTGAAATTTTATCATAAGCAGTTAATACTCTATTATATTTACTCCTCTAGATACTTGACCGTGGCTGGATAATCTGATTAATGTCATGTTTTAATATGCCAGAACAGATAAAATATCTAACTTAGCCTTTATTGTAAATTAGGTTGTGCTATTATGAAATTAAATAGAAATATTCTCATTGCTTTGCTAGTTAGTTTAATTACAATTGCGGATATAAATGCCGAAGAGTGTAATTATCAGCAGTCGGTTAGTAGCGATTTTAGCTACCGGGATAGTTTGTCACAATATTCAAGCCCTAACTATCGAGATAGCTGGGGACCAAGACCTGCACACTACCCAGCTCCGACAATTCCTTCTGCTTGTGATTCGGTAAAATGGCAGCAGCAGAGAATTGTTGCCGTTGCAGAGAAATACATTGGCTTACCCTACAAACACCACCATATACCTGGATTTGATAGTGGTGATGGAGTTGGGCTTGATTGTTCAAATTTTACCTCGTGGGTATATAACTATGGGCTTGGTATAAAAATTAACAGCGATATTACCAAACAAGCAAATACTGCAGGACGAATGTTAGCGCCAAATGAACCATTGCAAGCAGGTGATCTACTATTTATTCGTACGGTTGATGATAGTAGGGTTTCGCATGTGGTAATTTATATTGATTCTGGGCATATCATTGATGATCATGCAAGTGGAGTTAAAATCCGTGAGTTTAAAGGGTGGTACAAAAATCACTTTGCCTATGCCCGCAGGCTCATAGATTAGTACTTGTAGGTTATTTGATGGTCTACTCAATTTGAAATCAGGTATATTAGTCGCATCATGTTATGCTTTTTGTGTTGTACTTCAAATTTCACCCTGCTTCAGTAACTGATTTGTTGCGAAATGTAACATTTGGTTTAAAGTGTAGGTGAAACTATAGTTGACTGATTTGATTCTATATTATAGAATTTAGCGAAGCATTGTTTTATCGTAACTAGCTGAAATACAATGATATATTGCCAGAAGATTGGTCTGTAGCGTTTGTAGTAAGGTAAAATAATGGCTTGTAAGAAAATAGAATATTGGGATTTTAGTTTATGAATTCAAGGGAAAGAAGTACTGGATATCGTTCCAGAGAGCAACGTTATAATAACGATGCTCCTCAAAAATCACGAGATCAACGTTATTACGATGAACCACATCGTGACGATGGTTATCCCGAGCGTAATCGTTATGATGATCGTTATCATCAGTCAGATTATCGTCGTTCAAGTGGTGGCAAAAAATTTGTAATTGCCTCCGTTCTAATTATTGGAGCAGTAGCAGTTGCCGCCGGTGCATATAAAGTATTTATGACTCCGCCACCAATTCCTCAGGCGCAAATTCTGTCGGTAAGTCCTAACTATGTATTTTCCAAAAAGGCTTACAATAGTTGTCATAAAGTATCAACGACTACGTATGTGCAGAATCAAAAAGATGGTACGAATGGTGCTTTAATTGGCGGTGCAACTGGTGCAATTGCAGGCGGTGTGATCGGGAATCAAATCAAGCAAGGTGGTGGTGGAACTGCGGTTGGTGCTATTGTTGGCGGACTTGGTGGTGCTTTAGTCGGTCGCGAGGTACAGCGTTCAAATCAACCAGACTATGTTGCCAAGAAAAGTAGTTATGATAAGTGCGGGATTGCGTATAAAACAGTTAAGCATCAATCGGGCTATAAAGTTCAATACCTTTACGAGAATGCTACAGCAAATATTATTACGCAATCGCCATTGGCAGTTGGAGCAAAGCTTCCTCTAAATCAGTTGCAGTCTATGGCGCAGGTAACTACGCAGTAGTATTTAATAGCAAATTTTTGAAAATGATAGAGTATGTTTAAAATAAATAAAATTTTTTTGGTTATTTCGCTTAGTTTTGCTGGATTATCTGTTTACGCGGAAGAACATATTACGATTAATCGAGCAGGCGGTGGTGAAACACATGTTAACGTTAGTCATGACGGTGCTTACCACCAGGGGCAGTATCATTCTGCGACTCACGAAAATCTTAACACCTACGGCAATAATCATTTAGGCAATGACAGATATAATAATGATACTGTGAATGTCTATGGACATAATGGCTATAATGGAGCATATAATGGTGGTTATCCGCCATATCGTGGTTGGAACCAAGGCCCAGTTGGGTTTAGTAATGGCTGGGGTAGCGGCTGGAATAACGGCTATAACAATGGTGGTTGGGGTGCTGGTCTAGCTGAAGGGCTAATTGGTGGGATTGCAGCAACTAGTTTATTTAACTATTTTTTCAATCACAATAATTCTACACCAGTTGTTTATTCAGGTGGTGGATACTCTTCTGGTAACTCATCTTCATCCAATAGCATGCCAAATACACCTTCAGAAGACATTAATAATACCACCACAAATAATACCGTAATTGAAGAAAATAGTTCTAATCCAGGTTATTGGTTATTGGGTACTGGCGTATTGGTACTTGCTGGTTTGGGAATCGCCTATGCCATGCGGGGTAACAAACGCAAAGAATATTATCCTGATGAACGTCGTGATAATTATTCTGCCAATCATCGAAGGTATGATGATCGGAGCTATGATTATCAGGACGAACCAGATGACTATCAAAGAATTGAACCTCGTCAACCTAACCGCTCCTATTCAGATACTCGAGTAAGACGCAGAGATAGACAAGTATAAATAAAGACAGTGTGCAGATAATAATAAAAATTATATTAAAGGGTAAGAATTATGGCAGATAATACAAGAACAAGAACTAGAAATAGTCGCCAGCAAGGTAGCCGTCAAAATTATAACGATAGTTATTCTGACGTGCCGCAAAGATCATCAAATCAAAATTTAAGAGGACATGATGCACCGCGTAGCAATTCACGCAGAGTACGTGCAGAGTCTTTTGACGATTATGATGTTACGGGTGGTGGGTTTGCTACAAATAAGAAAAAATTAATTATTGGTGGAGCGATTGCCGCAGCTGTTTTGGCTGCAGTTGGTTTAGGCATTATCCTGAGTAATGCTGGTAAAGTAGAAATTGTAAGCGTTCAGCCTGCGTTGCTATCCGCGCAACAGCCTTACCAAAGTTGTGAAAGAGTTGGTAATACACACTATTCTCGTAACCATAAGAGTGGGACGGAGGGTGCAATTATTGGTGGTGTCGGTGGTGCCGCAGTTGGTGGATTAGTTTCACATTCGTGGGTTGGTGCTGGTGTCGGTGCCGCAGTTGGTGCGGTTGGTGGTGATTTAATTGAGCGTAGTAATCAGCCTGATTACGTAGCGCATCATAGTACAACTACTCAATGTAGCACAGCATACCGACCAATACAAGTTCCGGTAGGCTATCAAGTTGGTTATTTAAATAGCGATAATGCAGTAGTGCAGGTTGTTACGCAACATCAGCCACAAGTGGGTACTAAAGTTAAATTGGATGAGTTAAATGCTGATCAAGTTAGTCCTCAACAGCAGCAACAATTGGTACAACAGGCTATTAACGGTGGTAATGCCGCGCAACCCGCTGCAGCAGGAAACATTGTTCCGCCTCCTGCGGTCAATAGCGCTCCTGCTCCACAATAAAGTCTTTTCACAGCTAGCTTAGCTGCATATTAATGAATGGGGCTGCTATGGATTTTTTTGTTCCTGGGTCGGGTAATGTTATTACCATATTTAGCATTGGGGTGGTTATTGCCGTCTTTATGTTTGCTACTGATAAAATAAGTTTTAAGCAATTGGCAATTGTTAGTTTAGTGATGCTAGTCATTGCACTAAGCTATCTTAAGTTTACTACTAAAGAAACTGCCGAACCACCGATGATGGATGCATTGAAGAGTGTTACCGCAGCAGAATCTGCGGCACTTTCTCGAGAAAATGATTAACGTATCTGACCATTGCCACGGACAATCCATTTATAGCTGGTTAGTTCTGGCAATGCCATTGGTCCGCGAGCGTGAAGCTTTTGCGTACTGATACCAATTTCAGCGCCCATGCCAAATTCCCCACCATCTGTGAAAGCCGTTGAAGCATTGACATAGACTACAGCAGCATCAATTTGGTTTATAAACTGCTCAATACTTTGTGGGTCGCTGCTAATAATTGCTTCACTGTGTCCTGAGCTATATTGTTGAATGTGTTTGATTGCTTCTTCTAATTTATCAACGCACTTAATCGCCAGCTTATAATCTAAAAATTCTCGTCCAAAATCCTCTGTGCTTGCTGATTGTAAAAGTTCGGCAGGATAAGCACCTTCTAAAACGCTATAACTGTTTGCATCAGCGTAAATAGTAACTTTGTTTTCAATCAGCGGTACAACTAACTTGGCTAATTCAGCTAATCTGCTGCGATGAATAATTAGGGTATCCAAGGCGTTGCAGACACTAACCCGTCTAGTTTTGGCATTGTTAATTATTTTAGCACCATTGATAACATCGCCACTTTGGTCAAAATAAGTATGAACAATCCCTGCGCCAGTTTCAATTACTGGGATTTTTGCATTTTCACGAACAAATTGAATTAAGCTCTGGCTACCCCGTGGGATACAGACATCTACCAATCCAACTGCATTAAGCAAATCATAAACCGCAGCACGCTCAGGCGGCATTAGATAGACAATATCTGGGTTAATATGATGTGCTAGCAAACTTTGTTTAATTAAATCAACGAAGATTTGGTTAGAGTTAGCTGCTTCACTACCGCCTTTTAAAACTACCGCATTACCTGATTTAAAGCATAAACTAAATACATCAATAGTAACATTCGGTCGTGCTTCGTAAATTACCGCAACCACTCCCAGAGGAACACGGATTTTTTGTAAATCCAAACCGTTAGCTAAAGTGCGTTGCTCTAGGATAATCCCTAATGGTGTAGTTAGGCTGGCAACTTGACGCACATCGGCTGCAATTGCCTTAATCCGTTCGTGGTTGAGTTTGAGGCGATCATATTTTGGATCATCAACGGGCATTTTTGCCAGATCTAGGGTATTGGCTGCAATTATTTCTGGTGCATGTTGTTCGATGCGTGTAGCCAAATCTAATAAGACTTGATTACGTTGCTGATCTGAGAGGTTGAGAAGCGATGGGTAATCATTTTTTAACTGTTGTAGGCGTGTAGTGATTTCACTCATATCGCAGCTCCTATCGAAATAGCATCATGGTCGATGTGTAAATAATCATAATGGATAAATTCGGGATGATTTTTGCCACCAATGTATTCTTGTAGCTTGCTGGAATTATAACGAGCAACACCAATCGCGATTTTATCTCCTGCCGGATTTAAAACTTCAATCAAATCACCGCGTTTAAAATTACCGTTGGATGCTTCAATTCCTACTGGCAAAATACTAATCGCATCATGTTTATTCAGTGCCGCAACTAATCCCCAATTGGCAGTAATTTGTGCCTGTGCTTGTCCCTGAGTGAAGGCTAAAAATTTCTTACGGGCAGTTTGTTTATGTTCGGGAATAACTTTACTTCCGATTTTATCCGAGCCTAAAACCAGACGGGTAATTACGTTTGGCTCAGCAATATTGGCAATATGGGTCATAACACCAACGCTTGCCATCTTACGCGCGGTATTTAATTTACTGCTCATGCCACCACGTCCAAGTGTGGTTTTACCAGCCAATTCGGGTAGACTATCATTAAGATGAATCTCTTCTAGTAGTTTGGCATCAGCTTCAAGCGGATTTTTGTCATATACGCCGCTAATGCTAGTTAGCAGTAAGAGTTTATCTGCGCCGATTTGGGCGGCAATGATTCCAGATAGCTCATCATTATCGGTAAACATTAATTCTTCTACTGCAACACTATCATTTTCATTGATAATAGTGATTACGTTACTTTGTGAAAGTGCTTTTTGTAATAAACGTAATATATTGGTATAACTGCGTTTAGTCTGGAAATCATATTTAGTCAAAAGTAGTTGTGCGGCTAAATATTGTTGTTGTTCACAGATTTTGGTATAGATCGCCATTAGTTGTGGTTGTCCAAGGCTTGCTAAAAGTTGTTTATCCGCAACGGAGTTACCATATTCCCGCGCGACTATTTTGCGTGAAATTCCTCGTCCTAAAGCAACTGCACCAGAACTCACTAAAATAACCTGATGTCCTGCTTGCTGCAATTCAATTATTTGCGCAATGATATTTGTCATTACTGTTTCAAGTGCCGCGCCTTCTGGGGATAAGATTGCTTGAGAACCAACTTTAATTACGACTTTCACTTACCTTGATCCTTTTCGTTTGAAATAAAATGGTGGCAAATTATAGCATATTCTTTATCTGCATGGACTATTCAGACTGAGCTATAAAGTTAAAAAACCAACCAACTATAATGTGCTATCTCATTTTTCAAAATTTATTTGAGAGATTATCGCTAATATATCGTGTGAGTATCAAGAGCCATTGTTTGCTTGGGAAGCATTTCATTAGGAATTAGGCGGTTATACCCCAGCTGTACCAATTTTGCATATAAGGCTTGGCGATTATACACTTCAAATTTGGGAAATAGTTGATTGGTAAAAACACAATCTATCGTACCTTTGCGGAGCTTTTTGCCTTCCATTTGATAAATAACTTCTACCATTTCAGTACTATTTAGATTAGCTAGAAAAAGGAAAACTATTTGTTTTTCCCGTTTGCTTAAGTGAGGTAGCTTTTGATTTTGTTGCGGCTCAAGGTTTAAGCTTTGATAAATATTGAGAATTTGTTGTGCCGGATTAAGCGTGGCAAAATCAAATGCTTGACATAGAATACCAATAACCTGATTATTACTATTGTCAACAATTGGTGATTTAATAAAAGTTAATGGTTTGAGTTTGCCTTTGATTTTATCAATATGAATAAATGGCAGTGCCGTTCGCGTTGCAATAATTTGTTGATCTTCACAAATCCGCAATGTACTGTTTGCATCATTAATAAACATATCATGCTTGCCAACAATATCTTCTACAGAAGATCCCAGAAGTTCTGCGAAATTTGGCGAACAATATAAATAACGGGATTCAAGGTTTTTTACACCAATTATCTGGGTTGGCAGCATACTGGCTAATCCTACGATTTTATCTATAAACGACTTTAACATTCGGCTAACCCCTGGCAAAAATACGGTATGAAAACAAAGCTGGTTTTAATATAATCACGACATCAATTATTTGAGGTGTTGTAAATGATTTATCTAATTCTTTTTTTAGCATTTAATGCAATTGCCCCTATTATAATCTATTTCTGGGGACAAAATATTAACCATGATATTTTAATTTTTATTTCTGCGATTACGGCAGTGATTAGTTTTCATCTACTAAATTTAGGGCAAAATAAAAATACTTATCGTCGTGTCTTAAGTGATAGCTCAATCTGGGGCGGTTTGGCTAAAGTAATAGTAACTACAACATTTATGTGGATTGCAGGTTTTATAATTCCAATCGTGTTTACGCCATTTATTTTTGTTTTTAGTTATCTGGGCTGGCCAAGTTTCTTTGGTGCGATTGTAATGGCAAAGACTACTAAAAATCTCTTGTATATTGTTCAGGGATTAATGATTGCGACTACTTTTGTATTATTTTACTTTGTAACTTTTAGTGGCTATTCCTTAGCCAAAACTATTATTGGAATTTTAATTACGATGTTGACGGGGTTATCGTTATACTTCTATCTTAGAGCTTCTAAGGGACTTAATTTTAAAGGGATAAATTCGCGCCAGATTCTTGCCTTGCGCTATTGGTTGCTATTATTGATGCCCTTGGCTTTGATAAGCTACAGACATGAATTTAACTTGATTACTCTGGATATACTAGGGAAGGGTGTCGTGATTGGATTGATTACGCTAGTTTTACCACTTTATTTTGGTCAGTTATGTATTGAGAAATTTGGTTCTGAGAAATTTTCACTGGCAATGGGATTCACCCCAATACTAACCTTTTTATTGCAGTTTTTTATGCTAAAAGGGGATTTGTTGGAGGTGTTTATTGCTCTAGCTCTTGCGCTTTCGATAGCATTGCCAATGATTTTTACTTATTTAACTGCATCGCGGAGAGGTGTTGTGCTGCAAAATTAAGCGTATAATGCACTCTGTAGCCACTATCGCTCTGGAAGTGGGTAGTGAAATTACAGCGAGTTATGTTAAACTTTATGTTAGTGACTTAATTCAGATAGCGTTTTAGGAGTTTATAAGCGAATGTTACACGACAATAATCTAGTCTTTAGAAGGGCTGAAACAGATGGAGACTTTCAGAAAATATTTGAGCTTCATAATAAAAATATTGTAAGCTCGCTAAGTCATGAAGATTTGAAAGATGGTTTTCTGTCTGGAGAATTTACTTTAGATAAATTTAGAGCAATGAACGATAGTATTTGTATTATGACTTGCTTTTCTGGTGGTGATTTATGTGGCTACCATATCGCAAGTACACCCGAGTTTAACCAAGCCTCACCCTTGCTAATGCAAATGATGCAGCAATTTGACAAAATTATTTACAAAGGTAAGCCGCTTGCTGAGTATAAGTGTTTTATTGCTGGTCCAAGTTGTATTGCCAAAGAATATCGCGGGTTGGGTATTTATCCGCAATTGATTTCGGCACTATTTGATTTTCTAAAAGATACACAAAACCCATCCAGATTAAGAATCTCTTTTGCTTTAGAATCAAATCCAAGGTCATTAAATGCGCAGAAAAAAATTGGTTGTGAAATAATTGGTGAGTTTCTATTTGATTCCAGCAAATTTATGATTTTGTGTCTTGATTTAGAGGATATTTAACTGATAAATAAAAAGCCCTGCTAAATATAGCAGGGCATAATACATATCATTGTAATTTTTTAAGCTATTACTCAGCTGCTTCGATACTAACGATACGACGGTTTAATTTTCCACCAACGGAGAATTTAACTACGCCATCTTCTTTAGCAAACAAAGTATGATCTTTACCCATACCAACATTCACTCCAGCGTGGAATTGAGTACCACGTTGACGAACGATAATGCTACCAGCAGATACTAATGCACCGCCGTAAGCTTTAACACCTAGCATTTTAGGATTTGAATCGCGTCCATTTCTTGAACTACCACCGGCTTTTTTCGTTGCCATATTCGTTGCTCCTCTTAGTTATTGATTGTATCGATCTGAAGTTCAGTATAATACTGACGATGACCCATACGACGTTGATAATGTTTACGACGTTGCATTTTGAAAATGCGTACTTTTTTATGACGACCTTGTGCAATTACAGTTGCTTCAACTGTTGCACCAGCAACGACAGGACTACCAATAACTACATTCTCACCGTTAGCAACCATTAATACTTCTGATAAAGTAACTTTGCTTCCGAGTTCTGCAGCGATCAGTTCTACTTTTAATTTCTCGCCAACGACAACTTTATGTTGTTTGCCGCCAGTTTTTATTACCGCATACATCAATATAAACTCCTAAAGTTTAATTAAATTTTATTAATCTAAATGTGCCAAATGCACACACAGGGGCGATATTGTAACATAATTTATATCACGAAGTGCGTCTTTATTTGTTGGTTAGTATAATTTGAGCTTGTTTTATTTATGCGAATATCTAACTTTAATGCTATAATCATGCGCTTAGATTAAATTGGTCGCGATTTAATCTAGTAGTATTTTATTAAATAATATAAGGATAATAATATGTCAATCAAATTAATCGCTGAAGCTCGTGACGTTAAAGAGCAAGGTCGAAGTGCGAGCCGCCGCCTGCGTCATGCTGGTAAAGTACCAGCTATTGTTTACGGAGCAGGTAGCGAAGCTGTTGCTGTTACACTAGATCACAATACAATTTTCCACGCATTGAAAAAAGAAGTTTTTCATACGTCAATTTTGGATCTAGAGTTAAATGGTAAAACTGAGCAAGTTGTTTTACGTGATTTCCATTTCCACGCATTTCGTCCTGAAGTATTGCATTTAGATTTACAACGCGTTTCTGCTACTGAAGAAATTCATATGAGCATTCCGTTACATTTCTTAAATGAAGATATTTGTCCTGCAGTTAAAACTCAGGGTGCTCACATTACTCACGTAGCAACAGATGTTGAAATTCGTGCGTTGGCAAGCAATCTACCACAGTTTATTGAAGTTGATTTAGCTAAATTAAGCGCAGGTCAATCAATTCATTTATCTGATTTAACTTTACCTCAAGGCGTTAAATTAGAAAAATTATTACGCGGTGATGATGCTGTTGTATTAATCGCTGGCGGTATTGCTGAAGTTGCAGATGCTGAGATTGTATCTCCTGCAGATGTACCAGCAGCTAAAGGTTCTGCAGCTGAGTAATCTCAGTTTGCGTAACTAATAAGAGCCTAGGTTGTATACCTGGGCTTTTTTTATAGGTAAAATGATGATTAAACTTATTGTTGGTTTGGGAAATCCTGGGCGAGAGTATGCAGATACCAGACATAATGCTGGATTTTGGTGTGTAGAAGCTTGGGCGCGCAAGCTTGGTGCGACATTTAGCTTGGAGAGCAAATATTTTGCGGAATTGGCTAAGATTAAAATTGGACAACAAGATTTATTCTTACTTAAACCACAAACTTATATGAATTTATCGGGTAAGTCAGTTCATACTTTAGCCAATTTTTACAAGATTCAACCCGAAGAAATCTTGGTGGTGCACGATGAGCTGGATTTTAAACCAGGAACTACCAAACTAAAACAAGGTGGTGGCAATGGTGGACATAATGGTCTTAAAGATATTGATCGGGTGATCGGTAAAAACTATTGGCGAGTGCGTATCGGTATTGGACACCCGGGAGATGCAAGCAAAGTTGCGGGCTATGTTTTAAACAATCCAGCACTTGACGATAAAATTGAGATTGAACGGAATATTGATAAGGTACTTAGCGTAGGCGAGGCTTTAATCAGTGGTGATTTTGCCAATGCGCAAAAAATTCTACATACTAAATAAGGTGTAATTATGGCAGAAGAATTAATTATTTCAACTGGTGATAAAGAGCAACGTTATCGGGAGTTGTTACCTCAAATTCAAGGATTGTTAAGTGGTGAAGATGATCTAATTGCCAATATGGCAAATATGGTTGCGGCACTACAAATGACGTTTAGCTGGCTGTGGGTTGGTTTTTACATTGTACGTGGCGAACAACTGGTATTAGGTCCATTTCAAGGTCCGATTGCTTGTACGCGGATTAATAAAGGCAAAGGTGTTTGTGGTAGTGCATGGCAAAGTGGTGCAATTCAGTTAGTTCCCGATGTTGAGCAATTTCCCGGACATATTGCCTGCAGTTCATTGTCTAAATCTGAAATTGTTTTACCTGTTAGAAATACTCTTGGCGAAATCATCGCGGTATTGGATATTGATAGTGAAATGTTAAATCAATTTGATGAAATTGATGCTAGGTATTTAACACAAATAATAAAATTAATTAATTGAGTAAGTTGTGAGTGAGCAAAATAAATATAAATTTCTCTTGTTTATTATTGTAACCAGTACTATCGGGCAAATTGCAGCAGAGATATACATTCCGTCATTGCCGTATATCAGTCATGATTTTTCGATTAGCAATAGTCTTACGCAATTATCCATCGCGGTATTTTTATTTGGTATGGCAGTGCCGGGAATATTTTTTGGTTATATCTCGGACTATTTTGGTCGGCGTAAGATTTTAATTCTTTCAACCAGCATAAGTTCAGTTGGTACTTTAATGTGCGTAGTAGCGCCGAATATTTATATTTTAATTATCGGTCGGCTGATTCAGGGGCTTGGCTTTAGTGGTGTTGGCAGTTTGAGCCGCGCTATCTTACGGGATCGGATGAGTGGTGTTGAATTAGCTAAATTTGCTTCTAATTTGGCAGTGATTACGGTCTTGGTAATAGATGTATCGCCTTTTTTTGGTGGATTTCTTCAGCAATACTTTGGCTGGCGTCCTATTTTTGGTATCTTACTTTGTTATAACCTATTTGCTATTTATATCAGTTATCAGTTTAAAGATGACAGTAACGCTGAGCTAAATGAGCAATTAAATCTGGGTAGGATTTTACATTCAGCATATGATGTAATAAAAGATAAAACATTCTTTAAATACAATATGTTTTCCGCGTTAACTTATGCGGTACTAATGTCCTATCTGGCAGTTGCTAGCTTCTTGTTTGAAAATAAAGTCGGCATATCACCAACTGAATTTGGTACAACCACTCTGGGTTTGTCTTTTGTTTATATGCTTGGTACTTTTACCAATGGTCGATTGTTACAACATTTTCATATGGATAAATTAATTCGTAATGGTGTTGTTTTAATGTGGGTGACCGCTATTTATTGTTTATTAATCGCGACACTGATTCCACTGACTTATTGGAGTTTAGTTATTTTAGTGGTATTGATTTATTTATCTAGTAGTGCATTGTTTGCAAATAGTAGCGCACAAGCTTTTTCATCGGTTGGTAAAAGCGTTGGAGTTGCTTCAGCTCTATATAGTTCGGTTCAGGTCTTTGTGGCTGCTGTTTTTTCTGCCCTAATTAGTTTATTTCATGTAAATTCAACTTTACCATTATCTGGTTTCATGATAATTATTTGTATTTTTATGACAAGTTTGTTTGCGATTAAAGTGGATAGACAGTAGTTAAAATAAGCAATTTGTTTTTAATAATTATGGCTTTATTCTGAAATTTGTTGCAAAATACAGTATTTAATTGAGAAATGGTTCTTCTCTTAAGGTGATGAGCTGTTTTATGTATTTTATGGTGTTAACATACTGTAATTATTGTTAATATATCATATTTGTTTCCTCGGTGTCATATTGTGCTGTTTTCAGCGAATAACTTATTGTGTCTCTTTTGTGCTGTCTTTGGTGTGTCAATAATTAGTAGGGTAACTGAATATTGTAGTACTATGTAGTATTAACGATTCTATAAAAAATAAATAAACAGTTAGAATTATAACTCAAGCAGAAAAGAATCATCGTTGCCGAAGCAACAGTCTTAATTTAGCACGTAAGTATGTATTATGACAATTATCTTGCTATAGCTAGCGTAGTGACAGGAAAAGACCAGAATATGGTGACCTTTGAATTTTAAAGTGATAGCTTACAATTATTTAAATTTAAGGATTTGTACGTGAAAAGAGCAATAATATTATTAGGGTTAAGCGTTGTTTTACTAGTTGCATGTAATGGCAGCGGCACTAGCACTACCACAAATAATCCATCACAAGACACCCAACTTCAGCAATATATTAATTTGCTGACCTATATACCAGAAGATGGAAAACAATTCACAGGTAGTCCAACATCTCAGCAACAATCATTTTCGACACCGGGGGATACGACAATAAACTCGGTAGTAATAAATTATTATTCAGGTAGCTATTGTAGTGGAACCTTAGTTGCTACAACGACCTTACAAGGACCAGCTACGCCTGCAGCAGGAAGCTATTCGAGTACCAATGCTTCAAACGTTAGCTTGTGTGGCAGGTATGCTCGCAACGGCAGCACTGGCTGTGCTGGTTTATATGATGATGTAAGTGCCGTTACACCACAGGTAAGTTCAATGCAATTTACGTACAATCTAGAAAGTGGAGTAATTACTAGTCAGTGCTTGTATAACCCAAATAATAACCCATATTCACACGGAGCCTTTGATGCCGTTTTGAACTATTCACAAACGCCACCAGTTGCGTGTACTTTGGGTAACTCGTGTGGATTTTCAGAATCTTATCCAACCAATTCGTTATTTACGCAAGTAAACTTGCCACAAACTGGACAGCTGTATTGCGTACCGGGAACTAGTTTTTCCGATACCTGTGATAGTCCAGCGAATACCTCACCGATCGGTTCGGATGGCTATGGTCGAACCACGATAAATGGTGATTATATTCCATATGGGGTAGCTTGGGCATATAATGGAACTGGGGCGCTAAATCCCACCTCGCGCTTTACTGACGGAACTCAAGGTGATGGAACAAGTTGCCCAAGTGGTGAAGAAGTCCGCAATGATAATCTAACAGGTTTAATGTGGGTACAAGCTCCAACTTCGGCGACGTATAAATGGCAAGATACTTCAGTCACACCCAACACTTATCCGGCACTTGCAGCCGTAGCGACAATGAATGCCAGCGGTTATTGTGGTTATACAGATTGGCGTTTGCCGAATGTCAATGAGTTGGCAAGCATGGTTAATCAGGGTGCTGCTGATGCGAATATTGCGGCATGGTTAAATGATCAAGGCTTTAGTAATGTGCAAACGGACTATTATTGGTCATCTACTACCTTCGCGAGCAATACCGTTATGACATGGCTCGTTAGTATGGACGACGGCTTCGTGGGTTACAGCTATAAGGACGGTAACTACAATTACTATGTCTGGCCAGTTCGTGGAACTACTGCATTACCAGCACAGATTCGGCAAACTGGACAAACAGCGGTTTATGCAGCAGGTGATGATGGTGCTTTACAGAATGGTGCCGTCGGAACCAATGCCAGCGGAAGGTTTATTGTTGGCAATGGAACTGAAGCTAGCTGTATTAGCGATCAGCAAACTGGTTTAATGTGGGTGAAGGATTTGGGGACTGTCAATAATGGTCGTAGTAGCTCATGGAGCGATGCAATTACTATTGCTGACAGTGGTAGCTGGTGTGGACATAATGACTGGCGACTGCCTAATCGCAATGAGTTGGGTTCACTGGTAAATTATGGACAAAGTAGCCTTGCTACTTGGCTGAATAGCTTGGGCTTCATTGGTGTGCACGTGAGCTATTGGTCGTCCACTACCTACGCGCTGAATACCGATAACGCATGGTCAGTCAGTATAAATGGTGGTGGCATGAACAGCGTTAATAAAACCTCTAGCTACTACGTTTGGCCGGTTCGAGGTGGACAGCCTGCCCCAACGCCGGGATGGTCGCAGGTTGGTGAAAGTGTTCAGTCATCAAGCTACTTTACGTCAATTATTCAGGATGGCGCTGGTAATATTTACGCCGGAGGGTATACCCCAAATATGACTGGAGGTGTTTGGGAATGGAATGGGAGTGCTTGGTCGCAACTTGGCGGGAATGTTACTTCCTCGGTTTCATTTGGTTCCATTATCAGGAATAGACAGTCAGGTTATATTTATGCTGGCGGAAGAACAGTAAATGATAACGGAGGCTTGTGGGAATGGAATGGCAGCAATTGGTCTCAGCTTGGTGGAGATGTTACTTCAGCGTATCAGCTAAGCTCAATTATTCAGGATGAAGCAGGAAATATATATGCTGGTACGCAAGCATCAAACAGTCAACCACAAAGTGCAGGTGTTTGGAAGTGGGATGGAACTAGCTGGTCTGAGCTCGGTGGAGAAAATGTTGAATCAGCGCTTGTTTTTACTTCAATAATCCGAGATGATCTAAATAATATCTATGCCGCTGGGTCGACTGTAACTGGCGGTGGCGGTGTCTGGAAATGGAATGGAGTTAGTTGGTCACAACTAGGCACTAGCATCAGCGCGGTCAACCTGTTTCGGTCTATTATAAGAGATGCCTCTGGAAACATTTATGCCGCGGGAACTTCGTCTGGGATTTTTAATACACGCGGATGTGTCTGGAAGTGGAACGGAACTAGTTGGTCACAACTTGGTACTAATGTCAGCACTGTATCAAGTTTTGGTTCAATTGTGCAGGATTTGGCAGGGAATATTTATGTCGGAGGTCAAACGACCGGGACAAGTTCCGGTGCTTTATGGATGTGGAATGGTAGTAGCTGGTCACAGCTAGGTAGTAATGTTACCTCAGCAAGTGCCTTTGTTTCAATTTTGCAGGGTGAAGCTGGTAATATTTATGCTGGTGGTGCAACGGCTGGAACCGCTTATGGTGGAGTGTGGTCGTATCAGCCTTAGGGTTGCCAATCAATGTAGTACCTTAAAAACAGCGGTATCATTTGGAAAATGACCGCCGTTTTACTTTTTCATATGGCACTAGATTTGTTGATTACATGCATGTATACTAAATGAATAGCATGATAAACTTTGAGTTCAAAAGTTAAGCTTTACAATCTCTTGATTAAAGTTATTTGTGAAAATATTGATTATTTTTATATCTAGCCCTTGAAATATACTCAATCTGTCTTATATACCCCAATATCAATAAACAATAACTTTGTTAATTAACTTTTTAGAGTAAAAGGAGTTTAACTCATGGCAACAATTAAGCCTTTGCATGATCGTGTAGTTGTAGAACGTGTTGAAGCTGAAGAAAAAACAGCTTCAGGAATTGTGTTACCGGGTGCTGCTGCGGAAAAACCTGATATGGGTGTAGTAGTCGCAGTCGGTGAGGGTAAATTGCTTGATAATGGTACGCGTCATCCTTTGTGTGTAAAAGCTGGTGATCGTGTTTTATTTGGTAAATACTCTGGTCAAGCAGTGAAATTAGACGGTAAAGAAGTTTTGGTAATGCGTGAAGATGATATCTTGGCAATCGTAGCGTAAATAAGTCGTAAATATATTAATTAAGTTTTTAAAATATTAAGGAGTTGTTTAATTATGGCAGCTAAAGAAGTAAAATTTGGAATTGATGCTCGTGAAAAAATGGTGCGTGGTGTTAATGTTTTGGCAGATGCAGTTAAAGTAACATTAGGTCCTAAAGGGCGTAATGTTGTTTTGGACCGCTCATTTGGTGCTCCACTAGTAACTAAAGATGGTGTGTCGGTAGCTAAAGAAATCGAATTAAAAGATAAATTCGAAAATATGGGCGCGCAAATGGTTAAGGAAGTTGCTTCTAAAACTGCAGATGTGGCTGGTGATGGAACTACTACAGCAACTGTATTGGCACAAGCAATCGTTAAAGAAGGCATGAAATACGTTGTTGCGGGTATGAATCCAATGGATTTAAAACGCGGTATCGACAAAGCAGTTGAAGGTCTGGTAGCAGAACTTAAAAATATTTCTAAACCATGTGCAACGACTAAAGAGATTGCACAAGTTGGTTCAATTTCGGCTAACTCAGATGAGTCAATTGGTGAAATTATTGCAACTGCGATGGATAAAGTTGGTAAAGAAGGTGTGATTACAGTTGAAGATGCTAGCGGTTTAAATAATGAACTAGACATCGTTGAAGGTATGCAGTTTGACCGTGGTTATTTATCGCCATATTTCATTAATAATGCAGATAAACAAATGGCAATATTAGATACTCCATTTATCTTACTAGTTGACAAAAAAATTTCTAATATTCGCGATTTATTACCAGTATTGGAACAAGTAGCTAAAGCAGGTCGTCCATTATTGATTATTGCTGAAGATGTTGAGGGCGAAGCTCTTGCAACTTTAGTAGTTAATAATATGCGTGGTATTTTAAAAGTAGTTGCGGTTAAAGCTCCTGGTTTCGGTGATCGTCGTAAAGCAATGCTGGAAGACATCGCGATTTTGACTGGTGCAACTGTGATTGCTGAAGAAGTTGGTTTGTCTTTAGAAAAAGCTGAATTAGTTCAATTGGGTCAAGCTAAACGTGTTGAAATCGGTAAAGAAAATACTACGATTATTGATGGTGCTGGCAGCGAAGACGTAATTAAAGCTCGCGTTGAACAAATTCGTAAGCAAGTAGCTGAATCTACTTCAGATTATGATAAAGAAAAACTTCAAGAACGCGTAGCTAAATTAGCTGGTGGTGTGGCAGTGATTAAGGTTGGTGCTGCGACAGAAGTTGAAATGAAAGAGAAAAAAGCTCGTGTAGAAGATGCACTTCATGCAACTCGTGCTGCAGTTGAAGAAGGTATCGTTGCTGGTGGTGGTGTTGCATTGTTACGTGCGCGTAGCGTACTTAGTGCGGTACAAACTTCTAATACAGACCAAGATGCTGGAGTTAAGATTGTACTTAAAGCAATCGAAGCTCCTTTACGTCAAATCGTTGCTAACTGTGGTGAAGAGCCATCAGTTGTGATTAATAAAGTATTAGAAGGTAAAGGCGCATTTGGATATAACGCAGGAACGAATACGTTTGGCGATATGATTGAAATGGGTGTGCTTGATCCAGCTAAAGTAACTCGTGCTGCATTACAACATGCTGCATCAGTTGCTGGTTTAATGTTAACTACAGATTGCATGATTGCTGATCTACCTAAAGATGATGCTCCAGCTATGCCTGGTGGCGGAGACATGGGTGGAATGGGCGGCATGGGTGGTATGTACTAATAAAACTTCCCAACTCTGTTGATTTTAAAAATAGCGTCAATTTTATATTGACGTTATTTTTTTGTCTAAATAAATTATCTTCGTGCTCATGGTCATAAAAAACTATAAATGCCTTCATCATTTCTTTAAATGTTGCATAAAATATCAGTTTTAGATTGTGCCCTAAATTTATGGTGTTGTATAACATTGTGAATTAATTTGTTTTATTTTGGGTATTCCTATGTGATATATAGTATACTTAATTTCAGTGTTATTTTTTCTATAATTGCTTTAAAACTCAACTAAGAATCAATGTATAATGTCTAGGGGGCGGCTAAAAGCCGATTGGGGGTGGTTGTTATCGCGCTGTTTGTTTTTAATAATAATTTATGTAATTTTGTGTGATAACTATTTTAAAATAAAATCTTTAGACTTTTTAAGGAAAAAGTTATGGCTGCGAAAACACCTAGCTCGGGAGTTAACGTTAAGGATTTAACGTTTTTTGCTCTATTTTCTCTAACATTTGGTTCTATGATGGGTAGTGGGGTTTTTGACATCCCGCAAAATATTGCAAATCGCTCTGGTGCAGTGGCGGTTGTTTTGCATTGGTTTATCGTTGCTGCAGGTATGATTGCCTTGGCTTGGTCTTTTGTTTACATCAGTAATAAACGACCAGACATTAAGAGCGGTATTTATGGCTATGCCAAATTCGGTTTTGGAGATTATGTTGGTTTTACTTCGGCGTGGGGGTATTATCTTAATGCTCTGTTAGGTAATGCAAGTTATCTCATCTATATTTTTGCTACATTGGGTAATTTCTTCCCGATTTTTGGTCATGGACCTACTGCAGGTGCAACCTTTCCATCCTTTCTCTGTGAGTCATTATTAATCTGGATTGTAATGGCGCTTATTATCCGCGGGGTGAAAGAAGCTTCAATTGTTAATATAATGATCACTACTGTTAAACTAATGGCACTGGCATCATTAATCTTGGTATTTATTTATGGGTTTAAAACTGAGATATTTGCTAAAAATATGGCAACGCATGACTTACACTTAGGTAGTATGATGGATCAAATCAAAGCTACTATGCTTGTAACAGTATGGGATTTCTTAGGGATTGAGGCCGCGTGTATTTATGCAATCTATGCCAAATCAATGAAAGATGTTGGTAGGGCAACGATGCTAGCAGTTATTGTTGTTTTGATTATTGATACCTTGCTATCAGTTTTACCATTTGGTATTATGTCTACTAGTAGCGTACAGGCTTTAACTACTCCGTCAACTGCTGGAGTTATGGCAAGTGTGATTGGTCCAGTTAGCGCAAATATTATTCGCTTTGCAGTTCTAATTTGTGTGGTTGGGGCTTTATTGGCTTGGAATATGTTAGCAACTAATATTCTGTTCTTATCTGCTTCAGATCGGACGATGCCTAAATTCTTGACTAAGATTAATAGTCGTGGTGTACCGATAAACGCTGCAATTATGGCTGGTTTGACTTTGCAGTTCATGATGGTATGTGCGTATTTTAGTCAGGCAATCTATCTTAATATGATTATGATTGCAACAAGTTTGGTTTTGGTGCCATATTTATTGGCGGCGATGTTTTCGGTTAAATTGATTATTACCGATCAGAAAATATATGTTTACGAGCTAATCAAAGGTTCATTATCAGTAGCTTATGCAATTTGGATGATTTATGCTGGTGGCTTAAAATATTTAGCAATTTCAACCTTAATGTATTTAATTGGTATTGCTTTGTTTTATAAGGCAAGAAAAGAAGACAAACGTAAAATGTTTGAGAATAAATTTGAAATTGCATTATGCTCAACTATTGTGATCTTGGCTTTTGTGTGTGGCTATTGCTGGTATACTGGGATTTTAGTTTTAGACTAAGCTGCTATATTAAATTAAAAAGCTGGAATTTAGATTCCAGCTTTTTTATAATGATGATGTTATTATTGAAAGATGCTGAACTAACTACTTGTGTTTAGTTCAGCTATTATTTTTGAGAGGCGCACTCTAGTAAACCATTAAATACGTTGTTATTATTATATTCAACATCAGAGTAGTTGGAACAAGTGGAATAGTCTAAAGTTTTGTCATGATAAACTATTTGTGGATTATCTGGATTGCTATTTTTATCAATGTCTGGGCAACTTGCATCTAGAACCAGATGAGTTATTGTAGAAGAAGAGTCCCAATGTTTATTCTTGCATAGTTCCGAGTAACTTCCTTTTGGAAGAGATGGAAAAGGGCTATATAAATATATAGAGTCAGGCGCGGCAAGATCAGCTGTACCAATGTTACAGTTGGTAAGACTTCCCGTGCTACCCTCAATTTCACAAACAGTTACGTCGTTACTATTAAAATTTGTAATATATGCAAAGCCAGATTTAAATACTATACTTGTTGGCCATGACAGTAAATTGGTATTGCTATCCTTACAGCTTGAAAGACTTCCATCGCTATCAACGCTACATTCAGTTACGGTACTATTCTCCATATTTGTGATATATGCATAATTACTATTGAAAGATATTCCTCCTGGACCTGAAAGCAATCCAGCGCCACTATTTTTACAATTAAGAATATTTCCTGAGCTGTCGACTTCGCATTGCGTTATCGTATTGTTGTTCATATTTGTAATATATGCGAAATTTCCATTAAATACTATCTCATCTGGTGCTGAAAGCAAACTAGCTCCACTATCATTACAATTTGAGAGACTACCATCATTGTTGACATCACACTTTATTACTGCATCATGATTGGCATCATTTGTAATATATGCATATCCGGCATTGAATGTTATGTTGTAGGGTTGTAGTTCAAGTTGTTTCAGATGGAAATTGGCGCCACTATCTCTACAGCTAGAAAGATCTCCATTGTCACTAATATTGCAAATAGTTATTGTTGGGATATTAGGTCTAGTATCTACATTAAAGTTGGTTATATATGCAAACTCATTATTGATTGTTATACCGTCCGGGTCCATTATCAAATTAGCTCCACTGTTTGAGCAATTAAGCATTTCTCCTTGGTCATTTATTTGACATTTAGTGACAGTATTGTTATTATTATTTGCAATGTATCCATAAGTGGAAACTTGAGTATTGGAATTAATTTTTGAATTACCTGCGGATATATCATATTGTTGAACTTTTTTTTGTTCTCCAGTTTGATTCGTGTTGGAAGAGCTTGCGGAATTTCCGTTACTACCAGAATTGCACCCAAATAAACAAAAAGTTAGCATTAAGATTAATGGATAAGAGTTCTTCATGAATGAGCCTTTTAAAAATTACTTAATTTGTTTTAATTATGCATTATAGCTTTTTATGGCTCCAATCCGCTATCACCAATTTTGGTGATAGCGGATTGGAGCCATAAAAAGCTATAATCTTGACTCTTTTAACTTTTAGGGCAAAATATTTTATGAAAAAAACATTACTTTTATCAATGATAGTTTTATTAGCTAAAATAGTTAATGCAGATGCATGGATATATTCAAACAATCAACGGTTACCTAACCCTGTGATGTCTTCTCAGCGTGATATAGTTGCAACCTCAATAACTGAGAATGCTATATACACCCTAAATAAGGATGATAAAAATACTAATCTCATGCAATGTGACATTTATGGTTTAAACTGTCAGGTAATTGATACGTTTAAAAATTATACACCAGTATCGGTATCATTTAATAGTGATGGAGATGGAGTTGTTGGTGTACGTGATAATAGTGGTCTAGCAATCTATAAGCAAAATAAATTTGTGAACTTTGCCAATGATCCTTTTATTACTGGAGTAAGGTCAGTTTCACTAACAAAGAGTGGTGTATATGTAATTAATGGGTATTCAGAATTATGGAAGTGTGATACAAATGGGATAAGTTGTAAAAAATTAGACTTTTATAACAATAATAAACCTATAAGTGTTTCTTTCAATGATAATGGGGATGGCGTTGTTGGAGTATCTAACAATGGTATAGGGCTGGCAATATATAGGCAAGACAAATTTACTGGTTATGCTAATGATACTTTTAGTAAGGGAGTAAGGTCAGTTTCACTGACAAAAAATGGAATATTTGTACTTAATGGTTATGATGAGTCGTGGAAATGTACTGTCAATGGAGAAAACTGTAGTAAATTAAATGTTAATGATGTTGGAAGTGAAATTTCCACGGGTTTTTCTTTCAATAGTGAGGGTAATGGTATTGTAAGTAGAGATTATTCTCCAGTACCATCACCATCAACATCAGCGTCAACCTAATAGCTATAGCTTGATTTAAGTTGCAAATAGTTAAAGTTGTGTGAGAAAAGTAGGGTGTGGAAAGTGTTATAAATTTTGTGCTTTTATCTGATTTTATTTAAATTAATGTTAATCTTATAGGGTAAATTCCCCACTGCTCTGCGGCGGGGAGAGTTCATTGAAAATAAATCTGAACGTACTCACATATTCAAATCAGACATGCTCTGACATTTCAAGTTTACTTTAGCTTACTACCAATGCTGCGCTTGAAGCGATTGAGATTCATCATAGCTAGTTGATTTTGTTATAATAACGCTCCAAATAACTAATTAACTCAGAATTAAAAATATATAGCTATGTCAAGAAAAACACTCCTCACTATCATTTTTTTTATTTTATTTCTAGCTATGATGCCACTAGCAGCCTATACCTTGCTACACTTCGGAACTAAGTGTCCACCTAATGAACCATGCCTTATTCCGGTGTGGTTTGCACCAGTTATTTACGCGCCATCTGGCGTGCTGTTTGCTGGGCTGGCATTTGTTTTGCGTGATGTTTTGCAGCGCTTGGCTGGTCTGTATTTGTCATTGATTGCGGTTATTTTGGGTACGCTTCTTAGCTATTTTTATGTTGCGCCAGAATTAGCTGTTGCAGCTTGTTCCGCTTACCTTTTGTCAGAATTAAGTGATACCCTAATTTATAGTATTCTCCAGCGTTATAACTGGATTTTGGCGGTATTTATCTCTGCAAGCGTTGGCTTGTTGATTGATTCGCTAGTCTTTTTACATCTGGCTTTTCATAGCCTGATGTTCCTGGAGGGGCAGATTATCGGTAAAATGTGGATGGTGATTTTGAGCTTACCATTAATACATCTTTTACGGCGTAAGTTATTTGTTAAAATAATCCCCGTATAAAAGCAAAGGGCAGTAATGAATAACTATGATAAAGATCCGATTTTAGGACACAAAGTAGCGGAGCACTTACAAAGTCTTGGGATTGATAATCCGATTAAAGCACCGATGGATTCTCTGTTGGTTACTCAAAGTATCAAAGATTTGATTAAGGGCTTAGGGATTATACCGGATGATGATTCGATTCAAAAAACACCAGAGCGTGTGGCAAGATTTTTTGTCAATGAACTATTTTATGGTTTGAACTATAATAATTTTCCCAAGATAACTTTTAACCACAATCAGTATGGTTACCAAGAGCCTGTAATCTCAAAAAATATTTCTTTTAAATCAACCTGCGAACATCATTTAGTAACTATCAGCGGTGAAGCATTTATTGCGTATATTCCAAAAGATAATGTGATTGGATTGAGCAAAATTAATCGCGTGGTGAATTTTTTCGCTCGTCGTCCGCAAGTACAAGAGCGCGCAACTTTACAAATTTTTCATGCTTTGGCGTATATTTTACAAACTGAAGATATTGCGTTATTGATTAAAGCAAGCCATCATTGTATAACCATGCGCGGAGTGAATGATCAAAACGTTGAAAATATCACCTATAAATTTGGTGGTAGATTTAATGAACCAGAGATGAAACAAGAGTTTCGCAATTTAATAAATACTCATCGTCTTTGAATCTTGTACTTTGTCGGATTTCAAAAAAGACTCCTTATGTAGTTCTAGCTACACTGCGTCGTCTTTTTTTATCAATCCTTCGCGTCCAAAAATCAAATACTACGAGTATTAGTTAGGAAATACAATATGAATATTCAAAATTCAGCATTGGGTCAGAAATCAGCTTATATTAGCGAATATACTCCCGAATTATTATTTCCGATTGCACGTAAAATCAAACGTGATGAAATCGGAATTGATGAAAATAATTTACCTTTTTATGGTATTGATATCTGGAATCACTACGAAGTATCATGGTTAAATCCTAAGGGTAAACCGATGGTTGCTTGCGCGGTAATGTATATTCCAGCAACTAGTGCTAATATTATCGAATCTAAATCGATGAAGCTCTATTTCAATAGTTTTAATAATCATAAATTCGCTAGTAAAGAAGAGTTGGTGGAGATTATAACTAAAGATTTATCGCAAGCTGCTAATGCACAGGTTAAAGTGGAATTGCATGAACTAAATTATGCTGGATACGCGATTAGCGAACCTGCAGGGGAATGTCTAGATGATTTGGATATTGTGATTGCAGATTATACGGTTAATCCGCAACTGCTTACCGCTAACCCAAATAAACAGGTGAAAGAAAAACTTTATTCTAATTTGTTAAAATCCAACTGTTTGGTGACTTTTCAACCAGATTGGGCAACGCTAATGATTGAGTATCAAGGCGCGCAAATTGATCGTGAGGCATTGCTTAGATATATAATTTCTTTTCGTAATCACAACGAATTTCATGAGCAATGCGTTGAGCGCATTTTTAATGACATCAGTAAATTTTGTGCACCAGATGAACTAACGGTTATGGCGCGCTTTACTCGTCGTGGTGGTTTGGATATTAATCCGATTCGTGCGAGTCAGCCATTAACTAGTTATCCTAATTTACGCTTGATAAGGCAATAAAATGAAAAAGAAAGCGGTAGTAATTCTCTCAGGTGGTTTAGATAGCTCAACATTGTCCTATCATTTAGCAAGTGAGGGCTATGATTTAATCTGTGTGTCTTTTGACTATGGGCAAAAACATATCAAAGAATTGCAAAGTGCGGCATTTATTGCTAAAGAGCTGAATGCACCTCATCATATAATCAATCTGTCTTTTATGCACCAGTTTTTACAACAATCAAGCTTAGTTAACCCAGATTTGGCTAATCCCAAACAAGAGTATGCCCGTGAAAATATGCTGGTGACCGTAGTGCCAAATCGTAATACCATGATGCTATCTTTAGCATGGACGATTGCTTGCGCGCAGAATGCTGAAATTTTAGCCTTTGGACCGCATAAGGGTGATAACTATGTCTATGCGGATTGTCGTCCAGATTATTTTTTGGCAATGAATCTATCCCTGCGTTTGGGCACTATTGATAGTCGGCACGAAGATTTAAATTTATCTGCGCCGTTTTTAAATTGGAGCAAGACCGATATCATTCGTCGCGGGGCGGAGCTTAATGTTCCCTTTGCCAAAACGTGGAGTTGTTATGATGGTCTCGAAGAGCATTGCGGTGTTTGTGGCACTTGCCGTCAGCGCAAAGAGGCTTTTATTGCAGCCAATATCACTGATCCAACTAACTATCGCGAGTAGAGCTAATGGGTAAATATCAAGTCGTACGGAAACACGAAATTCATTGCGGACATCGCGTTTATCAGCATGAAAGTAAATGCCGTAATCTTCATGGGCATTCCTATGTTTTTCATCTTAAATGTAGCAGTGAGAATTTGGATAACCTTGGGCGAGTGATTGATTTTTCGGTAATTAAAGAATTACTTTGTAAATGGCTAGACGATAATTGGGATCATAAAATGATCTTATGGGATCAAGACCCATTATTCACGGAGTTGCTTAAATTAGATTCATCCGTGGTGAGTATCCCGTATAATCCAACTGCTGAAAATCTGGCTCGCTATTTAGTGGAAACCATTGGGCCACAATTATTTGCGCATTTACCTATAACCCTCAGCGAAGTAACGCTGGAAGAAACCTCTAAATGTAGTGCTAGTTATGCAATATCCAATTAACGAAATTTTTTATAGTCTGCAGGGCGAAGCAAATTTTGCGGGGTTGCCGTCGGTATTTATTCGTATGCAGGGCTGCGCGGTTGGCTGTGCTTTTTGTGATACCAAACATACTTGGGAATTAAATCCTGCGACACAACAAAGTACGCAATTAGTTGTAGCAAAAACCTTTGAACATTCAGCTAGCTGGGCTTATTTTAGTGCCGATGAGATTATGCTTCAAATCAAAAAATATCCCGCCTGTCGTCATATTGTGTTTACAGGTGGCGAACCAGCGATGTATGATTTAGGTTCCATCACCGAAGAATTACATGCTCAAGGTTATACAACTCAGATTGAAACCAGCGGAACTGAAGTTCTACGCCTGAGTGACAAAACATGGGTAACGTTATCGCCCAAGATTGATATGCCTGGGCATAAGCAGATTTTGGCGGAAAATGTTGCTCGCGCGAATGAAATTAAAATGCCTATCGGTAAAATGGCTGATATAATTAAGCTTAAACAATTACTCAGTCAATATACGATTAATACTCAGTTGATTTGGTTGCAGCCATTATCTTGTAAAGAAATGCCAACCAAATTGTGTATTGAGCAAGCTTTGGCAAATAATTGGCGGGTAAGTACCCAGATTCATAAATTTATAAACATTCACTAAAAACCAGCATCTTTTGGTCTTATGCTTTGTCGTAAATCCTTGTGCGGTGCTCATGTACTTTCGTGTACATTCCGCTCCTCGAAGTCTTTACTCCTAGCCTAAAACCAAAATAGTTGTTTTTTGAAAATTTAGTAGCGAAATTCTAACTATCTTTGAGCCTTGTGGTTTATTGTTTTATTTAGAATGTTTGTTATATGTTTGCGATATAAATGATTGGAAAGTTGAATATTTATTGTGATACAATACTACAACTTTTTTATGGAGTTGGCATTTATGAATAAAAAAACGTTATTACTTAATTTATTTTTGACACTAGGTATATCCACGGGTGCAATTGCAGATCAAAATATTAGCGTACAAAATATATCTGCTTCTGCAGCAGTTTCAAATACTGTATCACAACCAATCAATTATGTAGAAATTGATCCACAAGCATATGCAAGTAATCTAAAACATATTCGAGAAATGGTTGGCCCAAAGGTAAAAATTTGTGCAGTAATGAAATCTGATGCATATGGGCATGGAATTACCAATTTAATTGATGAAACTATTAAAGCGAATGTAGATTATATTGCAGCAATTGACAACAGTGAATTTAGAATAATTGCACCAAAAATAAAGGCGAGTGGGAAAAATATTCACTTGATACGAATAGCTCCTGTGACTAAACCAGAATTAGTCGAGGCGATAACGAACGATTGGAACGTTGAAGAGGTTGCTGGTTCAGTGGAAGAGGCTGAAATGTTATCCAATACTGCTGCGGAATTAAGTAATAAGCTTCATAAGAATATTACTATTGGAATACATTTGAATATTGAAACTGCCATGGGGCGTATGGGCGTGAGAGATGTTTCTGATATGAAGAAGATTATTCAATTACCACACCTAAAATTGGTTGGTGTGATGTCGCATCTAGCTAAAGACTATCAAGCACCACCTGTTGATTCTGACTCAACTAAAGAACAGCTAGCGATTTTTGAGTCTGCGGTTAAGCAATTGCACTTAGAAAGCGATGTTATTCAACATATCGCCAATTCGGGGGCTGCAGCGAAATTCCCTTGGGCTAGATTGGGTATGGTTCGTACTGGATCGTTAATGTATGGTGAAGATTTAGATGATTACCAAGATCCTCATCATGTTTTGAAACCAGTTATGACATCGTTTAAGTCTAAGGTTGCAATTATAGAAAGAAATGTTCCGCCACATTCACCAATAAATTATGATGGCCTCCAGTATACGAGAAGTGATAAACCTTCGACAACGGCAACCCTTCGCGTTGGTTATGATTTTGGTTTTCCGCAATATGCATTTAAAGAAAGCGCAGACGTGTTGATTAGAGGGCAAAGATTCCCCGTTATCGGTAAAACTTCTATGAATATGGTGGTTGTTGATATTACTGATGAAGACCCTAGGAATAAAGTACAATTGGATGATGATGTAGTATTGGTTGGAAAACAGGGCAAACAGCAAATCACGTGGGACGAATTTGCGTCGCGTAATAAAATGGGTATTGTTGAGCAAGTATTGCTTATTGGTAATCAAAATACTCGTAAAGTTATCTCCCATTAAACTCACAAATATTCAAGCTTTTGAGATCTGAGAAGCAACTTTGTAAGGTGCTTCTTAATTATTTGTGATTCAGGTAAATTGTATAATAGTAAACTCGATTAAGGACTAATCTCATGACAATTAGGTATATCGTTACTCCACAAACTGCAGCGCATCACTATTTAGTAAAATTAATCTTTACTGCGCGTGCTCAGTCACATCAGTTGACTCTTCCAGTATGGATTCCAGGAAGTTATATGGTGCGTGAATTTAGTAAAAATATCATTACACTCGGTGCTAGCCAGAATAATCAAACTATCACCAGTCGCCAAATTGATAAAAATAACTGGTTACTAGAAGGTCTTGCGGTAGGAGATCTAGTTGAAGTTAGCTATACTGTGTATGCTTATGAATACGGTATCCGTACGGCATTTTTAGATGCTAAACGTGGTTATTTTAATCCAACTAGTTTATGCCTTAGTGTTGCAGGTTATGAAGATGAAACCCATCAAGTACAGTTTGCTGATTTACCAGATGCTTGGCAAGTGGCTTGTGGACTAGCTGCCGATGATAATGAGGTATTTAGTGCACAAAACTACGATGAACTGATTGATTCACCATTTGAATTGGGAACTTTTGAGCGACTGGAGTTTAGCGTTGCTGGAGTTAATCATTATCTGATTTTATCAGGTACTATTCCACCGTTTGATCGTGAGCGGATGATTAGCGATATGCAAAAAATCTGCGATTATCAGATTAAACTTTTTGGTGGAGCGACTCCTTACTCAGGTTATGGTTTTATCCTAAATCTTTCTGGTGAAATTTATACTGGTTTGGAACACCGTAATTCGACTTTGCTGATGGCACCATACTATGCGCTACCGAATCTTAATCGCTCAAATGACGAAGATTATATCAAATTACTTGGTCTTATTAGTCATGAGTTTTTTCATACTTGGAACGTTAAGCGGATTAAACCGCAGGTCTTTACACCTTATAATCTTGGGCAGGAGAATTACACCAAGCTACTTTGGTGGTTTGAGGGTGTGACTTCTTATTATGATGATTTGGTGCTCTATCGTAGTGGGGTGATTAATCAGGAAAAATATCTTAGCTTTATAACTGATAATCTCAACAATGTCTATAAATTTGCTGGTGTAACTCAACAAAGCTTAGCTAATAGTAGCCTAACCAGTTGGATTAAATACTATCGTCAGGACGAAAATAGTCCAAATAGTATCGTGAGTTATTATGTCAAAGGTTCTTTAGTTGCGCTATGTCTGGATTTATTAATTCGTGAGCAATCTGAATTTAGCCTTGATGATGTAATGCGTTATTTATTTCAGCAATGGCAACAAAATCCAGTTGGGGTTGGCGAAGATGAAATTCCAGCACTGATTAAAGCTGCAACTGGAGTTGATCTAGCCGAGTTTATTCATTTGGCAACGGAAACTACTGAATTACTGCCATTTAAAGATTTACTGGCTAAATTTGGTCTAAATTTGAATAAACGCATTGCCAAAAATCATCAGGATAGCGGTAAATATTTCGAGCAGCAGGCTAACTTAGTAACTCCAACAAATACAATTACATTGGACTTAGGCGCTAAATTAGATAAGCAGTCACTTGGTTATTTAGTGAAAAATGTTTACGACAATACCCCAGCTCAAGCGACAGGTTTAGCAGCAGGGGATTTAATCGTGGCATTAAATAATGTCAAATTAACTAATCTCGAAAAACAATTAGCATTTGTGAGTGCCAATGAAGAGATTACGCTTACTTTGTTTAGACAGGAACAGTTGCTTAGCTTTATCCTAAAACCAACTGCATCTGTAGCAAATGTTTTTGATCTGGTTCTTGCAGATGCTAACTTGCTTGCTAATTGGCTTTGAATTAGTCAATGAGGGATTTGGATGAGAATGAGTAGTAGCACTGATGAATCGTGAATTAAAAGCGTATTTGATTTTACTGACAGTCCCGGTGATGTGGGGGATAACTTTTCCGCTAATGCATCGGATAGTCGCAGATTATGCGCCAAGTTTATTTGTATTTTGGCGCTTTATTTTGGCGGCATTGGTTATGCTGCCGATTTTTATTTCTGCGGTATCTAAACGCAAACTAAATTGGGTAGATGTACGTTACGGTCTGATTATTGGTATTCTTAATAGTGGCTCATTTATTTTACAGGCAATGTCTCTAAAATATATGGACTCATCGCGGGCGGCTTTTTTAACTGGGATAAATGTGGTTATGGTACCATTTTTGCTTCCACTGTTTAATATGGGGCGTCCACGAGTGATTGAAGTAGTTGCCGCATTATTCTGCTTATGGGGAATTTATCTGATTAGCGGCGCTGGTTTACATGGGCATTTTGGTCGTGGTGAATCATTGGTGATTCTATCTGCACTATGTATTGCAGTTGGAATTATTTGTGCTGAAAAATCAAGTTTGGTGAGCCATAATCTAAAACTGCTGACTTTTTATCAGATACTTTTTACCAGTTTGATTCCCGGCTTTATTCTTGCACCGCACAATATTGTAATTCCTGACAATAGTATGTTTTGGTGGAGCATTCTATACTGTGCCGTCATTGCAACGGTAATTCCATTTTTCCTGCAGATAAAATATCAGCGTGTGATTGGTTCGAATAAGGCGGCAATTATTTTTAGCCTTGAATCAGTAACTGCAACTTTTTTTGCTTATTGGATGGGCGAATCAATTAAATCAAGTGTGCTCATTGGTGGAATTGTAATTTTATTTAGCACTGTTCTTGGTGATGTTTATAAAATAATGATTAAATCCATCGACTTTAAATGCTGCTTCCGTACGCGGCGCTAACTAATACGGTAGGTAATATGCTTAATTTTCAAATTCTATTTCTGATCGCCACTTTACTTGTCTTGCTTGGCTACTTTATTTATCTCATTCGTAAGAATCAGCTTCTCTTACCAAAGCATACAATTCTGGATCGTCAGGATAAATGGTGGATTGCTGGCTTAAGTATTGCTTATTTTTTGATTTCATTGATTCATTTTGCAGATTTTCGGACTTATGATAAAGCCTGGCAGGTTGATAATCCTGGCGCCCAATTGGTTGTAACCTTCAATCATCCACAGCAACTTGCTACGTTGTATTACTCTACCGCATTTGTCAAAGGAAAATACACCACTAGCGCAGTAGATGCAATGAATAATAATCTTCCTATTACGGATAAGAGCGTTAATTTAGGTTATTCTCCGTTTTTTCGTTGGAATAAGCTAACCTTTAATACTTCTCAGCCAGTATCTTCAGTCGTTATTCGTTTGGAACAAGGCTCACTTGGGGTTAATCAATTTGCTGTAGTAGATACACAAAATAATCTAGTGACAGATTATCATGTTGACAGTAGTAATAATCCCAATAATTTGGTACTAAATGATTTTATCGCAACTACTATGCCAGAACATATCGAGGATAACTGGCAATCTAGTACTGTATTTGATGAAATTTACTATGCTACTTCTGCGTACCAATATCTGCAAGGTCAGCCTCCTGATGTCTGGGTGCATCCGCAATTAGGTATCTTACTGATTGTTGTTGGGGTGCTGATATTTGGAATGTCACCTTTTGGTTGGCGGATTATGCCTGATTTGAGCAGTGTCTTTTTAGTGAGTATAAGCTATATTTTTGCTAAAGCACTGTTTAAAGATCGTCGGGTAGCCATTGCGGCATCATTACTAATGATGTTTGAATTCATGCATTTTTCGATTGGTCGTACTGCGTCAATAGACCCGTTTGTTACTTTATTTTTAGCAATAGAGTACTTTTTCTTATACCGTTATATTGAGGCGCGTAAGTCAGGGGCTAGTTTTGCAGCTGTTTTGCGCTATTTACTGGCTGCAGCAATCAGTTTTGCTCTTGCTCTTACTTGTAAGTGGAATGCGCTGTATTCGGCACCATTTATTGTATTAATATTAATTTATGGTGAGTTAGTTAAGCAGAAATTAACGCTTGCGAGCATCACTAAAACAGTGCTAAACTTAGCCTTGTTATTTATTGTACTGCCATTAACTATTTATGTGTTGATCTATATCCCATATGTCTTGATTAACCATGCCGATAATCTGTTTAGTTTTATTTATACTACGCAATTAGGGATTTTAGATTTTAATTTGCATGGATTAACTTATGCTACGCATCCCTATGCGTCTAACTGGTGGAGCTGGCCATTGGATAAAATGCCATTATCGGTGTATTATTGGCAAAACGATGCAGGCTTATCTTCTTCAATTGCATTACTTGGAAATCCTGCTGTTTATTGGCTAATGTGGATTACTACTATTATGCTTGGCTATCTATGGGTTACGCGTCAGGCAGATTTTAGAGCAGGTTTTTTGTTTTTAGCAATCTGCGCTCAGTATTTACCTTATGCCTTAGTTGCAAGGATTAGTTTTATTTATTATTTCTACAGCGTTACTCCCTTTTTAATTTTGGGAATTAGCTATTTTATTTATTTGGCATATCAAAGTAATAAAGCATCATATCGCTATCTGGTCTATGGTTATTTATTACTAAATATTGCTTTGTTCGCCTTGTTCTTTTCTAGTCTAGCTGGTTTAGAAGTACCACGCAGCTATACTTTGAATTATTTACGTTGGATGACAAGTTGGAATTTCTAATTGCTTTTAAAAGGGTAGTGCTAAATAATGAGCCAGCATAAAAATTATCGTCAATTACTGACGGTGGTATTAGTTACTCTAATTGCACTATTGCCAGAGTTTGTAATGCGTAGAAATATGATAACTTTGTATTACATGTATGAGCATTTTACGACTTATTTTGGAGATCTATGGTATTGCTGGGATAATTACCTCAGTAAGGGGTTTCCTTATCCTCGCGAGTATCCTGCATTAATTCAGGGTATTTTTAGAGTATTATTTAAAATACCAGGTGTCGCTGAAGATTATAATTATTATATTTGGTTTATTGTTGCAATTCTAACTGCCTCAGCCGTGATTAGCTCATGTTATTTATTTATTATCCGTGGAAGTTGGCAGCGCTTATTGATGTATTGGTTGTTAGCGCCGAGTTTTTTATTTTATGGCTTGATGAATATTGATGTTCTTCCGATTGCCACTATCGTGCTTAGTTATTATTGTTTTAGCCGCGAGAAATATAATTGGTCAGCAAGTTGGTTGGCACTTGGTACTGCTATAAAAGTATTTCCAGTATTTCTCTTTCCAGTTTATTTCTTTGCCACACCAAAAGATAAGCGGCTAGAACTAGCGTCATTTATGGTGGTGATTTGGCTCGCACTGAATTTACCTTTTATGGCGGCGGATTGGAGTGCATGGAGTTATCCGTATTTATGGCAGATTCAAGAAAACTATGCACGGACGGTGACAGATGGTTCTTGGACTTGGCTGGTATTTACACTCTTTGATCATTTCGGCATTGGCTCATGGTCAGGTAAAGTTAGCTTATGTTTATTTGCAGGAAGCTATTTATACTTTATTCGCAAATATCACCATTTGCCTCTGGCACGGCAGTTATTAATTGTGATGATTTTGTTTATTTTAACCGATAGAGTCTATTCGCCGCAATACAACCTGTATTTATTGCCATTTTTAGCTTTAGTGGATTATAAAATTGATTGGCGTTGGTTTTATCTTTTGGAGATATCTGATCTTATTCAAGGGTTCTTTTTATTTGCGGTAAAAAATAATCCGTATTACTTGCAAAGTATTTTAGTGTTAAAATATATAGCATTGATTTTATTGTTACGTCAGGTTTTAACTGCCAAGCAAGAGGAGGCTGTAAAATGATTAAAATTCTATTACTTAGTTTTAGTTTTATTGGACTAGCTAGTGCTGAATCACTGTATTTGGGCAACAATAATGTTAGTTGCGGGCGCTACACTTTAAATTCACAATCTAACATTAATGATGTAACAAATTATTGTAATGTCTTAGAGTCTCGTAAAGGTAAAAATGGTGGTAACGTGCTAAAAATTAAAACTGCAACCAACGGTGTAATTCGCTGCAAGTTTATTGGTGGTCAGTTGGAAAAATGCCATACTGACGATTAATTCAATTATTCGTTCTCATAGGCTTCAACAATCTTTTGTACCAGTGGATGACGCACGACATCTTGTTTGGTAAATTTGTGAAATTCAATTCCACGAATTTTGCCAAGTATACGCTCTACTTCAACTAACCCACTTTTTTGGCGTTTATCCAGATCAATCTGAGTTAAATCTCCAGTGATAACCGCCTTAGAACCAAAGCCAATCCGAGTCAAGAACATCTTCATTTGTTCTGGTGTCGTATTTTGCGCTTCATCCAAGATAATAAATGAACTATTAAGCGTTCGTCCGCGCATAAATGCCAGTGGCGCAATTTCAATCAGATTTTTTTCAAATAAACGTGTAACTTTCTCAAAACCCATCAAGTCATATAGTGCATCATAGAGCGGACGAAGATACGGATCAACTTTTTGGCTAAGATCGCCCGGTAAAAAACCCAGCTTTTCACCAGCTTCGACGGCTGGGCGCACCAAAATAATCCGTTTAACCATCTCGCGTTCAAAATGATCAATGGCACAAGCAACGGCTAAATAAGTTTTACCAGTTCCGGCAGGACCTATGCCAAAGATTATATCATTGTCAAAAATTGCCGAAATATAGGTGTTTTGATTATGAGTCCGTCCTTTTATCTCGCCTTTACGCGACTGGATAGTTTGCAAGCTGCTTTCGCTGCTATTATCATTGGCTTTGCTAGCTTGTTCAATTAAACCTAACTGGATTTCTTCGAGATAAAGTTCACGTTTGATCGCGGTAATTGCGAATGATTCGATGGCATGAGCTGCAATCTGCGCTTTTTGCCCGCGAATGGCGAATTGAGCATCTCGACGTTGTATCGTTACATCATAATGATTAGCTATTTGTTTTAAATTTTCATCCATCACACCACATAGATTGGCGAGTTGGGTATTGTCTAAATGACGCAGTTCAATATTATGCAGCAACGACGACTCCTTTGGATGCAATTGTGGCTAATAAAAGTACGGTAATGAAAATATCTAAATATCATCATACTAGCGCTAATTCTATCATATTTGCTGGTGAGTAAGTGGCTTTTTGAATTAGCGAGAACCAGTCATGCCAGTTTGCTACTGCATGACTTATGTGTGAATTAGAAAATTACGGTTTTATTACCATAAACAAAAATTTTATCTTCAAGTGCTAACTTTAATGCTCGTGCCAGAACTATTTTTTCAACATCACGTCCAGCTTGTTGCATATCAACCCAATCATAAGCATGATCAACGTGGATGGTGTCTTGTTCAATGATCGGACCTTCATCCAGATTCTCATTGACGAAATGTGCGGTTGCACCGATAATTTTAACACCACGCGCAAAAGCTTGTTTATATGGGTTAGCACCAATAAATGCAGGTAAAAATGAGTGGTGGATATTAATAATTTTATTTTCAAAACGCGCAGTGAAATTTGCTGATAAAATTCGCATATATTTTGCAAGGACAATGTAGTCAATAGAGTCAAACATTTCTAAAGTACTTAAGATTTTAACTTCATGTTCTTCCCGACTAATATTTTCTGCTGAAATATGATAGAATGGAATCTCAAAATGCTCGCATAGTGGGCGTAAGCTATTGTAATTCGAAATTATTCCTACGATATTAGCATCAAGCAATCCCTCTTGGTAGCGAATCAAAATATCACCTAAAACGTGAGCTTCTTTAGTCGCCATCAAAACAATATTTTTTTTGCGGGGGAGTTTTATAACAATATTAGTTTCAGATGGTAGTTCACGACATAGTTCGTCACCTAGTTGTTTAGCGTCAATTGCACCTGCTACAACCGTGCGCATAAAAAATAAATTATGTTCTTTATCGACAAATTCGTGATTGGCGATAATATTTAAATTATTTTCATAAAACACCTTGGCTGATTTATACACCAACCCAGCACGATCTTGTGCTTGAATTAAAATACGGTATTGATTCATTTTTTGTCCTATTCGAATCAGTTTGAGTATAGATATGGTAGTTATTGATTGAGCATTATTGCATCCGGTCAATGTATGCTTTAACTGCCATAGCATCAACTAAACGTCCACTTTTTGAACTATTGAGGAAAACCATCGCAATTGGACGATTATCAACCATGGCGTACAAAACTAAGCAATGCCCAGCTTCATTAATAAAGCCAGTTTTGGAAACCTCAATTTGAAATCTACTTGTACGAACTAACGCATCACTATTTAAATAATGATGCGTATAACGTGAGCTTAGCATTACATCTGCACCTTTAGTGGTCGTATCTTCACGGATTAATTCGTAACCATAAGCAGCTTTGACCATTTTAGCCAAATCTATTGCAGTAGATTTATTTTGTGCCGTTAGTCCGGTTGGATCAAAAAATTGGGTATTAGTCATTCCTAATGCTTTAGCTTTGGCATTCATCCGACGAATGAATTCATTTATTCCACCTGGGTAAGCAGTGCGGGCAATGGCAAAAGCTGCGCGATTTTCTGATGACATCAGTGCTAATAGCAATAAATCACGACGGCGTAATTGCATTCCAACTTTTAGCCTTGAATATGTATTGCGTAGATGATCAACATCATCTTCACTGATTGCAATATACTCATCCAAGTCATCCCCAGAATCAAGCATTACCATTGCAGTCATAAGCTTAGTAATTGATGCAATTGGTAGTTGAGCATTAGGGTTTTTACTAACTAATACTTCTCCGCTAGAGACATCCATTGCATATCCAGAATAGGAGTACAACCTTGGTTGTCGATTGCTGGTAGCTACAGGTTGGCTACTATTGGAGTTTGACGCTGTTGCAGCTTTGGCTTTCGTTTTATGATGTTTTTTTGTTTTTTTTGTTGTTTTCTTACTCGGTGGATTTTGTGGCGTTGCGGCATCCAAAATCGGATCAACCGAATTTGAGCTTGAAGAATTAGCGGCACTTGCGATGCTAATCGCGCTACATAAAATAATACTTAAGAGTTTTTTCATATTAATAAATAATCAATCTATATTATTGGGTTATACAAAAAGGCAGCTATGTTGTAGTGCAGTGCACAAACAGACGTGATTTTAATATGAATTGACCCTACAGAGTAAAAAAACTACATTAATCTTGAATATTATTATATACTTGCTAGTTAAAATATGAATCATATTGAATAAAGGATAGTGAATCATGCCAGAAAATACGCTAGTTACGATTCGTGATTGGTTACGTTATGCAGTGTCTCAGTTTAAGAAAAACAACCTATATTTTGGGCACGGTACTACCAATGCTTATGATGAAGCAGTTTGTTTGATTTTACAATCGTTGAACTTACCGATTGATCAACTTGAGCCATATTTGGAGGCTAAATTACTCACAGATGAAAAAGCCTTGTTGCTAGATAGAATTAAAGAACGAATTGAAAAAAGAATTCCTCTGGCGTACATTACTCATGAAGCTTGGTTGCAGGGTTACAGTTTTTATGTTGATCCACGAGTTATTATTCCGCGTTCGTTTATTGCGGAAATTGTGTTAAATGACCAGTTAGTGCCGTGGGTTGAACATCCTGAATTAGTTCATTGTGCGCTTGATTTGTGCACCGGCAATGGTTCTTTAGCAACGATAGTAGCTGACTATTTTTATGATGCAGAAGTTGTGGCAAGCGATATTTCTGATGATGCTCTTAGTGTTGCAGAAATCAATTTAAAACGCAATCACTTAGATGATAGAGTAGAGCTGCTTAAGTCTGACTTATTTAAAAGCTTAGGTGATTATTTAGGTGCATTTGATTTAATTGTAACTAATCCGCCATATGTTGATGATCGTAGGATGGCGGCGTTAGCACCGGAATACAAATATGAGCCATCATTGGCACTTTCTGGCGGTGGTGGAGGTTTGGATTTAGTTGACAAAATCTTACGCCAGGCTAAACATTATTTAAGTGATGTCGGTATTTTGGTGCTTGAAATGGGTGATAATCGACATGAATTGGAAGACATGTATCCAGATTTGAACTTTAACTGGATGGAAACTTTGAGCGGTGATGGTTTTGTTTTTGTCTTAACTAGAGCTGATTTAGAAGATTATTTTGACTAACAACCAGATTATTCATCTTCTGAAAGTTATAATTGAGGAGATAGCATGAAACAATATGATTTGTTTATTTTTGATTGGGATGGTACGCTAATGAATACCACTCAAACAATTGTTGATGCAACTACACACGCCTGTCGAGCTTTAAATTTAACAGTAGTGAGCGATGACGACGCCAAGTCGATTATTGGTAAAAGCTTTGTCGAAGTAGTTAGCGATATTGTCCCGGAGCTGCGTGGCAACCCCGAATTACTGCAACGCTTCACCGCAGTTTATGAGCGTTATTTAAATGATCATACTCTAGATAATCCACTATTTAGTCATGTTAAAGAGTTATTGGATAAATTAACTGCGGATGGTAAATTATTGGCAGTAGCGACTGGTCGTAGCAGGGTAATGTTGGATGATATTCTTAAAGGCACTGGTTTTGGGCATTATTTTATGCTTACTAAAACGGCATGTGAGTGCTTTTCAAAACCTCATCCGCAAATGATCGAAGAGATTTTGGATATTACCATGGTTGATAAATCTAAAGCCATAATGATTGGTGATACCTCGCATGATATTCATATGGCACATAATGCGGGTATTGATGCGGTTGGTGTTTGCCACGGTGCGCAAGCTCGTAATGAACTAGTTGTATGTAAGCCAAAATATTTGTTAAACGACATTACTGAGCTTTATAATTTTTACACGGAAGCGTAATTCATGGCAAAAATTGCAGTAATTTTGCATGAGCCGGATATTCCGCAAAATAGTGGTAATATTATTCGCTTGTGTGCCAATACAGGAGCCGAGCTTCATTTAGTAAAACCTTTGGGGTGGGGTGAACTTAACGATAAAAAACTACGCCGCGCAGGTTTGGACTATCATGAGTTTGCTAGTGTTGTGGTACATGAAAACTGGGATGCTTGTCGCCAATATTTTGGTGGTCGTCAGATATGGGCGATTGAAACTAGTGGTGAAAAATTTTACCATCAGGTGCAGTATTCTACAGATTGTGTACTTTTATTTGGTTCAGAAACTCGTGGTTTGCCAGATTCAATCTTAAAAGAGATAGGAATTGAGCAAGTGTTGCGATTACCGATGTTGCCAACTCAGCGCAGTTTAAACTTGTCTAATTCAGTTGCGATTGCTGTTTATGAAGTGTGGCGACAACAGGAGTTTAATGGTGGGGTTTAACTGTTATCATAAATAATAAAAATAAAGAGTAAGTAACAGTTATTTCAATGTTCAAAATGGGGAACAAAATTAATGGCTAGAAAAAGCTTAATTTTTTTGACTAGTTTATTATTGCTTTGGGGGGTACCAGAGATGGGATTTGCCAAAACTTCAGCTTCTGCTGGTAAAATAAAAGCACATAGTAAAAGCAAACATAATAAGAAAAGTGGGCATAGGAAATCCAAAATAAAATCTAAGGCGCATAGCAGTGATTATATGGATGGAGTTGCCAGTTATTATGCTTCAAGATTTGCAGGACGTAAGACAAGTAGTGGTAAGCGGTTGGATATGGAAGACTTTAGTGCTGCACATCCTACTTTAGCGATGGGGACTAAATTAAAAGTTACTAACGTTAATAATGGTAGATCTGTATACGTAGTTGTGAATGATCGAATGCCAAAACGCAGTGGGCATGTAATTGA
>JACCDG010263963.1_pt1 | contig 121341 bp, 110 predicted proteins | sample 7442471 | NCBI WGS metagenome assembly JACCDG01 (sample SAMN15323444, study PRJNA562643) | freshwater metagenome | isolation source: river surface water | place: USA:Blue River Watershed | collected 2017-08-17
CAGCTAATTTAAGTGCGGCCACAACTCGTTCAGGTGTTTCAGTGAAGAACTCTCTGTTTTCTGCAACTCTTGTTCTTCCAAAAGCTTCATGTAACTTTCTTTCAACGAAATCCATATCATTTACTTCCGAGGCATAGAAAACTTCAAAAGGGAGAGGTACACCTGAAGCTCTAGAAAGCTCCTTTACTCTTCTGTCCAAATCATTCGTCTTACCAATCTTTATGTACCCAGGCATTGCCACGTTTGTTAAAATATAGATGATATTCATATTCAGTAATACTATCACACAGGGTAAAAAGGTTCTACTTAAAAAGTGATATAATATAAAAAAATAGGTATGGAAAAATCTCTCCATCTTAAGGATAGACAAGAATACCTCGATCGTTATGATCGATTTACTGTTGAGCGTTGTCGTAGAATAGACAGGTCTTACAATGATGACATTGATCCAAAATCTCTTAAAGATAAAAAGATAACTAAGAAAGAAGCGAAGCAAGTTAATAAATGGGCTCATGACATGCAACTCTATTTTGAGAAAGGAGAGCGGTATGCAAACAGAGACAAAACTGTTCAAGAATGGATGGATGCTGACAGAAAAAAAGATGAGATGTACGAATCAGCAGAACCACCAGAGAATGTTAGGTGTCTTACTTGCAGAAATAGACTTACTCCAATATTCAAAGAGCTAATGTCTAACTTAGACAAAGAAGACAGAATACTCTTTATGTTTGAGTGTCCAAATAAGTGCCTCCCTCGTAGAGCTTTTTATACTGACGGTGAAGAATGGAGATCAAAACCAGACCTTTGTCCTCATTGTGATAAACCGCTAGTAGTTACCATGAAAGATGACGGTAAAGTAAGTACTACCACATATTCATGTGCTAAGTGTAAATATAAGAGATCTGAAGATTACACATGGCGACATAAAGAAGATGACTATGACGAGAATTTTGCCACTGACAGAGATAAATACTGCCTTACTGAAGAAGAAGGTAAAGAATACTTAGATGCCAAGTGGAGCTTAGAAGGCTTAACCAAGATCACAAAGGAGTTTCAAGAAGAAGAAAAAGCAAGACAAGAAAGATTGAAAGAAACACCTGAAGGTTTTGCTATTGAAGGGCACGGAGGATCTTCTTGTTCTTTGTGTGGTCAATATAACCAAGATGGAGATTTTTGGTATGACAAGTGGGGTGTTAAATGTCTTGTGTGTCAGAAAGCTACCGAGAAGAAAGAGATACCTGGATCATTAATGAAATTTAGAGATAGTTGGTATTCAAGTTTTGATATTCAAAATAGATTTAACCTAAAAAGCCCAACGATACAGAAATGGGTCAGACAAGGAATTTTAAAAGCTCGAACCATAAGCCATTACGGTAAAGGTACTTGGGCACAAGTATTTCTTATAAAAGATAATGAAGACTTTTTACCTCCAAAGAAATTTACTAGTTCAAGAAGTTATAGTTTTGTTAAAGATGGCAAGACTTGGCACACATCTGCTGAATGGTACAAGTATGCAGATCTTCGTAAGAAAGTGGAGAAATATAAGATCATGAATTATATAAAAGTAGTGGAAGTCGAGGAAGAAGATAAGGGTGTTATAAAGTGATATTTTCTGATTAATACAGGTTTACAAACTAATTTTTTAGTGTGTAGTATTTTACTGTAAAAAGAGTAGAATGAAGGAATTGTAACCATGCGGAAAAACCTTTTAGATCTAATAGAAAAAACAATTGTTTATAAGTATGACCTACCTAATAATAAGGTAGGTATTTTGAGTACTATTTTCTCTACTGAAAATGATAAATGTTTCACAGTTGAAGATAGAGATGCTTTAGGGGAAATAATTTACAATTCTATAATCGAGTATTCATTTAATGAGTTTGATTTAAAAGAAAAAGATTATTTAAATTTACATACTATTGCATTAAAAAATAAACTTAAATATAACCCAGAAGCAGAGGAGAGTGTTAAAAAGAAGTATGGCTTTTTTGGTGAAGTTTTACTTTATAGTATTTTACTAGTAATGTTTAAAGCAAAGCCCCTCATTGCGAGAGGGTATTTTTACAACCCATTGGAAAACTCTGAAACAAAAGGATATGATTCCTATCATTTATTAGAAAATAATGATGGAGGTCTCGAGCTTTGGTTTGGTGAAGCTAAATTTCACATTAGTCACACCAAAGCAATAAAGAGTGTTTTAGATAATATTCAAAAAGCACTCTCTGATTCATATTTAGAAAAAAATATTTTAGAGATTCATAATCATAAAAATAATTTAAATATAAAAGGAAGTAAGATGGATACTGTTTTAAGTAATTGGGAAATGAACCCAAATATCAAAATTTCTGAGGAACTTAAAAAACATAATATTAAATTAATTTATCCAGTGCTTCTTATGTATGAAGAAGATGAAAAGGGATACGATCTTAATATAAAAAAGATTCCAGAGCATATAGAAAAAAACTATAAGACATCAAAGGTTTCATTGTCTGTCGATTATAGTATTTTCTTTATACTTATTCCTTTGAAGAGTGTAAGTGAAACTAAGTCTAATGTTATACAATGGATAGAATCAAAAAAACAACTGATGTCATAATTGATATTAATAAATATAGAAAAGGTGAAATGAAGGACTACGAGCTAGTTTCTTCTGTTTGTAAATATTTCGACATAATAAAAAGTGAGAAAATATCTCAGCAGGATTTAAATTTTTTAAAGTATATTTCTAATATAATAGGAGTTCCTCATTTCTATGACCTACTAGGAAAATTTAAACATCAAATAGAAATAGATAGTTTTGATTTAAATACATTCTCTTCAATTTTTTATGAGAGTACTTTACATACGTCAGAAAATAATAAAGTTCATAGATATCAAAAAGATATTATTGATTTATTTAAACCAAATGAACTAAACCGTTTTTTTCTTTCTGCTAGTACCTCATTTGGTAAGACTCATGTCGTATTTGAGCTGATAAGCAAAATGAATTATAAGAATGTTGTATTAATTTTTCCTACAGTAGCTTTATTATCAGAAAATTTAGAAAAAATTATCTCAGACGATAACTATTCTTATTTTAGAGAAAAGTATACAGTTCATACATTAAGTGAAGTTGAGAGCTTTGGAGAAAGTAACTTGTTTATTTATACACCAGAAAGGTTTTTGTCATTTATCGAAAAAAATGAATCAAAAATTGACTTTGACTTTGCTTTTGTTGATGAGGTCTATAAAATAGACAATGATTATATTATCGATGAAGAAGTAAAGGAAAATGAGAGAGATGTTGCTTACCGTCTAGCTGTTTTTTACTCATTAAAGAAAAATGTCGATGTTTTACTTGCTGGTCCTTATATAGATTTTTCAAGATCAGATGATGAAAATTATAATAACTCTTTTGATAAATTTTTGGTTCAGAATAAGATAGAATTAATTGACTATAATAATTATGAGATTGTAAACAAAACAATTAGTGACATTAAAACAAAGAAGCATTGTGAGGTTGATGATAAATTGATATTTGATTTTGAAAGCACTAAAAAAACTTCACGACTTATTGAAATAATTAAAGGTATAAAGGAAATTGATGAAAATACCATAATATATAATTCAACCAAAAATGGTGTTGAGTCATGTGCTAAAAAAATAATAGAATCAGGAATCTTTTTAGACCATGACAGCTCGGGATATGAGTCATTCTTAAACCACGTTTCTAACTCTTTTGATAGGAGGTGGATTCTAATTAACGCATTAAAACATGGTATAGGAATTCATCACGGTCTAATACCAAAATATATACAAAAAGAAATAATCAATTTGTTTAACAGCGGTCAAATTAAGATATTAATATCTACAACCACAATAACTGAAGGGGTAAACACATCAGCAAAAAACTTAATCGTTTTAGATAGTAAAAAAGGAAGAAAAGATCTCAAAAAATTTGATGCAAAAAATATCGCAGGTAGGGCAGGTAGATTTTTATTCCACTACAGCGGGAGGGTTATAGTTCTTCAAAATGATTTTATAAAAGCTATAGACTCTAATTCTGAGGGTCTTAAACACAAAAATTACGATGTTAATTCTCCGAAAGATGAAATTGATTTGTTTTATACAAAGGAAGAATTTCTTTCTGATTCAGATAAAGAAAAAGTTAAAGATATTAAGCAGGAACAATCACAAAGAAATATACCTGATTCAATTTTTAATCAATATAAAATTGTTAGTCGTCTAGATAAAATTAAAATTTATGACAGTATTCAAGGATTAAGTGATCTTGAACATGAAGAAATAAAAAAACTGATACAAAATATAAACTTTAAAACGATGAATATAGATTACGATGGTTTCCAAGCAATACTGGATACCATTGAGCCTATTGTAAAAAGTCAAAAAGTTAAGTTTCTTATAGATTATAAAATAGGGAAAGATAAACAGTATTCTGTTTTAACTAATTTAGTTTATTTTTATTTAAAAGATGGTTTTATAGGATCTATGAACTATAAAATTAAGGATGGAAAAACTGTAGATATTGCAATAAAAGAAACATCAGATTTCATATATAACACTTTAAAGTATCAGGTTGTTAAATATTTAGGAGTATTTAATATTATGTATAAATTTTCTATATCTCAAAAGACTTCAAAAGATATTGATGACATTGTTGGTATAGATAAATTATTAATGAAACTAGAATACAATGCGTTGTCAGAATCGGGTAGAATCGCAAGTGATTACGGTGTACCTTCAAGTATTGTGGAATACTATGAAAATGACTCAAATCCTACTAAAATAAAAGAAGAGTTTGATAATTACGAAAAGGAGATATTTGATAAAATAAATAAGATTATTAAAAAATAGTGACATTTAACTGTAATTAATATGGTTAAAAAAGTGTCACTTTTGTCACTTTTTCTAAGCACTCGAGGAGCGTCGTTTTTGAAAAATAAAAATAGTTGGAATAACCTTACAGGTCTTGTTTGCAGGAAGTCCTAACTCGAGGATCCCCGCTCGTACAAAAAAGAGTCGCTTTATGCGACCTTTTTTGTTGAGCGGAGAATAGAAAGTGACCTGCGTCACTTTCGTGTGAGGTTCGAATAGGGGTCGAGGAGTCTCCTGTTTTATGTAATCATAAAACGAGACGAGGTGACCGAATCTCACATTCTCCGCAAATGATATACTTATAGCTATGAAAAAATTAATTATTTTTGATATGGATGGGGTTTTATTCAACTCAATTTCACTTGCAAATGAATCGATAAAAGAAATGTATCCTGAAATAACTGACGAATATCATAAAGAAATGATGACAGGTAATTATCCAGAAGAATTTAATAAACTTAAAACTATATATAAAACGAAGTATAAAAATGATGAGGAGGCTGAAGCTGGTAGAATTTTATATTTAAAAAGAAAATCAGAGGTTAGTATGTATTCTGGATTAAAAGATCTGCTTACCGAGCTGCACGCTAAAGGTTTCATTCTTGTGCTCAATACATCAGCTTTTGATAGTAATTGTTTACCATTACTTGAACGTGAAAATCTAACTGGTTTGTTTGATTTTTTAGCAACAGGAAATATTTCTACGAGTAAGGTTCAAAAATTTAAAATGATAGAAGAAAAATATAATTTAAAAAATGAAGACACTCTATTTATTACTGACACCTTAGGTGATGTACGAGAAGCTAATATTGCAAATGTGCCAACAGTTGCTGTTACATGGGGAGCTCATGACAGGAGCTATTTTAATCGAGAGAGTAACAAAAATCTAATGGGCGTCGTCGATACTTCAGAAGAGTTAATGTATTTTATAATGGCACATTAATTATATTTGCAATAATTTATTGCTTAAAAATGTTCCAACTTCGTCCCACAGCCCCCGCTCATACAAAAAAGAGTCGCTTTATGCGACCTTTTTTGTTGAACGGAGAATAGAAAGTGACCTGCGTCACTTTCGTGTGAGGTTCGAATAGGGGTCGAGGAGTCTCTTATTTCTAGTAATCTAGAAATAAGACGAGGTGACCGAATCTCACATTCTCCGCTAGAAGTTTATTTGCTTATGCGCTAGACTTTAGGAATATGAATCAAAATAATACATTGGTAACTGATCCTGTAGTTTCTGCACAACAACCACACAAATATCTAGGTGTCTTTGGGATGGTTTGGGTAACAATACTACTTATTGGTGTTTTTACTTCTGTAAAAACTTTTGAATTAGGGTCACTGGTTTTTTCAGTAGGTATAATTGCATATCCTTTTACATATCTGTTTGCTGATATTTTCACAGAAGTATATGGTTATCGGGTTACGCGTAAAATAGTTTGGACAGGATTCTTTTGTATATTACTCGCTTCAACGATTGCGTATATTTATAGCATTGTGCCATCAAGTAAATCATTTACAAATAGTGATGCATTTAATTTAATATTTCGTACTAGCCCAATCATTGCAGTTGCAAGCATTGTCGCTTTTTTCTCTGGAGAAATCACAAATTCATTTGTTGTTGCAAAATTGAAGATGGTTATGGGTGAATCACATAAATGGTTTCGTTGGGTGGGGTCAACTTTTTGTGGACAAATAGTAGATAATGGAATATTTTTTACTACAGCATTTCTTGCAGCTGGATGGTATACAGGTACGGAAGTATTCCCACTTGTAATGAGTTCCGTACTTTTTTGTACAGTTTGGGAAATAATTGCGTTACCAATTACTTACAAGGTAATACAGACAATAAAGAAAAAGGAGGGATTAGACACGTACGACAAGGGGACAAATTTTAACCCATTCTTGTTAAGCGGAGAATAGAAAGTGACATGCGTCACTTTCGTGTGAGATTCGAATAGGCGAATCAGCAGATTTATGATCTAATCCCACATCCTCCACCAACTTTTTATTTTCTTGATATACTTTAACTACATAACCTAATATAAAAATAATATGGCAAAATATGTAGATGGATTCGTGCTTACTATTAAAAAAGATAAACGTGCCGCTTATAAGAAAATGGCGCAAGAAGGAAAATCTGTATGGATGAAATTCGGTGCACTTTCATATATGGAGTGCAGAGCAGACGACGTGACACCTCCGCATGTGGCTTTTACATTTCCAAAGATGGCGAAAGCAAAAGAAGATGAAGAAGTATGGTTTTCATTTGTTACGTTTAGTTCAAAGAAACATCGTAAAGAAGTGAATAAGAAGGTGATGGAATTCTTCGACAAGAAGTATGAAGGTAAAAATGTGGACATGCCTTTTGATATGAAGCGATTTGCATACGGGGGTTTTACCGTTGAAGTTGAAGCATAGATAGAATTGTTTCAATTTAGCAAAATATTCTCCGTTCAACAAAAAGTCGCATTCCGCAGCTTTTTTGTTTAACAGACAATATAAAGCAACTCTAGCATCATTATTTTTGCCCTAGGTTCTAGCCTTTACTTGACATATAATTTCAATTGGTATATAGTGTATTATATACACTAATTAATAACCACGAATATGAAGAATATAAATAAAATAAATAGATTATTAGGAACAAGAAAGGAGAACAGAGAACAGCTTATAGTGCTGACAGCAATGTTTGTTGTAACTGCAATCTATGAGTCTATATCACGTTATTATATTCCAACTTATACATTGAACATATATGAATTCGTGGGTACATGGACAGGTCTTGTGTGCGTATGGCTTTCACGCACACGAAATATACTTTGTTGGCCATGGGGAATCATTAGTTCTATTGCTCTTGGTGTATTCTTTAGCCAAATTGGCCTACCTGGACAGCAGTGGCTTAACTGGGGATACTTTTTGATAATTCAGATATGGGCATGGTATCACTGGGTGTTTGGTGGAGATATGCAGACAGAACTTCCAGTTACAACTCTTTCATGGCGAGGAAGATTAATTACATTAATAGGTATTGTTCTTGGAACAATAGCAACATATTCTCTAATTGATATTTTCGTTCCTGGTTCTAATTATCCTTGGCTCGATGCTTTAGTTGTCGTCTCAAGTGTTGTCGCGCAATTCCTTTTAGGAAAGAAGAAAGTTGAAAGTTGGATTCTTTGGTTTGGTCCTGTGAATTTAGTTTCGATAGCACTTTTCTATCTTACGGGCGCATATACACTTACAGCACTATATATTGCATTCTTTATTCACGCAGTTTTTGCTCTACGTGCCTGGGCAAAAGTAAAAAATAACTAATTATAATTATATGTTTAATCAAGGACTCGTTATTGGTAAATTTTACCCACCACACAAAGGTCATAAGTATCTTATTGATACTGCGCGTTCACAATGTGAGCAACTCACTGTGATAGTTTGTTGGAAGAAGTCACAACTCATCTCAGGGATAGAACGTGTTAAATGGATTCAAGAAATTCACCCCGATGTTAAGGTAAAACTTCTTGATGATGATCGACTGAATGATGATGATTCAGAGGGTTGGGCAAAGAATACAATAGAAGTATTAGGGTTTGTACCTGATGCGGTTTTTACATCCGAATCATATGGAGATCCATATGCATCTTTTATGGGATGTGTTCACGTTTTAGTTGATAAAGAGCGTACACATATTCCAATTTCAGCAACAATGGTTAGAAGTGACCCGACAAAATATGCACCATTCCTTGAACCATGTGTGAGGGCGTTTTTTGCAAGGCGTATTTGTGTGCTTGGGGCAGAGTCGACTGGGACAACAACTCTATCAAAAGACCTTGCTAAACATTACAAAACAGTGTGGGTTCCAGAATACGGACGATTCTACTCTGAAGGTAAAATTTTTGGAGATGTAAATGCAGAATGGAGAACTGATGAATTTATAAAAATTGCAAAAGCTCAAAGTCTTTTAGAAGATACTATGGCTGAAGCTTCTAATGGATTAGTGATTTGTGATACAGATGCATTTGCGACAGGACTATGGCATGAAAGATATATGGGTGAACGCTCAAACCAAGTTGAAGCTATTTCAGTAAGAAGAAGATACGATTTGTATATTCTTACAGGAGATGAAATTCCATTTGAACAGGATGGGACTCGAGATGGTGAACATATACGACATGATATGCATAAAAGATTCATTGAAAGGTTAAAAGAGGAAGGTAAAAATTATATTATAGTTACAGGAAGCAAAGAAGAACGTTTAAAGAAAGCTATAGATGCAATTGATAATATTCAAACAACAATTGATGATAATGCTTAATTTTTTAACATTGTCACATTTCACCTACTTCTCCTGTTATATCTATTGAAGGGTAAAAATCCAACGTGGATTGTATAATTGCATGTTGTTGTATACTATATCCATAACAAAATAAAATAATTAACTGTAAAAATATTATGAAAAAAAGATTTATTTCAACTATCGCGATTGGAATCGCATTATCAGGAATTAGTGCATTTGCAGAAGAAGGAACTGCCGTAGCTGTTCCTACATTGTATGTTATGCCAGTAACAACATCATCAAGCGACACAAAAGACGTTGTTGTTCCATCAATTGAGGTTCCTAGTTCAGTTTCTCCAGTTACTGAGCGTGCAGAAGTTATTGGTGCAAAATCAAACACAAGAATACAAGCACGTGGAGCTCAACTAATTAAAGAAAGAGTAAAATCCCTTAATCAAAACGCCGAAGCAGTTGCAAAGGCAAAAGGATTAACTGCGGACCAAAAGACAGCATTCTCTATGTTCTTTAGTGGAAAGGTTGTTGAGCTTAATGCTTTGGGAGTGAAAATTGCTTCGAGTACCGAAGCAAGTAGTACAAAAGCATTAGTTAGTTCAATTTTTACAGATTTTAGAGTTTATGCAATTGTTCTTCCACAAGTCCGTCTTCAAAAGCGTATTTATGAAGTGCAAAATCACATAGCAAAACTTTCTGAAACATTTGTAAAAGTTCAAACAAAAATTGATGAAGCAAAAGCAAATGGAAAGGATGTAACTGTTTGGCAAAAGAATCTTGATGATGCGAAGACATTGGTAACAACAGATACTACCAAGCTAACAGCCCTTATGACACAAATCAATGCGCTCAAACCAAGTGATTATGGTACAACAAGTAAAAGTACAATCGAAACAGTTAACAGTGGTGTAAAAAGCGTTGCAAAGGATTTAAACTCAATTGGTAAAAAAGTTCGCCGACCAGAAAATATGAAAAAAGTTGTTAATTCTACAAGTACACAAACAACTTCCAATTCATTAGTTCGTTAAAATTAATAGAATAATTATGAGTAAATTATATATAACATCAGCGTTAATATTTGTAAGTATTGCTACAGTGGGAGCACAACAAGAGGCATCAGTAAGAGAAGGAATGATGCGTCAAGCACCAACAATGATGGGGCAATCTTCAGGTTTAAAAGCTGTGCCAGCAGTTCGTACAACTGAGGCAAAATACGCAGGCGAAATTAAAGAAGTTAATTCTAGTGGACAGGTATACAGAAGCATGCCACCAATTGATAAAGTAACAACTGGAGACCCAAAAGTGGACGCAAAGATTAAAGAATTAATAACAGAAAGAGACTCAAAGATAAAAGCAATTCAAGAAGAGTATTTATTAAAAATAAAATCACTTATTGGGGATCGTAAGGCACAGACCTCTGAACCATATGGTAAAGAAACTGCAAAGGATGGGAATAGTTCTTCTATTCAAGAAAGAATGTTAAAAGAAATTGAAATGAGAAAGAAACTAGAAGCTGAAAGATTAAGAGAGGGGTCATCCGGAATCTTGCCAACAGATTCAGCCGCTATGCGTATGAAAATGATGGAAAATAACAAGGAGATAAAATCGGCGGTGGAGCGTGGTGCTGGGGCACAGTTCAATAGTCTCTTTAGAGGATTGTTTGGTGGAAGCGGTAACTAAATATTATTTATTGTTTGTAAATAAAAGCGCAACCAAATGGTCGCGCTTTTATTTTAAATTTATATCGACTTTTTCGGAATGATTTTTACTTCGCCAGTATTTTGATTTATTAATATATTAAATTCACTTCTTAACTCAGGACGAATCTGTATCATTTTTACATAAACAAGATCATCAATTGATGAGGGATATGAACCGTATTTATTTTTATAATTATTAACAATAGATTGTATTATATCTCTCAAATCATTAATCAGTATTCCATCTTTGAGAATTTTTTTGGTTGTTTCGCTAGTGGTTGTGTCATAAATTGCTTTAATAAATTCACGAGCAGCAACCTCACCAAATATTGCATTTTTAAGATATGATTTATATACATTACGAATTCTATCCGGAGCATCAGGATTATCGGCTGCTATTTTTAGATAATATAATGCCTTCTCAGGATTTTTGGTAAGTTGAAATCCGGTTCCTAAATAAAATGGTATTTCCCAATTATTTGGTAGGTTTTTTATTCCAATTTGAGATATAGGTTCCATTGTTTCTAATATGTGAGGGTTCAGTACTTTTTCACCAGCACTTTTGGAAGTAAAAGTTAATATTCCTAACAAATATGGATAAGAAAATTTTGAATCAAGTGTAGCTATGTTTTTGTATTCCTGTAAATAAAAAGAATCATTACCGTCCCAAATTGAAAAGTCTTGTATCGCTTTTACCCAGTATAAGTCAGCGATTATGTTATTAAAACCGAAAGAGAAATTTTTGACTATAAAAGTTGGCAAAATGTATTTTGTTTCTGTTGTGAATATAATTTGTGGATGCTCAATCTTGTCGTACTTTACTTGAATTATTGCAGAAAGGGCAAGAAGAACAGATAGTAAAGCAAGTACCGGTATGGTGTTTTTGTTTATACTAAAAAAATTCATAAATTTATGTTTAGAATTCTTTCTTTTTAAAATTTATTTTTGTCAACAAAAATAGTATTATCGCAATACATAAAGCATATATTATTGTAAGAAAGATGACATAAAGACTTGGTATTTTTTCATATATCACATCATTACGAATATTAAACTTTTCTAAATTTGGAAGTAAATAATAAGCGCCTTGCAGAATATATAACTTTAAGGATGGAGCCATTTGGAACATAAATGAACGATAAATCTCAGCTGAGTGACCAATTAAGAAAAATCCAACTGTATAAACTGCCGAAAGTATAGGGGATGTCATTCCTGAGAATAGGATTGAAATTAAAATAATCAGACTTGATTCTATTAAACTTAAAAATACAGAAGTAATAATTGGTAAAAAGAAAAGATTGCCACCTTTGAAAAACAATATAATAAATAGTGCAATTGTAGAAAATGTAGTAACTACAGCAGTTGTCGCCGTAAGACCAAGACATTTTCCTATAATGATTGCTTCTATTTTTATTGGTTTTGGAAGAATTAAGAAAAAAGTTTTTCTCTCTACTTCTTTATATATAAGCATTGAGCCAATGAATATAGCAACGAAAATTTGTAGTATATAAATAGCTGTAAGAGAAAAATCAACAATCATACGAACATCTTGGTCAATAGAAATTGTTCCTATGAAAAGTGAAAATGCAATCATGAGGAAAACAAGAGCGCACGCTGCGAGAACTATCCGGTCGCGCATTGTTTCTCTGAAAGTATTTTTTGCGATTATGTAGATGTGATGTAACATATTATTTTTTTTCTTCAATTCTTCTCTTATTAATGAGGTTAACAAAAGCATCTTCTAGGTCACGATGACCCTTGCTAATGTTTTGGGGGGTGTCTACAACTAATAATGTTCCTTTATCAATGATACCAACATAGTCACACAATTCTTCTACGTCAGATAAAATGTGTGAGTTTAGGAAGATGGTTTTGTTTTGTGCTTTTAGTGAAAGTATTATTTTTTTAATCTCAGCACGGCCAAGTGGGTCAAGGCCGTCTAGTGGTTCATCCAAAAATAATATATCGGGGTCGTTAATTAAAGCTTGGGCAAGACCGAGGCGTTGTAACATCCCTTTTGAATACGTTCTTATTTGTCTATCAGCTGCGTCGAATAATTCAACAGATAGCAAAAGTTCATTTATTTTATCAGTATTATTTTTTACATTAAAAATAGATGACATGAATTCCAAAAACTCTCTGCCGGTCAAATAAAGATAAAAAGAAGGGGATTCAGGCATGAAGCCGATTTTTTGCTTAACTGATATTTCATCAGGTCTACCCCCACCAATTGATATATGTCCATGTGTTGGTTTTGCAAGACCTACAATCATTTTGATGGTAGTTGTTTTGCCAGCGCCATTAGGACCGAGAAAACCAAAAACATCGCCTTTATTGATGGTTAGGTTAAGGTTTTTTACAGAATATTTACCATTCTTTCTGTTTCCATACCATTTGGAGATATTAGAAATAGTAATTTCAGACATGTTTAGATGATAACAAATTTGATAAATTATGCAAAAGCCGTACTTATCTTGATTTTTCTATAATTAATATTATTAATGGGCTATTGTTACAGCTTTTACATTGTTAGCGCCAGATTTTAGAAGGGTGTTGCGAGCCTCTGATATTGTTGCACCAGTTGTGGTTACGTCATCCACTAGAATTATATTCATTCCTTTCACACTATTTATAACCTTGAAACTATTGTGCTGATTTTTAAGTCTTTCACTTTTTGTATTTGTTGTTACTTGGCGTTTTGGTGATTTCAGGCGAGTGATCAAATCTGTTCTAACTTTTATTGAACATTGTTTTGACAATGAACTTGCAATAAGTTCAGCTTGGTTGTAACCGCGCATGTATTTTCTAAATCTTGGCATGGGGATGGGAACGAGAACATAGTCATTGGTCATTAGTTTGTGGTTATTATTAATCGAATTATTTAATTCTCTTGAGAGTTCTTGAGTTAAGCGGTCAATTAAGTCTTTTCTGTGGAAATATTTTATAGCATGAATAGATTTTTTGATAACTGGGTCTTTAAAGCTATAAATACTTGTAATGTATGAATGTGGTGTGTCTAGCACTTTTCTAACATTTTTTAAACATAAGTTACATAAAGGAATTCCTTCCTTATGACAGTTGTAACATCGCGGTGGAAAAATTACTGATATGATTTTTGAAAATATTTTAATCATCCACATATTTCATTAGTATATATAGAAAATTGAATAGAAAGCAGTGTATACTATAGTATATGTTTGAATTATTTAAGAAAGAAGAAGTTGGACAAGCTCTTGGCTTAGATATTGGACCATCATCAGTCAAAGTTGTACAACTTCGTCGTGAGAAAGAAAAAATAATTTTGGATACTTATGGTGAGGTGCCACTTGGTCCATATGGTGGCATGTTTCCGGGCCAATCTATACACTTAGGAGAAGAAAAGCTATTAGAAGCTATAAATAATATTTTTAAGGAAGCAAAAGTTACTGCGCGTAACACTGTAATTGCTATTGATCCTTCAGCCACATATGTTTCTCTTATTAAGGTGCCAAAGGTTGATGATGAGCAATTGCGCACAATGATTCCAATTGAAGCGCGAAAATATATTCCAATTCCACTAACTGAAGTTCAAATGGACTGGTGGCATATACCTTCTACGATTAATACTGGGGCACATGATGAATCTCTAAGTATAGTTTTGGCTGCAGTTAATAATGAAACATTGGCGATGTATGACCGACTAGTTAAAAAACTTGGACTTACAAATGTTGAATATGAAATTCATGGTTATAGTGTAGTTCGTAGTTCTACCCCACATACACATAAAATGGTTTTGTATGTCGATGTTGGATCTCAAAATACAACTTTATCGCTTGTGAATCAAGGGGTTGTTCTAGATATGCATGTTATCAGTCATGGCTCTCAAGAGTGCACTATGCAACTTTCAAGAGCACTTTCTGTTCCTATTGATACTGCGGAAGAGGCGAAACGTACATTTGGTTATAAGGGTGATTTTTCAAATCCTTACATTAAGGACATTATGCAGTTATCTAGTTATCCACTGTTTGGTGAGGTCGCACGTCTATCCTTAATGTACGAAAGAAAGTATAATCAACATATAGAAGGAATAATTTTATCAGGAGGTGGAGCACGTGTCTCTGGTATTCTTGATGTGTATAGTCAAACAGTACACATTGCGGGACGTGTGGCTACACCATTTGAGCGAGTACAGGTGCCGGAGTTTTTATCAGAAATGATAGAACGTGTCGGTCCAACATATGCTGTTGCTCTCGGATGTGCACTGAAAAAATTAATTTCTTAATTAACACAAAATGCCATTCTCTTTTAGCCCAGGACAAGAACAACAACCAGGTGGTGTGGCACAATCTGCCCCAGCAGTGAATAGTGACGGAGTACCTGTTCTTCAGGTGCCAACTATACCAACTATAGTAAGCGGTGGAAATGTAGAAGATAAAATTTCTCCTTTTGCATTTAGAAATCGTAACAAATCAAACTTTAGTGTTTATTTCCAGGGGGTTATACTTTTTGTTTTTGGTGTTATTTTTATAGCAAGTGTTGGATTGTTTGCGTATCAAAGTATGCTCAAGGCACAAATTTCAAGTAAGAAAGAAGAGTTGGATGCACTTCAAGTAGGTTTCAAAAAGCCACCAATCGAAGAGATGCAAAAGCTCTCATCTCGTCTTGGTTTGATTAATAAAATTATGAACGAAAGAGCCTCGGTAAGAACTGCATTTATTGTTTTAGAAGAAAGTATTAATCCTTCAGTTGTATATAATAAATTTTCTTTATCAAAAAGTAAAAAAAATAATTACTACGACCTTAGTTTTGCTGGTCAAACTAATAGCTATAGTTCTATTTATCAGCAAATTGAAATATTAAATAGTAAGACATTTGAAAAGGCGTTTCCGAAGATTACAATTTCGGGTATTGGTCCGCTTGATAAGAAAGGATTGACTAGTTTTAAAGCCGAAGCTAGTGTTGCTATCGCCGGAGTTGACCCAGACATATTTACTCTTATAGACAATAAAGATAGTGCAAATGTTAATATTGTTTCATCAAGTACACCCTCTGAATCAATTGATCAGAACGGTTCTTCTACAACTGTAAATGTAGTACAATAATATATTATTATGTCACCAAAATTATTAAACATCTTACTTATAATATCCTCATGGGTTCTTTATAATTATGTTATAGACCCTTTATATTTTGGTACCGACTCCTTTTTTATTGAATCAGGTCAAGATATTAAAGGCTTAGTGCAGAAAAGTAAAACATATGACAAAACAATTGAAATTGTTCCTGGTCTAATTAAGCAGGCTAAATTAGATCAAGAAAATTTTGAAAACATTTTAGAGAAGGATAAAAAAAACATACTAGTTATGGTACCGGTTTCTGTTAATGAAATTAAATTAATGAATGAAATAGCAAATATAGGAACAGATTCCGGTTTAGTTTTAGATGGTATGGGTGTAAAAGATAAAGGTGGGGGTTTTTACTCTATCTCCTTTAGTGTGATAACCACATATACAAAATTTAAAAAATTTATAACTTACTGGGAAAACAGTATGAGATTATTAACTCTACAATCAGTTTCATTTAGTCCAGGCAAAACAGAAGAAGATGAGGTTAAATTCAGTGTTGAGCTCACTGCTTATTATATGAAATAATATATGCCACAAAACATACTATCACAAAAAAATATCATAGTAGGAGTAGTCATTTTAATGGTTGTTTTAGGTGGAGGTTATTATTTTTATGGTATGAACGAGGATTCATCTGGTAGTGTTTCGGTGAAAGTTGATCCAACTCTTTTGAAACCCGATTTGTCTGCTTATTATATGGTGAAAGACAAAATTAGTTTAAAGGAAAAAGATTTTGCATTCACAAAAAAACCATTTTATGAAAATTTGAAAGATAATACAGTAGAATTTCAATCTGTAAAACCAACTGGACGCCCTAATCCATTTTGGGCACCTTAATTAGTTTCTTATGTTGCTACTGGATCTATTCGTTAGTCAAAATAAGCTAACCGAAATTGAAGCAAAAGAAATTGATGCGGATGCTTCGGCCCATGAGGAACTTCTTGTGGATGATTTTCTTATTAAGAAAAACATTACAAGTGATGAAATTACTGAAGTTAGAAGTATATTGCATGGTCTACCCATTTATACAAATGAAATAGGTGATAATAAAGACCTAACCTCATTCATTAGCGTCATACAATCGAAACAATTACTTGCTGTGCCGCTTGAAATGAAAGACGGGGTACTTCTTGTTGGTATTGTGGATCCAGAACATGCAAATGTATTAGATAGTCTTCATTTTCTTTTTGGTTCAAGTCATCAAGCTTATAAGGTGTATCTTATTTCATATGATGCATATAGAAATCATTTTGGCATTAAAGCAGGAGAAGCAATTGTTCCAGAAAAAGTGAGTGTTACTACTCAAGTTGACCAAGAGGATATTTCATATATTGCAAAAGATGACGAAGAAAAAGAGAAAGAGGTGGAGGATTTGGATGAGGATATGGATTTGGATAATACAACAGGTTCAATTGATAAAAATCTAGCAAAACTTCCAATACCAGAAATATTTAGTATTTTGTTGCGTTATGCGATTGATAATAATGGTTCCGATATACATATTGAACACGTTGGACTTAATGTGCGTGCACGTGTACGTATGGACGGAAGACTAGAAGAGATAGCAACATTACCAGCCAAGTTACATCCAATGGTTATTGCTCGTGTAAAAATTCTTTGTGCAATGAAGCTAGACGAAAAAAGAAAGCCGCAAGATGGGCGCTTTAGTACAAAATTTGGTGATAGAAAGATTGACTACCGTGTGTCATCATTTCCCGGATATTATGGTGAAAAGATAGTGATCCGTATTCTTGATAGTATTAAGGGTGTTAAAAAACTTGATTCCTTAGGTTTTTCTGAGCTTCAGATGAAGCATATTCGTAATGCATTAGGTGCACCATATGGTATGGTACTAATCTCAGGTCCAACAGGTAGTGGAAAAACAACAACACTTTATTCTATGTTGAATGAGCTTGATCGTGATCACAAAAATGTGGTGTCACTTGAAGATCCGGTGGAATATAATATTGGCGGGATGAATCAGTCCCAAGTGTTTCCTGATATTGGATATACTTTTGCCTCAGGACTTCGCTCTATACTTCGTCAAGATCCGGATATTATAATGGTGGGAGAAATTCGTGATGGAGAAACTGCTGGTCTTGCTATACAAGCGGCCCTCACAGGTCACCTTGTATTTTCTACAATCCACACCAACACGTCCGTTGGTGTTATTACTCGTCTGTTAGACATGGGTGTAGAGCACTATTTGATTGCGCCAGTACTTATCGCGGCATTAGGGCAAAGACTTTCACGACAAATCGCTGAAGGCTGTGGGGTTAAAATGGAAATGACTCCATCACTTAAAGAGTTAGTTAGAAAACAATTTGAAGACATGCCAGAAGAATTTAGGGTAAAAATGGACTTAACAAGATCCTTATATGAAGCAAAAGGAAATGCTCAGTATGCATCTGGAATGAAAGGGCGTATTCCGGTATTTGAAGTTCTAAATATTACCGATGAGGTTGAAGAGGCTATACTTCGCAGTAAAGGTGAAGAGGAAATTTGGAAGATTGCTCGTAAAGATGGAATGGTGACTATTAAGGAAGATGCAATGATGAAATGTTTTGACGGCAAAATACCATTCATTGAACTTGCGGAACTGTAATACATAGTCTGAAAGTTCATAAAGTGTTTGTGTCAAAGACACGATTTTGCTAAATCGAAGTCCATAAAGTTTATACAAAATAAACACTACATTGTTGTTCCATGCTGGGATTTGACTTTCAACTTTAGAGACTTTTAGCTTTTGGCTATCACTGTCCACCTTATACAATTGCTCTAACTTAATTGCCTGTTATACTTAATTGTATATATAATGTGTTGATATTTAACTATTAACGAATAACTTCCTAACTACTAACTATCTATATGAATTACGAAGCTGAACTTGATGATTTAATTATGACACTTGTAAAGGAGGCTGGTTCTGATCTTCATCTTACTGTAGGTAATTTTCCTACTGTTCGTATTAATCGTGACCTAATAATGCTCACAAGGAAAAGAGAGCTTTCAGCTGAAGATACTCTTGGGTTTTTGCGTCAAATGGTTGGAGAAAAAATGTTAACTTCTTTTGTTGTTGCACAAGAGTTGGATTTTTCTTATCAACATCGAAAGGAATATCGTCTACGTGGAAATGCTTCCTTTCAAAGAGGTGTTATATCTATCGCTCTTCGTCTGATTCCAAGGGTAAAGAGTATGTCAGAGCTTAAGCTTCCTGAGCAAGTAATACAAATTGCGCGACAGAGACAAGGTTTCTTTTTGGTAGTGGGTCCAGTTGGACAAGGAAAATCAACAACTCTTGCTGCTATGATAGAAATGATTAATTCTGAATCAAAACGTCACATTGTAACAATTGAAGATCCAATTGAGTTTAAATTTGATGCAGGAAAATCAGTTATAGAACAACGTGAAGTTGGGGTTGATACTTCTGACTTTAATACAGCCCTTATTCATATATTCCGTCAAGATGCTGATGTTATTATGATTGGAGAAATGAGAGGGCGGGATACTATATCTGCAGCAGTAACAGCAGCAGAAACTGGTCACCTTGTGCTTTCAACTCTTCACACCAATTCTGCGGCACAAACTATTGACCGTATTATAGACACATTTCCAGGTGATCAACAAGATCAGATAAGGTTGCAGTTAGCATCATCATTGCTTGGCGTTCTATCTCAACGCTTAATTCCATCTATTTCAGGTGGTCTTGTTCCTGCCTTTGAATTACTCCTTAATACTAATGCTGTTTCTAATCTAATACGTGAACGTCGTACACACGAAATAGACGTTCTAATTGAAACAGGTTCACAAGAGGGGATGATTGATTTGGATAGATATCTTGCAGAACTTGTTAGAACAGGCCAAGTAGCACGTGACGTAGCAGTATCATTTGCCAGAAGAAAAGGATTATTCGAGAGACTTATATAATACCTATGTTATATCATTACACATCACTAGGGCAAGATGGCAAAACAATAGAAGGAGACATAGAAGGAATGTCACTTGATAATGCGATTTTATTGTTACAAAAAAAAGGTATAACTATTGTTGATATAAAAGAAAAAGATGACGGTAAGGGTGATGATATTTTTGGAAGCATAAAGTTTTTTAAGAAAAAAATAACCACAAAAGATATTGTGGTATTCTCGCGTCAAGTGGCAACACTTTTCCAAGCTGGAGTATCTGCTCTTAAGGCCTTTAGGTTACTTGCTCAAGAAAATGAGAATGAAACTTTACAGGAACAACTTATAGGTGTAGCTGATGATATTGAGGGTGGTATATCGCTATCTGCTGCGCTTCAGAAACGCCCGGACTTGTTCTCTGTTTTTTATGTGAACATGGTAAAAGCTGGAGAAGAAAGTGGAAAATTAAACGAAGTGTTTATGTTCCTGGCAGATTATCTGGATAGAGATTATGAAATGCGACAGAAAATTAAAAAGGCACTTACCTACCCATCTTTCGTTATTGGTACATTCTTTGCAATTATGATTGGTATGCTCACATTCGTTATTCCGAAAATGACGGCACTTTTCGCTGAAAGTGGAGCAAAGTTACCAACAGTAACAGTTGTAGTGCTTTTCTTGTCAGATTTGTTCGTTAAGTATTATGCAGTTTCATTCCCAACTATGGCGGTGCTCGCTTTTATTTTTTATAAATGGTCAAAAACAGAAGAGGGGGAATACGCAATTGATGATTTTAGTTTAAAAGTTCCAGTGCTTAAAGTTCTACAACAAAGAATTTTCCTACAACGTTTTTCTGAAAACATGAATACTATGCTTTCAAATGGTGTTCCTATTGTAAAAGCCTTGGACATTACTGCTGCAATTATTGAGAATAGAATATATAAAGAAATTGCCTATAGAGTTTCTCAGAAGGTGCAAACAGGAAAGTCATTATCAAAAGCATTATATGAAGAACCAAGAGTCCCGAATATTTTAGTGCAAATGGTGCACATTGGTGAAGAAACTGGAGAACTGGGATATATTCTAAAGAATCTCGCTGAATTTTATAGACGGGAGCTTGATAGTTCAATAGACACAATGATTGGTCTTATTGAGCCTGCCATGATTGTATCTCTTGGTCTTGGTGTAGGAGTGCTTGTATCTGCTATCTTGCTACCTATGTACTCAATGTCATCACAGATAGGATAAAAAATAGTCAAAAGTTATCAAGTTTATAAAGTAAATACAAACACGAACTAGCACCAAAAGATATTAATCAGTATTCACTTTAAAGAATTCGATTTAGCAAAATCGCGTCTTTGACATAGTCGCTTTATAAACTTTAGACTATTAATTATTCCTGCCTAATAAACACTGGTTTTATCATATTTATATAATTATTTTTTGTAAAATTAATTCTAGAAAGAGTATTTGTACCAACGTCCAAAATAATTATTTTTTGAGGGACTTCATAGGTTGATGTACCGTGTTCATTTATGGTCACCACTAGTATGTTTTGAACATCAATATCCCAAGTACCTTTTTCTATAATAGAAGCAGACTCTGGCACCAAATTAAGTGTGTATTTTTGTTCAGTGTTATTTTCGGAACTGTTTCCAAAGTCACTAGGAGGAATTATCACAATGTTTGTATTGGTTATTTCAGTGGTGGTAGAAATTGTTTCGGTAGTGGTTGATTCTAATAATTGTTCGGCAAATTCAGTCGAAGTAGAAATTATCGTTGTTTGAATGTTATTTTGAACTGGCGAGTCTTCCCTTAATTCATTTGACAGTTCCTCTATTATCTCATCAGAAACAATGGAATCACTGGAAATAGGCAATAATTCAACAGTCTGATCATTTTTTAACAACAGTACTTGTCTACTTTTACAACCAGAATCAATGTCGCATATATATAAACCAACTATTTCATCAATAGAAATAGGGGTTTCATTCTTTTTAACTTCTCCAGAAACAGCTCTACTTATAAGTTCTTCACCTCCAGCCTTGCGTATATAATAGTTACCACTAAGTGTAAATATGGCAGCTATTCCGATAATAAGATATTTGTACATTTTTAAAGTGTAACATGTATACATTAGAAATATATTTAGGGGTTGTGTAAAAGTGTGAACAGAGTAATTAATCATTAATAATTAGTGAATTCACTAATTATTAATGATTAATTGCTAATGATTTCATTTCCCGTTATCCACATATAATTTATGAAATACTTGTTTTTTATAAATAAATAGTTATATACTTAAATAATCTACAAAAGATAGAAAAAAAATTATGTCAAACACATTTAAAAAAACAAGTTTACGAGGGTTTACGCTTATTGAGCTTCTGGTGGTTATTGCAATCATCGGACTTCTCTCTACAGCAATTATGGGGCCAGTACAAACAGGTCTAAAGAAAGGTCGTGATACTAGAAAGATTTCTGATATTACGCAAGTACAAGGAGCATTACTTCAATATGCTGGGGATAATAACGGTCTTTATCCTAATGTATTAACGGCACTTAACCCTACTTATATGGCAATAGATGCTAAGTTTGGTAATGGTTCGACAACTGTGGCATCAAGAGATAAGTTTATGTATGTTACATATACTGATACAGCAAGTAATACTGTACAGTACCATTTGGGTGTTGCTCTTGAAAATCAAAATGCATCATTACAGACAGACGTAGACTGTTACGCAACTTCATCAGCAGGGGTAATATCAAATAACTCTAATGGTGGTTGTGCTGATGGTCTTCTAAATGGTTTGTTATCAAATTCAAATTATAATTTAGGTGGATTAGCTGCAATCAGTACTGCTGGTAATCCTGCAGCAACAGATGTTGATGAAGATTTTGGTGGAGCAGGACTACAAGAGGGAGCAAATCAAGTTTGTACATCAAAGCTTGATACCTGTATATTTGATATAATCCCTAAGTAATATATTAATTATTTAGTGTGTTTGAGATACTATCATTCATCTTTGGTGCATCAATAGGAAGTTTTGTTCAAGTTATAGCTACACGACTACATGTCGCACCTATAATGAAATCAAGAAGCAAGTGCCTCTCCTGCGGAGAGGCACTTCGCATTCCTGATCTTGTGCCAGTGTTCTCATATTTGTTCCTAGGTGGTAAATGTCGTTATTGTAAATCTATCTTTGGAATTTCTGCGCTTATTATAGAAATAATGTTTGGTTTAACTTTTGTTGCCTTATATTATTTTGTTTTATCCAATCAACCAACACTTTGGTTATCGTTTGTTTGGTTAGTTTATTACACTCTTTTGTTCGGAACTTTAGGAGTTATTGCACTATATGATAAGGCTCATACATATATTCCAATTTCTTTCCTTTTCTTTTATGGATTTTTGACACTCGCTATGTTAATAGTTAGATATGTTGATAATCCATCATGGATGGTTCTTCTTGGTCCTGTTGTTGTAGCGTTGCCATTTCTCATTGTATGGCTTATAACACGAGGAAAAGGATTAGGGTTTGGTGATGTCTTGTTATTCTTAGGAGTTGGTGCTTTCTTTGGTGTTAATCAAGGAATAGCTGTGCTTCTGATATCAATTTGGGTTGGGGCAGTATATGGAGTGTATGTAAAATATTTTGGTCCACAAAAAGGAAAGATTGGTATTGCAATACCTTTTGTTCCTTTTATTGTTATCGCGTTTATAATTGTATTGTTCACAGATATTGACATATTTTCTATCGCATCATTGTTTGCTTAGTGATATCATGAGTATATATGTTAAATAAGAGAGATTTTTGTAAATCTATACGAGGATTCACTTTGATAGAGCTTATGGTTTCTCTTACTATTGTACTTACGGTAACTGGTTTGTTGCTCCAAAATTATCCTGAATCATCAATTAGATTAACGCTGCTAAATAATACACATGCTTTCGCTCTTCTTGTAAGAGAAGCACAAGTGAGAGGAAGTGCAGTTGATTCTGGTTATAATACATCTGTTGGTGGATATGGAGTGTTTATTAATCTAGCAACCTCGTCACAAGCTATACTTTTTAGTGATAGTACTAATGGTAATAGTATACTTAATAGTGCAGGACTTAGTGTTGGTGACGGTGTTTATGACACAGCCAATTCTCCAGATATAATAAAAAACACCCTTTCATTTAATACGGGGTATGAGTTTAAAAAAATATGTGTTGCAAGTTCAACTGCTTCAATATCTAGTGCACCGTATGGATTTTTGTGTAACAGTACTAGCACGCCACCAATTAGCACTTTAACAGTTTCATTCAGTAGACCTAGTCAAAATGCACACATTTATATAAACAATTCAACGACAACTGATTTTGCATCTGCTTGTGTACAGATATACTCATCAAAATCTCCTGGTGATGGTCATGTTAGATCAATATTGGTGTATCATTCAGGTATGGTGACTACTGTAACGACACCATGTGATTAATAGTATATATGATTTCTATTTATTTAAATAAAAATAAAATATCAGGATTCACATTAGTAGAAATGATTGTAGTTTTGGGCCTTTTTTCATTTTTGATGACACTTGCTACTGGTGTTATATATTCAACTCATGCAATAGGAATAAAACTACAAGAAACACAAACTATTTTAGATAATGTTAATTTATCAATGGACACTATGTCTCGCGATATTCGTTACGGATCAAATTTTTATTGTAGTAATACATTAGTAGTTGCTAGTTCATCATTAAGAAAGAGTTGTACATTTGAAAGTGGTGGGGGCAAAATTTTGGTTTTTAAACCAAATAACGCTGAACTATCAACTGATAGAGTCGCTTATTACGCATCATCAACCACTTATGGCAAAGTTATACTCAAGGATGAATATACGGGGGATGGTACTTCTACATATCAGATTACTACTAATGATGTAAAAATAAATTCACTTGTTTTTTATGTTGATGGAGCAAATACAATTTCTTCAACAGGTGAAGATGTTGATGAGACACATGATTATGTTCAGCCTTTCATTAATTTAACAATATCAGGGGAAACAAGACCAATTTCAATAACTGCTTCTTCTACAAAATTCAGCATACAGACGAGTATATCTGCTAGAGAGATTGATAAATAATATAATAATATGAATTTATTTTTCTTAAACAAAAAAAATATCAAAATTAAAGCTTTTACATTACTTGAAGTATTAGCTTCTTTAACAATTGTTACTATGGTTATTTTGGGCCCATTAACCTCAGCAATTAATTCATCATCGTACGCACGACAAACAAAAGATGTAATGATATCAACCTATTTGGCGGAAGAATCGCTCGAACTGTTACGTCATCAATATATGACTATTTATTTGCAGTGTATTCATGGTGAAGGTATGTGTACAGAGGCCCTTAACCCATCACTTCCTGAAGAGACTCAAGGCGATAAGGCTTGGAGAATTTTTAAAGAAAGATTAGATGGTGTTGGATTAGGTGGTGGAATTTCTTGTTTTGATAGTTGTACTTATGATTACTTGGACATGAAGGATGCAACAACTACTGTAACCCCGTCTATTTACTCTCCAACTGGAAATGAATGCCCAACACTCTCCATTGTTACTGCTGTTGGATATGGGGCCACAACAAAAAATTATTATGTTTGTAATGGAATTTCTAGTCATTCCGATGGTGGTTTTGATAGTAAAAAAACTCAATATTCAAGAAGTGTTATTATCAAATCCGTGCCAACTTTTGATGAGGGACTTCTAATTCCAGATGATGGTAAGAATCTTGGATTATATAATGATGATTTGGTTATGACATCATTAGTATCATATAGACGTTCAAATGGAATATTGAGAACAATTAAAGTGATTGATTTTTTGCATAAGCGCTCATAATTTATGAAACAATTTTTTAGAAAAAATAAATATAAGCAAAACAAGGTATCTGGCTTTGTTTTACCTTTTACACTATTTATTTGTGGAATAATGCTACTTATTTCACTTGGAATATCTACTGTATTAGAGAAGCAAATATTTTTTTCACAAGTAGCAAGGGATAGTCAGGCTGCCTATTATGCTGCAGATGATGCTGTTGCATGTGTTATTTCAATTGATGAGACTTATATAAATGCAACCGGTACAGGTATATTTCCATCTGATGCGTATATAGATTCTACGATTGATATGGAGTCTACTCTTGATTATGTAAATGATCACAGGGTAGCTTCTGGCTATAAGGCATTAGCGTCAACATTGAATGAAATAAAATGTGCGCAATCAGTTATTTTTGACACAAATGCACCATCGTATTTTGAAGTCTCAACTACCACATTTGTTAGAACTACACCATCAAATGATATAGAAGAAGGAAAAACTTCTACTTTTAAAATGAAAATGAACATTGGAGATGGTGTATATCGTTGCGCAAAAGTAACTGTAAACAAAACAGAAACATATAGACAAATAATCGCTCAAGGATATGCAGCTTGTGATAGAGCCTCAGGTTCTATAGAACGCGCAGTAGTTAATACCACACTATTGAACTAGTTTGTAGGTATATATTTGAAGGTTTTTTGTGATAGAATCAGTATATGAATAAAGAGGAGGTTAAGAAAAGAGTAAATGAATTAAGGGTATTTCTTGAGCAACATAGGGTACTTTATCATGTTCATGATAAGCCAACTATTTCTGACGAAATGTATGATAGTTTGATGTTAGAACTTGCCACACTAGAGAAAAAATTCCCAGAATTTGATGATAAAAATAGTCCTACTAAGAGAGTGGGGGGAGATGTGCTCGATCATTTTAATAAAGTAAAACATGATATCAAGCAATGGAGTTTCGATAATGTTTTTTCATTAGAAGAATTGAAAGACTGGGAAGATAGAAATTTAACTATACTCAAAAAAGCAAACGTTAGCCAAAAACCAACATATGTTGCTGAGATGAAAATAGATGGTCTAAAAGTTATTCTCACATATAAAGAAGGTGTACTTGTTCGGGCTGCAACACGAGGTGACGGGGAAGTTGGTGAAGACATTACAGAAAACATAAAAACAGTAAAAGTTATACCATTGACACTGCCAAATAAAATTTCTATTACTGTTATTGGTGAAGCGTGGATGAAGAAAAAGGACTTGATAAAAATAAACGAAGAACGCAAATCACAAAATCTTCCACTGTATGCGAATACTCGTAACTTGTCTGCTGGTACACTTAGACAATTGGACCCAAAAGTAGTAGCGAGTAGAAATATACAGATATTCGCATATGACATAGAGGGGGGTAATTATAAAACTCAAGAAGAAGAACTAGAAGCTCTTGAAGGTTTTGGATTTTTGGTAAACAAAGACAGAAAGTTGTGTAATTCACTGGAAGAAATACAAAAATTTTATGAAAAATGGACCAATAAAAGAGAAGGAGAAAATTATGGCATTGACGGCTTGGTAATCAAAATAAATGAGAGGGATATTTGGGATGAACTTGGTTACACAGCGAAGTCTCCACGCGGGGGTATTGCTTACAAATTCCCTGCAGAAGAGGTTGCAACCGTATTGCACGCTATAACTCTTCAAGTTGGTAGAACAGGTGCTGTGACACCAGTTGCAGAGCTTACGCCGGTACTTATTGCTGGGTCTACAGTGTCGCGTGCAACATTACATAATGCAAATGAAATAGAGAGGTTGGATGTGAGGGTTGGGGACACTGTTAAGTTACGTAAAGCAGGAGATGTAATACCAGAAATATTTGGAGTGTTTAAAGAATTACGTCCAAAGAATGCGAAAGTTTTCGTTATGCCTACTAAATGTCCAGAATGTGATAGTGAACTTTCAAAAGAAACAGTCGGTAAAGAAACATCGGTTGCCTTTTATTGTAAAAATATAAGTTGTCCAGCGAAGCATCTCGAAGGACTAATTCATTTTGTGAGTAAAAAGGGTATGAATATTGAGGAGCTAGGTGCCAAGAGTATTGAAACATTTCATGATATTGGGTTAATTACGGACTTCACGTCGATATTCGAATTAAAAAAAGGAGACATAGAGGGATTAGAAGGTTTTGGTGATAAGTCCGCAGAAAATATTATCTCCTCAATAGAAAAGGCAAAAGTAGTGCCACTACATAAATTTTTATTTTCACTAGGAATTCGTCATCTTGGTGAACAAACAGCCAAAGATATAGCGAAACATTTTGTAACTTTCGATAGATTAAGAAAGGTAGAAAGGGAAGAATTAATTCACGTTGAAGGTGTCGGAGAAAAGGTTGCAGATTCTATTATTGAATTTTTGCATGACCCAATTCATATTAAAATATTGGAAAGACTACTCACCCATGTAACTATTTCAAATGAAGAAAAAACTCCTGATGGAAAACTATTCAATAAAACATTTGTGATTACAGGAACACTCCCTACACTTTCTCGCGATGATGCTAAAGATTTAATTGAGAAAAACGGGGGGAGGGTCTCGAGTTCAGTTTCTTCTAAAACAAGTTATCTTTTGATGGGGGAGAATCCTGGAAGCAAGTTTGAAGATGCAACCAAAAATAATATTGCAATTATCTCTGAAAAGGAATTCTTGGAAATGGTAAATTAAATAACCCATTGCTAATTTTGTAGATATTTTTATCTGTGCTAAAATTCAGAAAACTGTTCATTTGGGAGGAATTGATTATGCCTAATAGTAAAAGACCATTAGAAACAACAGAACTTTCTTATATCATCGCAGCAAAAGTAAGGGGAGAAATTTCAGGAACGCCAAGTGGTAGCTATAAACAACCACATTACTGTCCGTCTTGTGGTAGTGGACATGGAATAAAAATGCATCTTAATCCTGAAGAATTACTCGAATTGATTCGAAGAAGGATTGCATAAAAACCAAGCAGCAAGCTTGGTTTTTAACTTTTTTAAATAAGGTAACTATTTAGTAACAAATTTGATATCCGTTTTGTATGTAACAATTATTATTTTGGTAGTAATTGTTATTGTATGAATTTGATGGATACCATTCTCCATTTACATATTTATATATGTAGTTATTATTGGAAGGATAGTTGTAATTATTTTGATATGGTTGAGTATAGTATTGTGTACTGTACTGATTTGTATAAGGATATGTTTGATAATATGGATATGAGTTTGAATTGTAATTGTTATAGTAATTGTTGCTATTATAATTATTACAATTTGAACTAACAAGACGAGTTATTTTTGTATAAGTATTGTATTCATAAACAAGACATCCACTATTATAACTATAAATACTTGATGTATCTTGATAGTTATAATTATTATATGAATTAGGATAATAAGAAGAATATGGTGAGTAATATTGAGCGGAAGCAATACCTAAACCACTTACCGAGAACAAGGCCACAAACATAATGTAATGTATTGTTTTCATAATAATTAATACTAAACCTTTCACAATTTTTGTCAAGAAAATAATAAAAGACCGTCAGAGACGGTCTTTGTTTGTTAAATTTCTTGGGGTTACCCTTCGAGAGAAAGATCCATCTCGTAGATCATTGCTTCCAGTGGGGGTATATCGAACATCCGGTCATGGAATTGATCCAAAGTTTCACCACGCACCGATCCGAATCCTCTCCACATGGGTTGCACGGATTCATCTTGAAGAATGGCTGCAGTTTCATTGTGGCCAGCACTCATGACACGTCGTACTTTTACCACTGGACGATTTTCTTGAACCTGGGGCATACTTTTACCTCCTAATGTGTAGATCAAGGAAAGAACATTTATATTATACACTATTATAATAAAAAGTCAATAGATACTTGCAAAAGTCCTTTAAATATGGTATAGTTTGAGTCTTAAAGTGCAAAGTCTATAAAGTCAGATTTAAGTCCAAAGTTTAAAGTAAAAAGTCTATAAAGTAAGTATATTTGTATCCACTTTTGACTTTATAAACTTTATCCACTTTTGACTAATTATAACTTTCGACTTTCAACTAACTCATTATGTTAATCGATCATGTAACTCTAAAAATAGAAGCAGGAAAAGGTGGTGACGGCGTTGTCCGTTGGCGCCGTGAAAAAGGCATACCTTTTGGTGGTCCTGCAGGTGGTGATGGTGGTAAAGGTGGAGATGTATATTTCCGTGTTATTCGTGATATTCAAGCATTGTCAGTATATAAGCACAAAAAAGAATGGTCAGCAGATATTGGTGAAGCAGGACAGAAACGTAGTATGCATGGAAGTAATGCAAAAGATATGTACCTTCAAGTTCCATTAGGAGCTGTGATTTATAATCGTGAATATGACAAGACTTATGAATTTATGGAAGAGGGAGACTTTCTCGTTCTTCGTGGTGGAAAAGGTGGACTTGGAAATGAAAATTTTAAGTCAGCAACTAATCGTACACCAGAAGAATTCACAAAAGGTGAGAGAGGCGAATTCGCAACTTTTGACGTTGAACTAAAGCTTATTGCTGACGTTGGTCTCATTGGACTTCCAAATGCTGGTAAGTCATCTCTATTAAATGCTCTTACTCGTGCTGGAGCCAAGATTGGAGATTATCCATTTACAACACTTGAGCCGAACCTTGGAGTTTATTTTAATTATGTGCTTGCGGATATTCCTGGACTAATTGAAGGGGCGAGTGAAGGTAAAGGTCTTGGTCATAAATTCCTTCGTCATATTACTCGCACTCGTGTGCTTGTTCATCTTGTATCAGCTGAAAATGAAGAAGTTGGGAAGGTATACACAACAATTCGTGAAGAGTTGGGTAAATATGATGCATCACTCTTGAAGCGTGAAGAAGTAATTGTCCTTTCAAAAGTAGACACAATTTCAAAAGATGAAATAAAAGTAAAAGTAAAGGAACTTGAAAAAGCTTCTAAAACAAAAAATATAATTACACTTTCTCTTTATGAAGATGAAAAAGTAAAGGCTTTTGGTGATGCCTTAATCAAGGTGTTGGAAAAGTAATTTTGCTACAATAATTTGATTTTTGAATTTAGTTTTGTTAGTGTGAGGCCTGATGGTCTTTTAGTTATTTGTTAAGGGGAATAATCATGAATGTGCATCTAGAAAAAGATGGAACAGGTAACCCTGCTCGTATCTATGCAACAGGAGCAGGAAGAATTTCTTGTGAACTAATAAGAACAAACATGAGAATTGAAGATGTTCCGGTATATCAAAAAGGACTCAGAGATAATTTGCTGGACTCATGCAAGTTGGCAGTAGAGGCATTTTCGAAATTGGGTGTTGAGTTCTACATGATTCATAGTGACAGAAGAAAACCATGTTTGGTTGATGGAAGTATGAACCCGTTTGAAATTGAACAATTTTTGCTGAGGCAATAGTCAGTAAAAAAACGATTACCGTAAGGTAATCGTTTTTTGTTTTTAATCTTACTATTTAGTCACTTCTTTCAGTAATTCTTGGAATAGTCCTGGGTTTCCACTTCCTTTGCTCTTTTTCATACACTGACCAACGAAAAACATGAACATAGATTCTTTACCAGCTTTGTAATCAGCAACCTGAACAGGATTTTCTGCTATTACTTCTAGAACTATTTTCTTGAGTGCTTCCGGGTCATTTTTTTGTATAAATCCTTTTTCTTCTGCAGTCTTTTTCACATTGATACTTTTTTCTGTAATCATAAGTGGTAGTAAATCCTTTGCACCACGTGAAGAAAGTTCATTTGCAGTAATCATATCAAGAAGTGTTTTGAATGATGCAATGCTAGGGAAATTTTCTGCGAGAACCTCCTTGTTTTCTTTTTTAAGTAATCCAAATATATCTGCAACAAGATAGTTTGAAGCAAGTGTTGAATATGACGCATTTCCATTTTTTACGACTTCATCAAAATAATTAGCAACGAGTGGGTCACTGATAATTATCTCAACGATTTCTGGTTTGAGCCCATATTCATTAGTAAATTGTGAGCGACGAGCGCTTGGTAATATTGGTAATGATTTTTTGATTGCTTCTATATCGAAAAGTTTGTGTAAATAAAATTTTGGCAAATCTGGGTCAGGGAAATAGCGATAATCGTGAGCATTCTCCTTTTTACGCTGACTAAATGTTGATTGTTTGTTTTCATCCCATCCGCGTGTTTCTTGTACAACTTGCCCACCTTCTTCAATGAGTGCGATATGACGAGCAACTTCGTAATCAATCGCACCTTCAACAGCGGCGAAGGAGTTTAGATTCTTTACTTCCACTTTTGTACCAAATTTATTAGGGTCTTTTGAAACAGAAATATTCGCCTCTACGCGCATTTGTCCTAATTCCATATTCGCTTCACTTGCCCCGACATAGCGAAGTATACGCTGTAGTTCGCGAGCAAAAGCACCAGCTTCTTTTGCGGTATGAATAACTGGCTCGGTCACAAGTTCCATAAGTGGTACTCCTGCACGGTTATAGTCAACTAGAGTCTCATTATTTTCATGTGAAGACTTGGCAGTATCTTCTTCGAGATGTATACGGGTTAACTCTACACCATTAACTGAGCCGCCAGAGACAATAGGGAACTTGTATTGTGATAATTGATATCCTTTTGGAATATCAGGATAAAAATAATTTTTACGATCAAATTCTGTGAAGTCAGCAATATTACTTCCTGTGGCACATCCTACGGTTATAACCTTTTTAATGGCTTCTTTATTTGGTACAGGAAGTGTGCCAGGGTGAGCCATACATATTTCACAGATGTTTTGATTCGGTCTTTTTTCGTATGGGTCATTCTTGCAACCGCACCACATTTTGGAATTGGTGTGTAATTCAGCGTGTATCTCTAGACCTATAGTAGTGATGTATTCATTAGACATTGCTAGATTATAGCAAAAAAATCATTTATATTAAAGGGTAAAATTTAAAAAATTAAAGTTTGATTTTTATTATTAAAAATGGCATAGTTATGTACAGGTTCTTTAAATGGGAGGTGATAATCATGGGAAAAGAGCAAGAAATACAAGTTGTTAAATTGATTCAAAGGGTTTCCATAAACATGCGTGAACCACAGAAGGTAATGAGTTGTTTGTCTGAAATGAAGAAGGTTTCATTTGACAAATCTTTTGAAAAACTTTTTCTTGAAAGCGGAATTGTACCTGCTGGGGGAGAAATGTCGGTGTCTTTTTATGACACAGGAAAGTACAGAACAGATAAAGAAATAAAAAATCTTTTTGAAATAAATAGTTCTCATGAGTTTTATCCTTCGGTATTTATTTCTGTTTTGTTTTCATTGCTTAATCACCAAGTTAGCAATATTGGTTTCCCTGGTCATCTACCAAATGGTGGTAGAGCAGTTTGTTTTTTTGTCTCCAATAAAGATAAAGAAAAAGTCTATACAGTAACAGTTTCTTTTATAAAATTCCCTCTTCTTGAATGGAGGGTGAGAGTCTTTGAAGAGAATGAATACAGATGGAGGACAAGTGATTGGTTGGTTGTTCCTGGTTAATTATTGAGGTGGTTAGCTTTGCTAACCACCTCTTTCAATTTCAAAGTTTAATTATTTTTGCAAAAGGAATATATTTTTTATTCCATGTTTCTTGGCGTTTTGCATATTGCATACTTTTGGTGATTATTTCTTGCTTCATTTCATTTTCGGTAAGTTGTCCTTCAAGATATTTTGAAATAGTTACATATTCGAGGCCAAATTTTCGAATCATTAATTCCATATCTTTATCATATATTGATTTTAAATTATTTAATACATTTTTTACTTCATCTATCATTCCAATATTGAGCCTCTTTATTAGCCGTTTAGTAATTCTTTCTCTTAATAATTTACGTGTAGGTGATAATAAATAAATGGTTGTATGATAAATAAATGAAGGTGGTTCTTGTGTCGGTACTGTGCCCAGTGAATCTATAATTTCTAGTGCGCGGATAATTCTTACTTTATTATGCTTATCTATATTCTCTCCGCGACGTTTATCTTTTTTTATTAATTCTATGAAGAGTTCCTCGGTTGTTTTCTTTTCTAATTCTTCACGAAGTTTTTTGTTTTGAGCTACTTTTGGAATTTCTTGATTATAAATAAGAGTATCTATATATTGCCCCGTCCCACCACATATGATTAGAGTTTTGCCTCTAGAAATAATATTCTCTAGTATAGGTAATGCAAGACGTTTATACTCTGCAACTGAGAATTCATCCCCAATATTACAAATATCAATCATGTGATGAGGAACACCTTTCATCTCTTCTTGTGTAATTTTCCCTGTACCAATATCAAGACCTTTATAAATTTGACGAGAATCAGCACTAATAATTTCACCATTATTTTTAAATGCTAAATCAACAGCAAAATCACTCTTACCACTTGCGGTGGGTCCGACAACAACTATAACCTTCTGATTTTCTTTCATAGTTGATATACTACATTGTAATTACTAATTAGTCGATGTCATTAAACGTTAGTCGTTAGGTTTTAATTATTTAACTAAGAACGACCTAACGAAGAACTACTAACTATTCAGTTATGTTAATTTTATACACAAAAAATGGTTGCTCATATTGTGAAAAAGTAAAAAAAGCATTTCTTGAAAAAAGTGTTGTGTATGAGGAGAGAAATATTGAAAATTTGGATTATTTAAAAGAAGTACAGGAATATAAAGCTCGCACATTACCATATCTTGTAGATACAAGCGCTAATGTGAAGATGGGAGAGTCGGATGACATTATTGATTACGTGAGTGAGTACGCGTTCTAGAAAATGAAAAGGCAGCATCTTGCGATGCTGCCCGTTTCCTGTTTGGTTGTTTTGCTCAGACCTGAGCGTGAACGAAATGGCGTGATGACACCATTATCGTGCCGGCCTTGCGAGGGTGAACAAGTTCGATGTTGGAATCGACGACATTGGTCACCAAAAGCCCAGTTTGGAGTTCGGTGACGTCACACTGTGTGCGGCCGATGAGTTTCTGGAGAGCTTTCGGATTGCTGCTGATTTTCGGGTCAATTTTGACCTTGTCGCCTGATTTGAAACAAGCTCCTCTTGCCATATGATTCTCCTGAACAATTTAAAACAAAAAAATGAACAACTGGATTTCTATAATAGCATAGATATTATAAAAGTAAAACTAAATCAAAAAATATGGTATAATCAGTTTTAATTCTATACATAAAATATATGGAAATGCCGAGGTGGCGGAATAGGTAGACGCACACGACTCAAAATCGTGCGGGGTGACCCATGAGAGTTCGATTCTCTCTCTCGGCACAAAAAATAGACTAAAGTAACAAAATATTGTAGTGTTCCAGTTAGACCTAATTAAAAGGAGATTTGACTGTGCAAAAACTAATTGTTAGTTCACAAAGAGTAACTGGTCCTTCTGCAGATGGGATAATTGTAACAGCTTTTAAAACTTTTGTAGAAACAGAAAACGGAATGTATGATCTTTGCAATTATTTTGATTTTCAGGAGTTAGATGATATAGAAATAATAAGTCAAAAAAGTTTTTTTTCTGTGCGTTTAAATATTCCACCAGAATTAAAGAAAGCAATAATTGATTTTCTTCTTACTCAGCATATTCATAAAGATGATAAATTTGATTGCTATTCTTTCGTTAATAAGTATCACAACGTTGAGGAGCATAAAAAGTCTTATTTGATGAATTATTGGAAACTTAAGAAACTGGTATTTCTTCCAAAAGTGGGCGACGTTGTATTTTTTCTTGACACATCAAGACAATTATTTAGACATGCATCTATTTATGTTGGTTGGGGAGTGTATGTATCGGTTTACGGTGCTGGTGGAGATATTCATTTTGCCACACTTAAGGACATGAAAAATAGTTTCGGTGGTGAGAATATCTTTTTGGCTACTTCTCGTTTGTAAAAACAGTTATCAAATTAATGATAACTGTTTTTTTTATTTAAACATCATTGTTCCCGACCCTGTAGTCAAAATAAGATTATTATTTTTATCAATAGAATATTCTATAACTTTTTGCAAGACACTCATAAAATCATTTTCTTGAGATTCCCCACAAAACATTTTTGTTGAACCGATTGGTCCGAGAGTTAATTTATTTGAATCTGTTGTTTTGTAACTTCCAAAATAATTATTACAATCAGTTGTGCCTGTTATTGTTCCTGTTGCATTAAATGTTACAGAGAAGGCATTAGCTTTTTTTGGTGTTGTAGAAGTTCCTGAAATTGTAGTTTTGACCCAAGTCCATTTTTTACTTGTTAAATTTTTGTTTTCATTTGCTTGTGAAGTTGAGGTTGCTGTACTGGTTGCTGATGAGGGGGTAGACATTTCAGTCGTGGTACTTTCTGTTGTTGTGCTAACAGTGGAATTCTCTTCTATAATTGGTTGTTTGATTATTTCTACAGGTGTTGGTATGTTGCTAACAACCTCAGCTGGTTTTTTCATAAGAACAGAAGTTACACTTACTCCAATAAGAAGTATTGCTGTAACTATAAGAGTGTTGACAATTATTTTAGATGTTGATAGTTCCATAGTTGTTTATTAAAATTATTTATACTAATTAAAAGTATAACTTATATTTGAAGGGAATAGTAAAAGTTTTTAACAGGTTGTACTTCAGAGTTGAACTCAGGGTTGGTTGACTTTTAATAAAAAAATAGTAGTATATATTTTGTGAATGTTTTGTTTTAATCATTTAAATAATTCCAATAATCAATACAAGGAGAACATAATGCAAATAAGACAACGGATAAATGGAAGAAACCTTGTCATTGACGCAGGAACAATGTTGGTCAAAGCTGATGGAAAAACACTTACAAATTTTGATGCAGAAAGAATCGTGGAAGAAGCCAAAAGAACAGTAGGTAACCCTTTGGTCAACATGATAGCTCTTTTGAGTAAAAAAGAAATTGAACGCAAACATTAAAAAGAATTCAATCGAAAGGTCAAGTCGCCTCAATTAAGAAAATTAAATTTTTTCTTATGAGGCGATTTTTATTTATGACGTAGAGTAAGATATTTTTTGAAAACTATAATAATAAAGTATTTATATTTAGCTAAAAGCCACAAGCCAATAGCTAACAGCTGTGTTGTGGTATACTCATTTTATAAATATATGGGACAAACTGAGAACTCAATTTTTTGGATAGAAATAGATAAAATAATACCTAACCCTTATCAACCACGACGTGAGTTCGATGAGGATAGACTGAAAGAATTGTCAGATAGTATTCGTCAGTATGGTGTGCTTCAACCACTTGTTGTATCTCGTCAAGAAACAATGTTAGAAGACGGTGGTATTAAGGTTGATTATGAATTAATTGCAGGAGAAAGACGTTTAAGGGCGTCCAAACTTGCAAGACTAACCCAAGTGCCAGTAGTGGTGCGTACTGGAGATGATAGTAGGGCGAAGCTTGAACTTGCAATTATTGAAAATCTTCAACGTGAAGACCTCAACTCTGTTGAGCGTGCACAATCATTCCAACGTCTTGCAGATGAATTCAAACTCACGTGGGCAGAAGTTGGTCGCAAGATGGGAAAGAGTAGAGAGTATGTTTCTAACACTGTTCGTATTCTTATGCTCCCACAAGATATTCTCGACGCTATTTCTAAACGTCAGATTAGTGAGGGGCACACTCGTCCACTTCTTATGCTTATCGATAGGCCACAAGAGCAGATGACATTATTCAAAGAAATGATGGTACGTAAAATGACAGTACGTGAAGCGGAGCAGATTGCTCGTCGTATTGCTTTTGAAAAAGTTCGTAAAAAGGATTTATTCATGACACCAGAGGTTGTAGATATGGAAGAGCGTTTAGCTGAAACACTTGGTACTCGTGTACAAATAGAACCACGCGAGAGGGGTGGACGTATTTGGATTGATTATTTTTCTCACGAAGAATTACTCGCGCTTTCTATTGCTATAAGAAAAGCAGGGGAAGAGAAGACTCATAAGGGAATGTTTGACACTTTAAAAGACGAAGATATAGCAACACTTCAAGCTGTTCCTGATACAGAGAGATATATCAAGCCAATCACTGAGTTTACTCATTTAAAAGAAGGTGGTGTTACTCCAGAAATTCAAATTATTGAAGAAGTGGATAGTATTCCTGTTGTTATAGATACCGAAACACAAACTGGAAGTGAAGCAATTGAGCAAGATATTGCAGAACAAGAAGAAGGTGAAAGTATCGGGCATGCAATGTATGAACAAACGAATGAAGCTCTTGATGACAGATCTATTGATGAAGTTAAATCAGAAGAACAGAATGATGATTTGTATAATATTTCTAAATTTTCAATTTAAAATTTTTAGTGAATTTTTAATTAATTAATTTTCAAATTGATTGAAAATTATAAATTAGAAATTTAACTTTACCTTGTTAAGAATTTATCTAATGCTCCACCGTGCTCCTTGATGTATGCTTTGATGTGACGTTTTGCCATTGTTGTTTTACACATTTCTAACCACTTTCTTTTAGGTGAAGAACTTTCTTTTGTATCAATTTCTACAATGTCTTTACTTTGTAAAACAATATCAAGAGGGACCATTTTTCCATTTACTTTTGCTCCGGCAATGTGATCGCCAACTTTTGAATGCACAGCATATGCAAAATCAATAGGGGTTGAACCTTCAGGAAGGTCAATCACATCTCCTTTTGGAGTGAGAACGAATACGCGATTTTCAAAAAAATCATTTCTTAAGTTTTTTATAAACTCTTGGTGTTGATCAACATCTTTTTGCCACTCCAACAGCTCTTTTGTCCATCCAGTTTTTTTAATTATTTCTTCTTTTTGATTGTTTTTACCAAGCTCTTTATATGACAAATGAGAAGCGATACCATATTCTGCTTCATTATGCATTTCTTTGGTTCTGATTTGAATTTCAAGTGTACTTCCATCTCCAGAAAAAATAGTGGTGTGAAGAGATTTGTAACCATTTGGCTTTGGTACGGCAATATAATCTTTGAATCTTGCAGGGACTGGTCGATATAATCCATGTATAACACCAAGCGCCTGATAACAGTCGCCGACATTAGGAACAATAATACGAAGAGCAACTATATCGTGGACTTTCGATACATCCATTTTATAACGCTTGAGTTTTTGCCATAAACTGTAAAGATGTTTTACACGATAGTCGATTTGTCTTATTTCAACATCAAAAGTGACAAGCTCTTCTTTTAATGTTGCTACAACTTTCTCTAATTGCTCGTCAGAAATAGGACGAACACTTTCAAAAAGTTCTATTGTATTTTTGTACTCCTCTGGATAAACATAAGGGAAAGCAGAATCCTCAAGTTGTGCTTTTAATTTACCCATACCTAAACGATTTGCAAGGCGAGCGTGAATTTCTAAGGTTTCAAGGGCTATACGTTTTTGTTTTTCGGGGGAGACATATTGAAGTGTTTGTATATTATGAAGTCTGTCACAAAGTTTTATTACGACAACACGGATATCGTCTGCCATAGCGATAAAAAACTTGCGAAGCGATTCCACGTGGCGTTCCGTTCCAGAATATTTTAGTTTTCCAAGCTTGGTTACTCCTTGAACAAGACAGACTATAGTATCACCGAATTCTTTTCTCATTTCTTCATCTGTAACAGTTGTATCTTCTAGCACATCATGCATTATTCCAGCAGCGATAGTCTCCGCATCCATTTTAAGTGTTGCAAGATTTATCCCTGTTGCGAAGACGTGGTTATAGTATGGCTCACCTGACTTTCGTAGTTGACCACTGTGTGCCTTTTCTGCGAAATGACATGCGCGCGTAATAAGGTCCTTATCTTTGTCTTTAAGATCAGGTAATAATGCAAAAATCCGTGAAGGATTATTATCTGGAAGTTCAATTGGAGCATATGGGGTCATAGAATTAACAATATCAAAAAAAAGAAGAGATGGAAAGAAAAAGCCCAATACCTTACGGCATCGAGCTACAGTCATCCTTGTTTAAGTTTTTGAAAGGAACCAGTTACAGCGTCTCTCAAAATTGTTGTGAGCTAAATATGTAAGCTGGAAAGTTCTCCTCATTTCATCGTTAAGAGTAAGTAGGAATTCTTTTGTTTCAATAAAAATACCACCCTTGTTACTGTAATCAAAATCAGAGGGTAGTTCTTGAACTATGAAAGCAAGCCGCTTTATTGAATACCTCGAAGTTCTATTTTTTTGAATTATTTCTCTACCAATTTTTGCAATTCTTTCCCAACATTGTCCTTGAGTTTCTTTTTCCTTGTAACGAAGAGGAGAATTTTTACTTAGTTTAACTTTGTGTCTAGCATCCTTTTTTTCTTTTGCTAGAGCAATGGCTTTTTTTTCTTCCTTATCTTTCCAATCATGTATTGCATTAACTAGTTGTAATTTTGCTAGTGAAATATTTGGTATACACAATCCTTGCTCCCAGTTTCTTATGGTGCCAAGAGGGACTCCTGATATTTCAGCAAAACGCTTTTGAGAAACATCTAGAGACTTTCTGTAACCAGTCAACCCTTCGGGGGTAAGGAGAGGGATATCTTTTTCAGTATTTTTGGGCATTACATTTCCTTTCTGTATAAAGAGCTCGTGTAATACTAATTTTATTAGTACGGAATGTCAATAGAAAAGAAAAATGCCCAACACCTTGCGGTGTTGGGCATGCATGTTTACGACTTCATGCTATTGTCGAGACTGATGATGCCGGGCGTACCCCTCAGTTCCTTGGCGGCCGATGCGTTCACTCTTGGGAGGGGGTTATGTCCCAAAAGTTAGTAGCTTATATATTATAGCAGATACAGTGTGTTTGTCAATAGTAGTAAAAAGTATTGTAAAATAAATGAAATACGAGTAAAATTGAAAAATACAAAAATATATACCTGGATTCCAAATCAAGTTTGGAATGACAAAATACATAAGCGACCACAAAGTGGTCGCTTATGTATTTAAACTTAAAACAAGTAACCATTAACTATTAACTATTTATCTAGTTTGTGTGGGTTATGATTCGGGCAAGTTTTGTCACTACAACGTTCTGGAATTGTCTTTGTCCCAGTCATCATGAGTTCTCCACATTCTGTACCGTCAACTTTTTTGTAAGTGCAACGATTGCCCGTTGGTCGTGTCTTAATGATATGTTTACAATCAGGATAATTTGAACATGAATAGAAAACACCGAAGCGTCCTTTACGTTCTTCTAAATAACCATCTTTGCATTTATTACAATGCACTCCAGTTGAATTGGCTTTACGCATTTCCTCATCTTGCTCAATGTATTTACACTTTGGATAATTATCACAAGCAATGAATCTGCCATATTTTCCTTCACGTTCCATGAGTTCTCCTTTTTCACATTTTGGACATTTCTTGCCGAGCTTCTTTGGTCCTTCCATAATATTGCCGTCAATCTTGCGAGCCCCCATACAATCAGGATATCTTATACATGAATAAAATTTTCCATTCTTTGCGAGTTTGATAACCATGTTCGCATCACAGAGTGGACACTGCATTCCTTCTGGCGCGTCTCCCATACTTGTAGCCTTTTCTAACTTATCTTTTGATTTTACATCTTTAATAAATGGTCCGTAGAAATCTTTGAGGGTTTTTAGATACGTAGTTTTTCCATCTGCGATTAAGTCCAGTTTGTCTTCCATTTCTGCGGTAAAGGTATCACCAATATAATGAGGAAAATGTTCTTCAAGGAATGAAATCACAACTTCGCCAGTGTCTGTTGGATGAAGTGTTTTATTAATTTTGTCTACATAACCACGTGCTTCAATTGTTGAAAGTGTGGACGCGTAAGTAGAAGGGCGACCAATGCCACGCTTCTCTAATTCTTTAATTAATCCAGCTTCTGAATAACGATTTGGTGGTTCGGTTGCTTTTTCGGTTGATTGAAGTGTTTTGAGATTTAACTCATCACCAATTTTAAGTTCTGGCAAAATAACATCATCTCCACGTGCGTCTGGCATAACAGTAAGCCATCCTGGGGAAATAAGTAATGAGCCAGTCACAGAAAAATTAGGAATACTTTTCTTTGGAATATTAGCTGTAACTTTACTACGCTTTAATTTCGCATCTTTCATTTGACTCGCTACTGTACGTTCCCAAATTAGAGAGTATAAACGCTTCTCATCATCTGTTGTCCCACCACTTCTTGTACTAGCGTGAGTTGGTCTGATTGCTTCATGGGCTTCTTGAGCGTTCTTTGATTTGGTTTTATAATGACGGATTTCTACAAGGTCTTTATTATAATTTTTTTCGATTACTGTTTTTATTTCAGCAATAGCTTGTTCACCGAGTGTTGTGCTATCCGTACGCATATATGTGATTAGACCTTTTTCGTATAATTTCTGTGCAATACCCATAGTACGAGATGGAGCATAACCAAGTCTAGAAGATGCTGCTTGTTGAAGAGTGGAAGTTGTAAAAGGTGCTTTTGGTGAGCGTGATACTTCTGTACTTTCTACACTCAAAACTTCCCATGAAGAATTCTTTCCTTCTTTTACAATTCTGTCAGCTTCTTTTTTATCATTGGGTTGTGTCTCGCATTCAAGAATAAGAGTGTATGTTTTACTTTCTTGCATACGACCAATAGTTTGGAATTCTCCAGCGATAACATAGTAGGTCACAGGAATGAATGCGCGAATCTCACGTTCGCGTTCCATAATGATACGAAGAGCAGGGGATTGTACACGACCAGCAGATAGTCCGTATCGAACCTTTTTCCAAATTATTCCAGACAAGTCGTATCCAACCAATCTATCAAGAACGCGACGAGCCTCTTGAGCTTCTTTTAGATTCATGTCTATATCACGAGGATGTTTAAGGGCTTCTTTGATTGCTTCCTCGGTAATTTCGTGGAAGGCTACACGTCTTGCTCCTTTTAGATTACAAGCCTCTTGTATATGCCATGCAATAGCCTCTCCTTCACGGTCGGGGTCAGTTGCGAGAATAACCTCGTTTGATTTTTTGGCAAGAGACTTAATGTCTGCAATCACTTTTTCTTTACCAACACTAACTTCATAATGAGGAATGAAACCACCTTCAATATCAACCGCCTTCTTATTGCTTTTTGGTAGATCACGAACATGCCCAACAGAAGCACGTACTTCGTACGCACCACCAAGATATTTTGATATAGTTTTTGCCTTAGAAGGACTTTCTACAATAAGGAGTTTCATTGAGGGCAGGGATTAGCTTGTTAGCTTGTAGCTATTAGCTTAACATATAAATACTCATATACATTAATTTACATTCACAATTAAGGAATGGACAGCTAATAGCTAATTGATAAACACTCTACACTAAACGGCGTACTTCACCAAATGTTTCTTGTACAATACCTCTAATTTCAAGGGAAGAAAATGCCGAGAGAAATTTTTCTAAAGGAAGGTTGCTTTTAATTAAAATAGTGTCTTTTTCCATTGGCTCTAATAATAAATCTATAATTATTTGCTCATCCTCTGTATATATTTCTTTTGCAATATCTTTATCTTTTTTTGATAAATGAAGGAGTGAATACAAATCATCTTCATCTGCAATTGTAGAAGCTCCGTCATGTATTAGCATATTTGTACCAGTTGATGTTGGGGAAAATATATCGCCAGGGACTGCTCCTATATCACGACCAAGGTCAAGCGCTTGTTTGGCAGTGATTAATGTACCGGATTTTATCTCTGCTTCTACAACAAGAACGGCATCAGAAAGTGCCGCCATAATGCGATTGCGTGATGGAAATGTCCATTGAGAAGGGGCTGTGTCAGGTGGTAACTCAGATAATAAAAGACCTCCTGCATCAATTATTTCATTTGCGATACCTACATGTGTTCTTGGATAAATAACTTTTGGATCAAGTCCACTACCTGGAACAGCAATTGTAATTAAATTATTTTTAAGTGCAGAAAGATGAGACAATATATCTATACCATAAGCGAGACCAGAAATAATAATTACATCTTGGTCAGCCAAGGAGCTCAATAATTTTTCTACAACGTTCTTTCCATAGTTAGTATATTTCCGTGAACCAATTACAGTTAATATTCTAGGTGACGCCCGGCCATATTCATCAATATTAATTTCTGGAATATTCCCTCTATAATAAATTTCTTTTGGGATGTCGTGTAATTCAAGTAATCGTGCAAGAAATGGATAAGAATTATAATCTTCTTGTTTGATTATTGAAATAGAATCATTCATAAATAAAAGTATAACAAGAGTAGGTTTTAGGGACTAGGGACTAGGGACTAGATGCTACATAGGGCCCCCTATGTAAATTATAAAATAAAAAAGACGACTGACGAATTTTGTTATTATTCGTAGCCGTCTTAAAATTTGTGGCTACAAATTTCAGAAGCAAATTATTGCATGTTCAGTTGATAGTGCTTTTACTTCGAACCACTTCGACTGCGTGCCTGTAATTGTTGATAAAGAGTCCCAGTTGTGCAAAAACTCACTCCACTTCGTTTCTTTTTTTACTACTGCTCTATAATTTTTAAAATCATTTTGATTAAACAAAAGAGAGGGATGAGCAATTACAAGAAGGGTATACATATAGAATGGAAATTTTGTCCCATCAACCTCAGCTGCATACTTGACCTCATCTTCAAATCCTTCTGCTCGGACTGGAGGAAAATCAGATGATAGCAACTTTTTCTCCGAACGTGGAACAAGTTGACACATATCATTTTCCATCTTGTCTGCTACATGTTCGTTATATCCAGAGTATGTGAAATAAACAATGTTACCAAGTTCATTGTATCTAAGTTCTCTCGACTGACCTTCAAGAGCAAACAGTGAACGATCTGGGAAAAGGATTCTTCCTTGATTGCTGATTATATTGATTGTATGAGTTGGTGATAGAGAAACAAAATCTCTTACAGGTGGAATTTTATAAAGCATGAAGGCTGTTCCACCGAACAGGAAAACAATTACAGCAATTTGTAAAATTACTTGATCTCTGGATCTTCCCTCAAATGTAAAAGCCCAAGTAAAAAGTGGTTTAAATATCCAACCGAGAACAGCAAGAAAAAATCCAAGAATCATTATTCCTGCAACTGATATAAATCCACTAGGTTCTTTCCTTGTCTCAGTTGGGTGGACTACAGCACTTTTAGGCTCATCATCAAAGAACAGGCCCATAAGTTTCTCCTTTTAAGAAAATGGTTTATTTAGATACTATCAGTAATTTAAAATGGAAACAATATCAATTTATTTTACTATTTTTTGACTCTTTATTATATATTTGTATTTTTGTCATCTACGTGCAAGAATAGTTTTGGGTGTTCCATATTAAACCAAAGGAGAGAATCATGTCATTACGAGATAGGCAGATAGGCGGGATTCCTCTTGCTTGGGGAAATGCTTTTGTATTAACTTTCGTACTTTCTTTATCTGTACCAGTAATTGCTTATAGCTTGTGGTTCCCTATTTTTGGGATCCCTGAGGAGTTAAGAAAGTGGATAGCATTGTTCGGTACATGTTTGTATATTTTCCAGTGTGCTGGGAGAGTTCCTGCAGGTATGGAGAGGGCTCAGCTTTTCTTTGGAATATATACAGGCGAATCATTTCCTGCTGGAATATATTTTCTTCCTCGTATTCCTTTCCCAATAATTTCACTACTCTTGGAACTTATGTTCAAAGAAGACGTGAGTAAATATTTGGGATGGATTTTGGAAGGGGACGTTAGCGTCGAGAGTATAGTTACATCATTTATATCTGAAGGTGTAACGAGCGACGGAATACGAGTGAAACTTGAAGGAAAATTAGTCTTCGAAATTGTTAATGCTGCAGTCTTTCTTTCGCAGAGGGGAAACAGTTCAAATAAAACTTCATTAGATGAAGCAATTCAATCAGAAGCTTCTTCACGTATTAAAGAAAGGGTCATAGCAAAACATACAGCTCAAAGTCTACATCAAGGAAGTTGTGAAGGTGGAGAGGGTTTGAACAGGTGGATAACAGAGTCGTGTGTTTTCGTTAAAGATTTTGGAATAAGATTATCCAGAAGTCCAATCGTAACTGTTGATATAAAAAGTTCAAGAATTCAAAAAGCATTCGATGCATATGGCGCTCGTGATTTGATGTCTAATAATACAAATGCGTTAGCAAAAGCATTTAGTGAGTTTAGGAGCGCATTACCAGAAGGTACCAGTGAAGAAGCAGCTCTAATGCTTTTCAATGCTGAACGAATAGACGAAGGTGAACAACCAGTTTCAATGAACATTCTTAAAATTAAGTAACAAAGTTGGATCACTTTCAACACGACTAGAAATAGTCGTGTTTTGTTTTTGAGACGCGGGCGGGATTCGAACCCGCGAATGACGGTTTTGCAAACCGCAGCGTTGAGCCACTTCGCCACCGCGTCTTATAATTTGAGTTTTTTAATTCTAACACATTTATTCTTAACACTCTAGAAAAAATTTTTATATTGTGGTATAGTGTTCTCGTTGTGTCAATGTCCCTATAGCTCAGCTGGTAGAGCATCGGACTCTTAATCCGCAGGTCGTAGGTTCGATCCCTACTGGGGACACAGAAATATTAAAAGCGATATCAAATGATATCGCTTTTAATATTTCTGTGTCCCCAAGAAAGCCAACTACTTGGTTTTCGTGTAGGGATCGAATAGTGGTCGCGAAGTCGTATATTTTTGTAATCAGAAATTGACTTTGTGACCGATCCCTAACAACAACTTATTAATTTCATTTAATTTAATAAATTTGCTAGAATAGTAAAGTTAGTAATTTGCCCGGGTGATGGAATGGTAGACATAAAGGACTTAAAATCCTTGGTTGGAAACGACGTGCGGGTTCGAGTCCCGCCCTGGGCACAAAATACAAAAAGTAGTATCTATTGATACTACTTTTTGTATTTTGTGCCCAGGGAGCACGACGCCAGCGCGTCGTGCATCGGGACTCGAATAGGCGAATCAGCAGGTTCGGTTCATGGAACAAGAGGAGACTACTGTTTTATGTACTCATAAAACGAGTCGAGGTGACCGAGTCCCGCCCTGAATTAATTAAACCCCTCCGGAACCTCCGCCTTAAAACTATACTCTTTTCCCTCAATACTAAACCCCAAACTCTCCGCATGTAACATAATTCTCTCTGAATCAATTTTACTTCCATAAACTTTATCACCAACGATTGGATGATTAATTGATGACATGTGTGCCCGAAGTTGGTGTGTACGCCCGGTCTTTGGCAATAAATTCACTAGAGTTGTTGTTTCATTACTTTTTATAACTTCTACATCAGTAATTGCCTCACGCAACTCTCCGCGAGGATTTTTTGGATTCGTTGATTGTTTGTATTCTTTTTTGCTACGACCAAGCGGTGCGTCTATTGTGAAATTGTTTTCTGCTACAATTCCTTCAACTAAAGCAATATAACTTTTCTTAATTAAATGATTTCTAAATTGTGATTTTAATTCATCAAAAATTTCTTTTGTTTTTGCAATCACCATAACACCCGAAGTGTCCCTGTCTAATTTATGAACAATACCACCCAGGGGAATAATTCTTCCATCTTGAAGGGTTACATTATTTTCAATAAAAAATATTTCTGAATACTTTTCATGTAAAAAATCAACAAGATTATATTCTGTAGAGTAATCGAATGGATGAACAACAAGACCAGATGGCTTGTTGATAATAATTAAATCTTCGTCTTCAAAAATTACTTGAATATTCATAGTAGCAATCTAACATATTTTTATGTATAATACACAAGCAATTTGTTAAATTAAAAAATAATATGCCCGGGTGGCTCGAGCAACCTGGTTGCGAAGACATCCGTAACTAGCAAGTATAGGATGCTAATTGGTGAATTTCGCCAATATATAAATATTTGGTAGGATTATGATGTGTCTAATAAATTAGAGATGGATTAAAAATAATATGCCCGGGTGGCGAAATTGGTAGACGCACTTGCCTTAGGAGCAAGCGAGGCAACTCATGAAGGTTCAAGTCCTTTCCCGGGCACAAATGTAAAAAAACAAAGTCATATGACTTTGTTTTTTACATTTGTGGCAGGGAAGAAAGCCAGCCGCTTGGCTTTCGTAAGGATTTGAATAGGGGTCGAGGAGTCTCCTGTTTTATGTAATCATAAAACGAGACGAGGTGATCAAGTCCTTTCTGAAACAAATATTTAGACTACTTACCTTAAATTGTGGTATATACTTAAAATATGCAAGAAGAAAATATAATAAACCAATCAAATGTAGAACAAGCACAACCAGTGGAATTATCTAATTTAAATGTTCAAGATAGTAACGAAACAGAATTAAAAACAAAAGCAATTATTAAAAGAAATAATTTCGGGATATTTTTGGCGTTGTTGCCCGTTTCTTTATTTTTAAGTTTAGGTGCAATTTTTGCGTTTGATGCTCCAGGTTCTGAAAATTCACTTCCAACTATAATTTTTGCATATAGTCCATTATTATATATACCTTTTTACATGGTATCAATAATACTATCGTGGATTTTATTTAAGATGAAGCAATATAAATTTGCTATTTTTGCTAGTTATCTTCCATTTCTTAACGTAATAGGATTTGCGGTAGGCCTTATGCTAGTAATGTTTGTCTGTGGAGGAAGCTTTGTTTGTAGGTAATAAAATTTCACTATAATTAAACCAAAGCGAGAGCTTTGGTTGATTTATTTTTTACCCGGGAAAGGGCTTGAACTGAGTCCTAAGCAAAGCCAATTTTGCAATCAAAATTATGAGGACGAATCGGGGTCGCGAAGTCTTCTATTTTTAAGTCAAAAATAAACTTTGTGACCAAGTACTCATTTTTTAAAAAGAAAAAAGCCCTACCTTGCGGTAGGGCTTTGTAATCAGTGCCAGGTATTTCTACCTTTTACTGATGAGCGTGTTGCGGTTGCTCGTGGGAGACCTTGGGAAGGACTGCCATCAGACCGGCAAGTGCGGTGTTCGGCGGGAAGCGGGTATCTCGCGGATTTGCATCCACGGGGGTCGCCATTTCTTCGCTGCTCATTTCGCTTGCACTGACCATCATGCGACGGAGGAACCGTTGCATGGCGCGCCGAGCGTTCTTGATTTCACTGACATCCTTGATTTCGTCCAGCGGTTGAATCTGCCGGATTGCATGGATGCCGATGTCCACAAGTTCGTTCTCCTCGAAATTCTTGCTGTTGTGAGCTTCGAGAATGCGCGCAAGGACGTGGTCTTTCGGGAAAGTGCTCGACATTTGAATCAGCCAGAGCTTGCCCTTTTCTGCGTACAGATATGCACGGCCCTTGCCTCCCGACACATGAAAGAGTCCGGTCGTGTGGGTGGGCATGCTCTTCAGCATTTCCACCGTCAGGACTTTGGACGCCTTCAGTGAGGGAATCTCCAGGCACTTCGGCTGGTATGCCTGCGTGCGCTGGGGCAGGGGTTCTGCGGTCACAACTTCTGCAACCTCGGGCTTTGCTTCGACTGCCACCGGCGGGAGCTTTGCTTTGGCGGTCTTGAGGACCGTTTGGAGCGCCACTTGCCAGGCGTTGATCTTCATCCTGGCTTCCTCGTTGGGGATGTTCCAGTTCGGGTTGATCGTCCTGTCGAGCAGATGCGTCGGCAGGAAGTTCTGTTCGCTTGCTGATACTTGGTCGTTGCCGACCAGTACCCGATAGCAATCACCCTTCTGGTTTTTTTCGAGTTTCACCACCAAGCCCCCGACGGCGTAGTTCCCGGCGACGTCCTTGTGGAACATGTCGTCGAGATTGTCGCTCGCTACCACTTCGACTTTCGCCGTAGCGGGTTGGGGTGTGACTGCTTTCGCGGCCACGAGGTAGGCGTGCACCTTGGATTGCCAGGCGTGAAGCCCGGCACGAGTCTTCTCATCCTTGATCTTCCCGTTGGGGTGAATCGTCGGAGTCGAAAGCGTCGACATGTGCAGAAAGAACGAATCCTTCCCGCACTTGCTGATACCGAACTCGTTGTTGCCGATCAAGACTTCCGCCTTGCTGTCTTCCACCTTCATGACGACGCCGTCGGGGAACTTGAAGGTTCCATCTTGGCGACGCCAGAACATGAGAGCGAGGTCATCACTCGCCGAAGAGATGATGGCTGCGTGAGCTTCCGCGACTTTCGCCGCAAAGGACTTCTGATCTTCTTCTTGTCTGCGCTTCATCGCGAAGGCAACTTTTGCCTCCTTGATTTCGGCGCTGGCGTATTCCAGGATCTTGGTCCGAATGTTCTTCATAGCGCTTACGCGCTCCGGAGAACCTTTCAGTTCCATCGCATCCCACTTGTAGTCGGGAAACATCGTCCATGCAAACGGGATGTGATTCCCGTTCTCGTCTTCGATGACGTGGCTGGTTTCGCCGGGTTTGCTGATGATGGGCTTGTTCCAGATTCTGAAGAACTCGCCACAGATGAAGTACAGACCGCAGAAACCGGACGCCAGCGCCTTCTTCGCTTCGGGCATAGCCTCGGCGTTTACGGCGGCGTTCCGTTCTTCTTGCTCTTGTTTCTTCACGCGAGGCGTGAAGTCCGGACGGGGGTTGCGGGGTTTGACTTCGAGAACTTTGCAAACAGCGGGCTTACCCTTGTCCTCGCCGGTTTTCTTGGATTTTCTGGTTCCATCGGGTTTCTTGCTCATGCGAGATCTCCTTGAATGTGATTGTGGCCAATTGGCCGAATGTTTTACAACGTGCTACCACCTAAACGAAATAGGGGTTGATTACCCTAAGTCATCTAAGTTACTGGATATAGTATACACTATTTGAGCAATTTGTCAAGCTTGACTAAAGTCTTATAATATGGGCTTTTTCTATTAATGCATTATGTTATGCATTGTGTAAAAAATACAAGCGACCACGTAGTGGTCGCTTGTATTTAATGCATTTTTTACCAATTATCATTTAAAATATAATATCCTTTCTAATTATCTGCAACTTCTTGCGCTTTTTCTTCTAACATTTTTTGATATTTTTCGTTTTCAATTTTATCTTTTCTTAATAGCTCTTCAACATGTATTCTATTTTTCTCTCCGTAATCAATTTCTATTTCAAAAAATGGAATTACTTTTACAGGCAACCTCTTCATTACTTTATGACGAAGTTCACTACGCATACGTTTTGCAAAGTCGAGTGCTGCTGGTTCTTTTGATTCTGGAAGTGCAGTTATAAAAATAGTGCCATGTTTCATGTCTGGTGAGACTTCAGCACGAGTAACTGTAATTAGTGAGGCACCGGAAGACTCACGTTGAAAGAAGTCTTGAGCAATAGCTAATATCTCAAGTTGTAGTTGTATTTGTCTTTTTGAGGGTTCCTTTTCCGGATTTATTTTCATAAGTATTTGTATTTACTAAAAGTAATATATAAAATATTTTTATATTCTTAATTTCTCAACTTGTACTGCTTCTAAGATATCGTTTTGTATCATTTCAAATTTACTTTCAACCATAAGTCCACATTCATTACCTTCATTTACGACATCAGTCTTAAGTTTTTGTGCTTGAAGTTCTACAATACGACCGCGACCGAGCTCGATGCCACGACGAATAATTTTTATAACAGCGTTATTCTGAATTTTGCCAGTTTCAACACGTCCACCAATAACATGTTTATCTTTTTGGGAACTAAATGTACGCATAATCTTAAGTGTCCCCAAGATAACTTCTTTTTCTTCATAAGGTAGGCGAGTCTCGACCAGAGTATCGAACCATTCAGATAATTTATAAATAATATCAAATAATTCTGGTTTGATTTTGAATCGTTCAGCTTGGTCTCGTGCTTTACCTTCCATTTTGACTGCGAATCCAATTATCACAGTCTTCTCATCAGATGATGCGAGCATGATATCTCCTTCAGAAATAGTTCCTACACCTTCTGCAATTATTTTTATTTTGATATCATCAGTCTCACGTTTTTTGAGTTCATGCTTAACAGCGTCTAATGTTCCAAGTGAGTCTGCTTTAATAACCACGGGGATAACTACTTTTGCATTGCGATAAATTCGTGGATCAAGTACGGTTTTAATCACATTTGATTTTGCTTCTGATTGTAATTGCTCTATGGACTTCTTATCAGATGAAGAAATAAAAATTGAACCTGAAGCAGGGATGTCATCGAACCCTGTTACTTTGATTGGTTGGCCAGCGTGAGGGGACTTGATTGGACGACCGATGAAGTCCTCAATAATACGAATAGGTGAAAGGGAAGTTCCAGCGAGAATAGCTCCAGAAGTTGCAAGTGTCCCATCTTTTATAATAAGCGTAGCTGACACGCCTCTTTTTTGATCAACAAAACTTTCAAGTACATAACCAGTAGCATCAGTAGAAAGATTAGCCGTTAATTCATTCATATCAACTAGAAGAAGTAATGTTTCAAGAAGTGAGTCGATCCCAACACCAGTCTTTGCAGAAATTTCTACACAAGGCACATCGCCTCCGTAACCTTCAATATAAATACCGTTCTCAACAAGAGAGTTTTTGGTTTTTTGTACGTCAGCACCTGGTTTATCAATCTTGTTAATCGCTACGAGATATGGAAGCTTGTGAGCGTCGATTGTTTTCCAAGCTTCAACTGTTTGAGCCTTAACACCATCTTCTGCTGAGACAATAAGAATGGCAATATCGGCGATTTCAACACCACGTTCACGCATGTTTTGGAATGCGGCATGACCTGGTGTGTCGAGGAAAGTAATTGGCTTGATAGTTTTGTCAGCAAGCTTGTGCTGTACTTCATATGCTGAGATACGCTGGGTAATTCCTCCAGCTTCTCCGTCAACTACGTTTGACTTACGAATGAAATCAAGAAGGGATGACTTGCCGTGGTCAACATGCCCAAGAACTGCAATTACAGGCTGACGAGAAATTACCTTTGTTATAGAGGCTTTTGACATAATTTAATTACGCAATTATAACACGATTTTGTAAATATTCCTAGAGACTGGATTAATTATTAACGGTTATCCTTGTGTGTTTTCTTTGATTCTTCTATTACTGATTTTTCTTCTTCAGTTAAATCGTAAGTACTTTTATATTTTTCTATCGGCTTTGCAAGTGTGCTTGTGTGACTGTGTGCATGTAAAGACGTGATAACAACGCCATTACCTTTTTCATTTAATAAAGCAACAGAAAAACTTTGATTGGAGCCATTTGTCTCGAAAGCTTTGTATCTAATCGTTTGCACATTGCGAAGGGCGTGAGAAACACGAGTATCTAATGACAGTGCATGTTTTGAAATTAGTTCATTTTTATTTTCAATTTCTTTTACACTATCAACACAGTCCTTAATTATTTTCTCGAGTGATACACCAGTTTCTCCTTTTGTAAGATGGTGAATTTTGTTATGAAGGTGTACTACATATAGAAGAACAAGAATAAGAGCAAATCCAAGAGGAAGGTTGGGGTTTTCTATAACAAGAGATATTATGCGTTCCAACATGAAATATTATTAGTACAAATAAGTGTATCACGCTTCATTATATTTGGTTGTAGATAAATATAATTTTTTAGTTTTTTGACATAAGTGTTAATTTCTGTTAAAGTTTGCGCTCGTGCAATTAGTTCTTTCGCAGTTTAGCCTTCAAAGGATGAAATAAATGAATATGCAAAAAAATGGAATAGGAATAACCGCAGGACGCAACTATCCGAAGAAACCCACTCCACAACCAGCACCAAGGGGCAAATAAAGATGGCTCTGAAAAATATTAACCCGGGTTACGGCATGCTTAATCAGAGACCTCTCCCGGGTAACGTCGTTAAAGTTCCGGTGCCGAATGAAGTGTGTACACGGCCTGGTGGAGCTCGTCACGAGTTCATGAGACAAGCCTCCTTGTCCACAGGGACCAAGCAACCTGTTTCACGTTGATTGCTTTTAAAATCAACAGCTTTGTCCAACCAAGGGCGTAAAAAAGAGTACTCTTTTTTACGCCTTTTCCTTTATCTACAAATGTTTTAGGATGGGGGTTGACAAATTTTGTGTATCTGCTATACTAGTATTCGTAACTGTAACATCGTTACAAGCGTAGTTCTCTAAAATAAACAAAGAAAGGAAACAAAAGACGAAATGAAGACGGTTCCCTCGATCGGCCAGAAGGCCAGTACTTTCATGAAAACCAATCCCATCGTCACCGGCATCGCCATACTCGCGGCGGCCGTCGGCATCGGCTTCGCCATCAAGGCCAAGTCCGGCGAACCCACCACAACCTGAACCGGCCAGGCCGGCGCCCCAAGCTTGGGGCGCCCAGCCCGCCCGCATAGGTCGGTATAATACCGCCCACCTCGGAGGAAGGATTCCTTCATCGTTGTCACTTGTTTCAAAGTTTCCCCGCCCGTGTCACATTGATCGCCACGACGCGCCTGCCAATTTTCCCTCGAAGTTCAGAGGGTAAGGCCGGCTAAGGCATTCGGCGGTACGGTTTTCGATCGGCAGAAATGTCGCTCGCATGAATCGTTCGCGCCGCCGTTCAGACCGGGCGGGGAATTCTTTAGCTTTTAGCTCTTTCTTTTGTTTCGGACCTGTTGCCATCGACCGGCGACTTCCGTTCCGACCTCGTGTGGTAGGTAACCACAAAAAGGAGGCAGTCATGCCTCAGCAAACGCATCCGCCGTAGCTTTGCTTTCCTGCAGTCTAACCGGCCCAGACCCCAGCGCACCGCGCTGGGGTCTTTTACTTTTATATTTACTTGTAACCTTACAAGAATTATATTTTTAATGTAGTATAGATGTATGAATAATTTTTTGAAGAAAATTTTTAATAATAAACAATCTCAAAAGAAAAGAGTGTATTTGGATAATGCAGGAGCGACAGAGATGAGTGTGAGTGCGAAAAGTGCACTCACTGATTCGTTTTCCGTATTCGGAAATCCTTCCGGCATACACAAAGAAGGAGTTACAGCTGGATTACTTCTTGATAAAGCAAGAGCAATGTGTGCGAAAGTTTTGAACGCACATGCATATGAAATTTATTTTGTCGGTTCTGGAACAGAGTCGTGTAATCTTGCGGTAATGGGAACGTATGAAGGGTGCAGTCAAAAGTCGAAAGTTGAAAGTCAAAAATATCTTCCACATATTATTACCTCATCTATAGAGCATCCAGCTGTTCTCGAACCAATACAAAAATTAGAAAGAGAAAGGAAAATCAAAGTTACATATTTACCTGTTTACGAAAATGGAATTGTAAAAGTTAATGACATTCGTGAAGCTTTAACTGAAGACACAATACTTGTGAGTGTAATGTATGCGAATAATGAAATAGGGACATTGCAACCATTAAAAGAAATTGGGCGCATGTTGGAAGAATGGAAGAAAGAAAATAACCGCACTCACACTAGTTATCCATATTTTCACATAGATGCCTGCCAAGCGGGGAATTATTGTAATCTTGATGCTGTTAGACTTCGTGCACATTTAATGACAGTGAACAGTAGTAAAGTATATGGACCGAAAGGTATAGCATTATTGTACAAAAGAGAGGGAATAAAAATTGAAAGTATTATTCTAGGTGGTGGACAGGAGAGAGGGTTACGTAGTGGGACAGAAGCTGTACCACTTGCATATTCATTTGGAGTTGCACTAACTGAAGCAAAAGAGATGAAAGAAAAAGAAAGTGAGAGATTAAGAGTTCTTCGTGATTATTGTAAAGAAGAGCTCACAAAGAAGATAGATGGTGTGAAATTTTATGGTGCTTGGGATGAATATGATAGTCGAAAGTTTAAGGTCGAAGGTCAAAAGTTTTTGCATAATGAATTACGTTTACCTAACAATATTAATTGTCGAATTCCTGGTATATCAAGTGAGGAGATGATTATAAGATTAGACACAGAAGGGTTCGCTGTTTCACACAAGAGTGCGTGTTCATCACAAGTTGATGATGGGAGTTATGTTATAAAAGCGCTCGGAGCAAGTGATACTGAGTCGAATGAAAATATAAGAATTACACTTGGAAGAAATACAACAAAAAGTGACATTGATAGTTTAATAGTTGTGGTAGTGAGTATATTTAAAAAGTATTCTAAATAGAATTTTGGGTAAAATAAAAAGTCGCGCTAAGCGCGACCCAAATCAAGCAAATTTTTTTGCAAAACGTAACCATTGTGACTTGTGCTCACCATCTATTTTTTTGGTTACTGCTCTTACTTGAGCGGTTCCATTTTCCGTATTTGGTACGACCTCGAAAATTAAGTTTTCACCTAAGTGGTCGTATACAAATCTAAGAACTTGATAACCTGCGCCACTCCTTGGTTTTGTTTTAGGAGAATAAAGATTGCATTCATCAGGAACAATTGGACCCCGCCCTGTTACATGTGTATATATTGGCATATATGCAAGAACAGCACGTCTTCCAATTACTTCCTCAAGAATTATTATTTCTTCCTCTCTGCTCTCCACTACCCAACCACGAGAGGCTAAGTTTTCAAGATAGTCGTAAGGCATCTTATTTCCCTTCGTGTAATTTATGTGGACCTTTTTACATTATAACATATTATTAATTTTTGTCCAGTATTATGTCACTTTGTTTTTTTGAGTTTTAACTATAAACTACAAAATATTAACTATCTTATTTATGTACACAGCAAAAAATTTTTCACAACTATTAGGTATACAAGGTATGAGTGATGCTCTACTTAACAATCACTTCACTCTTTATCAGGGGTATATTACTAATACAAATAAATTAATTGATTTAATGAAGGAGAAAGAGGTTGGTACTCCAGAATTCGCAGAACTTCATCGTCGTTTTGGTTGGGAATGGAATGGCATGAGATTGCATGAACTTTATTTTGGTAATCTTGTAAAAGGTGGTGTGGAATTAAGTGGAAGAAGACTTAAGCCAAAGATTGAAAGTACTTGGGGAAGTTATGAAGCTTGGCAAAAGGAATTCGTAGGATTAGCATCTATGCGAGGTATAGGTTGGGTAATACTTGCTCATGATAAGGCTGATGGAAAGTTGTTCAATGTTTGGGTAAATGAACATGATACTGGATTGTTAGCTGGAGCTACACCAATACTAGTCATGGACGTTTTTGAACATGCATTCATGCTTGATTATGGAGTAAAGCGTATTGATTATATTACAGCCTTTATGTCATCAATTGATTGGCATGCGGTAGAAGAAAGAATTTAATTAAATGTTATATATTATGATGGGTGACATGCGAAGCATGCCACCCATTTGACTTATCTATTGGTTTTATATATAAAGAGGATATACTGTAATGGCTGACAGACTGTTAATCTCCCGAATACCCGTATTATATTGATTTTACATGTTTTTATTTTTGATTTTAATTTTGAATTTATATAGTAACTAACAACAATAATTAATAATTGCCCCATGCCTCCATCATTTAATAATTTCACCACCAAGGCCAAAGAAGTCATTCGTCGTGCGCATGAGCTTGCAATTGAACGTGGTCAAAATCAAGTAAACCCACTACATCTTATGGGTGCACTTCTCACACAAGAGGAGTCACTTGTTCATGCTATTTTGGAAAAGTTAGAAATCGATATTATTCATCTTACTGATAGTATCGTCGACGCCATAGAAGTTCCCGGAGCATCATCCACTATGAGTCAGTCATATCAGATGTATCTTACACCAGAACTTGCTCAAACTCTTGAAGTGTCACTTAAAGTTGCTCAATCATACAATGATGAATTCGTTTCGACCGAACATCTTTTCCTTGCACTTTTAGAATCCACAGGACAAGTACGCGAAATACTTGCTCGTTTTCGCATCGACAAAGAACAAGCTTATCATATTCTGGAAGAACTTCGTTCAAGTAATATTACTGATGCTCAAGGTCCAAAGAAAAACAAAGCACTTGCGAAATTTACTCGTAACTTCACAGATCTTGCACGTCAGGACAAACTCGATCCAGTTATTGGGCGTGATGTTGAGATTATGCGCCTAATGCAAATTCTTTCTCGTCGTACAAAGAACAATCCAATTGTAATTGGTGAAGCGGGAACAGGAAAGACTGCTGTTGTTGAAGGTCTTGCAATTCGTATGGCAAAAGGGGATGTACCAGAAAGTTTGAAAGGAAAGGAACTCGTATCACTCGATCTTGGTATGTTAATTGCTGGAACAAAGTTTCGTGGAGAATTCGAAGAGAGATTAAAATCAATCATGAAAGAAATAGAACGCTCAGAAGGAGGGATTATTCTTTTCATTGATGAAATACATACAATAGTTGGAGCAGGGGCAACAGAAGGTTCAGCAGATGCGGCGAACTTGCTTAAACCAGCACTTTCTCGTGGAGAGTTGCGCGCGATAGGTGCGACAACTCTTAAGGAATATCAAAAGCATATTGAAAAGGATCCTGCACTTGCGCGTCGTTTTCAACCAGTGTTTGTTGAAGAGCCGAATGAGGTGGACGCTCTTGCTATTTTGCGCGGTCTAAAAGAAAAGTATGAATTATTCCATGGTGTACGCATTACAGATGATGCACTTGTGTCTGCGGTTAATCTTTCAACAAGATATATCACATCTCGTTTCCTTCCAGATAAGGCTATTGACCTTATCGATGAAGCAGCATCATCACTTCGTATTGCACTTGAGAATAAGCCACCAGTTTTAGATGAGGCACACCGTAGAATTATGCGTCTTGAAATTGAAAAAGAAGCTCTTACAAAAGAGTTGATTGCTCATAGTGATGATAATGTCACTGGTACAAAGAAACGTATCGCAACTATTGAAGAAGAAATTGCAAATGTAAAAGAAAAAACACATGAACTAGAACTTAAGTGGAAGAATGAGAAGAAAACACTTTTAGAAATAGGCGAGATTAAAAAGTCACTAGAGTCATTAAGAGCTGAGTCAGAGAAAGCAGAACTCAGAGCTGACCTTACTCGTGTTGCTGAGATTCGTTATGGCCAAATACCAGAACTTACAAAAGAACTTGGAGAAAGGATTGAAAGACTAAAGAAACTTCAAAAGACTAGAAGAATCTTAAAAGAAGAAGTTACAGAAGAAGATGTGGCTGGTGTTGTTGCGCGTTGGACGGGTATTCCAGTTGTTCGCATGCTTGAAGAAGAAGAGGATAAATTGTCACGAATGGAAGATGAACTTGGTAAGCGTGTTATAAGTCAACGTGATGCAATTGCGAAGATTAGTGGTGCAGTACGTCGCTCACGCGCGGGAATCAATGATCCACAGCGACCAATCGGATCATTTATGTTCTTGGGCCCAACCGGTGTTGGTAAGACTGAACTTACTAAGGCTCTTGCTGAATTTATGTTCAACGATGAAAAGGCTTTGATTAAAGTCGACATGAGTGAATACATGGAGAAACATAGTACAAGCAAATTAATTGGTTCACCTCCAGGATATGTTGGTTATGACGAATCAGGACAATTAACAGAAGCAGTACGTCATCGTCCATATGCAGTTATTTTGTTTGACGAAATAGAAAAGGCTCATCCTGAAGTATTTAATCTCTTACTTCAAGTGTTAGATGAAGGACGTCTCACTGACAGTAAAGGTCGTGTTGTTAATTTCAAAAACACAATTATTATTATGACTTCAAATATTGGAAGCCAATATATTCAAAAAATGGAAACAATTGGATTTTCTAACAATGAAGTTGGAAGTGAATATGTTCAAGTAAAAGAACGTGTTATGGAAGCACTTAAGGAATTCTTCAAACCAGAATTTTTGAATAGACTTGATGAAACAATTATCTTTGATGTTCTTTCCAAAGAAGAAGTCAAAAAAATTGTATCACTTCAAATTAATCTACTTGCAGACAGACTTACAGAAAAAGAAATTGTACTTGATGTAACCCATGAAGCAGTGTCACATATTGCAGAAAAATCATATGACCCACATTATGGTGCGCGACCAATTAAGAGATTTATGCAAACAAATATTCTTAATCAAATCGCCGCACTTATGCTTTCTAAGAAATTTGGAAAGGGAGGAATTGCACATGTATCACTTAATAAAAAAGGTGACATAGAAGTGGATGCTAGAAAAGCAAAGAAAATACCTAGTCCATTAAATGTAGAATTACGTAGAACAAAAACAGAAGGACGTGGAAAGAAATAAAATTACTAAGAAAATGGAACTGCGTATAACATATTAATTTGACTTTTGTCAAGTTTGTGCTATACTGCATAGAGGTTACACAAGTTTTTGTTTTTGTAATGAAAAGGGGTGTAAAAATGAAAGTCCTTTCCTTGAAAGAAGTGCGTCCCGGTATGAAAGTATTCGTTTCAATGCCTGGGTCTCCCCCAATAAAAAATGCAACTGTAAGGAAGGTTGCAGTAGAAAAGATTCATGGATGGCAAGAAGTAATTAGTTTGTTCCTCAACGTAGGAGAAGGTCAAAGTCATATTTTGGTTGCTGGAGTGGATGATTTCTCCAGGTCTAATAATCAGATATTTTTGACTGCATAAAACAAAAAACAAAATAAGAATAAAATGAGGAGAGGCTCGCCACACACAGTTGGCGAGCTTTTAGTTTGATAGGTTGTAAATTAGGTCAAAAAAGTATAGAATATACAGGTGCCAAATAATAAATGCGTCGGTGGTGGAGTGGTCAATCACAACAGACTGTAAATCTGTCGCCTTCGGGCTTCGCTGGTTCAAATCCAGCCCGGCGCACAAATATAATAAAAGTCCTACATGTAATCATGTGGGACTTTTAATATATTCTGTCTGCCATAGAAGCAAGACAACTTCTTGTCTTGCGATGGATTTGAATTGGCGAACTAGCAAGTTCGGTTCTTGGAACCAAGCGAAACTACTTCGAGCGCAGCGAGGAGTTTTGTGACCTAATCCAGCCAGACTCATAATCTAAAATAAAGGAATGAAAAGGTACTCTTTCAGTTGTTTTGTTTATACTTAGCTTTTCTGATATTTTATTGTTAAACTTCAATCATTATGAAAATATCAAAATATATTGCAATTTTTCTGACAGCACTTTTTATTGGAATTGTTACTATTGAGAGATTGCCAGGAGTACTCACATCAACAGATGTTCCATTTGAGTGGTTAATGTTTGGACTCTTTAAAATTTCACTTCTTGATGATATTACTCACGGTATATCTGGCGTTTTAGGTCTGCTTGCTATTATTGGTGGTTATAGATGGACAATAAAATGGCTTATGCTTGTCGGAGGATACTATTCACTGGATGCTATATTTTTTATTGTAAATGGTTTTGTAACAGGGCAGTCATTTATTGAAAATATTTTGTTAAATGGTCCTCATATTGGTATTACTATTCTTGTTATTATTGCGATTCATAGTTCAGTAAAAAGAATTGAACTTAAGTAGTTTAATTAAATGAAGTTTTTTAAAGTTAGGAGTTATTTTAGTAGAATATCAGTATCTAAGTTTTTGTTATGTTTCTTCTTATTTATATTTTTTGGAGTCCTTATTTCTTTTTTTTATATAGTACTTACAACTCATAATAATCCAATCCCAGATAAAGCAGTTCAAGAAAAAATAAATAATCAAAAAAATATTGTTTTAGATGCTTCAGAACTATACCCAGTTATTGTTAAAGGTATTATTGTTCCTCATACAACAGAAGAAATCGTAAAAGCTGTTAAGGAAAACGATTATGTATCAATCGGTGGTGGACGAAACAGTATGGGAGGTCAAACAGCAAGTGAAAAAGCTATACAGATTGATATGAGAGAGCTTAATAAAATTATTTCTTTTTCAACAACTACGAAAGAAATAACGGTGCAGGCTGGTATTAGATGGAGAGATATTCAAGATTTTATTGATCCATATAATCTCTCAGTTAAAATAATGCAGACATATAGTAATTTTACTGTAGGTGGATCACTTTCTGTAAATGTTCACGGTAGATATATTGGGCTTGGGCCGATTATTTTAAGTGTAAAAGGTTTCACAATTGTGCTTGCTGATGGAAGTATTGTACATGCTACACCAGAAGAGAATTCAGATATTTTTTATAGTGCAATTGGTGGAATGGGAGGAATTGGTGTGATTACTGACGTTACGCTCTCGCTTGCTGATAATGTTAATGTAGAAAGAAGTCCTGTACTTTTAACGACAGTAGAATATAAAGATTATTTTAAAAATAATGTTCGAAATGACTCAAAAGTTATTTTTCATAATGGGGATATGTATCCGCCAGAATTCAAATATGTTCGTGCTGTAAGCTGGAAAGAAACAATAAAGGATCAGACAACATATAATCGACTTATTCCACAAAGAAAAGATTATTGGAAAGAAAGAATTGCTTGGGTTGTGATGAGTGAATGGCCGAAAGGAAGATGGATTAGAGAATATATTATTGACCCAATTCTTTATTTCGGTGATCAACCTGTTCATACGCGCAACTACGAAGCTAGCTATGATTTTGCTGAACTTGAGCCAGAGAGTAGAGATAAAAGTAGTTATGTTTTACAGGAATATTTTGTACCAGTGGAAAAATTTGATGAGTGGGTTCCCAAGATGAAGAAAGTTTTTAATGATAATAATGTAAATGTTATCAATGTATCTATTCGTCACTCTCTCCCAGATAATGGGGCAAAGTTAGCTTGGGCAAGAACTGAGAGTTTTGCATTTGTTGTTTATTATAAACAAGGAACAAGCGATAAAGAAAGAGCTAAGGTCTCTAATTGGACAAGAGAGATGATCGATCAAGTCATAAGTGTTGGTGGTACTTATTATTTACCCTATCAGCTTCACGCGAGCGATGATCAGTTCCACTCATCATATCCGCAAGCAATAGAATATTTTGAAATAAAAAAACAATATGACCCAGCTGACAAGTTTACTAATAAATTGTGGGAAAAATATTATAGCGAGGATAAACTTAAATATTATAAGAATCGTAACTCAATTCTCCGCTTGGCTAGTACTACAAGTGAGTACTTTAGGCCGTACGACAATGCGTGTCTCTCTATTCCTGAATGGTTTATTGTTTATAATTCACTAGAGTATTCACGAGCGCTTTCTAATTCAACCCCGTCTTCCTTTAAGTATTTCTCAGCAATAAAAGAATATTGGAAGGAGTATTCAAATGTGAATAGTCTTTTAGCTTCAAGTACTAACAATAATAGTGACTATGTAATGGTGTTAAGAGTTATCGGGATTAGTTATTCTTTTGAACTTGCAGTCAAAGGCGTATATGAAAATACTTTAGGAAGATTAACTGAATGGCTAGCGCAAGGTAAACCTGTTTATGAAGAAAAAGTTGCAGCACAGATGAATAGTGATTATGGAGAATTTATATATGATTATCCATGGTATGACTTTCCTTACGGGTCATACTTTAAACCTCTTTGGTCAAGAAGTGATGATTCAAATTTAACGTTTGGGCAGTATATAAGAAAAATTGAACGACTTGTATTTATTTCTTTAGAGTTAGAAGTAAAAATTGCATATTCAAAACTTATAGCATTTTTTACGCATCAGAAATTTGGAGTGCAGGATGATAATATTTATGCAATTATTTCTAGGGACGGAGGAAAGAATCTTGAGCTATTTTCAGCACCACACTATCAACCATTTACTCGAGCTCTTTTATCTGAGATGAATGATGCTATTGTTTATGGAAATGATTTTCAGGTGCTGGATATTTCAGGGAATAAAAAAATAACGTTTAGTTTTCTGATACCAGAAGGTGATGCTTCATCAGATAAGATTATAGAATTATTTCGAACAAAAGAGGGTTATTTTAAAAATGACATTAATTTAATTACAAAAGAAAGAGTTCATGCGGAAGTTGAGGTAATTAATATTTTTTCAGTTTATAAAAATCTAAGGGAACAACGACTCACAATCGACCATTTTTATGATTATTAAAAATTTAATTTATTAACAGTGTGTTATAATTATTTTATGAGTAAAAAACTTCCTACAGCTTTAGTCGCCGTTGATATATGTATTTTTAAGATTATTGATAATCAGCTTTGTGTTTATGTTACTAAGGTTGATAATGATAATTATAAAAATATGAGATGTTTACCCGGGGGACTTATATATTTAAATGAAAATGCAGATGAGACAGTTAAGAGAATTATTGAAGAAAAAACCTGCCTAGAGGATAATAAGGTTTATAGAGAACAACTCTGTTCTTTTTCTAAAGTAAATAGAGACAAGAGAAGTAGAGTGGTTTCAGTTGCATATCTTGCTATTTATTCTGGTAATAGTAATGAAGGTTTTTTTAATATTAATTCGATAGGCAAACTGGCTTATGATCATAATGAGATTTTGGAAAAAGCAGAACACAGAATTTCTTCTAAGCTTGAATATACAACTATTGTGAAGAAGTTTATGAAAAATAAGTTTACTTATTCTGAATTACAGAAGGCGTATGAGGTTATACTAAGAAAAGAAATAGATAAAAGAAATTTTAGAAAAAAGATAGACAGTTTGGATATTTTAAAGGAGGCAGGAACAATGAGAAAAGAAGGGAGGATGAGACCAGCTCAAGAATACACTTTCAAATCTGAAAAGGTTCAGAATTTCAAACTCTTTGGAGAATTTTAAATATAGCAGTTACGATTTGCGATTAAGGTGGTAATATTTCTAGTATTTGTAGTGCGAGTTATTTATTAAAATTGTGCATTTTTTGTTTGTTATTAAATAATTTTAAAGTATTAATAATATACTATTTAGTGTTCACTTGACACTAAAATGTGATAGGTGTACAATAAGATTAGATAATTAGTGTATAGTTAACACTAATTAAGGGAATGTCATTTTGACACATTAGGCAGATTGTGGTAGTGTCATTCCTAATGATTGTTGTTTGACAATTAGGTTTAATTCGAAAAGGAGTATTCCATGAATACTGTTTCTGTAAGTGGTAAGTGTGATTATCTTGTAGGGAAACCTCTTGGTGGGAATAGTCGGTTCAATTTGTATCGGGCGTCCTCAAATGCTTATCCTGATCAAGACTTCATACTCAAGATTGCAAAAACAACTGCGCAAAATCCACTTTTGGAGCGTGAGGCTTTTATTTTTTCGATTATGAATGATGAAGCTAAACGTCTTGAAGAAGAATATGCGCGGGTTACTGAAGGAAAAGGGTTTCTTAATTATCAGGTTGGTTTCCCTGTTTTGGTCGAAACATTTTTGGCTGACTCACAGGATAATCGACGGGTTATTGTTGCATCTCTTAGCTCAGAAAATATTAGCAATTTTGTTTCTCTTTCTATGGTGCGTGAACGTGATCGTGTTCGTGTTGATCCAAAAACAAGTGCCTGGATAATGGGAAAACTTCTCAAGATTCTTGCATTTTGTCACAACCAAAAAATCATAAACAAAAATATTTCTTGTGGTAATGTTCTCATAGAACGAGGTAATCATCTAGTTACTGTATACGATTGGTCAACTGCTTCAATTCACAACGAAGGTATTCCTCAGGCAGATTCACGAGAAGAAATAAAGTGCGCTACGCGTGAAGTGGTTCGTGTTTTGGGTGGTAATATCGTTTCGGGAGAAATCCCTGATGATAAACAACTCGTAGATGGTAAGTATCAAGAATTTCTCATCAAGCTACTTAGTGGTTCTTATAGCAATGCAAAGGAAGCCCATTCGCGTTTTTACGAAGTTGTAGAAGCAGTCTGGGGCAGAAAGTTTCACCCGTACGCCTCTTACCCACTGTAAAGGAGAAGGAAATGGAAAAGCGACGCTTTACCAGGGAAACATTCGCTGGTGTCAGGGAAAAAGTCTCTGCTGCTGGCGGAGATACGTCTTTTGCTGGTCGTCAGCATATCAAGAAAACCAACAAGCTTCACCCGCTTGTTGACCCTGCCGGCTATGGACTTGTTCGCAGGTCTTTGCCACGGTACTCAGAGTTGGCTGATGGACGGTTACTGTTGCCGAACGGCATTCCGATGCTTGACGAAACATTGTTCGACACGACTGGTTCGATGGGGCACAATGTTGCCCTTGCGTTTGAGTCATTGCCGACGATGTATGACCTTTTGACTGTGGGTGATTGTCCGGTTTTTGGCCGGTACGACCCGCAGATCATCAATGCCATCTTCGGCGATGTTGTGGATGACTACATCTGTGCTCGCTCACAAGCGGAAATGGATGAAAAAATCCCTGAACAGCTAACGCTGATGGTTCCAGAAAACGCTGGTGGTGATAATCCGGAAGATCCGGAATACGGCCTGTTTGGTGCGGCATTCCTCACGGATGCTTTTATCAACAGGTACGGCCTGAAAAGCTATCATTCACTGGTTACCGATGCGACCAGTCATGGCCGTATCGACAAACCCAACCTGATTCGTGTGTTCGGTGATACGGTGTTCGATGTGGTTAAGGAAAATGGTCATAGCATTACTGCGAAAGACCTACCTACCACAAAGGAAATCGTTGACGAACTAAAGAAGCGTACACACGCTTTCATGGTTCAGGTCGGTGATGAGGCTTATGTTGGAAGGTACTGGTCCGAAATTTACGGAGTTGATCACCTCGTCGTTATTGAATCGACGAAGTATCTTCCGTTCGTTAAGGCAGCCATTATCGGTCTAACTGAAGGCATCTTCGATTTGCAGTTTGTGCCTCAGTACCTTGAGTCGGTCGGTTGTGCGAAGAGTGCAGCAAAAAGCATTCAACGCGCAGTTGCCGGTATTCCTCTCGGTGCACAAGTGATGCTTCCCAACTTCGGTAAGATTCCGAATAGGGGAAGTGTGTTCGCAAAGAAACAGGACCTCTGGCCCATTGCGGACGGTGCCACTGTTGACGAGGAAGAAACTGACGACGTTAAGTGGCTGTAATTTACGCCACATCAAGTGTTGGTGGGGTCATGGTTAAAATGGCCCCACCAACATTAACATTAACCAAAAGGGAGGTGAAGAATGGCTATCAAAAAAGCATATACTGTCACTGACCTTGGTGGTGGTGATGGAGGTAAGGGTGGTGTTATACACAAGTTGTGTGCACTTCGTCGCCCTCATACAGTTATCAAAGTTGGTGGAGCACAAGGTAGTCATGGTGTTTTTACTTCACATGGTGAAAGATTCAATTTCAGTCAGTTTGGATGTGGGACATTCAATGGATCAAGGACATTTATATCTAATCGATTTGTTGTCTCACCCGTGGGATTACTTAATGAAGCACATGCGCTTCGATATGAATTAGGTGTACACGATCCGATGTCACTTCTAACGGTGGATGGTAATGCTCTCTGCACAACCCCATACCACGGGATAGCGTCTCGTCTTAAAGAACTCGCAAGAAAAGAAAATCCACGAGGAATTGTGGGTGTCGGGGTTGGTGAGGCGTTTATAGATGCCAAACAATTTCCTGAGCTTGCGTTTCGTGCGGCGGATCTTGGTCGTAAAGACATGAGATCTCGTCTTGCTCAGGTTCGAGCACAGAAGCTAGAAGAAGTTGCTAACGTGTTTGCATCTGGCTTTATGGCGGGGGATATAGAAGAAGCCAAAGAACAGCTTGATTTAATTCGTAATGATGATTTTCTTGATTGGGCCGCAGAACAATTCGAAGAATTTGCTAAACGTGTTAAGGTTGTCGATGAAGATTTTATTCGTCGGGAAATTTTTTCACGTGATGGTATTATTGTTTTGGAAAGTTCACACGGCGTTCTCACTGACAGGTATTATGGTTTTGGCCCTCATACATCACGCTTTCGTACATTGCCCGAAATTACTTCTTGGAGCTTGCTCCGTGATTATGATTATGGTGGTGATATTGTTAAGTTTGGTGTGACTCGTGCTTATCAAATTAGGCATGGGGCAGGACCACTTGTAACTGAAGACACAGAAATGGCAAATGATTTGCTTCCACATGAAGTGGGCGCAGTCGACCGCTATCGTGGAAAGGTTCGTGTTGGTCCACTAGATACAGTTTCTCTTCGTTATGCAATTAATGTTTGTGGAGGTAGTAATGCTTTTGATGCAATTGCTGTAACGTGGTTTGATAGTGTAATTAGAAAGGGTGAATGGAAGGTTTGTAATCGTTATTATGACGCAACGGACCCGCTATTCTTTAACCAATCTGGGGACATTATTGTACGTAGAGGGGATGACGATGTTCAGTTAAGGCGACAAGAAAGTTTAACTAAGGTGCTTAAGTCTTGTCGTCCAAGTGTTACAACGTTTCAATTATCAAATGGTACTTCGCAAGAAAAGGCGATTAAACTGTGCAGCGACGTGCTAGCTGAGAGGCTTGGTACACCTGTGCGGATGATATCGTTTGGTCCAACAGAAGCAGATAAAGTTTGCTTCTAGTTCTAAGCCGCGAGGAATTTTCTCGCATCAACCAACATTAGGAGAAAAGCATGAACGATATACTGAAGGCCCGTTTGATTGAGCTCGGACTCGGTGAAGACCAGGTTGCGAAGCTTGAAGCGGAAGGTGTCAAGGAAGAAGCCGATCTGCAGCTTCTCAATCGGGATGAATTGAAATCACTCACCGGTTGCGGACTTGTGGCGGCGGCGAAGATTGCGGCGGCATTTACTGCTACTGTCGTAGCCACTCCGGCCGAGTCTGCGGTTCCGCCGATGGGGGCAGCAACGTTTGACATCCTCCCCCCGGTTCCGAGTGATGAAGCCTGGATGAATGCTCTCAAGGTTGGCGGCGTGCTCAAGTTCAATTCGAGTACTGTCATCGGCACGGTGAGTGCAGCCCTAGCTGCCAAGGTGGGTCTTTACGAACTGCCGGGCAAGATCGGGGTGGCCATGGAAAGGCAGGCGGAGTCGCTCGAAGAACCTGTCGGTGAGGATTATTACCAGATGCAAAACCTCCTCACCCGTCGTAGCTATGCGGACATCTTTGCAGCAATGCCAGGTGTTGACGGCCGGTTCGCGACTCAGACGCGCAAGGATGTACTGCTTCGTCGTTTGAATGAGCGGTTGTGGGGCTCATTGAGCTCCTATCAACAACAGCTCAAGCAGTGGGTCGAGGCGTGGCAACAAGGGATGTCCAACCCTGCGGCCATGATGAGTGTGTTTACTGCAATGGCTGGTGGGGTCGGCGCTGTTCCTCCGGGAATGATGCAACCGCCCCCGATTGACGTTTTGCGGGATGCTGCTGACGGTGTTGTGAACGACATCAACTACGTGTTTGCCGGAACTGGCATTCCCGTTGCGATGGCGCTTGCATACGACGCTCAGCAAATCCGCAAAGTTCTCGAAAACCCGTCGCTTCCTGCGCAAGTCGGAGCAGCGAATCGGGAACAAATGCTGCGCATGCTTGGTGCAGCGGTATCGTCGGACTATCCGCGTCTCGAAAAAAACCTGAAGCAGTTTGCGCTCGGCATCATCGAGTTTCAAAATGTGACTTCAGGGCAAGCAGAGCTTCAATATGTCGTCGCGCTTTATCAGCTTGGTTCCATGATTCCGTGGGACAAGCTTGATACCAGCGACGGCGGTCATTCCGGCCTTGGTCGGGGAGGTAAGAAGCTCTAATCAGTTCTTTCTGTTTGTAATGTTGCTAATTTTGCAACAAAGGCGATCTTCGGATCGCCTTTTTTTATACATAAGTTATTTTTTATTTTGGTTTACTTAATTGTGGGAGAAATACTCTGTTAATAAATAATTGAGTAGCCAGTCTACGGTACCCAGAGTCATAAAAAGCACTATCACTATCAACGTTATCTGAATGTTCAGTTTCTAGATTTCCTTTTTTTGGAAAGAAATGTCTATATCCTTTGTGCATTAATCTGTATTGTAAAGTGTCACGCCCGATTTCCTCAGTCCAAACTTTTTGTGCACCTTGTCCAAGGATATATTTGTCCTCTGAATAAAGATATCCAGGCATTAATTTTTTATATAATTCTTTTATTGTTTCTGTGTCTCCATACCAAGCTCCGATGAGAGGATGAGTAAGAGTGCTATCGCCAAGTTTGGTGTCAGGATTATCAAAGTCTAAAATGGACATATTGCCGTCATTTTCTTCTAACCAAAACTCCATAACCTCACCTTGTATTTTTTCATGAGTGAATGTTTTTTTTATTAAATCTTGGAGATGTTTACGTTTTTCAAATGGAGTACCAGGTTTAACAAAGACTGCGATATCAAGGTCTGCTTTACTTTTTGCATATCCTTTTATTCTTGATCCAAGCATTATAACGACCGGATATATTAATTCGGATAATTCTTTATCTTTTTCGATGGATTCTATTGTTGATGTTATATCTTTAGTATGTATTTCTAAACTGTCCATTCTACCAGTTAAATCAAAATTTAAATTAGGTGATTTTATTCCAAAACTTGCCAGCTGTTCTTCATTTATAATTTGTAATGAATATAGATGAAGTATCAATTCTTCCGTGGCAGTATGAACATCAGAATCATTTTCAATTAACCATAGACTTTTTATTAAGTTCTCATGTTTTTGATAAAATTCCTTAGCTTCAATGTTGCTTGTTTTTACTAAAGTTTCTATTACTTCTTGTATAGATTTAATTATAAGTGTGTTTTCTATATTTTCTCCATCAATCGACAATTTATTTTTTATTAATGTTTCAAATTGTTCTGGTCCGAATGATAAAGTGTGAAGTGCTATAATTTTTGAGTACCTTTCTAAAAGAAGCCTTCTTTTTTCTTCTTTAAGCCAAAGACCACGACGGTTGGTTGCTTCAGGGTAATCTCTATCAATAATTGCGGCTTCATTTTCAAAATCTTTTTGCATCATATCTGTAATATTTGAAATATCTGATTTAGGTAAGTCTAGTTTTGTTTCCTGAGAGCTAGATTTGTTTGCTTGTATGATTCTGGCCATGTTTGAGACCAGGCGATTTTCTGATTTTTCAATGAGGTCGAGGTCGTTTTCATTAATTAATCCCATATCTGCTAATACTGGTAATGTATCAGCAATGCTATCCGCGAGTATCTTATCTGTCGTTGTTTCTAGTAAATTAATTATTTCTTCAAAAGATAATATTCCTCTTTTTAAAAATTGAGGAATAAGATGCGCAGCTTTAACTACTTCAGGTAAGGGTTCTTTTCTGTACTCAACTTCTGGAATGTTACCATCTATGAAGTCAGCTCTAAGATTGTGTTGAGTAAGTAAATTCCCCCATCCATTTTTAATGTTAGACGCTAGTTTTGAGTTTGCCTTCGAAAGTTCATCTGTCTTTATTTGTGAATTTAAGTTGGGAAGAAGTTCAAAAGGCAAGTAAAGTAAAATTTGAGCATTATTTTTATCTTGTTCTAGCAAAAGAGAAAGGGTGTCGTAAAGTTCAACTAAATCTTTTTCCTGAAGTGTCTCATTTTTTATACTATCCCAGATATCTGTAGTTGCTTCTGGAATAAGATTATATAAATGACTAAGTTCTTTAGAAAGCCTTCGTCTTGTCCTTGCTTGCTCTTGCAGGTTTTTGTTATTTCGCACTTCTTCTGTCCAAGGTACATTTGTTGTTTCTATATACAATAATGATTCGGTGGCAGGGGAGGTGAGCACTATTTTCGGAGATGATTCCAATGTTGCAAATGGCTGCTTGTTTTCCATAGTATTACATATATTATACAAGACAAGACTAGAGATGACTATTATCCTTGACATTTCTAAATTTATGTTGTAGGGTTTTAAAAGATTTGCATTAAAAAACTATATAGTGTATAATATACACTATTAAGGTAGATTACCTTGGTAAGGAAGTTCTTTGTAATAAAATCATTCAACAAACAAGGAGAAGTTATCATGAAAAACAAATGGAAAATCGGTGAAAATGGTAACAAGGATGCACTGGTAATCATTGATGCAGAAGTCGATTTTGTGAATCCTGGTGGCAAACTTTATGTGTCCGGGGTAGATGGTGAATCAAGTGGAGATGATGTTGTTTTCGGTATAATCGAACTCAACAAACAGCCGTTCGATTATCGAGTCACCTCAGAAGATGAACATCCTCCTGGCCATATTGAGTTTGATATTTTTCCTCCACATTGTGAAAAAGGAAAAGTTGGTCAAGAATACGTAGCGGTCCTTGACCCCGTGTATGAAAGCAGTGATGAAAATCTCGTCAAAGGTGATGATGTTAGCATTATTGCCTACTCTATTGCAACGAGTAAGGAATTCGCCAATCACATTGGCCGTCTTCGTGCAAAGGGCATCAAGCGAATTTTCGTTACTGGCTGGGCATATACCCACTGTGTAGGAGAATCTGCAATTGCATACGCATCTCAAGGTTTCGAAACCTTTGTTGTGCGTGACCTTACTCGCAGTGTTGCTCCTCCTTACGGAGATCCTGAAGTCATGAAACAAAAACTCGCACTTTATGGTGTCAAAGAAGTTTATATGGCAGATATGGAAAGTGCTGACTCATTTCTTTCTGTGGCCATAAGCAGCCCTTGTCCGTGATTTGTTGTTGGGTTTCTGCTCTATGTTTGCTCATTTAGCAGAAACCCTTTTTATAAAGTATCTAAATAATTATTTGGGTATTTTTAGAAAATAATGAAAAAAATTTATACTAACAATTTAAAAATATCAGTTGCGCAAATGAGTCCAACACCAATGAATGTTGTGGCTAATTTGTCAGCAATTAAAGACTATATAAATAAAGCTAAAAATACTGGTTCACAAGTAGTTGTCTTTCCTGAGCTTTGTGTTTCTGGATATGTACTTGGTGATAGATTTGAGTACAGCGATTTTATAAATGAATTACAAGAAGCAAATGATACTATTCGTGAAATGAGTGAAGGTATTGTTGTTGTATGGGGGAACATTGTAAGTGACACTACTAAGATTGGTGAAGACGGACGCATTAGAAAATATAATGCTGTACTTATTGCGTACAATGGAAAGTGGGTAAGTAACGGTGTACTTCTAGGATTTTTACCAAAGAATAATCTTCCTAAATATCGTATCTTTGATGATTCAAGACACTTTTATCCTGCATATAAATTAGTCAAAGAAATGAATTTAGAGTTGAACGATTTTTTTAAAGCTTTTGAAATAAATATTGATGGTGTAATTTACAAAATAGCTTTGGCTATTTGTGAAGATATGTGGGAGGATGAATATTCAATAAAATTATCTAAGATATATCAAAAACAAAATATTGATTTGCTTGTCGACGTATCTGCCTCACCTTGGACACTGGGTAAGTGGCACGCACGTGAGAATATGCTTGTGAAAAGGGTTAAAGATTTGAATGCGCCAATGCTATATGTTAATTGTGTTGGGCTACAAAATAATGGCAAGAATTTAATCTGGTTTGATGGAGCTTCTGTATTCGTTAAGGAGGATGGAGAATTTGTTTTTCGTGCAGAGAATAATATAAATAATTTGTATTCTTTTTCTGTTGCTGATTTAAAAGCAAATAATTCTTATAAACAAAAAAGTGAAGTAGAAGAACTTTATTCCAATATCACAAGTGCAATGTATGAGTTCTATAAAGATTTTAATAAAGTAGTTGTTGGATTGTCAGGTGGCATAGATTCAGCACTTACACTTGCTTTACTTTGTGCTGTTTTACCAAAAGAAAAAATTCTTACAGTTAATATGCCAACTAGATTTAATTCTTCCACTACTAAAGATTTGGCTAAGAAATGTGCAGAGAATTTTGGTGTTGAGTATAAAGTAGTAGCAATTGATGAATTATTCGAAGCACAATGTAAAGTACTTTTGGATTCAGGTTTATCATCACTTAATACTTTAGTAAAAGAGAATATTCAAGCTCGTCTTCGTTTACAACAACTCGCAACTATTTCGGCATCTTATGGTGGGGTGTTTACCAACAATGGAAACAAGACAGAGGTATCCCTTAATTACTTTACACTTTATGGAGATGCAGGCGGATCATCAGCATTTCTTGGAGATCTTTGGAAAGGACAAGTGTATGAATTATCTAAATATATTAATTTAATTAATAACAAAGAACTTATTCCAGAAGGAATTATAAATATTATTCCAAGTGCTGAACTTTCAGAAAATCAAAATGTAGACGAAGGGAAAGGGGATCCAATCTTTTATGAATATCACGACAAATTACTTTTGGCTTTTGTTGAATCTCGTATAGGTATTACGGATATTCTTGTGAAATATGAGGCAGGCACCCTTGAAAAATATTTGAAGTGTGAAGAAGGTACAATCGCAAAATATTTTAAGACAACAGCTGAATTCATTAATAATCTAGAATGGGCATGGAATGCATACAACACAGAATATAAACGAGTACAGTTACCACCAGTATTTCTAGCATCTCGCAGAGCTTTTGGTTTTGACAGAAGAGACACTATCGCACCAGCTTTTTTCTCCCAAGAATATGTAACACTAAAAGAAAAACTCCTTACTTCATCTGATACTGCTACATAACAGGATGCAGTGTCAGATGAACCGTAGTTCTTTGTTAATTTTAAGGAAAGGAAGGGAATCAAATGAACCCGAAACTTCGTGAGCTTATTGAAGAAACGATTAGGATTGTTCGCAGTAAGGAATTTGTTCCGCCTGTTCAAAATGTAACAGATATTGATGTTTACAAATTATTCATGATGCAATTTATCAGGCATTATTACCCAGATGTTGAAGCAACTTTCAAGTTGACCGTAAGAGATAAAGCGATAAGACTTTGGAAGTATGTTGACCAAGATGAGCTTCGTCAATCTTTTGACCACATGAGGTCACTTTCGCTACGAAAGACTGACCGATATTATCTTCGTGGCATGGATCTCTACGACAAGTACATGTTTAGCGAAGATTTTCTTTCTTCTTTCGGAAGTTTTCATCTTCCGGAGTACAAGATTGACCACAAAGATGGGATTATGGATGTTCAATTTCCTGGTCTGTGGTCAGAGAGCTCTCTTTGGGAAACTGGCGGAATGGCTGTTATTTCTGAGTTGTACTATCGCGGATTTTTGAAGGAGCTTACTGATGATCAAATACGTGACCTCTATATAGTTGCGGATAACAGACTTCAGAATGATCTACTTCGAATCAAAAAGAATCCTTGGGTTCGATTTGCTGATTTCGGACATCGTCGTCGTCATAGTTTTCTTTGGCAGAAGTATGTCATTGGTGAAACCAAACGTGTTCTCGGTGATCAGTTCATCGGTACCTCGGATGTCTGGATGGCTTTTCATTATGACTTGAACGTGATTGGTACGAATGCTCATGAATTGCCAATGGTAGTAACGGCAATTGCTAAGAGCGATGAGGAAATGCGTCAAGCTCAATACCAAGTTCTTTGGCAGTGGCAAGAGATGTACGGCAAGGGTCTACGCATCATTCTTCCTGACACTTATGGGTCTGAGCAGTTTTTTGCAAATGCACCTAAGTGGTTATTGGAGTGGCGTGGTCAAAGGCAGGATTCTGGAGACCCTATTACTGAAATTGATAGGTACAAGGATTGGCTCATTTCTAATGGGGTTAATCCCAATGAAAGAATCTCTCTCCCTTCCGATGGTCTTGATGTTTCGTCGATGATTTCAATCGCGTCGCATTATGAAGGTAAGCATGTAACTGGTTTTGGTTACGGTACGGGCCTCACCAATAACTTCAATGGCATTCTACCTGGGAATGAAGATTTTCGGTCATTCTCAATGGTGATAAAAGCCTATTTGGCAAATGGTAATCCTTGCGTGAAGTTGCCAAACGATATCAATAAGGCAACAGGGGAAGCTTCTGCAAAAGAGCGCTATCTCAGAGTCTTTGGTCGACAGCATCGAGTCGAAAGAGAAGTGTTTGTTTGAAAAACTTTGAATCCGGTCAATATATTTTGACCGGATTTTTCTTTTATCTGGGTATTTAATTTTACTTGCATTATATTTTATATAGTGTATAATGAACACTATATAATTAATAAACTATGAAAATAATCAAAAATATCAATCAATCAAAACAAAAGACCGTCGGAGTTGTAATCGGTAGATTTCAGCTTGCTAATTTGCACGAAGGTCACAAACACTTAATTGATACAGTTAAATCAAAGAATGATGAGATTTGTATTTTGCTTGGTTCATCAGGCGGGGCACCAACTAAGAGGAATCCACTTCCTTTTTCCATAAGAAAAGAAATGATTCAGGATTTATATAAAGATGCTAAGGTTTTTGAAATAGTTGATTCCAAAAATAAGTGGTCAGAGAATGTCGATAAAATTCTGAAGAAGAATTTTAAGAATAAAAATATTCGATTATACGGATCTAGAGATTCATTTTCCAAGTGGTACTTCGGAGAATTTCCTTTTGTCTATGTAAAAGAGATGCACGATATATCTGGAACAGAAATTAGAAATAGTAATATTTTACCAAAAGAAAAAGAAAGTTTTCGTCTCGGTATGATTGAAAGTCACAAGGTTAGATATCCTATTTCTTATCAAACAGCTGATATTGTTTTATTTGATGAAAAGAAAAGCAAAATTGTTTTAGGCCAAAAGGAGGATGTAAAAACTTGGTTCTTTCCTGGGGGCTTCGTTGATCCAAGTGATCTTTCTTTAGAAGATTCTGCAAAAAGAGAGTTAAGTGAAGAAGTGGTAAATATTGAAACAAAAGACGATGTTAAATATTTGGGCTCAATTAGAGTGAACGACCACAGATATAGAAATGAGGAAGACAAGATTATGACAAGTCTTTTTCTTATTAAATATAAAAGCGGAAAGATAAAAGCAGGAGATGATTTAAAAAGAGTAAAATGGTTTTCTTTAAAAGAGGCCAAGGAAGTCATTTCTGACACTCATACACCATTATTAAATATGTTATTAGAAAAGTACAGTAATGTATTATAATATAGCAATGAAAAAGTTTTATATTATTGGGATTAATAACGAGGAAATAAAAGATGAGTTTATTGGTCTTGGCTTTGTTTTGGATAAAGATAATCCCGATTTTGTGATTAGTTTTGGTGGGGATGGTACTTTACTTAAAAGTGAATTTGAATATCCAGGTATACCAAAATTATTTTTGAAAAATACTAATGTTGGTAAATTGGCTCAAAATAAAAAGAATCAAGAAATAATTGATGGTTTTGTTAATGGCCATTTTTTTATAAAAGAATATAAAAAATTAAAGATTACATTAAATCACGATAAATTTTTAATTGCATGTAATGAAATTAATATACATAATGCCAATCCTCGCTCTGCAATAAGATTTAAAATTAAAGTTGATGATGATTATCTTCATCATGAGCTTATCGGAGACGGGGCGATTATTGCAAATGCTCTTGGTTCAACTGGTTATTATAAATCGATTACCGACAGTTATTTTGAAGTTGGTATTGGTGTGGCATTTAATAATTCAACAGAAGCTGCTGACCACGTAGTGTTAGATGCGAAGAGAAAGATAAAGATTGAAATTACTCGTGGACCAGCAGAAGTGTTTGCAGATAATCAAGAAGAGTTTTTGAATGCAAAAGAAGGGGATGTTTTAGAAATTGGAGAGATGGAAGAAACAGTAAAGCTTATCAGAATTCATGATGAAATTTTGGAGCAGGAATAGGTTGTAAAAAGCCTGGTAATAATTTGACACATGTCAAATTATGTTCTATAATATAAAAAGTAAAGTTGTAAAGAGTTAAATTATTCTTTATTTTGATTTAATGATTCTAATCAAGAGGAGAGACATATGTCTTTTTCTGCTAAAGAAGATTCAGAAGAAAATGATACCCCTTGGCCAGTTAGTGCGGTCGGAGCTTTCTTCTTCATTGGTGGCCTAGTTTACTTTTTTCCACACCTCATTAAGCCATTTGGTTTCTTTGAGTTTTGGACAATAAAAGGCAATTTCTGGAATGCGGTCAAAGAAGCGTGGCCGTGGTATGCCTGGGGTTTTGGTGCCACGTTTATGTTTTTACTTTTTCGCAACGACAATATATCCACGCATAATAGCCCAATGGACAAGTTCATCAGTGGTGTATTAATTAGTGTTTGGGCTGGAGTTGCAGAAGAGATGGCATTTCGATGGTTATTTTTCTTTTCTGCCATTGTAATATTACCAGTATCAAACTGGATCTTTGGTGGCTGGTTTGGTCTCGAACTGATTCGGTGGCTATACGAAGATGCTCTCTGTCCAATTGCAAACTTTTTCACTTTTGGATACCTTGAGCCTTATCTCATTAATGGATATGGTTGGGTAATTGGTGCAGCTGTTATTAGTTCAAATGGTCGTTTCCGTAACGGTCATGCATACCAGGGAACACTAGGGTTAGTTAACTCTTGGTTTTTTGGAATGTACATGCACTGGATGGTGTTCAAGTATGGCATTTTGCCGGCTATCTTTGTTCATTTTTTGTATGACTTTATTATCTTCACTATGGAAGCGATTAGTTCCATTTTTGATAAAAGTCGTTTTCAATCTCGTGCCCGGTAGTAGAAATTCATTGGCTATTGAGTCTGACACATTACAAGTGTCGCACTCAATAGCCTTTTTATTTTTCTGTAAAATTATATTACTTGATGATTGTAAAAATACAATCTATTTTCCAAATACCAATATTGTGATTGTCGCGGAGAAATAAATAGCCTTTTGAGGTACATTGAATTGATTTTAAAATGATTAATTGCTAGTATTCGAATCGGAAACAACTTCGTTCTTTTTAGTAACATAGACAGAAATAGACATTTAAAACCAGGGAGAAAATCGTGGAAAATCCAAAAGATGTGGTTAGGAAGCTTAATTTGTACATACTTCAAGTCATTTCTCAGTTGGCAAGAAATGATATTGCTGACACCATACTTCGATTCGATATTTCAAGAGAAGTTGCTGAATCTTTGGCAAAATTGAATACTGCCGAACTTGACGATCTGTCAATGTCACCAGTTTTTATGTTCGACATTAATCAAAAAAGTATTTTGGATGCTTTGAAAGACAGAGAACAAGGACATGGTTATAGAAGTTTACATAATTCTATAGTTGGTGTTTGTGCATTGATTAATGATGAGGATAAATGATGAGAAAAACTACCCCTTATCAACAAATGATTGACACATCGTTAGCGGTAAGACTGATTCAGCTTGGAGCCAGGTTAATAGTTCTTTCAAATGAGCTGAATGTTTCCAAAGAAAAGTTGCTTGCGCTATACAAAGAAGTTAGCGGTGGAGATTCATCACCAAAAGGAATGTTACCATCTTCCGTTGATTGGTTTGTGACATGGCAACCATGCGCACACTCTTCTTTGTTCATGGCGTACTACAAATTTTTTGAATCAACAACGACATTGTCTAAAGTAGAGTTATTGATAAAATCTTATGAAATGTATCTTGAGGAAGTTTCTCGACATAGGAATTATGATGAGGAACAACCAGTTTTATCTATAACTAGAGCGTGGATGATGTTGAGGATGATAAATGTAAATCACCCATTGCTTGTACTAACAAGATGCAAAAATTGCATTGGAAATTTTGTCACCAGAAGTAATGAGGGTGATAAGTTTTACGAAAACTATGTTTGTGGTTTCTGTAACAAACCAATAAGAGCAGGGAAAACTGAAAAATATTCCTTTGTTTGATTTTGGAACAGAGGACATAAGAAATTATGCCCTCTTTTTGTTTTATATTTTTTTCTTCAATTCCAGAATATTTTTAAAAAGATGTGCAACTGTAAGTGGTCCAACACCACCAGGGACAGGAGTAATTATACTTGCAATTTCTTCGCACGACGGGTGAAAGTCTCCAGCGAGCACACCAGCTTGTTCGCTTGTGCCAGCGTCAATGAGTATTACTCCGCCTTTGAAAAATTCTTTTTTAAGATGATGAGGTTTACCAATTCCTGAAATAACAATATCTGCTTCTTTGTATAATTTCATTTTAGTCTCTTCTTCAGTATTTATATCTATAATATTTGGATATGCCCCTTGATGCCTGAACCAGGCTGTAACAGGTAGACCAACAAGTATTCCTTGGCCAACAATAACTACTTTTTTATGTGTAATGTGAGTGTCGGTATCTTTTAAAATATGAGCAACAGCTAAAGCAACAGGAGGGGCAGGATTGTTATTTTTAATAAATGACACCCAAGCATCTTTTCCTAAAACATCAGCATCTAATTCTTTTGATATAGTATCAAGTACTCGTTTAGTGTTATATGAAGAAGGTAGTGGTAATTGAACAATAAGAGAGGTACATTCCTTTTTATTTATTATATTTTGTATTTCACAAATTAAATTTTCTTCACCGATAGATTCTGGAAAATTGTATTCACTTATTGAGACATCAACAGCTTCAGCAAACTTTCTTTTAATTTTAATAAATGAAGCAATGCTTGGATGTGTTGAAACAGAAACAATGGCAAGTATTGGCTTATCTTTTAAATTATAAACTTCTAATTTTAGTTGTTCTTGTAGGAGGAGTGAAGCTTTTTTGCCATCGTATATCATAGTGATTAGTATTGTATCAAAAATATTGTATACGTGTTGTGTGCTATGATAAGTATATGAAAAAAATATTACTCAGTATTGTATGGTTATTGGTTATTATCAGTACTTTTTATCTTGTTAACTACTTTTCAAAAAAGAATATTGTTACAGAAAAGACAAATGAAAATATTATAAACTCGGTAACTTTTGTGTGTGAGGGAAACAAAACCATTCAAGCAGTATTTTTTGAAGATAAAGTTGAACTTAATTTAAGTGATAAAAGAAATATTTTGCTAATGCAAGCGATATCAGCATCTGGTGCTCGTTATACAAATAGTGATGAATCATTTGTATTTTGGAATAAAGGAAATACAGCTTTTGTGGATGAGGGGGGTATAGTTACTTTTAAGGATTGTGTAGAAAAAAGTAAAGATGAAGAAAATAAACCCGTAGCACAAATGGGTAACCACGCATCTATTAATTGTCAGAAGGTTGGTGGTAATTTAGTAATACAAAAACGAGGCGACGGTGGTGAATATGGGCTATGTTATTTTGAAGAAAACAGAGCTTGTGAAGAATGGGCGCTTATGCGAGGTGAGTGTCCTTATGGTGGAAGAAAAACAACTGGGTATGACACAATAGATCAAAATTATTGTGCATGGTTAGGTGGAGAAACATTTGCTGTAAAAGATTCTGTATGTACATTCAAGAATGGCTCAAAATGTAAAACAATAGATTTGTATAATGGTAAATGTTCACCATCAAATACGACTCAATAAAAGTTTGCTTTCCTTGAGTTGTTTTGTTAGTCTTGTTTCCAGATGTGGATTTAGGCCAAACTACACGGCATTGTTGTGTGGAACTTGTTCCTTGAAAGGGGATTTTGATGTTCAGAGATGAAGATGGTTGGATGGATGTATATCGAGAAAAGGATGCATTCTGGCTACATAATGGAAATCCGAAATTTCCACATGCGATTCTTACTTCAGGGAAACATTCGAATGGCTTTTTTAACAGCCGTTTGGTGATTCCTTATGATGAATTGATGGGAGAAGCAGCTTCTGATCTTGTTGAAAAAATGAAAATACAGATTGAGCCAATGTTAACAATTGACATGGTTGTTGGTCCTCAAACAGGAGCAACAAAATTGTCCAGGTTGATTTGTGGTGAGGTTGCCAAATACACAAGAAGTCATTGTTTTTGGTCTTCGCCTGCAAAGGGTGAAATCGACGGCAGAAAAGCTATGATTTTTGAGTCCGAGGAAAAGGAGTTATTTTCGGGTCGTTCAGTGTTGCTCTGTGAGGACGTACTTTCAACTGGTGGTAGTATTGATTTGACGGTTGAGGCAGTTCTGAATGCTGAGTGCATTGTCCTCCCATGTGTCCTTGTCCTTGTGAATCGTTCCGGACTTAAGGAATTGAATGGAAAAAAGATTGTCGCTCTCATTGATCGAGAAATGACGATGTGGGAACCCGATGATTGTCCGCTTTGCAAACAAGGTTCCAGTGCGGTTCGTGCGAAGGACAACTGGGCTCTGCTCACGGCCCCATATTGAAGTGTTTATCAACAGAAAAGGAGTTTATTATGAAATCAAAAATCATTGTTGCATTTGATGTCCCAAATTTCCAGTCAGCAATCACTCTAGCCCATCAAATTGATCCAAAACAATGCAGAGCAAAAATTGGCATGGAACTTTTCACTGCCTGTGGACCTTCAGTAGTTGAGGCTTTAATGAAATTGGGATTTGAAATTTTTCTTGATTTGAAATTCAAGGACATTCCTAATACTGTAAAAGGAGCGATTCGCTCTGCTTGTGGTATGGGTGTATGGATGACAAATGTCCACTGTGATGGTGGTCGCAAGATGTTGGATGCTGCCAAGGAAGCGGTTAGTAATGTTTCTAATCCACCCATACTCATTGGTGTTACTGTTCTCACCAGTATGGAGATTGTTGATCTTGAAGAGATTGGCGTACTTAATCATGACATGATTCCACCGATGGATTATTTCGTCAACGAAGAAGCAAAAAAGAACTATGACAGTTCTTCAAAAACTCTTGGTCAAGTATTACGTCTGTCAGAATTAGCACAAAAGGCAGGTCTAGACGGTGTTGTTTGCTCCGGTAAGGAAGTTTTAAGCTTAAGAAAAGAGAGAGGGGACAGCTTCCTTCTTGTGGTTCCCGGCATTCGTCTTACTGATGGAAAGAGTAATGACCAAGCACGCATTGTGACACCTGAAATTGCAATACAATCCGGAGCAGATTATCTTGTTGTTGGAAGACCAATTACCGACGCCGTATATCCAAATGTTGCACTTGGTGATTTCAATAATCGAGTAGCTTCTGTTTCTTGAAAAATATATAATATTGTTATCGTTTAAACCGCAACCAGTAATGGTTGCGGTTTTTTCTTTTATAACCAATTGTATATACTGATTCAATTATGAAATATGTTATCGGAATTGATGAAGTTGGGCGTGGACCAATTGCTGGACCGGTTGTTGTGGTTGCATGTGCTGTAATGGAAGGTGTTAACCTAATACACTTATTTCCAAAAAATGAATTGCGTGATAGTAAAAAGTTGTCAGAAAAAAATAGAGAAAAAATTAGAAATGAATTGGATTATTTAAATAATGAGAAAAAAGTATTGTGGGGAATAGGAGAAGTAAGTGCAAAGCGTATTGATGAAATAGGAATATCACCATCAATAAAAGAGGCGATGAATCAGGCTCTTACTCAATTAGAAGAAAAAGGAATTTCTTCGGAAACAAAAATTGTTCTTGATGGTTCACTTTACGCACCTGAAAGATATGTGAATCAAGAAACACATATTAAAGGTGATGAGAAGTTTGTGGAAATATCTTTCGCCTCAATTATTGCAAAAGTGTATCGAGATAATTTGATGAAAGAAGTTGCAAAAGAATTTTCAGATTATGGATTTGAGAATCATGTAGGATATGGAACAAAAGTGCATTATGAAGCAATTGCGAAAAACGGTATGACAATACATCACAGAAGAAGTTTTCTCAGAAAATTACTATAGTTTTCTATGGTGTGCTAATAGTTTTGTAAGGTGTATACTTCTTACATATGACAAAGACACTTATTCTCGCAGGAGGATGTTTCTGGTGTTTAGAGCATGATATGCGTCAGGCTCACGGGGGTATCTCCGTTGTTTCTGGTTATTCTGGTGGGGACACATTTACACCAACTTATGAAGATCACACTGGTCACAGAGAAGTTATTTTGGTTGAGTATGATTCCTCTTTTACAACCTATAAAAAGTTATTACAGTATTTTATAGACCATATTGATCCAACAGACGGCGAAGGACAATTTACAGACATAGGAGAGAGTTACAGACCAGCAATCTTTTGTGAAAATGAAGAAGAAAGGGATGTTGCAAAAAATGTGATTGATGAATTAAATAAAAGCGGAGTATATAAAGTTCCTTCAGCCGTAGAAATACTTTTACGTAAACCATTTTATAAAGCAGAAGAATATCATCAGAATTATGCAGAAAAGAACTCTACTCAGTATGGATTATATCGTCTAGCAAGTGGACGTGAGGACTTCATTCAAAACACCTGCGAGATAAGAGAAGAAAAAAATATAGTTTGGAGCAAATAAACGCTGAATAACCTATTGCTATTGACAATATTATTTATAGGTGTAATATTATTATTAAGTAGTTCAATCAAAAGGGGGTTTTTGAAAATGGGTAGACATAATGGTAGTCAAAAGAGGAGACCGGTTCCTCAGGTAGAATCAAATCCAAAACTTGCAGAAGTTGTGCAACTTCATCCACTCGCACAGTTTCAGCAACAGGAAAGATTGATACCTTTTAGTCAGCTCAAAATTGGAGAAAAGTTCAAACTTCCGCGCACTGAAAGTTCACCGAAAGATGTGGAATGTCCCGTGTTTATAAAGACTGAGCTAACCAGGAAGGACATAAATAATCCAGTGTCTGATTTGTTCAACTGTAAAGCAGGACATTGGACAGGATGGTTATCTGGAGTTATTCAAGTAATCCCTGTTTTCTAAACCGTTCTAAACAAAAAGGAACAGAGCCTCGCATATTTTGCGAGGTTTTTGTATTTTTGAATTGGTATTAATGATGTATTTACTATAAACTAATAACCACTAACCACTAACCATCTTTATGAGTACAATTTTTTCAAAAATTATTTCCGGTGAGATATCAGCATACAAAATTTATGAGGATGAATATGTGTGTGCTTTTCTTGATATTAATCCTATACATAAAGGTCATACACTTGTTGTTCCAAAAGTGGAAGTTGATGATTTTCTAAAACTTGATGAAGAGATGTTTGATAAAGTGATGCACCGTATACGTTACGTAGCTCAGGTCATCAAAGGAAAAATAAATTGCGAAAGAGTTGTTATGTTAGTCGAAGGTTATGAAATTCCACATGCTCATATGCATCTTATTCCGACGAACACTGGAGCAGATTTTGATAAGAAAAATATTTATAAAGCAACCAAGGAAGAGTTAGAAGAAGTCCAGGAATTATTGCAATCATAATATCATGAGTTTTACTGAGGCTGTATATAAAGTAGTTGCAAAAATCCCAAAAGGGAAAGTTCTCACATATAAAGAAGTTGCAATACGTGCAGGTAATCCTAAAGCAAGTCGTGCGGTTGGGAATATCCTTAATAAAAATAATGATCCAAATGTTCCATGTCATCGTGTTATTAGAAGTGATGGAAAAATAGGAGGATATAATAAAGGGAATAAAGAAAAGATTAGACGTCTCAAACAAGAAGGTGCTATTATGTAAACATGAAGTATTTAATTATTAGAACCATTGCTGTTCTTGCCACAAGTTATATTACTAGAGTTGGCGTACCGTTAGTTTTTACTTTGAGTTCAATTGCAAGCACTCTTTGGACCGCTCTTTTAGTAGCTGTTGTTATTGCATTAATTAACCATACCATTAAGCCAATATTCATGTTAGTCTCCATTCCGGTTAATTTGATGACACTCGGATTATTTTCATTTGTAATTAACGGAGCAATGATTCTACTTGCAGCGCGTATAATTGGGCCAACCTTTAATATACCAGGACTATTGATGGCGATATATTTTTCAATTGTTCTTGCTATTATCAACTGGGTACTTCACATATTTGAATAATAATGAAAATAGTTTCTCTTAACATTGAATGTAATAAACATTACGAAAGGTTTCTTCCTTTTCTGGAAAAAGAGAATCCAGATGTAATTTGTTTACAAGAGGTGCTTGAAGAAGACCTTCAATTTCTAGTAGAAAAACTTGTAAATTTAAACTATATATTTAAGCCTTTTGAATATGTGACATCTAGTCATCCAGATTATAAGAAACTTTATGGTAAAAAAATGGGGAATGTTATTTTTTCAAAGAATATTATGAATTCCGGATATTCATATTATTGGGGAGATGAAAGTTACAGTATGATGCCATTTGATGAATATGATACAAAAAAAGATCAACTTAAAAATTATGTTTTTGTATGGGCTGATATAAAAGACGAATCTGGAGAAATATTTAGATGTGTTACAACACATTTCCCTGTAACTAAAGAAGGTGAATCAACTCCACTTCAACTAGAAATAACTGCACCATTTTTTGCAAAATTAGATGAACTTGGTGACTTTGTTTTGTGCGGGGATTTTAATGCTCCACGAGGAAATGAAACTTTTAGAAGAATTGCAGAAAAATATAAAGACAATATTCCAGCAAAATATGTGACCAGTTTGGACCAAAATTTACACAGAGTAAAAGGTATTATTTTTATGGTTGATGGTTTGTTCACAACTAATGGCTACATAGCAAAAGACGTATCATTGATTGATGGAGTAAGTGATCATATGGCAGTAGTTGCAGAAATTTTTCCTGTTAAATAATTATTTGTCTGGGGTGATCTCTTCTACATCTTCTTGAATCTCATCAACATCTTTCTGAATTTCATCCACATCCTTTTGAATTTCTTCAATATCTTCCTGAATTTCTTCGTGAGCTTCTTGAATATCTTCCACATCTTCTGCAATCTCACCAACGTCTTCTGCGATTTCTTCAACATCTTCCTGAATCTCATCAATGTCTTTTTCAACGTTTTCAAGTGCGCGTGCTTGGTAGTTAACACTCAATTGTATGAATATAGATAGATATATTGCTTCCAAAGAAACGATAGTTGTAACAATAAGTAGCACTCTATCAAAATCAAATCCAAAGAACACCATAACAAAAGCACCTGCAAATAAAAGGGTGTGAATAATTATCGATGGCACCGAGCCAATGCCTCTAGTTACAGAAAGTGCTATGGTTTCAAGCTTATTAAGAGGTATTTTCATGTTGTTTTTACTATACCATAAAAGTGTTAGAATAGGGATATGATAACAGTCATACCAATTATTATGTTGTTAATGTTCCTCTTTATTGTTGTAGGAATTGGTTTCCTTATTTATTCATTTACTATTAAAAAAAATATCATGAACGGAGAAATAAAAACAAAAGCACTAGACGTATTCGTTTACTTGGGAATTGCGATATCACTTGTATGGAGTGTTGTTAATCTTTTACAAATTATATTTTCTGCAATTGATAGAAAATTTGTGGATGTATTAAATGCTACGATGTATTTGGATACATATAACAGTGATGTTAGATTTGCTATCGCATCACTAGTAGTGATGTACCCAATCTATTTAGGATTGTCGTGGTATGTAGCAAATGATATACAAAAGTTTTTATATAAGCGTGATCTTCTAATTAGAAAAGTAATGGTGTACATAACATTATTTGTTACTGTGTGTACTCTTATAGGCACACTTGTCTCACTTATCTATACATATTTAGGTGGTGAGTTATCTGTGAGATTTGAATTAAAAGCACTAGCAATATTTGTAGTGGCTCTTTCTTTGTTTGCTTATTATTTGTATTCAATGAAAAGAGATTATTCAAAGAAAAGTAATGTTCCTTTAATTTTAAGTATAGTAGTTTCAACTGCAGTTGTTGTATCTTTGGTTTGGAGTGTGAGTATTATTGGAACACCATCACAAATGCGTGCGAAGAGATTAGACAGTACAAGACTGTCTGATATTTCTAGAATACAACAAGAAGTTTTGAGTCGAGTAAATATGACTGATAAAATTCCAGCTGAACTTTCAGAATTGAATAATGCTTTCCAGGGATATGCTATTCCAGTTGATCCAGTTACAAAGGAAGCTTATGGATATAATGTTATACAACAACCAACATTTAAAATGAATTATGTTACTAATAAAAAAGAATTAGTAACACCTGCAATATTCGAATTATGTGCGACATTTGAAACGGTTCGCAATGTTGATGCAAGAGGTATGTCTATTAATGCATCAGAGCCGATGAAAGTTGGTGTGGGTGGAGGTGTAGGAATTGGTGTAATGGATATACAGTATTCTGCTATGAACTATTATTACGAGGGCGATCAATCACCTTTCTGGAATCATGAAGTAGGGGAGAAGTGTTTTAAGAGAATTATATCTTCCGAAATGTATTACGGTCGTTAAAAAAAATCACTTTATCTACTGCGTTGTGTGAGATTTTTTCTCCATGCGCCGTACTTACTCGTACGCCTTAGTCATAAAAATCTCACACGCCTTTTATCTAAAGCAATTTTTTCATAACGAAAAATAAAGAACTACTTTACGAATTAGTTTCGTAAATACAAAGAACGATACCGAAAGTATCGTTCTTTGTATTTCTAAAGAATAACATCCTAACTTCCTAACGTGCATTTTTGTTTTGCTACTACATGATAATTTGATAGTATAGAGAGTATGAAGTTATACGACCATAAAAATAATGACGCTAAGTGGCAGAAGGATTGGGAAGATAAAAAAATATATCAAACTCCCGTCAAACCAAACGGCAAGAAGTCATACATTCTAGACATGTTCCCATATCCATCAGGAGACGGCCTACATGTTGGTCATCCAAAAGGATATATTGCAACAGATATTTATTCGAGATTTAAGCGTATGAATGGCTATGACGTGCTGCACCCAATGGGATGGGATGCCTTTGGTCTTCCCGCAGAACAATATGCTATCAAAAATAAAATACATCCTAAAATTGCAGTAGAAAAAAATGTTGCAATGTTCAAGCAACAACTTTCTCATCTTGGTCTTAGTTATGATTGGTCACGAGAAATAGACACAACAGATCCTAATTTTTATAAATGGACTCAGTGGATTTTTACAAAGTTATACGAGAAGGGTTTAGCTTATGAAAGTAATGAACCAATCAATTGGTGTCCAACATGTAAGACCGGTCTTGCGAATGAAGATGTTAATGCAGATGGGACGTGTGAGAGATGTGATACTAAAGTAGAGAAGAAACCAATTCGACAGTGGGTGCTTAAGATTACTGATTATGCAGATAGAATGCTTTCGGATTTAGACACTCTCAATTGGCCTGAAGGGGTGAAGACTGCTCAGAAGAATTGGATTGGACGTAGTGAAGGTGCAGAATTTGATTTCAAATTAGTTGACGCACCACAGGAGTCAGTGAGAATTTTTACAACTAGAGCAGATACACTTTTTGGTGCAACGTATGTAGCTATATCAGCCGAACTAGCTCAATCATGGTTGAAGATGAATTTTAAAATGAGTGAAGATGTCAAGAAGTATATTGTAGCTACATTGGAAGATCAAAAGAAAGAAAATGATTATTCTGTCGTTCCTGAAAAAACAGGAGTGTTCACGGGCGTATATGCAATTAATCCTGTAACACAAGAAAAGCTTCCAGTATGGATTGCGAATTATGTAATGGGTGGAGTTGGCACTGGTGCAATCATGGCCGTACCAGCTCACGATGAACGTGATTATGAATTTGCAAAGAAATATAATCTACCAATTAAGCAAGTTGTTCTTCCAGTTTTTGTCGATAAAGTTAATCCACCTAAAGTAGACGCTGAAGATACTGTTCGTCATGGTGTGATTGTTCTTGTTAAACACTGGTCCGAAGAAAAGTATTTGATTGATTATTCTCCGAAGTTTAATTGGAAGTGTTTATTCACAGGTGGTATAGATGAAGGGGAAGACCCACTGGATTCTGCTGTTAGAGAAATAAGAGAAGAAACTGGGTATCAGAATATAAAGGAAGTAAAATATATTCCACTTGAACATGTTGATAAATTCCATGCACCACATAAAGGGGTTAATAGAGTTGCATATCAAAAAAATATCTTTATTCAGCTTCTAGATGGAGAAACAAAAGAAAGAACAGAAGAAGAAAAAGAGCTTCACCATATTTCTTGGTTAACAAAAGAAGAGATGAGAAAAACGATTTCACTTCCAAATCATCTTTTTATTTTTGAGACGGCATTACAAGATGGAAATGTTTTGACTGAAGACGGTATTCTTTCTAATTCTGGTAATTATTCTAATTTGGAATCAAAAGAAGTAAGAGAAAAAATCATAAAAGATTTTGGTGGTAAAAAAGTTGTAAAGTACAAAATACAAGATTGGGTATTTGCTCGTCAAAGATATTGGGGTGAACCATTTCCTGTTGTTCGTGATGAAAATGGAAAAGTGTATATGGTTGACGAAAGTGAACTTCCAGTACTACTTCCAAATGTAGAGAGCTATGAACCAACAGATACTGGAGAGTCACCACTTGCAACTATTACGGACTGGGTAAATGTAAAAGGCTTTATTACTGACAAGGGGACATTCAAACAATCAGCTGACGGAAAAGTATTCACTCGCGAAACAAACACAATGCCACAGTGGGCAGGTTCATCATGGTACTATCTTCGCTTTGCAGATCCGAGAAATGATAAAGCACTTATTGATCCAGAGATAGAAAAGTCGTGGTTACCAGTTGATGTATATGTTGGAGGGGATCATGCAACAAGACATCTTATCTATGCGAGATTTTGGCACAAATTTTTGTATGACATTGGAGTCGTGTCATCAATCGAACCATTTTCACGTTTAGAGTTCTTAGGATTTATTCTTGCTGAAGATGGACGTAAGATGAGTAAGAGATGGGGGAATATTATCAATCCAGACGATGTGGTAGCCGAGCATGGAGCAGACACACTTCGAGTGTATGAAATGTTCATGGCACCATTTGAACAAACTGCCTCATGGAGTACATCAAGTATTAAAGGTTCAGATAAATTTTTGGACAGAGTGTATTCACTTCAATCAAAAATTGTAGAGAAAAGTAATGTGACCAATGTACTTCATAAGACAATTAAAAAAGTCACAGAAGATATTGAGAGTTTTAAGTTCAACACAGCAATATCTCAGATGATGATATTAACTAATAGTATGGAAGATGGGGAATTTACAAAAGATGATTACAGTACTTTCTTGCAAATTTTAGCCCCGTTTGCACCACATCTTACAGAGGAAATTTGGTCCAAATTAGGGCAAAATACATCAATTCATAGCTCGGTTTGGCCATCATTTGATGATAAATATCTAGTCACAAATGAGGTAACTATAGCAATTCAGATAAGCGGAAAGATGAGGGGAACAACTATTACAACACGAGATTTGTCAGATGACAAGATGATAGAATTGGTAAAAACCCTTGAAATATATAGGAAATATGTCGGTGATGCCGTTCCTAAAAAAATAATAGTAATTCCAAATCGGCTAATTAATATAATAATTTGACGTTTTTGGCAAATTCTGTTAGAATAGAGAAAACTAATTAATAATATATGTCAGGCATTACTTTCAAACCAAAAGCAATTTCTAAGAAACTGTTGACCACACTCAATCCACGTACACGTGAGATTGTGGTTAATCGTTACGGGCTAGAGAAGGAGAATCGTATGACTCTTGAGGCAATCGGTAAGACATACGATATTACTCGTGAGCGTGTTCGTCAGATTGAAAACTTTGCTCTTGGTTCAATCAAGAAGTCAAAAGAATACAAGGAAAGTGCTTTTGTTTTTGAGGAACTCAAAAGTATCATCAAAGAATTAGGCTCTGTTGTATCAGAGGACCATTTAATGCGTCACATTTCAAAGGACCCAGTTATTCAGAATCATATTAATCTATATCTCGCTTTAGGTGAAGATTTTGAAAAGCATAAAGAGAGTGATAATTTCCAAGCTCACTTTTCAACTGACAATAAAACTGCAAAGCATGTTCGTGAAGCACTCGATAAGTTGTACTCTTCTATAAGTGAAGAAGATTTAGTAAGTGAAGAAGAAATCTTCAGTCGTTTTACAGGACATCTATCAGAACTTGTTTCAGAATATAAAGAGAATAAAGATATTATTAATCGCTATCTAGCCTTATCAAAAGTTGTAGGTAAAAATCAATTAAGTGAATGGGGTCGCACATCTTCTCCACACGTAAAGGCCCGTGGTATTAAGGATTATGCATATCTCATTATGCGTCGAGCTGGTCGCCCTATGCACTTTAAGGAAGTTGCTACAGAAATTAACAAGACATTTGGAAAGAAAGCTCATGTTGCAACATGTCATAATGAACTTATTAAGGACTCACGTTTCGTTTTAGTTGGTCGTGGCATGTACGGACTAAAGGACTGGGGTCATACAGGAGGCGTTGTTCGTGATGTTATTGCAGAAGTTTTGAAAGAAGCTGGACGCCCACTTCATAAAGATGAAGTTATCAAGAGAGTATTAGCAAAGAGAATTGTAAAACCAAATACTATTCTTGTTAATCTTCAGAACTCAAAATTTTTCCGTAAAGTAGCAGGGGATTATACATTGGCATAATTAGTCAAAAGTCTAAAGTCTGTAAAGTTAAAAGTAGTAAATGCATAACCTAAAGGGTTATGCATTTACTTTATAAACTTTCAACTTTATAGACTTTTGATGTTATACTTTCTTAATATGCAACTCCTTATTGATATAGCATTATCCCTAATATATTTGTGCGCTTTTTTACTTATATGCGCATGGATATGGCGCTTTTGGAAGATGTATGTCAATCAAAAGTTTCTTGATAAATTTAATAAGGACAGTATTTTGCTTGAAATTAAACTTCCAAGAGAAATAATGAAGTCTCCACTTGCAGCAGAAATTGCCCTTACTTCGCTACTTCAAAGTGGTGGAGTTGGACATTGGTATGCCAGAGAGTTTCAAGGAAATCTTCCTGCTTATTCTTCACTTGAAATTGCTTCATTAGAAGGAATTGTTCATTTTTATATTAGAATTAATAAAAAATTTAAAGGAACTGTAGAATCAAGTTTTTATGCTCAATATCCTGGTATTGAAATAGTTGAAGCAGATGACTATACAAAACTTATTAGGTATCATCATTTATCAAAAGATACTTCTATGTGGGGAGCAGAGTTTCCTTTATCAGGTAGCTGGAAACCAACTAATCCAGATACTGGTAAGCCGTATGGTGAAGACTATAAAATGAAAGCCGATTTTCTTCCGATTAAAACTTACGTTGATTATGGTTTGGATAAAGATCCGAAAGAAGAATTCAAAACAGATCCAATTACTTCACAGATTGAATTTATGGGTAGTGTTGGAAAGGGGGAATATTTTTGGTATCAAATTCTTGTACAAGATGAGAGTGTATACAGTGGGAAAAAATTTCCAAAATTTTATTTTAATGAAGTAAATGGAAAACATATGTCTTTGGTAGATATGGCTGACGAAAGAAAGAAACAGATACGTACAGCTTCACACATAATTAAAGGTGATCCTTTTTTGGATAAATATGGTGACCAAGAATTTAAAAAGAGCGGTAAAAAGGATGCCGAAGGTAAAGATATTTTAATTCCAGCTTTACAACCAAAAACAAAAGCTGAAAATAAAAAAGAAGTAGATTTAACACAGTCAGAGAAAGAAGAAATCGAAGCAATCAACAAAAAAGTTTCAAAACCTCTTGGTCTTGTATTGGTGCGATTAATATATGTAGCTAAAAAGGAGAACTTTAGTCCACAACATATTCAAAATATATTAAGTCTAGGGAAACCATTTAAAGGAATTAACTCATTTGGTCTTAGCCCAACTGACCCATACGACTTTCCTTGGCAAAATCTTGGAGGCAAAAGAACTGCTTGGAGAGGTGAAGAGATGTTTAGTGCATATGTTGAAAGAGAGGGATTTTTCCCGCACACAAAAGACAGGAAAAATTTGGATGCATGGGAAGATACAGCGTTTTATCCATACTCTATGAAATCTAGAAAAATATTTAGAATGATATATGAGGCAATATTTTATCCGTTTGAGCACCCAACTCCTAAGAATGTGTCTATTATGAATACTGAAGAATTGGCGACATTGTGGCACCTACCTGGTCAAGTTGCTGGCACACCAACACTCCCTCGTATTGATAGTAATAAGGGTATGGCACCTACTAATCTTCCTCAGTAAATAATTTATTAGCACATGTCACGAATTATTACATTTAGTTTATTAATAATATTCATTGCCGTATCAGTAATTGGCTATGGTTATTATTTAATGCGTACTGTACCAAATAATTTTCCACTAGGAAAAGTATTCACAGTTGGAGAGAATGAAAGTCTAAGAAGCCTAAGTAATAGGTTGGAGAATGAAAATTATATTCATTCTGCTTTGTGGTTTAGAGTTTGGGTCTCATCATTAGGTAAAGATAGAAATATTCAACTTGGAAATTATGAATTTAGCGAGCCTTATGTATTGAGAGATGTTGTTAAAAAATTTGTATTTGATACACCCGATAAACCACTTGTTCAAGTTACTATTCCAGAAGGAAGTACGTCGTTTGAAGTCGCCACTCTTGTTCATCAAGTCCTCCCAACAATTGATATTGATATATTTGGAGAGAAGATTTCTAAGTATGAAGCTGACGGAAAACTTTTTCCATCAACATATTTTCTCTTACCTTCGCACACAGAAGAATATATAGTTAAGATGATGAAAGAAACATTTGAGAAGAAGTACATGTCTGCATTTAGATGGACAGTAATCCCAGAACCACTTACAAGTAGAGATGAAGTTATATCACTAGCATCAATTGTAGAAGGAGAGGCGAAATCAGAAGAAGATATGAAAATTGTTGCTGGAATATTACTTACTCGTTTGAATAAAAAAATGCCACTACAAGTTGATGTGGCAATGGAAACATACAAATCAAAAGGTATTCCTAGTATACCAATTAACAATCCCGGACTTACAGCGTTAGGAGCAGTACTTAACCCAACAGCATCACCACACCTTTTTTACTTAACAGGAAAGGATGGAAAGATGTATTATGCGAAAACTTTCGATGAGCATAAGAGAAACATTAATAAATATTTGAGATAGTTAAGTCCAAGACACAAATCTGGTGAGTTGTAGTTGGTGGTTATTGGCTAATGGTTTATACTAAAATATCATTAACTAGTAACTATTTTATTATGAAAGTACACAACCTCGCATTTATCGATACAGAAACAACAGGAACAGATCCAGAGAAACATGAGATTATAGAGCTTGCCGTAATTATTGCAAAGCAAGTTGAGCGCGAAGGTAAGGGCCCTAAGCTTGAAATTATAGAAGAGTGTGAATGGAAAATAAAAATGCAACACCCGGAACGCGCTGAAGAGGCAGCACTTCGTGTGAATGGTTATAACGAAGTTGATTGGATGTTTGCAGTTGATAGAAAGAAAGCGATGGAAGAATTTTCTAAGAAGACACAAAGTTGCACTTTTGTATCACACAATCTTGTATTTGATTATGGGTTTGTGATGAAAGCATTCGAAGAAACAGGGGTTGAGAATCGTATGCACTATGCGAAACTGGATACTATATCTATGGCATTTGCTAGACTCTACGATGCACGTATGGCAGATAAGTTTTCGCTTAGATTTTTATGTGAACTTTTGAAGGTAGAAAATAGCAAAGCTCATACCGCACTTGCAGACACAAAAGCTCTAGTTGAAGTCTATAAAAAATTGATGGGAGCATAAAGACAAAAGGTGGTTTTTGTGGTATAATTCTTTAATTGACCTGTTTGGTTATTGGTTTTTTAAATTATCTAATGCACTAACTACTAATTATTATCCTTATGGCCCAGAAAAAAATAGAACATATAGAAAGCATAATTGTAAAAGGAGCAAGAACTCATAATCTCAAAAACATTACTGTTGAGATGCCTCGTCATAAGATGATTGTTTTCACTGGACTCTCTGGATCAGGAAAATCATCACTTGCATTCGATACTATTTTTGCGGAAGGACAACGTCGTTATGTTGAATCACTTTCAGCGTATGCAAGGCAATTTTTGACACAATTACAAAAGCCAGATGTGGATGAAATTGTAGGACTCTCTCCGGCAATTTCTATTGATCAAAAATCAGCAGGACGTAACCCACGTTCAACAGTTGCAACCATCACAGAAATTTATGATTATCTTCGCGTGCTTTATGCTCGTGTTGGAAAGCCTTATTGTGTAGAATGTGGAGCCAAAATTCAAAAACTTTCCAACGAAGAAATCATGCATTTTATTTTAAATAAAGTAAAAGGTGTCGATTATAAGAAAGTAAAGAAAGAGTTAATGGGGGTAGAATTTTCTCACGCAGAAATTCATATCATGTCACCACTGGTGAGAGGAAGAAAGGGAGAACATTATCAAATGTTATACGATATGTTAGGGAAGGGGTATACCGAAGCCGTGATTGATGGTAATCGTAAGTCGCTTCGTGAACAAATAGTGCTTTCAAAAACAAAGAAACATGAGATATCAATTATTGTTGACTCAATTTCACTTGATGATTTTCGTACGAAGCAAACTGAGAAGGACGCAATGATACGTCTCTCAGAAGCAATTGAGCGAGCACTTCACGAGTCAAATGGATTACTTGAAGTAGAAATACTTGGAGAAAAAACAATAATGAGTAATAAGTTTTCATGTGCAGAATGCGGGTTTTCATTTCCAGAAATAGAACCTAGATTATTTTCTTTCAACTCACCATATGGTGCATGTCCTACTTGTAATGGTCTTGGGACAAAGTATTTCGGGGGCTTGGATGAATGTGATGATTGTCATGGTAAACGCTTACGTCCAGAAGCACTTCACGTATATCTAGATGATGTTGAAAAAATAAATATCGTTGATATTACAGCACTTTCGATAAAGGATGCGAAGGATTATTTCGCACGTATTCCACTAACACCAAAAGAACAAGAGATTGCATCAGTTGTTATTAAAGAAATAGAATCAAGATTAGAGTTCATGTTAAATGTGGGACTGGACTATTTATCACTTAATCGAAAGGCAGACACATTATCTGGTGGTGAAGCTCAACGTATAAGACTCGCCTCACAACTCGGCTCTCAACTAGTTGGAGCTCTGTATGTACTTGATGAACCAACAATCGGCCTTCATCAACGTGATAATGAAAGACTAATCAAAACATTATTACATCTTCGTGATATAGGTAATACAATCATTATTGTTGAACACGACGAGGATACTATTTTTGCGTCAGATTATATTGTTGACATTGGTCCAAAAGCTGGAGTACATGGTGGTGAAGTAGTTGTGTCTGGATACCTTGAGGAATTATTAACTGCACCTAGAAATAAATCTGGAAGTGTAACGCTCTCATATCTTCGTGGTGAAAAGGAAATTGCAGTTCCTGTTCGCAGACAACAAGACAAAGGAACGATTCGAGTTACAGGTGGAAATGTTTTCAATATTAAAGATATGAATGTGAATGTTCCACTTGGAAAATTAGGAGTAATCACTGGTGTGTCTGGTTCTGGTAAAAGTTCACTTATGTATGAAATTCTACATCGTAACTTACTTGCTAGACTTGAGCGTCGTCATCGCACCGCACAGATTTATAATTGTGCAACATTTACTGGAACGGAATACATTTCACGAGTGGTTATGATTGACCAGTCAGCGATTGGACGCACCCCTAGATCTAATCCTGCGACATACACTGGATGTTGGACATTTATTCGTGACTTGTTCGCAGAGACAGAAGAAGCGCGTATCAGAGGATGGAAGCCCTCACGCTTTTCTTTTAATGTGAAAGGTGGACGTTGCGAGGTGTGTCAGGGTAATGGTGAGATTGCGGTTGAGATGCACTTCCTTCCAACTGTTTATGTGCAATGTGATGTGTGCCAAGGGAAAAGATTCATGAAAGAAACTCTTGAAGTGAAGTGGAAAGGAAAGAGTATATATGATGTGCTTAATATGACTGTTGAAGAGTCATTAACATTTTTTTATGACATTCCTGCAGTTTATGATCGCATCAAAACATTATCTGATGTAGGGTTGGACTATCTTACACTTGGTCAATCAGCAACAACTCTTTCAGGCGGAGAAGCACAGCGTGTCAAAATTTCTTCAGAACTTTATCGTCCACATGTTGAAAAAACAATATATCTTCTTGATGAGCCATCAATTGGTCTTCATTATGAAGACGTTGTGAAGTTGATGGATATATTAAACAAATTAGTTGATAAGGGAAATACAGTTCTACTTATTGAGCATAATTTGGATATAATAAAATGCGCTGACCATGTTATTGATATTGGACCAGAAGGGGGTGTTGGTGGTGGTAAAGTTGTAGCAACCGGAACCCCAGAGCAAGTAGCAAGTAATCCGAATAGTTATACAGGTCAGTACTTGAAAAAAATTCTGAAAAGAAGAAAATAAAAAAGCAGCAAGTTTTCACTTGCTGCTTTTGGTTGTTCTAGTCAAGATTACACTGAAGTGCTTTCTTGAGCTGATTCAACCTTCGATTGATGCAAAGTATGATTCCGATAGGTTCCCATTTCTTGGAACGGGTGACAGTCAGGCCGAGCAGGTATTGCCCCATTCCCCACTCTTGTGTATGTTCTCGTCGCAATCTTTTCGCGAGTGCAAGATATACACTTAAAGGGACATGGGTGTTCTCCATCAAGATCAGGCATGTTCTCCCTCCTTGTTATTGATTTCTTTGTCACCCTCCTTAATTTCAGTTCCGCACAGATAGTGCATGGACTGAAGGAGAAACTTCTGAACACGTTCTTCGTGCTCATGTTGTGTTGCATGCGGTACTTGATTCGGCATCGATTAGACCCCTTTGAAAAATTGATGAAAGAACTACGTGTTTGCAAAAAAAGCATAAATCAAGCAAAAAGTTCTTAGTACTTGAAATTTGCATTTTTATCTAAGCAAGAGTATATTATACCATATAATCTATGAAAAAGCAAGAATTATCCACACTTAAACTCCCTGATAGACCAGGGGTCTATTTTTTTCGAGATAAAGAAGGAAGTATTTTATATATCGGTAAAGCTACTTCACTTAAAGACAGAGTAAGAAGTTACTTTAATCCAGACCTTATGGAAACAAGAGGTCTTCGTTTGGTGAGTATGGTAACAATTGCAAATACTGTAACTTATCAAGAAACTGACAGTGTTCTCGAAGCCTTACTTCTGGAAAGTAAACTAATTAAAGAACACATCCCAATATATAATGCGAAAGAAAAGGATAATAAAAGCTTCGCATGTGTAGTTATTACAAAGGAAGAATTCCCAAGAGTACTCACAATGCGTATTCGTGATTTTGAAAAGAAAATTTCAAAGAAAGATATTATAGATGTATACGGTCCATTTTCGTCCATGACACAACTACGTGATGCAATGAAAATTGTAAGGAAATTATTCCCATATAGAGATACATGTGAACTTGGTCAAACTAAACAATGCTTTAATGCCCAAATTGGTCTTTGTCCTGGTCTTTGTACTGGGAAAATTACAGCAATTGAGTATAAAAAGAATATAAATAATATTCGCAAATTGTTCAGTGGTAAAAAAACTGAAATCAAAAAGTCTCTGGAGAAAGATATGAAGGATTATGCCAAAAAACACTTATTTGAAAAGGCTGCATACGCTCGCAACACACTTTTTGCAATCGATCACATAAAAGACATTTCATTAATAAAAGGGGAAGAAATAATGTCCTTTAAAAATATTGATTTTCGAATTGAGGCTTATGACGTTGCACACATATCTGGAACCTCTCGTGTTGGAGTTATGGTTGTATTAGAAGGAAAAGAAAAAGCAAAGAACGAGTATCGTAAGTTTAAGTTGGAAGAAAAAGTAAATGACGACTATGAAGGTTTGCGTCAAATTTTAAGCAGAAGATTCTCACACAAAGAGTGGCGATATCCAGATATAATTGTAATTGATGGAGGGAATGCCCATAAACAAGTAGCTGAAAAGGTTATTGCGAGTTTAGGATTATTAATTCCTTGTGTTTCAGTAGTAAAAGATGACAGACATAAACCAAAAGACATACTAGGGGATAAAGTACATGTGGATTACCATAAAAAGGAAATACTTTTAGTCAATGGAGAGGCGCACCGATTCGCGATTAATTATCACAAGAGCTTAAGAAATAAGATAAAGTAGACGTAATGATTTTGACATGTCAAGAGTAACTATTGACATAGAATTATGGGACAAAAATTGCGTCTTTTACTATTTACTGTGTACACTGAATACATCCAAGGACTTCCAAACCCGAGCGATATTCTTTGTCAAAACGCCAGATTTTTATTTAGTTTTTAACACCTCCTTCTCTTTAAAATCTTCGTTTTCTCTCAGAATCAATATGGTTTGGAAGTTCTTTTATTTATAAATGTAATATCAACTAAATTAGTGTATGGCTACCCTACAAATCATAAAAAAGAGAAATGGAGAAATTGTTAGTTTTGATATTGGTAAAATAGAGAAAGTAATTAAAAAAGCTTTCCTTGCAACTAGATTAGACGAGAATGTTGCTGTAGCAAAAAGCATAGCTGGTCTTGTAAAAAGTGAGCTTGATTATAAGTTGTTAGTTAACGAAGAAACAACTTTAACTGTGGAGCAGATACAAGATATAGTTGAAAGACATTTGATGTCAGCTGGATTTTTTGATGTAGCAAAAAAGTATATTATTTATCGTTATGAGCACGAGAAAATACGAGAACAAGAGAAGTTCGAAGTAATAGAAAAGCTAGAAGAAGGGGCTCTCTACGTTACAAAGCGAAATGGCAAGAAACAAAAGTTTGATATTGAAAAGGTGAAAAAGAGTCTACTCTTTGTTGTTTCCACATTTAATGACGAAGACAAAAATCTTTTCGAAACAGATACCGTTCTCAGTCAAGTGAAGTTAGACGTCTTCGAGAATATGACTACTGAGGATATTCAAAAAATATTAATTATGAATATCAGGTCAATGATTGAACTAGACCCAATTTATTCAAAAGTTGCAGCGAGACTTTTGCTTTCAAAATTATATAGACAAGTTTTTGGTGGTAATTTGGATTTTGAAAATATCAAAACCGAGATGAAGAAGTTCTATCCAAAATATATACAGAAGATGGTAGAGTTGAAAAAGTTCGACCCAAGAATGTTGGATTTCAATTTGGAAAAGCTATCCGAATATTTGGTATTAGAGAGAGATTATAATTTTGAGTACATGGGACTTGAGATTTTATCATCAAGATATTTAATAGAAGATAGTGAAACTAATCTACCACTCGAGACTCCACAGATGTTCTGGATGCGTATTGCGATGGGAACTGCATTAGTTGAGGAGAAAGGTAAGAAAGAAGAAATTGCAAAAAACTTCTATGACATTTTGTCTGAATTTTATTACACACCTGGAGGTAGAACTTTATTCCAATCAGGAACTATCAAGGCACAGTTATCTAATTGTTTCTTGAATGTTGTACCGGATGACCTTCGTGAAATATTCAGAATGTATTCTGACAACGCTCAATTATTGAAGTGGTCAGGAGGGGTAGGAACAAGTTGGTCAAAAATTCGTGGTACAGGTGCAAGGGTAAAATCAGTAGACATCCACTCTCAAGGAGTTGTTCCATATCTTAAGATTGCTAATGATATAAATGTTTGTGTTATGAGAAGTGGCAAGCGTCGCGCAGCTTCTGTGGTGTACTTGGAAACATGGCACGTTGATATCGAAGACTTCTTGGAACTTCGTAAGAACACAGGAGATGAACGTCGTCGTACTCATGATTTGAACACAGCCAACTGGATTCCAGATTTGTTTATGGAAAGAGTGAAGAGAGATGAGGAATGGACATTGTTTTCTCCAGACGAGACTCCAGATTTGCCTGAATTGTATGGTAAGAAGTTCAACGCTCGTTATGAACAATATGAGCAAATGGCAAAAGAAGGAAAAATTAAATTGTTCAAAACAATAAAAGCAAAAGATCTTTGGAAGAAAATGATTGGAATGCTTTTCGAAACTGGACACCCTTGGATTTGTTTCAAAGACCCATCCAATATTCGTAGTCCGCAAGACCATGCTGGAGTTATACATTCTTCAAATCTTTGTACAGAGATTATGCTTAATACTTCAGAGAATGAGACCGCTGTATGTAATCTAGGCTCAATTAACTTGGCAAAGTTCGTGACCAAGAATAAGACTATTGATAAGGAATTATTACAGAAGATAGTTAGATATTCTGTGAGAATGATTGATAACACTGTAGATATTAATTATTATCCAACAGAAGATAGTAAGGCGTCTAATATGAAGCATAGACCAATTGGACTTGGTGTTCGTGGTTACCATGATGCACTTTATGGTATGGGTATTTTGTTTGATACTAATGAAGCAGTGGATTTCGCGGATGAATCAATGGAACTTATTTCCTATTACACCATTCTTTCATCAAGTGAGCTTGCAAGAGAGAAGGGCGCTTATCAATCATATGAAGGTTCAAAGTGGAGTCGTGGAATATTACCACAAGATACAATTGAATTATTAGAAAAAGAAAGAAACACAGTAATTGATATTCCAAAGGGAGGCAAGTTGGATTGGACACCAGTGAGAAAGCATATCAAGGAATTCGGAATGAGAAATTCTAACACAATGGCGATTGCACCAACTGCATCTACCGCTAACCTTGTTGGATGTATTCCAACTGTTGAGCCAATTTATAAGAATATTTATGTGAAGAGTAACAAGGAAGGTGAATTCATTGTTGTGAACAAATATCTAGTTGAAGATTTGAAGAAAATAAATCTTTGGAATAGAGACATGGTTAATAAGATTAAGTTCTATGACGGTTCTATTCAAGAAATACATGAGATACCACAAGATATCAAGAACAAACACAAGGAAGTGTTCGATATCGATCAGAAGTGGCTCATTCTAGCTGCAGCTCGTCGTGGTAAGTGGATTGACCAAGCTCAGTCTATTAATATATTCTTCAAGGGTTCATCTGGAAAAGATTTGTCAGAAATATATATGCTCGCATATGATCTTGGACTTAAGACAACTTATTATCTTCGAACACTTGGCGCTTCTCAAGTAGAAAAGTCCACTGTGAACACATCTGAATTCGGCTCAACACACTTAAGAGACGGTAAGGCATCAATTGTTGCTTCATCAACAGCGGTGAATGATATACCTTCATCTTTTAATCAAGGAGTGAACATGGTTGCCAGTATTCCTGTAGCAAAAGTTGCAGAGGCAATTACAATTGAAAAACCAAAGTATGTAATTTATCGACCAGAACAGATAGAAGAATGTGAAGGATGCTCAGCGTAGCTCAAAATTATAAACCGTTAGAAATTATTAAATAAAAATATATCATGCCTATTATACCGACCACCCAAAAGATTGATATCAATCAAAGAAAAATCATCAATGGAAAAGATGCTGATGTTATGCAACTTTATCCGATGAAGCATACTTATGCATGGGATACATATCTCGCTGCAAATGCCAATCACTGGCTCCCAACCGAAATATCAATGCAAAGAGATATTGAACAATGGAAGAGTAAAGATACTCTTACTCAAGATGAGAGAGATGCTTTCGAGACAGTGCTTGGATTCTTCTCCACCGCGGACTCACTCGCCGCGAATAATGTGGTACTCGCATTCTATAAGCACATCACTAGTCCAGAAGTTAGAATGTATCTTCTTCGTCAAGGTTATGAAGAGGCGATTCATACACATTCATATCAATATATTGTGGAGTCACTTGGGCTAGATCAAGGCAAAATCTTCAACATGTATCGTGAGAAAAAGGCCATATATGATAAGGATAATTTGGTTTTGTCATTGAATGAAGGAATATTTGATGATAATTTCCATACAGGAACATTTGAAAATGACCAGAAGTTTTTGGAGAATATGTGTGTGTTCTCACTCATTATGGAAGGACTATTCTTCTATTCTTCTTTTGCGGTGATGTTTGGTCTTCAGCGACAAAATAAAATGACAGCGAGTGCAGAGCAGATACAATATATTATGCGTGATGAATCCAATCACTTGAACTTCGGTGTGTTCATGATTAACACTATTAAGGAAGAACAGCCAGAGTTGTGGACTCCAGAATTCCAACAGCATATTATTGATTTGATGAAGCGCGCGGTTGACCTTGAGTATGAGTTCGCTATTACAGTTTTCCCTAAAGGAATATTCGGTATGAATGCGCAAGGGTTCAGACAATATACTGAGCATATTGCAGACAGACGTTTGAATGCTGTTGGTTTGCCTTCAGTATATGGCTCAGCGAATCCATTCCCATGGATGAGTGAGGCGATTGATTTGTCGAAGGAGAAGAATTTCTTTGAGACCCGCGTGACCGAGTACAAAGTTGGTGGCACCCTAGAATGGTAACTATTTCGCAATAAATTACTTCATCTACTTCGTTATGGAGCCTCGCGTGCTCGTCAACGTAGACCTACTACGTCTCCTCGCACGCACTCCATGCCTCGTATCTAAAGCAATTTCTTGTGAAATAGAATTAATTATTTAATAATTTAAACAAAATTAAAATGTCATCTGTTGAGATACTTCACATTAAAGACGAAGTTTATGTTTCCATTGGAAAATTAATTTTAACTTTCTCTCAAATAGAATGGTTAATGTCAAATGCAATACTTTTTGGAAAAACTTTACCTCATGAATATATAAAAATTAAAGATTTAAAAATAACCCAAGAGTATTTTTTAGTTTTACTCAAGTTAAATTTTTCAAGAAAAATAGAATTACTAAATAAACTTGGTTTTAATTGTGAGACATTGAGACAGATAGGAGATTATAGAAATACAATGACACATGGTTTATTATTCCGTGGCACTGTTAAAAATTTATCTAAACCAGAAAGTAATGCTGAGCAACTAGATAGTTCTAATATTATTGCAAATATTAATTTATTAGAAAAAGAAGGTGGAAAATTAATTGATTTTATTACTTCAAAAGGCCATGTATTATTGTCAGAAGTAGATAAAAAAATAATTTGAGGTATAATACAACTCTATGAATATAAAAAATATTGAAATTATTGGTGTGGTGTTGGGGGTTGTTTTGACTGGGTGGTTTTTGATGAGTATTATGCAGGGGTCAAAGGTAACTACAGAGGCAACATCGGTAAGTGATGTTAAGACAAATACAACAGCAGAAACAAAGGTTGAAACAAAAGTAGAACAACCAAATGCAACAACAAATAATAATACAAATTTAAATACAAATAAAACTATGACAAAAGTAACAGAATTAATAATGGAAGATGAGGTGGTAGGAACAGGTGCAGTAGCAAAAGCGGGAGACAGTGTAACTGTACATTATGTTGGAACACTTATGGACGGAACAGTTTTCGATGCATCTAAACCAAGAGGCAATCAAGGATTCACATTTACATTAGGTGCTGGTCAAGTTATCAAAGGATGGGATGTCGGTGTTGCAGGAATGAAAGTGGGCGGCAAGCGTAAGCTGACTATTCCATCTGACATGGCATATGGTAATCAAGCAGTAGGTGGTGTTATTCCAGCGAACTCAGACCTAATCTTTGAAGTAGAACTTCTAAGTACAGGCAAGTAAATTTTAGGTTTTAAAATAAGTTATAAAATAAGAGCAACTACGAAGTAGTTGCTCTTATTTTATATAGACAAGCTGTTAGTATATAAAAAAGCGAGGTAAAGGTTTCCCTTTATCTCGCTTTCAAGTTCAGATACCTGGACCCATAAGTGACCACGGCACTATTCTGGACTTATCAGGTTATCTTAAGCAAGGCAAACGAATCAGCTCATTATCCGATTGTCCATCTTTCGATGGAAGTTTGAGGCGACGTTAATGCGTTGCGTGGCTGGTAGTTGATAAAGGCCTTCTAATCACTATTTTATCATATAGTAGTATTTTTTAATATTTATTTGGGGATAGTAAATTAGCTAACAGCTAAAGGCTACTAGCTAAAAGCTCTATCTGATATACTATATTCATGATAAAAGGATCTCGTAGTCTTCCAGATATTGCAGTGCTTCGTGGAGGTAAAAAAGAATTTAAACAATCCCTAGCAGAAGGGGCTGAAGTTCTTACTTCTCTTACAAAATTAGGATATCAACCACTAGATGTACTTATTGACGGAGAGGGGAATTGGACTTGTAAAGGAAAGCCGACAGATGCGCATATGATTTTTACTACAGCTCACACTGTTGTTGACACCACAAGAACTAAAGGAGAAAAGTATCATGAATTAGCCAAGAAGATGAATGTACCACTTCTTTTTTCTCAAGCACACGATGTACATTTGGACAGAGAGGATATGTATAAAATATTAAGACAACAAGGAGTAAAAGTCCCAGATACAGTTGTAGTAAGAGCCAAGGCTCCACTTAAGGATAGTCTGTTCCGTGATTTATGGTCGAAGTATCACACACCACTTTTGGTTAGACCACTAAAAAGAAATGATGAAGCACCTTCAAGATTAATAAAATTATTTTCTGATTTAGAAAAAACAATACGCGATTATCATCGTAAGGGTATTGATATGCACATCATGACATATCGCAAAGCGCCAACACTTTCTATTGCCTTACTACCAAACTTTCGTAATCAAAGTTTATATGTTCCAGTTTGGGTTGAAACTTTTAATATAGAAAATGAAATCCCGAACCGTGATTCTATTGTTCGCGCACATTTACAAGCGCCACAAGATAAGAAGAATGCAATGAAAGACCTAGCAACCAAAGTGTATAAGGCACTAGATTTATCTGGACCGGCTACAGTTGATGTTATTCATTATAATAATGAACATGTTGTTGTGAATGTTGATACATCTCCTTCACTTAGAAAAGATGGTAGATTTATGCAAGCACTTGAGACAACAGGAGCTGACGCAGGGCACTATATCCATTCACATATACAAAACGAATTCGAGAAGTAAAATATCTTTTGCTTTTTAATAAATTCAAATTTAATCAGCGAAATATTTTTCTAGTATTTTAAAATAAGTATTCCCATCATCTAGTTTTTTATAATTATCTTTTGTAACCCAAGAAAAGTTGGAGTGTTCATCACTCATTTTGACTTCTCCAGAAACATAGTCACATTTATATCCAACAAGGAAAAGTTTATTACCAGCTAGTCTGTGTTCAGAAGGGATTATATAATTCCATGTCGCAAAAGGTTCACCAACGTTAATTTCTAATCCAGTCTCTTCCATAACTTCACGTTTAAGAGATTCAATTAAGTCAGTTTCATGTTCTTGAATTTTGCCACCAGGGTAGTCTACTCTCCACCTTGAGTCAGCTAGTACGAGTACCTCATCTCCTTTTTTGATAAAGGCTTTTTGTCCAACATAATATAAGGCATCTTCTTTCATAGTTTTTTATTATATCAGAGTTTTGTATTTTTTTTATATCGAAATATGTTGAGTGTGTTTTAGTTCAGATATTGAGTCAGGTACGAGGTATAGGAAAATTTTTGACTGAAATGTACAGCTAGTACATTGAAAGAAAAAATTTTCCTATACCGAAGTAGATGGCGCAATATATGGATAATAAAATATATTTACCAAATAAAACAGTTTAAGATGCGAGGCGGAAGAAATTTTTACGACCAAGACGTACGAGTAGTACGTCGCGTGGAGGAAAAATTTCTTCCAACAAAGCAGATTGAACTGTTTTACAAGGTAAAGTAAAAACCGCCCCTCTGGTAAGTACGGCGGTTTTTACTTTGTTACTTTAAATATTAAAGTGACGTCTTTGTTTGATGCGTTACGGTTGCTTCTGGCTTCCGTTTTTGTTAGTAAGGTTTTAATTTACTTCCAGTTGTTTGAAGCCGCATCTGCTTTTTTATCGGCATCGATATTTGTGATTATAAGTTCACATTTATCTTCATAGACTCCAAGACCTATCCCTTGATATTCTTTTCTATAGTACTAAAAGCTGATAATGAAACAACTGTCTATACATAGTGTAACAACTCATCGTATTATACTCAAGCAAAAGCAACAAAGTTATTCACACCCCCATAAAACAGTCAGTAGTGAATAGGGTGTAGATGGTAGTAGAATTCTAGATATACTTTTTCTACACGCTACACGCTACACGCTACACGCTACACGCTACACGCTACTTACTAACTCCGCATTCAGTAAGTAAAGTTTCAACTTGTTTTGGTGTAAGTATATGTACTGCTCCAGACTTTAGGCCACGAACGACAAATGACATAATACGTACACGCTTAAGAGATACAACAGTTAAATTAAGTGCATTTAACATGCGACGGATTTCATGCTTTTTTCCTTCAGTTAAAATGATTCTAAGAGAGTAACCTTCTTTATAAATAGAAACAGATTTAACAGGGGCGTATTCAGCTTCTTGAGTCCTAATTCCCTTTTTAAGAAGGGTTACTACGCGGGGGGTTGCCTTTTCTCGTATAACTACTTCATACTCCTTCTCACGGCCATATTTTGGGTTAAGGAGGGCATCAACAACGCGATAGTCATTACTATAAAGCAACAATCCTTCACTTTCCTTATCAAGTCTTCCAAGAGGTTCACATCCTGGTATATTTGTATTCTTGCCCGTTACTTCTCCACGAGGTTTGTTGTAGAGCGCATAAACCAAATCCTTTGAAATAGCTTTCACACGAACAATATCATTTTCGGAAACTTTACTACCTAATGTTGCTGGCTTGTTATTAATAGTCACATAATTTTTAGTAATGTAATCATCAATAGTACGTCGAGAGCCAACACCTTCATCACGCAAGAAAGCGTTAATACGAATTGGATCTTTTGATTTTACTTTTATTTCTTTCATATTTTTTATTGATGATGTTGGTGATTATTTGTAGGAGTGATGTGTATTCTCAAAGCATGAGATATTCCCCACAATATAACACATCCCAAGAGGATAAACATTATTTGTGGTCTTTCAATAAGTAGTGGCGCAAAAATAAAACCAAGACTACCAACTAGAATGATTGATATTCCTCTTATATTCATAAACAACGCTGTAAGAGACGCATCCTCTGGGCCAATTTTTTTAAAGAAGGCAGTATATGCCATAGTTTCAGTAGCTGATGTACCAATACGAGAAACGAAGAAAAGCATAGCCCAAACAAGTGGATTGGAACTATTAAGAACAACACACAAAAATGTTGTCACTGCCATAATAAGTAAACCAATGATTAGTATGTTCTTCTCACCATAGCGTCCATCTGCTATATGACCAAGCTCATACGGAAGGACAACAAGAGGTATAAGTGCTATCGGTAGGATATAAGTAAGATATGTTGTAAGAGGTATACCAAGCGTCACAAGATACAATGGAGAGTAGATAATCATTGTAGAATAAAAAGATTCAACCGCTAAATCTGCGATAAAAATAGATTTTAAATTTTTATCTTTGGTTACTTTTCTCAAAGCGCCCCAAACATCAACCTTAGTATATGATGGTTCCTTTATGTGTGTTAAGTATCTGTGTAAGAAATAAAGAAATGGCAAAAGCACTAATGATGCGACAATATATAGTACTTTGAAAGAACTGTGTGCCAAAATAAATCCACCAATTAGAGGTGAGGCCAATACTCCTAAATTTAAAATAGTAAGGAATAGTCCACGTATACTTCCGGTCTCCGCATCTTTGCTAAAACTTTCAATGAAGATGTTTAAACTAATATATAGAAATGATTGAAGAACAATGTGTATTATAAAAAACAACCCAATTACAAAAAGATTATCTGTGACAGCAAATGTAATAGTTGAAATAATTTCTGCAATAACTAGAAAGAAAGTGAATCCATAAGTATGAAAACGTCTTATTGATTTTGAAATTGAAACTGAAGCAACCAAAGTAGCAACACTAGCTATAACGTATAAAGCACTCACATATGCAGAATTAAAATGCATATGCAGAAATGAAGAAGTTGCATACAAAGGAATAGCATAATGTAATGCATACAAAATCGTCAACATATATGTGACGAGAAGTAATTTATTCTTAAGTATAGAATGCATAATAATATAGTATATCAAACATAGTATGCATCTAGTAGTTGATAGCTTGTTACAAAATTAATACTGCGCAACGCCGAAGCTGTTGCGCAGTATTAAGTACTAGCGTTGGTAATTATCTATAATTACACTGAGATAATTACTGGAATAATCACCGGACGTTTAGCAGTTTTTTGAAGAAGGAATTTAGTTGTTGCTTCAACCACATCCTGCTTCATTTGGTCTAAATTCGCATACCCACCACGAGCAAGTCCGTCATCAATAACTTTCTTTGTAAGTAGTCTTGTTTGATATAACAAGTCTTGCGATTCTTTAAGATAAACGAAACCACGAGAAATAAGATCAGGGGACTTCTTGAGAGTGTGAGTATGGCTATCGATAACTCCAATAACAACAAACATTCCATCTTCTGCAAGAGTTTGACGGTCACGCATAACTACATCTTGTATTTTTCCAACAGATGTACCATCTACTACAATCATTTCTCCCGGTGCCAATTCTTTTAGTTTAAGAATTTTATTACCCCCATCTTGAATTTCAATAATCATTCCGTTATCTGGGATAACAATATTTTCTTCAGGCATACCTAGTTTACGCTCTAGATCAGCATGTACGCGGAGCATGTAATGATATCCGTGAACTGGAATGAAAAACTTTGGATGAACTTTACGATGTATCCAAACCAATTCATCTGCATTGGCGTGACCTGAAGAGTGAACATCAGATGTTTTGTAATGAATAATATGAGCACCCATACGAGATAGTTTATCTTTCAAGTTTTGAACAGCACGCTCATTTCCTGGAACTACTGACGATGACATGAGAATGGTATCACGTGAAGTAAGACGAATAAACTTATGAGTCTTAGCTGCAATTCTACCAAGTGCCGCGAACTCTTCTCCTTGTTGACCAGTTGCCAAAATAATAATTTTATTTTCAGGATAGTTAGACATTTCTTCCAAAGAAATAAGTGTCTCAGGTTTAACCTTGAGCATATTTGCAAGTTTAGAAATTTCAACATTAGTCTTCATGCTACGACCTTCAACAACAACTTTCTTGCCATACTTTTCTGCAGTTTCAAGCATGAATAACATGCGTTCAACTTGGGAAGCAAAAGTACTAATAATAAGACGACCAGAAGCTTCTTTTATAATATTTTCTATGTTCTTATAAACAACATTATCTGAAATAGAAAATCCAGGGTTCTCACAGTTAGTAGAGTCAGCCATAAGCAAAAGCGTATTACGATTTTCGAAAACCTTATATCTGTCTATTTCATCATCAGTTGGAATATTGTCATTATGTTCAAGACGAAGATCTCCTGTGTGAACGATATCACCGTAAGGTGTCTCAATAATAATACCCATTGAGTCAGGAATAGCATGAGTAACACCAAAGAATCTAACTTTTAAATCACCAAATGTAATTGCGTCACCTTTTTCAACAACATTTATTGTAAGAGGGGAAAGATGAGGGAATTCTTCTTGACGCTTTCTAATCATAAGTGATGTAAAAAGACGAGCATATAATTGCGGATTACCAATACGAGGCATGATGTAAGGAATAGCTCCAATGTGGTCTAAGTGACCATGAGTAACTAATACACCCTTAATCTTATGCTTATTTTCTTCAAGGTAACGTGTGTTAGGAAGAATGAAATCAATACCAGGGGTATGTTTCTCAGTGAACTGAACACCGCAGTCAACAATCAAAATTGTATCTTTATATTCAACCATACTCATATTACGGCCAATTTCTTCAACGCCACCAAAATGGATAATACGAATATTACCATCAGCTAATTTAGGAATATGACCCAATTCACTTTTTGCAGATACTGTTGTATCAAATTTAGGACCAACCATAGAGCGAGGTGGTCTATTATTCCTCATACGGTTACCACCACCAGTACGTGGACGTGCGTCGTGCGCTCTTCTAAATGGAGCTTGTTGAGGTGTCACTGTTTGAGTTACCGGAGGTTGATTATTATTTCCTTCCCCTGTAGCTTCTGTAATGTTATTTGATTGTGGTGTTGTGTCTGTGTTCATATGAGTAAAGTTATTTTATAAAGAAACATTTTAATTAGTGAATAATATTTTCCATTAAAGTTATTAGTGGCTTGTAATATGTTTTTGGCCAAACATAGTCAGTGTGTCTATACCAACTTTCAATTAATGAAAATCTTGATGAATTATCAAAACTATAATCTGGAAGTGGTGACACCACTTTGTCATTGTTAATATATATAAGATAGGGAGCATAAAGAAAAATTCCTGGAATTTCTTCAGCAAACTCTTTCTTAACATCATCATAAGCACTTATGCGTTCAAGTTCATTACTACTTGTTCTTAATGTTTCAAGATTTGTATCAAGTTTTTTACTTACATAATTGGATATATTAAGACCAGGATAATTTCTTTGACTTGAATGCCAAAAAGCATAAAGATCTGAAGGGTTTTGTGTTATTGTTCCAAAGAGCAATGCTTCGAAGTCTCTTTCCTTAATAACTGTTTGATTCAAATCAGCTACTTCATATATAGCTAAAGTAGTATGCACACCAATTTTTTCCCAATCAGATTTTATCATTTCAGCAACCTTCTTCATTTCATCTGTGTTAGAGGTGGTAAGAGTAATTTCCATTGTACTTGAAGATTTTTTAAGTGACTTATTATTCAAAAGTATTTCACGAGCTTTTTCAACATCATACACAGCATTAGTCACTTCTTCGTCAAATGGATACGGATCGTTTATAACTTTCCCGTACTTTAAAAGAACTTGGTCAACTATAGCTTGTTTGTTTATTGCCATTTGAAGCGCGGAACGTATATTTTTATCTGAAAGAATTGTTGCTTTATTCGGATTGAAAAATACCGCAAAAGTTCTTGGTAATAGTGATGTATGTATAGAATCAAGAGGAAGTTCAAGAGTTTTTATTTTCTCAGGATTTACTCCGTAAAATCTTGTAAAATCTCCACTATCAAAAGCACGAAGAAGATATTTTTCATTCTGATAAGTTGAAATTATTATATTATCAATGTATGGACGACCAAGAGTATATTTATCATGAGATATAAGTGTGAAAGTTTCAGGTATGCCAGAGTTTGTTGTAATCTCTTTTATTTTATAAGGACCACTTCCAATTGCGTGCAAATTTAAATCACTTAAACTTATTTGTTCATCAGACAAATTTTTCCAAATATGTTTTGGTAGAATTCCGAGTGTTAATATATCCATAAATAGAGGGAACGGCTTTTTCAATGAAAAAGTAAATTGATTGTCACTATCTTTTTCAACTGTAATTCCTTCCCATTCAACACGATGTGGGCTTTTTATTATTGGATTTTGAATTAAGTTAACAGTAAAAATAATATCGTCTGATGTAACATGAACTCCGTCATGAAATTGTGCGTTTTTTTTGAGAACAACGGTGTAATGAAGTTTGTTGTCACTTTCAGTTATGGTTTGTGCCATATCAAGCTCAGCTCTCCCTTCTGAATTTTTTCTTGTTAGTCCAGCATAAATAAGCGATGTTAAGTCTTCATCTTGATCACTTGTTGCTAGTACTGGGTTAATGAATCTAGGGGTTCCAATTATTCCCTCGGATACTGTTCCCCCATATGTTGGAACAGAAATGAGGAATTTTGAATTGTAAGTAATAATAGCTGAAAAGAAAAAAATAACTGACAAAAACAAAAACAGCCACAAAACAATAACTCTCTCAGGGGAAAGAGACTTATAAATTAAATCTACCTTACTATAAAATGTAGACCATTGTTTTTTATAACGTGATATGTCCATAGGTGAGGTATACACAAAGGACTATGTATGTGCGACTTTAACGAGCAAAAAGTGTGTAAGCAAGAGAAAGTACAAACAACACCGCCACAATAATAGTTAAACGATGAAGTGATTTTTCTGCACCACGCTTTTCGAGTGTTGCACTAGATCCTCCGTCAGCACCGAAAGCACCTGAGGCGTCAGTATTTGCTCGTTGGATTAGAACGAGAGCTGTTAGGAGAATAGCTAGTATTAATTGCACAATAGATAGCAAGTGAACCATGTATTGATTATATCATATACCTATAAACTCTGCAAAATCATGCATGTGGAGAAGGATATTTATTAATTTGGCAATAATATTAAGTATAATTTAAACTACTTTTTATTTAGATAAGAAAACCATTTTTTATCAATAGATTCAATTGGGTTAATTCCTTCCTTTTCCGCAAACAGCAACAGATATGCAAAAACATCAGCAAATTCATCAGAAAACATATCTTTAATCTCCTCCTTTGTTTTTCCTTTTTGTCTACCTCGATCAGTAAGCATAAGATATGTTTGTAAGCATTCGCCCCATTCTTCAGTAATCTTGAAAGGGATATAATCTCTATCCATTTTTACATCAGGAAAGTCTTCTTTATATTTTTTTATTACAAAATTTAACTTCTCAGTAATCTCTAGCAGGTTTACATTTTTCATACTATGCTTGAAGTTTTTTTAATTCATCTACTATAATTGTCTTCTCGCCATTTCTGGTTGAAACTTTACCACGTGCAACAAGAGGGATATCAAGAACAACAAGGTCTTTTTGTCGTTTATATGTTTCTGGAAATACTGCAACTTCAATTGTTCCAGTATAATCACGTAGTCTTACTAATGCCATCTTATCTCCTTTTTTTGTGACTGTTATTTTTATGTTCTCAATAATTACAGCAATTGATACTTCTGTTCCATCTTTAACATTATGGTGAATTTTATCAATATTCATATTTCTTGCTTCAATTTTATCTTTCCATGGATCAAGTGGAAAACCCGAAACGAATAATCCAAGAAGATCTTTTTCCCAAATAAGTTTTTGTTCTTGAGAAACAGGTTCTGCTTTTTTCATAACAAAAGAAGGGGATTCTGATTCTCCAAACAAACTATGTTGTAATATATTATCTTTTACAACACTTTTATGAAAATCAAGAATGCTTTCCATGTTAGCAAGAATTTCTCCACGTTCTTTAAATTCGTCCAGTGCTCCACACTTAGTCAAAGCCTCTAAAGATTTTTTGTTTAAATTTTTATGAGTAACTCTTCTGATAAAATCTTCGAATGATTTATATTTCCCTTTTTTATTTCTCTCTGCAATTATCGCATCTGAAATATCAACCCCAAGATTTTTAACAGTATATAAACCAAAACGAATTTCTTCTTTACCATCCTTGTCTTTTACTACACTGAAACCACCATCACTCATATTAATATCAGGAGGTAGTACAGTTATTTTCATTCTCTTACATTCAGCCACAATTTCAGAAATTTTATCCACATCTCCACTTTCGTTGGTCATAATCGCGGTCATGTATGCAACAGGGAAATTTGCTTTCATGTATGCAGTTTGGTATGCAACCCGTCCATAACTTGCAGCATGAGCCTTATTGAAACCATAAGCCGCAAATGGCTCAATCAGTGACCACAGCATCTGACCTTTCTTTGGGGTTAGACCGTGCTCGATGAAGCCTTCTAGAAGCTTTTCTTTCTGTGCCTGCATTTCAGCAGGAATTTTTTTACCCATAGCTTTACGAAGCTTATCTGCTTCAAGCCATGAATAACCTGCAAGATGAATAGCAATAAGCATCACGTCGTCCTGATAAACGATAACTCCAAATGATTGGTCAAGAATTGGTTCAAGACGTGGATCTAGAAAGGTAATGAGTTCAGGGTTGTGTTTACGGGAAATATATTCAGGAATCATTTCAAGAGGACCTGGTCGATATAGTGCTACCATCGCGTTAATGTCAAAAATAGTACTCGGCTTTAATTCCTTTAGAAAACGAGTCATCCCAGAACCATTAAGTTGAAACAATCCTACAGTCTCACCTCTAGATAACATGCTAAAAGTTTTTTCATCATCAAGTGGTATTTCTTCTATATCAACTTCAACACCATATCTATCTTTTGCAATTTTAATAGCATCTCCAAGTATTGTTAAGTTGCGAATACCAAGGAAGTCGAATTTAAGCAGACCCGCATCTTCAACAGTATACATATCGTACTGAGTGATAATTTTTCCACCTTTAGGATCTTTTTGTATCGGACTGAATTCCCATAAAGGTAGAGGTGAGATAACAGTACCAGCAGCATGGACAGAGATGTGTCGTGCACACCCTTCAATTTTTTGAGCCATATCAATTATTGTCTGAACTTCACGATCAGAATCGTACATTGTTTTTAGCTCAGGAACATCAAGAAGTGCACTCGCAATTGTTACAGGGAAGCCCTGTTTAGGTGGGGGAATCATTTTACTAATTCTGTCACCCACTATATATGGGTATTTCATAGCACGAGCAACATCACGCACAGCACCTCTTGCCATCATAGTTCCAAAAGTTCCTATTTGTGCCACATTATCAATTCCATATTTAAAACGTACATAATCAAGCACTTCATCGCGTCTTGTATCCGCATAGTCCATGTCTATATCAGGAGCAGAAGGACGCTCAGGGTTTAGAAATCTTTCAAAAGGGAGTTTATAAGCCAACGGGTCACATTTTGTAATACGAAGAAGATAAGTAACCAACGAACCCGCAACCGAACCTCTAATATTGGTAAGAATATCATTCTCACGAGCGTAGCGCAGAAGATCATACACAACAAGGAAATAAGGGGAGTAACCTTTATCGGCAATAACTTTTAATTCGTATTCAAGTCTATTTCTTACGGTATCTGTTAATTCCATGTTTCTCACCTTTAAACCCTCATAAGCTAAATCTCTAATATCCTCATCATAACCTTTTTTGAATTCAATATTAGGGAAAACCCAAGAACCTAGAGGAATTTCAAAATCACAAGATTCAGCAATTTTAATCGTATTTGACAATGCTTCCGGAATATCTTTAAATTGATTATTTGCCTCAGCTTCATCAACAAATTCAAATGAATCTTTTTGGAAAAGATGATTATATTCGTCTAGAGAGTGTTCATCACCATGAATTAAATAAAGCGTTTTCTGGGCGCTTTTATCTGAAGAATTTAGATAATGGGTATTCCAAGTTGCCACAATCGGGGTATCTGTCTTATGAGCAAATTCTATGGTTTTGGAACGCATAGTTTCCCCGTATTCCATACTGTTTTGTGGGTTTATCTCAAGATAAAAATTTTCACCAAAGTGCTTTTTGTAAAAAGATATTCTTTCAATAGCTTCCCTTTCATTAATAATTAGTAAATTAGTTATATCCCCCCAAACTCCACCAGAAAGTACAGTCAAACCTTCACTAAAATCCAGAAGAGTCTTGTCATTTAATGTAGGGTTTAATGGGTTTTCGGTATTAACAATAGAAGTTATACGCATTAAGTTCTTATAACCAATAAATGTACGAGCGATTAAGACTATTTGAAAAACTCTGTCACCGTATTTAAGAGAGAACTCAACACCAATAATTGGCTTAATATTAGTTTTTTTACAAGATTTGTAAAATTCGATTACCCCGTACATATTACTGTAGTCAGTTATAGCAATAGAATTCATTTTCATTGAACCAGCCTTTTTAACTAATGCATCTATTTTAGGCAAAGCCTTAAGAAGGGAATAGTGGGTATGATTCCTAAGGTGTATAAACATATACTGATCAGTTTATCAGAAAAAAGAAAAAATATACCTAAAGATACCGAACATGCTGTGAGTACAGTAGTAAATCATTAGACATAATAGATGTGTTAAATTAGCTATAATTACCAAGGAGATATTAATGCTTAGGTATAACAGAAAGTTTATTATAACAATTTATAATTCACACATAATTAAAATCATGTTATTAAATAATTTATATGGTGATTAATTAAGTTAGTATTTTGAAATAGATTAATATCTAGCTTCTCCTCAACAATTTTGTATTTGGATTTAAAACTTTATACTTTACTAATCATATTGAAAAATAACAACTTACTGGATTAGGGAGGTGAAATTGTTGGACTAAAGTGTCCTACAATTGCCGTAATTCGCTTAAATTTGAAGGATGTTTGAGTATTGTAGTCGGTTCAGTATTATTGTCCTGCTCTAGTAAAGTAATTTCATGTATGTGGATTTTGTTGAATTTAGCATGTTTTTTGTTGTTAGTGATAGTAGTATGGTTACATTGCAATTTAGTACTTTTAAACTATTAGATATATCAGAATAATTGTTTTTTATTTTATATATAATTTTCAGCACAATGCGTGAAGTTTCTTTGTTGATTTTTTATTGAATTTTTTTGTTATTTTTTTGTGTTTATTTCATTGCAAATTAGTTAAAATATTTGTCATAAAATTCTGATTTACGTTTTTAAAATAAGGTTTTTTCAATTTGTACTTTATCCACAACAATCTTTAATTTTTATATATACTTTGGTCTATTTTTTATTATACTTATTTATATAAAACCTCATGCAAGACTCTGGTAAATTTAAGGGCAAAAAAATTAGTTTTCTTTTTAATTTTTTCTTGTTTTTTTGTTTTGTTTTTTCAACTGGTTATACACAGGTTGTTAATGCTTTTTCTTTGAAGGATTTTTCGAATAGTGTCAATCTTGATCATTCCTCAGCTGATAGTGTTATTTTAGATTTTTTTTCAATTTCTAGAATTGGGTCTACTGTGTTTGAGCCGGTTGTAGATGAGGGGCGTGGGATATTTAATACTGAACCTATTACACCTAGATTTGGTTATTCAGAAAACAATTTGTTTGATTTAAGAACAAAAATAGTTAGATTGAATCTTGATTTTGACTTCGAGAGTTTTTCTGGTTTTTTTGATAAAAATGATTTTAATAACAATATACTTTTTTCTTTACCTAGTAAGAACAATCTTTTGTTTAGTGGAGCTGTGACTAGAGAGATAAAAGTTGTAGGAGCGCCACTTGATTCACAACTTTTTAGAAGTGGTGTTTCTGTTGTTACTGATAGATTAAGTACGAATGATTTTAACAATAACTCAATTACGGATATTGTTTCCAAAGTACATTTAAGTATTCCTAGATTAGTTCAGATTGAATTATTGCCGATTAAGAATTATCAATCTTTGGTATTTGGCACTAAAGTGAATGCTTTAGATTCTAAAGCAGTAACATCTCAGAAAGTAAAGAATGTTCCATTTTTAGACAAGTTATCTCTTAGTCTTTATTGTAAATTGTCTTCTTCTGTAACCGATTTAAGACGTTGTAATTATAATATTGTTGCCTCTGATTTGTTTACTACACTTTTTTCATCTTCTACGGTCACAACAAATAATTCAGATTTGAATAATATTGGAAGTGGTTCAAGTACAATAATCACTCAGACTCCTATATATTTTTCAACAACAACCACAGTCTATGTTACAAATTATATTCCAGTTCCAGGGCCAAGAGGTGTTGCGGGTAAAGATGGTTTAAATGGTAAAAATGGTAAGGATGGAATAGATGGTTTAAACACTGGTTCAAATCAATCATCATACATACCATTTTTTGTAAACTCAGGTAATACAACAAGTAATTTAGTAGTTACAACAATAAGTGGCGGTACTTTTAACGCTGGGACTGGAAACAATTTAACATTGTCTTCTTCGTCATTAACAGACACAATTTTTGGTGGGTATAATATTTTTAATGGTAGTGCAATTTTCAATTCTTCTTTAATTGCTAATAATATTACTGCAACCTCTGCAATATTTACAGACGCAACAACAACTAATACATTCGTTGTAACAGGAACAACCACTTTAGCTACTACTACAATATCTAGTTTGAGTCTTACGGGAGAATTAATAGATTCTAGTAACCGTTCAGGAACACCAGGGCAAGTACTCGCGTCAAATGGAACTTCTACTTATTGGGCAAATTTGACCGATGTTTCAATGTATTTGGTTGGAGGGTCTGCAACATCTTCAACAGTATATTGGAATGGTTCAACTTGGATGGAAAATACCAACTTTTTAGCTGACCAATTTGGTAATGTGACTGCAAACGGTGGTCTTGTTGTAATTGGTACATCTACTTTGGCTACTACTACAATATCTAAAGCAAATGTTTTGGACTTAACTTCCGCATCAGGTACTATATCTGAATTTAATACTTCTAATGCAACCGCTACCAATTTGGTAGTTAATAATGCATCATCTACAAATTTCTATTCAATCAATTTCTCCACAGATCTATTTGGCGCCGCAACAGGAACATTTAATTCTATTACTTCTGTTAATAGTACAAGTACAAACGCTTCATCTACTAATCTGTATTCAATTAATGCATTTTTTGACTTTGCATCATCTACAAATTTCTTCACTACATTATTGAATGCGGCTACAGCCATTATAAATGAATTAACAATCACGAATGCCACCACTACTAACACATTCGTGGTAACAGGGACAACTGATTTATCCACCACAACAATATCAACTGCCAATATTAATGACCTTATTTCTTCATCAAGCACCATAACCAATCTAAATGTAATTAATTCAACTACTACTAACTTAGTAACAGGTAATAGTTCATCAACTAATTTTTATTCTACTAATTTTTCTACTGACGTTTTTAATGTTGCTACAGGAACTTTTAACTCACTAACTTCAGGTGACAGTACAAGCACTTCCGCAACATCCACCAACCTCTTCTCAACAAGAGCATTCTTTAATTTCTCCACTTCAACTAACTTCTTCTCAGCTCTGTTAGATGCTACAACTGCATTCATTACTAATTTAACAACTGCAAATTCTACAACTACTAACACTTTTGTTGTAACCGGTACTTCAACATTAGCTACAACAACAATCACTAGTGCAACAGTTAATAATTTAAATACTACATTAGGAAATATTACTAACCTTACTACAACTAATAGCACATCTTCTTTTGGATCTTTCACTTCCTTGCTTTATGCTCTTTCAGCTGTATTTAACAATTTAACTGCGACTAGTGCAACAATTTCCACACTTCAATCCGACGTATCAAGTCTAGGTAATGCTAGCGCTACTACATTTTTTGCCACAACTTCTTCTTCAACAAATCTCTTTTCATCACAAGCATCATTTATTAATGCATCTTCTACATCTTTAACTGCAACGACACTTTATTCAAACTTAGCATCAATAACAACCATAGTAAGCGGTACGGGAACATTTGCTACATTAGGTGCTTCTACATCTATTTTTGGAAGTGCGACCTCAACTAATTTCTACTCTCTAGTTTCATCGTCTACTAATTTATATGCCTCTTACGGTTTTATTGAAAAAGCAACCACAACTAATTTGTATACAAATTTCTTTGGAGGTGCGGGGCTTACTTCTTGTGATAGTAATTTTGAAAAATTATTATATGACGGGGTAACAGGACAATTTTATTGTGGTAATGATGCTGGAGCTGGAACCGGAGTTTCTAATATTAATGGTAGTACAGTAGCTTCACAGTCCTTTGCAACATCAACTTCTAGTGGATTGTCACTCTATATAACAACCGCTACATCTACCGGAGAACACACTTTTACATTATCAACATCAGTGGGATATGCTATACCACTAATCGCTTCATCAACTAATTGGGAGAATTTCTTTAATATACCAGTATCAAATTTAATAGCAGGATCTAATATCGTACTATCGTCAACATCCACTATATCTGTATCTCAAAATCCTGTCTTCACATCTGGAACATTTTCTACTATTACATCAGGGACATCATCATTAGGAAATGCCTCTTCATCAAACTTAACAACTGGAACATTTAATGCAACCGGAACATCTATTCTTGCTACTACAACAATTACTAATGCCAATATCACTGATTTAACTTCAATTTTTGGAACAATTACTAACTTTACTTCTGGAACAAGTACAATTAGTAGTTTAATTACAACCATTCAAAATGGTGTTAATGCGATCTTCAGTTCAATTACCGGAGGAACAATTACTGCAACATCATCTCTTGTTTCGAACGGAACACTTACAGTTGTTGGTCAAACTAATCTAAATAACGCCTCTTCATCAAACTTAACAGCAGGGACATTTAATGCAACTGGAACATCTATTCTTGCTACTACTACAATCACTAACGCTAATATATCTAACTTAACTTCAGCTTCAGGAACAATATCCAACTTAACAGTAGCTACGGCCACTATTTCAAAACTTAATACAAGTAACGCCACAGCTACCACTTTTGAAGTCAATAATGCATCTGCTACTAATTTCTTTGCAGCTAACCTCGCAACTAATTTATTCAGCGTAGCTACTGGTACATTTAATTCATTAACATC